>Ga0058704_10000915_pt1 | contig 14370 bp, 6 predicted proteins | sample AgamicMgSfe_FD_71363 | JGI IMG/M metagenome (GOLD analysis project Ga0058704, IMG submission 71363) | Agave microbial communities from Guanajuato, Mexico - Mg.Sf.e | ecosystem: Host-associated > Plants > Phyllosphere > Phylloplane/Leaf | place: Guanajuato, Mexico | collected 2012-05-30
GGACAGTGGTGGCGAGGAGGCGGCTTCTGGTCGAGCGGGTGATCCTGTTGGTGCGCTTCCAGGTACCGCTGGCGAGTACGCGAGGTCGGGGACGAGCAACAGCTATTATTGAGTGTTTCTGTTGCTGATGCGGCGATGATGCGATGGATTTCGCCGCCTGTACTGACAGCCTACCAATTCCTCCAGCGGGCAATCCTCATCTGATGGTCCGTTTCCGCCCGCAATTGGTTCATGAGACTCAGGATGAGTCTGGAGCCGGACACGAAAAGCAGGCTGTCTAGCTGCAGGGTCGTTGCGAGGTTACTGAAGACGAGGATGCTGAGTACCGCATCGGTGGCAGTGAGATGATCGACTTGTTGGGAGCATTGCTACGAAGCACACAGCTTCGCGATGGGGAAGTTCAGAGACAGCGAGAACTCCGTCGGTCGTGCGATAGAGTCGGTATCGACGTTTCCGTAGTAGTCATGGCAATCTAGCGCTGGGCTCGCGATGGAGAAGTCGGGTTTGTTCACCGAGTAGCGGTCCTTATGTCGGAAAAGCTTTTGTTCAACTCAAAGTGTAACTACTCATTTCGAGCTCACGAACAAGTCCAAACCTCGCCCATTCACGCCATCGCTATGCACGCATTCTCATGACTCGTATCCCGTGAAAGCGCACATACCTTTATTCTCTCACTCACAGAAAGAAGACGTCCATCATCTCCGTCAGCCTCCTCAGGGCGCTGCCCGCTGCGGCGTTATTCGCGTTAGCGACACTCCGCGCCCCAGCATCACAAGCTCGCCCTCCTCGCAGAAAGCTCATATCTTGATGAACCTGCGCCTGCCTCCGACAGTCCATCATGGTATCCTGGCCGTAGGAAGCACGTTTCTTTGTCTTCGCCGCCGGCACCGAGTCTTTAGTCCCCCCAACGCGATCGAAGCCGGTGGACGGGACGACGATCTTCTCGTATCCCAGAATGCCCGCTCCCCGATCGGCCTGGACGCCATTGTTCGCCACGATCATGCCGTCGCCGAGCTGCAGCCCGGTCATGCGCAGCCATTCCTTCATGAGGCCCGGGTCGGCCGCGAGGCTGGCATTGCCCATGGCGTACGCGACGATGCCGGTGACGTGGGGCGTCGCCATCGACGTCCCCGAGAGCGAGTTCACCATCGCCGGGCCGCCGATCCAGGCGCTGATCACGTCCTCGCCCGGTGCGTAGACGTCGACGCAGTCGCCGTAGTTGGAGAAGGAGGAGCGGGCGGAGTTCATGTCGAGTGCTCCGACCGTGATGGCGGGCCCATGCGTGCCCCCGGAAGAAGCCGGAGAAGATTGGCAAGCGTCCTCGTTATCGTTGCCGGCGGCCACGACTGTGTGTATACCGGCTGCCGCCGCGGCGTTGATGGCCGAGTTGATCGCTTGGACGGTCGAGCCGGCCGCGAGAGACATGGACATGACGGAGCCTGTGAAGTTGCGGTCGCCTGAAGCTTTGCGTGCGTCGTGCGCTCGGATGACGAAGTCGATTCCCGCGATCACGTTGCTGCTCCACCCTCCCCCCTCGGAGTCTAGTGCTTTGATACCGTAAACATTCGCGTTCGAGGCCACGCCGAGGATATCGCCGGCAGCAGTCCCGGAGACATGGGTGCCGTGTCCGTCGGAGTCAGTCACGTCGCCGTCAAATGACCAGGCCATACTCGCGCGTCCGTTGAAGACGTTGTGCTGCGTGTAAATGCCGGTGTCGACGATGTAGATGTCTGCACCGTTGCCAAGGTCATTGTTGGCGAAAGAGTACGTGAAATCCATGGCTTGCGCGCTGCCATCGACGGCGGAGGCAGTAGAGATACGCTGGAGACCCCATGGAGCATTCGGTCTTGTTTGGTAGGCCAGCGATCTCTGACGTTTAGAAATCGCTAGCCTTGAGACGGTCGTCGCTGGCTCGACGAGTGAAATCCCAGACATGTTGGCCAAAACTCCCAGGCAATGTGGGTCGACCGAAGCGGCGAAGCCTCGAAAAGCGCGATTGTTGTAGACGTGCCGGACGTCTCGGTGAGTCTCGTGCATCTCCAGGCGTTGCAACACTTCCGCCACCCCGGGAGGGGCTGGGTGCAAATCGTCAATAATAATGATATGTTCGGCACCGCCGGGAAGGGGCGTATTTGACACGGGCAGTGCGAAGACCTTGCCCCAAAACACGAGACAGGCGAGGATCAAGAGCCTCATCAAGTCTTCCATGTCGTTCCCAAACGAGGGTTTGTAAAATTAGGTAGGTATGGTAATGCCCGCCTGCGCGTGACTAGCCAGCTAGTGTGGATGAATGAGATCTTCCGCGCCGGCGCAGACAACAAGTCAAGGAGGGTGACTGACAACACAAAAGAGCGTGAGGGTGTTGTGGGCATGAAAGGGAAGACCGAGAAAGGATAGAAGAGTAAGAAGCGACCGCGAAATAAGCAGGCCAACGGAGAGACAGCAAGCAAACCGTTGTAAAAACGCATGGAATGCATGCGGCATATCGCTGTCGAGAGCGTACTGCATGATCACCAGATTCACCACGAGGCGTTGCCCTGCTTGGGTCGCGTGCGATGCTATTCCGTCGCTGATTGATGATGTGTTGCGCGGTTCATTGGGAGAGAGGTGGTTTCAGTAGGTTGACGGGGACTTTTCGCGAAGCGCCACGCGAAGCTTGTGAAACGGGCGGAGAAGCAGGTCGACGACATGTGAAGGCGGCCCGTCCTATCATCACCCTTTGTCTCTTGTAAAGTGACTGACGGCTGACGACGCTGATATTGTGTTGGAAGAAAGGTCTGCCCTGAGTCGTGAGTCTTGTCCCATCAGAACCAGAATCCTTGCACGCTTCGGGAGTGAGCGAGCAAAGTGACAGGCAGGACGAGATACTTGCAGACAGCCGGTCGTCGAAGCAGCCATCTGTCCCTCGAATCTCACTCATCAGGGACTCGCCATACGGTCGAGCTCTCCCATCACCATCTCAAGGGCAGTGCGCTCCCTCAAGAGATTCCCCGGCATAGACCGAAAGCACTGCCAGACTTCCTACTCGGCAGTCCTGTCGCATACCAACTGCCTTCACGGTACCGTGCATTTTGTTACCGTCGAGGGACCAGATTGCGGCGGAGTATCATTCATGTCGCTTCTCGGACGGGCGGAGGCTGGAGATACAGCGGACATTCGGCCGAGTGGTTGACCGACGAGGCTCTGCTGCCGTTCGCCCTGCCGCGGACCGTGGTGGAGGTGAACCGTCGGATCAATGGAGGACGCACGTGCGCGCGCGTCGGCTATGGGAGCAAGTTCGTCGCGGCGGTCACGCGGTTCCTGGCGGCCGAGCACTCGAGTTGTCCACGTCCCCACTAGGTAAGGTATGTAGTAACTTCCACCTCGCAAATTGATGGCCCTGCCTGCGCCCTAGTGGGAGCACAGTAGGTGTGTGCGCTGTAAATAATAAAAGAACACGACGACTTCCTACACCCAACTCAACTCTCGTAAGTCCTTTGGCTTCTCTTCCTCTTCCTCCTTTCCCCCTCACAAACCACCCTACATCTGCGTGTGGTGTTTCCCCCTCATCAACCAATTCGCATGTGATCGCCAGTCAATGTGAGCCACCTTGCAAGGGGAACACAGTTCACCGAATAGGCGACAATCGTCTACATACAACGACTCGACGGCACTCATCCACCCCCACACACACCCGTTCACGATGCATCTCGCGCCTCCGCCAAACGCACGAGACCTCCTCCCACCCCTCCTCTCCTGCCTGCCCGCCGCCTTCGTCTCGCCTCAACCACCACCCGCCCTGCTCCCGCTCCTCGCCCCCATCCTCCGTCAGCGAGTGAGTTTCCTAGCGTCGAGCAGCGGGCAGTCCGGCAACGAAGGCTGGCTAGCCTTGCTGTCATGGGACAAAGGACGAGCGGCCAAGTTGCCCGCCGTGATCGGACGGATGGAATTGGAGCCCCACCCCGTCTCGGGCGAGATCGAGCTGGACGACGTGCGGCCCGCCAAGTACCGGCGGCTGGACGACGAGACGCTCCAGTCGAGACTCGAGGTCGCTCAGTTCGGGATCCTGCCCGTGTACGTGTGGTGCGAGAGCGACGAGCACGGCGGGACGGGGCCGGGGTGGAAACTGGCGGAGTTGAGGAGTCTAGAGGATGTGGAGGACGGCACGGAATGGTGCGACACGCCTGCCGAAGCGAACGACGCGGCCGACACACATTCGATCCCGGTGTCGCAGACCAACGGCCACACGAACGGCCATTCGGACCTTCCCACGGCAGCAGATGACGAGGACAACGATAACGACGACTACTGGGCCTCATATGACCGGACACCCGGCCGAACACCAGCACCCCAGGCATCACCCGCTCCGCACACTACCTCTACCAACCGACAGCGCACACAGTCCGAATTGGAGTACTTCGCCCGCTACGGCGCCGAAGTGCAACCCGCCATGGACGCCCACGACCCGGACGAAGAGCACCCCGAACTCCACGGCGACAGCACTCTCACCGGCGACGCCCTCGTCCGCGACCGCTCACGCCAGATGCAGCAACAGCAAACCCACCTCTCATCCGCACCACCCTACCACAACCACAACCACAACCACCACCACCACCCGCAGAAGACCGGCCCCCACGACTCCGCGATAGCGACCGCACTGGACCAGAGCATCCACAGCGACCTCAGCATGCCCCGCCCCATCTCACCCACCTCGTCGCACTCGAGCGTCGACCGACTCGAGGAGCGAGCGGCGGCCATGGAAGGCGGGGGCACCGACGACGACGGCAAAGGGGATGATCGAGCGCAGTTGGGGATCAAGCAGCACATCAGCACGGATATTAAAAGTCTGTTTCGCTTGGCGAAGAGCGTGGGGATGGAGAGGCAGGAGTTTGAGAGGATTGTGACGAGGGAATTGAGTGTGTTGAGTCTGCTGGAGCAGGATGAATAGGAAAGTGAGAAGGATGGGTTTGGCTTAATTCTGGGCCTTGGAGCCGGATTTGGCGGCATTGGGCTAGGCGGTTTCAGGCGCAAGGCATTTGAGCGGTTCGCTTTTGGCTTTCCGCACGACGACGCTTTTGCGATAGGTGCCTTTCCAGCGGTGATGGGTGAAAGAGACGAGTACGTATCTACTCTGCGCAAGTGATGGTAGTGGACAGATAAGAGCGAGATTACTCTAGCTATTTATACTCGATCTAATGTGTTCACGGGCTGAGCAGCCCTTGTTGATGCCTTTTGTCTCTCTTCTTATGCTTTGTCACCCGCGACGTCCGTGATAAGAGGACTGTAGCGATCAGGCACAGGAAGAAGATAAGCCACCTCGCGGTCTTCATGCACAGCTCTGAACCCTGCTCGATAGGAGATGGCCGGGTTGTTGCAACCAGCAGCGCCGTCCTTCGGAAGATAGATAACGCTACTTCGCAGTAGAGGAATGGATCGGTCCTGGAAACGCGGGCGATCGTGGCTCTCGGCGCAGTTCTGCACAAAGCCTGGGTCTCGCGCAATAGTCCAGCCGTTCGACCGGCCCTGCCACCCACCGTTCGCGTCATTTGCTTTCGCTTGCGTCCAACCGTTTGAAGCCTCGCGATATAGTCGCAGCACGTCGATATAATGTGCAAAGCTGGGAAGGGCCTACCAGACGTTCAGATTGCCGGGTCCTCGAACTGGGCATATTGTGGCCAGTACCGCGATTGCCCATACTTCGGTGCTGGCCTTTCCCCTATGGAGCAGTTTTGCTGAAGAGGAGAGTGGGAAATTCCTGAGTCTGGCGGGTTTCTGCGGACCAGGACGGATCGACGGTCGACCAGTTCATGAGCTCATGCGGATGCAATTCCAACCTCGATCGCCGTGTCCCGAGCCCACCTCAAGACTTGAGCATCTTGTTCCTCTTCTCCCTCCTCTTCAGCCTCTCCACCCGCTTCGCGTGCATCTTCGCCGCCATCTGCTCATACCTCTCCCGCTCCTCCTTGACCGCCCGCTTGTCCTTGATCGCCTGGATCCGCCTCTGCCGCTCTTCTTCCTTCTCCGCCTTCATCTCGCCCTCCAGCTTCTTCAGCTCCTTTTCCTGCGCCTGCTTCGCGGCCCGCTTGGCGAAAGACGTCTGTCCGGAGGTGGGCCGGAACGCACTCTTCTTCTCGTGCCACTGTTTGCCGTTCTTGCGCATGCCCGTCGTTTGTGAGATCTTGGCGTTCGGTGCCGCGGCTGGCGTAGATGCTAGGGCTGTCGACATGGTGGGAGTGCGCGAGGTTGAGTGGAGCCTTGGATGGGTAATGTCTGTCGCAATGCAAGACGGAAGTTGGATATTCACTCACGCAAGCCAGAAGTCGTGAGCGGAACCTCGCGAGGTCTTACCGAGTTCGGCGCCGAGGACCGGCACTAGCCGAAAAACATTTTGCCCAAACTGCAGCGCTTGGGTGCTGGGCCGACCTCACACGCATTGGCATCGAAATACATTCACATGATTTTGCTCCACTTCACGTCTTTTCCACGAAACGCGTTGGGCTCGACCAGGTTTGCCGCATATTGTCATGTGACTCGTCGCCGAATGCTACCTTGGGCATCCAGCACTTCAAACAGCCTACGATGCTGCCGCGATAGCACGAAGCACCTGAGCAACTTTCACTTCGCTCAGCCGGCAGTGGTAAGTTGACGGAAAGGGTGAAGTCGCTCTCACGGATGCAACGTGAGCACGCACTCAAAGTCTTTCACTGCATACCTGTTCGTCAAGATCGTGCACCATGGAGATAAAAGCTATTGCAACCTTCCCGGAACCCGCCATGGCCGAGCATGCAGCAACAGCAAAACCTGTCAGAAATCAAGCGAACGAGGCGCTCCAAGATATATTGTTCGGCAGCATCGCTGGTACCGTTGGCAAGGTCGTCGAGTACCCCTTCGACACCGTCAAAGTCCGCTTACAGTCACAACCCGACCATCTACCGCTCCGCTACGCCGGACCCCTCGACTGCTTCAGACAGAGCATCGCCCAGGACGGCATCCGATCACTCTACCGAGGCGTGAGCGCGCCCCTCGCCGGCGCCGCGGCGGAAACGGCATGTCTGTTCTGGACCTACGGAGTGGCAAAAGACGTTCTCCGCGCCACCGCACTTGCCAACGACACGAGCGATGAGCTCCCTCTATCCACCATGATCACCGCCGGCGCAATCTCCGGCGGCATGACCAGCTTAGTCCTGACGCCGATCGAACTCGTCAAGTGCCGGATGCAAGCTCCTATAGACACCCCTCTCGAGCGAACTCTAGCATCGCGCGCGAAAATCGGTCTGTCGTCACCAGTCCTCTCCCCCTTCACCGTCATCCGCGACGTCTTCCATCGCGAAGGCCTGCGCGGCTTCTGGCGCGGCCAACTCGGCACCTTTCTGCGCGAGACAGGCGGTACGGCTGCTTGGTTCGGCGGCTACGAAGCCACCTCCTTGTATCTCAAGCGCCGCATGGCGAAGCAGCAGCAGCACCAAGGCACCCGGCCCGAAGACATCGAGCTCCCGCTCTCGTCCCAAATGCTTTCCGGCGCCATCGCCGGCATGAGCTACAACTTCCTCTTCTTCCCCGCCGACACCATCAAGTCCAAGATCCAGACCGGCGAACTGACGCACGTGCGGCCGACGTTCGTGAGCGTGGGCAAGGAACTCTGGCGCGTCCACGGGTTGAAGGGGCTGTATCGCGGGTGTGGCATCACCGTGGCGCGGAGCGCGCCCAGCTCGGCGCTGATCTTTACGATTGTGGAGAATTTGAAAAAGACATTTGCATGATGAGCTGAGCTAGTGCTGCAATGTTGTTAGCGTTTGGTTGGAAGGTCGTTGCGGCATAAAGGGCGCTGGGAAGTCATCGGACTCTTTCCATCCGGGCATAGCGTGAGCGTCAGGCGTTTGATGGAAGGGAGGGCATAAGTATTCATGAGGCAAGGTCGATAGAGTAGATCTCTGATCTTCGAAGCCACAGCGCGAGCTAACGCAGGTGGTCAAAAGAATAACCTTGCTTATCTCCGTCTATGATCATTATCCATGCCATGCGCATCCTCTATCGTGTCTTCGTGAAGCCCCCATGTACGCATGATCATAAGTAATGCAGGCTGACGCAGAAAAACACAAGCCCTGTTTCCTCTCGAGCCCCTTTACTCTTCCCGTCCAGGCCCTCGACGTCCATCGATTAAGCACAGCCCGGCTAAGCGAGCGCCCAGCACCAAACGCCCTTACCGAATACTGACATTACCCGCTGCCTTACCCAAAGCCCCCCATCGGACAACCCCCTCTACTCCGACAACACCATCCTCAACATAGCTAAGAACTGCGGCATCATCTTCCCGCACTCGGTGATCGGCGGCTTGACCGGCTCGCCCGCCGACCGCTTCAGGACCTCCTGGTTCTTCAATCGCCGCTTCCGCTCCGCCGCAATCGGATCGGCCTCGTCCTCCTCATCCTCCTCGTCGCTCGACAGATCGTCGTCTTCGTCCGCCATGTCCAGGTCCTGCAGGTCCATGGGGTTGATGCCGAAATCGCTCGATGTGAAAGTGGCCGCTAGGCCCCCGAGCCCTTGTCCGTCGGCACCGGCGCCACCAGTACCGCCACCGCCGGCCGAAGCCATTTTCTGCCGTGTCTTGTCCTGGTGCCAGCGCTTGCGGGCCATCTGCCACTTGATCAGGCTGTTGATTTCGCGCGCCGCTTTTTCCGGGTCGATGAGTTTCATGTCGGCGACGCCGAGGAAGAGGGCGTTCATGTCGAGCTTGCCGCCCTTGGGCCCGTTGCGCAAGAAGTCGAGAATGCCTTCGACCCAGGTCATGAGCTTGTCGAAGAGGCCGTCGTCGTGGATGTGGACCTCGTGGATGAATTTGTAGAGGTCGCCCTCGTGCCGTTCGCAGAGATCGATGAAGGATTGCACGGTTTGGTTGGGGTCGGCCGAGACGTCTTGCCGTTGCGCCTTTTCGATCGTCTTGATGGCGTCGTCGGCGAAGGCGGCGAAGTCCGTCACGCTGCTGTAGACGTTGGCGGATTTGTACACGCGCACGAGGGGCTCGTAGAAGATGGTGAACAGGTCGCGGAACAGGCGCAGGGTGTTGGATTCCTCGACCATTTCCAGCATCATCTTCTTGTCCCGTTGCCGGGTGTGGAGTTTGTGGAGTTGCTTGAGGCGAGCGTAGAGCTCGGCGCCTTGCCGCATCTCATCGTCGACGTTCTCCACGGCGTTGTCCCATGCGACGTAAGCGTTGAACGTTCGGCCGATCTGCTCCGTTGAGAGCTCCGGTTGGATCTCTTCGTTTTGCAGGACTTTGATCAACAAGTCCGTTTTCTCGTCCGAAGCATCCTGTCGTATTCGCTGTTTGAGGTCTTCATCCATATTGACGTAGTTCTGCACCTTCTTGCAGTAATCCAGCTGGGCGATCTTGTCCGTCAGGGCATCGATGGATTTTTGTAAGCTCCGGATGCCGTCGCCGAGCGCGAGGCCAAAGATACGCTGCAGCAGTGACTTCATCCCGACCGGCTGCATCATGAACAGGTCCAGAACGCCAGACATGACTGCTGCCGGGTTGGTGAAGCGGATCACCTGCTTGAGCGTGCCGTACGGAACCATACTGTGGATCCGCTTGAACTGCGCGAAGAGTTCAGGCGAATTGTCCTCAGCTAGGAACAGATGATACAGCGTCGCGGCCACCTCGATGCGCAGCCACTCGGCGAACTTCTTATATTCCGGATCCAAGTCTGCTATGCGCTCTTTCCGCCGAATCTCCGTGAAGAGATCACGCAGGCCGTTACGCTCGATGACTTTCCGTCTGAATCTCTCCATGTGAACGTCCAGCTCTTGCGCGCGCTCGCGGGCGACCTCGAAGAAGCGCCGCTGTTCTTCCAGCCGCTTTTCGTCCATGCTCCGTCTTCGCTCAATGTCCGCCATTTCGTCCTCGTTGGGTGTCATCGGGTCGCTGGTCAAGAACTCATGCATGGCCTGTGAGCCTGCGATGATTTCGATGTGCAGGAAGTTGCGCAGGAACGCGCGGAGTGAGACTCGCTGGCTCTCCCGGAAGAGGACGTTGTTTTGCTCTGACGCTCGCACGGGTGAGCCGCCTTTGGTCGACGTCGCAGTAGAGTCCATGGATGCTCGAGGTGAGGGACTACTCAGAAGCGCGGATCGAGACTGCTGGCGCGAGTGCCTGTTGCTTCCCGTCCAGGAGGACAAGTAAGACCTAAAGCCTCCCGACGCCTCTGCGCTCGAGTCCACCGGCTGCGGACTGTTGTCTGCCATAGACATGGACGAAATACTGTCATCGTCCTCATCGTCGTCGTCTTTGCCACTGTATATCGAATGCGTCTTGTTCTTCTTTGGCAACGGGGCCAAGACCTTGCCTGGCAATTCCTGCCTTAGTTTCTTGTGCATGCGCGCAAAATCTCCGAACCTCCTCGCCACAAAGATCTCCGGCTCGTCCTTTCTCTTGACGCGGAGGATGAACTCGGCATGCTGGTGATGCCTCACGTGTCTCTTCACATTCACGATTCTCACGCCGGCTACGTTGACATCCCATCCATTGATCTCGTGGCCTTGCGGTACGTTCACCACTAGCCCTTGCTCGTTGGCACCTCGATCCACGACCTCCAGCTCACTAAACCGGATGCGCTCTTCGTAGCCTGACGCGGTGGGTATACCGGAGACCATCATGAGCTCCACCAACTTCGTCGCCTTGCTCGCCAGTTTCGACCGCTTCGTCTGCTCGAGTCGGTCTTCGGAGGAGGAGATGTGCTTGTTGGCGAAACTCTCCAGGAACGCCTGCAGCTTGTCCTGCCAGAACTCCTTCTCCTTGGCCTGGTTGAGGAACGGAAAGTTTCGCACATGATGGACGAAGATGTAGCGGAGCAGAGGCAGCTCCGAGTCCTCGGGAGCCACTTCGCCAGCGTCGGAGCGGAAAGGCGCACCGAAGCGCTGCAACGCGGTGGGGTGGGAGAGTTCGCTGACTTCCCAATTCGTTTGCTGCGCTATTAGCTCCCGTTTGAGGTAATGCTCTTGCTTGCCCGTCAACACGGAACCCGGCGGCGGGACAGAGGCGATCGAAGACATGGTCGACGTCGCGGAGCGCTGTAGTCTTTGCCGGATGGCATCGTTACCGTCCGCCCCTTTCCGCTGCTCAGGTGTCTCCGGCGCATCTACGAATACTTGGCTCTCCATTGTCTCTGTCCTCCTCACTGGCGTCGGCGTATTACTCGGCGTCAACTGTACTTTGAGTCCGTTGGGCCTGGGCGTTGTCGGCGTGCCGGTGGGTGGGCGCGGTGAGGTGGAGGCCATATTCGTGATGTCTTCAGCAGGGACGAAGCCTGTTCGCAGCTGCTTGCTATGCCCGGTGACACCTTCTCACGAGTAGACGGACCCGAATCGGATACCTATGCAGCGGCGTCAGGCCGGAGGTGGGTGAAAGAACGGTGTGGTGGGTGTAGAGCACATGCGGCTGACGACTTGCATGTGAGTAGGAGCGAGTACATGTAGCGCGTGAAGTAGATAGATGTACACAACCCGTTCGTTGCCGGGACGTCTGCACGATTGACGCGCATTCGAGTGACGTACGTCGAGTACGCGGAAGACTTCCATGTCCCCGACATGCACACAAGTCACATGACATACGCAAGCAATATCAAACCTCAACCGCCACGGCGCTCCCTGTACGTCCACAGCCTCACACATATGAAGGCGGTCGGATGCTGTATATTCCCAGAGGTCTAAACATGGCACATGTGCAGTAAATGAATGGTACAAAATCTACAAAGGGTATCTCTACACACAATCGCCATCACTCGCTAATCCGTAACAAGTCAAAGCTGCACAGCACCTCCCCCAAAACAGCAAGGGAAAACACCGTCGCTTATGGTAATCGTTCATTCCCCAAGTCCCCTCAGTCACGGATACAAACACGTACCTCTCACCTCCTCCCCAACCTCATACTCAACCGCTTCAACTTGCCCGCCTCCAGGCCCGACGACGCGGCTGAGTTAGCCATACTATACCGCTTTGACCCGGCCGCCCCACTCGCCACGACGGGCGTCGTCGACCAAGATGATGCGCGATGTGCATTCCCATCCTCCTCCCAAGGCAGCACATCCACCTTCTCGCGTCGCACCACCCGCCCGCCGAGCCCCAGTCGCTCTTTGGACGACATGGTCCACTGCACCGACATGACGCTCGGCGCGATCGAGCCCGCGTCGCTGTTCGATCGCTCCGACGACGTCGAGGACTGACGATCACGCGCCGTAGTGTTCGACGGGGGCGCGGAGTCGAATGTAAGGGTTGAGGCGGCGGGGGAGTGCACGCTGGGTGCCGCGGTCGTGGCGCTGGAGGCGGTGACGGCGGTCAGTCGCGAGGATGTCGAGGATGTCCGGGCTGGTACCGTGGACGACGACGCCTGTGAAGATGCACGGCTATGTGGGGATCCTGTCCGATCGCCCGCGAGCGCTGCCTCGTTGAAGTCGAACAGGAATGGGGATGTGCGGCCGGTTTCGTCCCGGAGGGTGGCGAGGGGTTTTTCCTCCTCGTCGGCTTCTTCAATGGTCGGTGGAAGTCGCTTCTCATGTGATGAGGGAGCTTTGTGCACCAGTCGAGGCCGGCTGAAGTTGAGATGTGTGTTGCGTATCGTCAGAGCGCTAGTCTTGGCATGAAGGTTCTCAGCATCATTTCCACTGCAGTAAGGGAAGGCAGGCCCGTCGAGCGACGAAGGGACACTATCGGGCCCATGTTGCTCTTCGATGTTAGGGAATACGTGAGGACGTTCGTCTACGGACGGGGTTTGCGGGGACGCGTCTGGGCTTGTATGCGCGACTGAAGCCGTATCGTGATCTTCAAGACGGGTCATTGCAGGTAAGTCCAGCTCGGACGAAGGGAGGAGCAACGTCAGGCTTGGAGGGAGAAGCGGTGGTGACGGTGGGAGCAGGAAGGTCTTTGGGCTCGTCTCCGGATGCTTAGCCTCCTCCTCGACTCGTCGTGGTCGTTGTGGCTTCTCGGGCTCGTCCCATGGTGTGACTGCGTAGTCCCGTGTCGCAGTTGATGCTATGGTTGACGCTGTCGGTGTTGGTGTCTGACATGTAGGTCCTCTCGGCCCCCTTGAAGATGTATTCGACATGCCCGATCGGCGTTCCGTCTGCGACATCGTCGTAGCAGTCCGTGTACGTGGTGCCCGATTCGACAGTGAGCCGTCCCTGCTGAACTCTCCACTACTCCTCGAGCTAGTGGACGCAACACTACGACCGGAATGCCTTCTCGCCCTCGATGCAACAGAACTCCGTTTACTGCGGTTCCTCGTATCGGCAGCGTTGTCCGGCAGCCCGTCCCACGCGCTGTTGGTCTTGGGCACGAACTCGGGCAGTCTCTGTGACGACACCCCTGACACGTCAACTGTAAACGTCTTCCCGCCTTTTTGGGCTGCACCTTTCCGTTGCTGCTCTGCGAATTCCTCCCAAGCAGAGGCTGAAGGCTCCTTTAGTGTCAAGAAGCCGAGTACGCCGGACTTCTTCTTGTCCTTTGGCCGCTTTTGCGCCTTCTCCGGTGCTGTCGAAGGGACATTGTGGCCTTCGCTCTTCTGAGCGGGTGGTCTCACGGACTCATAAGTCGAATCTTTCCGCGAGGTGGTCGCTGACAGCACCAGAGCCTCGTTCTCGGCCTTTGCATGTTTGGTCGATATAACGTCCGGCGAAGTGTCGCCCTCGGATACGTGTTTCCGCACCGCGAGCCTCGGCGGCGGCCTTAGCGCAGAGTGCACATCCGTCGGCGTTGGAGTGGCGGGAGGCATCAGGATACGCTTTAATGGTTCACAATAGCGTCAGCGGGAACCCAGATTCGTCGCCTTCAACCCTAAAACCTTCGATATGTTGTATTTGTCTCCACGGGTGAGAGCCGTGGAAGATGGAGAAGGTGAACTCACGGCGCCTCGAGCATGATGTTGAACACCTCTTCGACGTGCCTCCAACCTCTCCACTTCATGGGGCGAGATTGCAAGCATTGTGATTGATGAACGTGTTTCGGGCTCGGCTGCCGGAATCACAGTTGCGGGACCAGAATCCGGGCGTTTACTAGGGGTCTTGGGGCAACGATGGCCGAGTCTTCACCGATCCGTTTCTCGTTTCCGTTCAGTGTGAACTTTCGTGCACCCTCGAGCGGTTCGCGCAATGATCGACTAGTCACCATACATGTCATCGACCGCGCCAGCAAAGTGCCGAACCTTGAGTCGAGCGGTTGGCGGAGAGGTTCGCCCAAAGTTGGAGTGGTCGTTGCGCCGCCTCCTGCACCGGACACCAAAAATGCTCTGCGCTACGTTGACGTGAACCTTGAGCCTCGTGAGTGACAGCCAGGCGAGCAGGCGGGAGATCACCAAGACACCTGGGAGGAACAGAGGACCGTCGCGGACGCACACACATGGGG
>Ga0058704_10000917_pt1 | contig 14358 bp, 20 predicted proteins | sample AgamicMgSfe_FD_71363 | JGI IMG/M metagenome (GOLD analysis project Ga0058704, IMG submission 71363) | Agave microbial communities from Guanajuato, Mexico - Mg.Sf.e | ecosystem: Host-associated > Plants > Phyllosphere > Phylloplane/Leaf | place: Guanajuato, Mexico | collected 2012-05-30
CCAAGAAGGATGTATGGTGTTACACCACTCGCCCGTACTTGGTAGGCCCATGAGCAAGGTTGAGAGACCCTTTCTTGTTGAGTGGCATGCCGTCTCCATCTTGGTCGAAGCGCTGTTTAAAACTTGCGTATGGGCGGCGCAGCTACGTAGCCCCGCGTTTCTGTGTGGTATACAGCTTTACGACTGTGCCGCAATACAATCACGATTGGTTATAAGCATTGATGCCGTCGCTACAGAATGTCGAATACACTTTACTTCTACTCCAACCCACAAACGGCAAAATCATTCCATCGTCAACAATATGTGAGCACAACCAATGCAAACCCTCGAACGTATGCCTCACATTTATAGGTGCACCCACGTTACCACAATCAAAGTCATGGTCGATGCCAACGGCCGCACTCGACGAATCACCGAAATGAGGAGGGTTGATTGCAGGAGAGCAAACTGCCCAACATCGGACAGCAACCCGAACCGCCGACGTGCCCAGTACGCCGGGAGAGCTTCGGTCGGAAGGCCCGGATACACCATGAGGCCTAGAAAGCCGATGAACGAGTGCGAGAGCGCGATTGTATGTTGCCTGCCTGGGGAGATGGTATCTGTTTGATTGAAGGCAATCCGATCGGGAGTTGATAGCTTGTTCGTTATGAATATGGACGACACTCAAACCGCCCATCCACGGCATGCCTTTGACTGAAGTGATCCTGCCTATTTTGCTTATCGCTCAGAACGCGTTAAGACCGACTTGCTTTTTCTTCGTCCTTGATTGAAAGCCATGCATCTATCTTCTGTATGGCGTATTCGTCACGAGCTGGTGCGGAGACGAGAACTTCTTCGTCCATCTCGGCTTCATCCACCCAACCAGGCGTTCCCCAGAATAAGAGCGTCTCTCCGAACCTTCTGCAGGAGTCAAAGTCGATGATGATGGCTCTGTCGTCGTTGTCAAGAAGAATGTTACTCGGGTTCAGGTCGTTGTGCACCAGGCCAAGGCGATGCAATTGCTTAACTCCAGCTCGTATATCGCTCATGCATCTATCTCTGTCGAAAGGGCGCTCGTCGTCTTCGTATCGGTACTGTAGGATAGCTTTATGCCTCTCTAGAGCAATGCCTGTCACACGGCCATTCTTCACAGTGCACCCGTGATATTGGATGAGGTTGGGGTGCTGATGATGTTGGAGGAGCTCCATGATCTCCACTTCTTCAGCAAAAGTTTTTGCAATGGTCTTTGCCAGATCTGGTTCGTCAAGGTGTAGGAGTTTAGGGCGCTTGACGTGGCAGGCCGTTGCCGGCTGACCACCTGATGAAATGGTGAAGCCTGGCGTCACAGTTGGGTAGATCAGCTCATCCGGCACACGCTTCAGATGGCGCCTGTACTCTTCGACAGTGACATCGTATTTTCGAACACCACTGATCTGACCGAACCACACAGTATCATAGTGATTGACATACGTGAAGGTCACACGTTTTGCTTCGCCAGTCTCAAAATCCTCGACTTCGCACAACTGGAGGAGATCGTCTCTGGAACGAATGTCTGGTTCAACGTCCAGCGGGTCTGGCAAGTCTCTGAGGTCCAAACCAGCCATACATGCGGATAGCGAGATGTTGAGAGCGGCAGTAACTATGCACCTATGCACAGTATTGCAGACGAGGCTCTTGAGAGATTGAGGTCTTTTCACTTCCCTACTCAATGCACAGTCTCCTTCATCAAGACCAGGGAGCCTGTTTTGAGGTTTCGGAGTTTCAGTTCATCATGCTCACTATGCCGCTTGGAGCATTGTAAGGTCCTCAAGTCCATACATCGACCTGAATGACTTGTATCATACATTATCGTGCAGGCCTTTGTAAAGTTGAACGATGTCGAGAGATGAAAGATCGAGAGAGAGGTAGAATCGCCGAGGCCACTCCTCACACAACGTCATGGCGTTTCTTGATATGCCGATCAGGCACAAACCAGCTAGACTTCAAGACTTGGCTGCAAGGTTTCTCCACCATCTCTCCGTCTCCCCAGGAACAAGCAAGGATATGTCATATCACCTGCCGCTCATTTGCCAAGTTACTCCAACACTGGACGGAAAAACTGATCCAACTTCCTATCTACCATGCATGATGGAGATGAAACGTTGTGCCTGCATGTTTGTTTACGAGATGGCATCCCAAGACCACACATGGCAAATGAATAAGAAGACTCCAGGTCCCAGTAGCACTGTGTCTGGTAGGTTGAACGCTCTGCTGTCCACTTTCCAAAGATGGTCCGTCATTCTCGTCTCGCTCTGCTGGCCTCAGCGGCAATGTTGTCCAGTGCCACTGGCCAAATTCAATTCAATAATGGCAGCAGCACCGGCAGCATCACCGACCTCCCTTCGTACATGACGCATATCAATGCTACGAGGAACGATAGCTCGCCAGTCGTGCTTAACATTGACACGCAGAACACCAGCAAGCGCAACGCTACGGCGCCCTACTTGTACGGGCTCATGCACGAAGATATCAGCCACTCGGGCGATGGAGGTATGAAGAGTGCATGCTCAGCGTGAGTACAGACAAGAGACTGACCAGACGGAAGGTATCTACGCTGAGCTGCTCGCCAATCGAGCGTTCCAAGGCTCAAATTGGAACACCACTGCCATACCGGACTTCAATGGTAGCCTCATCGGCATCTCAGAGAACCCGGTCGAGCCTATCGCTCCCGTCTTGACGGCCTGGGCACCCATTGGCGACAACGTGCGAATGACATTGGACAGACTGCACCCGCTCTCGCCTGCACTACCGACCGCCATGGAAATAGATTTCCCTGAAGACGCAACCGGAGAAGTCGGCTTCCAGAATTTTGGTGAGCATACGCCCAGCGTTGGCTACGGACTTAATAGCTAAGCTAACGTTGAGCAGGATGGTGGGGCATGGATGTCACGCCACAGCAGTACAACGTCTCTTTTTACGTCCTGGGCAACTACCCCCGCAACCAGGCCAACACTACCACCTTCACGGTCTCTCTTCGCTCGAACGAGACGGGCGAGGTCTTTGCGAGCTCGCAGATCTCGAACGTCTCGGTGCCGTTCATCGACTATATTCAGCTGTCGACAACACTCCACCCCAACGGCACAGCACCAAACTCGAATAACACTTTCGTTATCACGTTCAACGGAGATGATGTGAAAGGCCAGACGTACTACTTTGACCTGTTTAGCCTCATGCCAGAGACATTCATGGGTTCACCAAATGGCCTGAGGAAGGATATCGCTGGCGCTTTCTACGACATGAACCCCAGCTTCTTGCGTTTTCCAGGTAAGCAGGTTCAGGTATGGGACACTCCAAATCCTCCACACTAACGTTATGGCTAGGTGGCAACAACCTCGAGGGCGTCAGCCCACAGCAGCGATGGAAGTGGAACGAGACGCTCGGCCCACTCATCGATCGTCCCGGCCGACCAGGTGATTGGGGTTACTACAACACCCAGGGACTCGGCTTGATGGAGTATCTCCAGTGGACCGAGGACATGAACATCGAACGTGTACTGGCCATCTACTCCGGGTTTTCGCTCGATATTTGGGGCCAGAGCGGTCCTTCGTACCCACCTGACCGTATGGATGAGATTCTCGAAGATGCGCTTAACGAGCTCGAGTTCTGTATGGGCAACCTGACCACCAAATATGGCGCGCTTCGCGCTCAACTCGGTCACCCGGAGCCCTTCGACATCAAGTTTGTTGAGATCGGCAACGAGGACTGGTTCAGCCAGACGTACCCCTACCGTTTCCCGTACCTGTACAATGGTCTCAAAGCCGTATACCCCGACATCACGTACATCAGCACCGCCTACGACGAGAACCTTTATTACAACATCAGCATCCCTGAAGGCGCTTACTGGGACACTCACCACTACGAAGAGCCGTCTTTCTTCGTTGAGGGCTTCGACTTCTACGACAACTGGCAGGAGCGAACGAACAACACTGGCGTGGGTGTCTTCCTGGGAGAGTACAGCGTCATCCAGATCGATGAGCCAACCGACATCGTCAACTACACTTTCCCGGAGGACCTGCACGTCTTCTACCCGAGACTGGTATCAGCATTAGCTGAGGGCGTGTACCTGTTGGGTATGGAGAGGAACCCCAATGTCTGCAAGCTGGCTTCCTATGCGCCAAGCCTGCAAAACCTGAACTGGTAAGAGCCAAAGCTTCTACGCTTTCGAACAAACAGACACTGACATGATGTAGGTACAACTGGACACCGGACATGATCGCCTTCGATGCCGACCCAAGTCACACCGTCCGCTCGGCTAGCTACTGGCAACAATGGCTCTTCGCGCACTATCGTGGCACGCAGACGCTGCCCGTCACCAACACCCAAGGTGACTTCAATCCGCTGTTTTGGGGTGCTACCATCGACGAGTCATGCAATGCCATCTACGTCAAGGTCAGTCGAATCCACCCCTTCTACAGTAATATGAATACGCATCAAGAAGCTTACATCAAGCCAGGTCATCAACACATTGGGCTCTTCCGTACCGCTGACCATCAACATCCCGCAAGCCTACACCTCCGTCAACGGCACAATCCTCACCGGTGCCGACCTCAACTCGTACAACTACATCTACAACCAGACGGAGGTCGTGCCGCAGCCACTGAACATCAGCAGTGCTCCTTCTGCTTACGGCAAGAACGGTAGCTTCCAGTGGGATGTTCCGAGATTCAGCTTGACTGTGCTGCAGTTCGATCTGTGAAGAAAAGCATGGGTTTCGATCAATAAATGATGAAGGAGCTACTATGACATAGCATACGTTCGTTACGAGTAATGAGCACAGCAATGTATACCGAAGTTTGGAGTTCCCACAGGTTCTGCGAAAGTCCACCAACTGATACTTTGCAGATGCACCGTAAGGTCTACAGCGCGTCAATACGGTGAGCTATGATAAGACAGATGTGTAATCCGCAATCAGCCGTATCTTTGAAACGTACGAGGATGTCATCTCTGGCAGGTCTTGCGTCAAGAAGCTGATGTCACCTGTTTCCATCTTATCTCGAGCATCGTGCAAACGTCGATACACTCAACTAATGGTCATTGCACGGAAAAGCATATCGAAGCATCCAACACCTGCAAGACCACCTGCGCATTACATGTGGTGGGTCGAACGTACAATGAAATCTCAACCGATATCACATCGCCATTCCCTTACTCAATGGACTCGCCAAGCACAATTTCAACCAACCCTTTGCCCTTGCCATGTCGAAAACTTCGGACGGCATCCGCAATACCGTCTCCCGATAGAGGCAATCGTTTACGAAGTCCCAGCTGCAAAGAACCGTGCGCAGCATACCGCCTTCCTTCCCGCATATCAGAGCGACGATTGGCGGACGAACTGCTTCGAAGATGGATATGATAAGCGAGCCAGTATCTACGAGCGTGAAAAATCTGTGTCCTTTCGACAGCTTGAGCGCAATTTGCTGTGTAGGGTGCTTCACCCATTCTGGTTCGATGCCCTCGCGCCAAGTCGGGTTGCGACTGACGCGAATGGATGGAGTCGAGGAGGGTTTGTACTATATATCAAATCAGCCAAACAATACGGAGACCGTGAAGGGTAACGGGTGGAGTCATTACACTAAGATGATTGTTGTCATTCCCGAACACCAGCTTCTCCAATTTTGATTTCGGCATGGTACCTTCGAATCCGACGAGATGAGGACTACTCTCCGTCACCCGACCGCCGTACAAGCGGCGGACGGATACTGGGCCCACAAAGCTGGCGAGGAAGCCGAGAGCGGCAACAATGCCTACAAAAGCACCAAGCCATACGTACAGGTGGTGTTTCGCGTGTTCATCCAGAGTGTCATCGAAGGCGATGAAGAGAGGGCCGTAAGTCCAGAGAAGGAAGACGACGTAAATGAATGTGAAGGCTCCTGCAGTCACGCCAATCATGGCGAAGCGCTTCTTGTAGCCAAAAGTTTTCTTGAAGCGCATCCTTGGGAACGACTTCCAACGAATGGGAATGGCACGGCAGCCGTCGAGGATGACTATCGAAATCGGTGTCAGTCAGGAGCTTTAGCTTGAGCCTGGGATGGCAGCTAGCTTACCTGTAAAGTCTTCCTCGCCAACTCCGACAACATCGCAGATGGGCGTGATGTTATGTGCTTGTGTGCCGTATTGATCTTCTCCCGCCAAGGAGTGGAAGGGGTCGGGGTCACTGACGGCCCAATCGGGCAACAAGCATACCATGCGCTCTACAAGCCTGTCGCTATCGTTCATCAAGGACAACCGCGCCACCTACTGGAAGATGCTCTCTTGGCTTGGTTCGAGCCTGTGATTTAGCAGACCCATCAAAGCTGTACGACAGTCAGCGATTGATGCACGCAATTCACAGAAGTCTACTTCACGTACCGTATGCTAGTTCCGGGCGCTTCGGAGGCTCGTCAGACTGCTGCTTCATAGCTTGCCTCTTCCCGAGCGCATCCAAAGCCAGAGAAAACAACTCCAAGCGGCCAAGGGTAAGAAGGCCGGTGAAGTGTTCCGCCAGCAACCGAGCGCTCTGGACGTCTCTTGTTGTCTTCGGTCGTTCGTTCCAGACATCGGCCGTCATCTGAATCTTTGTCTTGTGTAACATCTTCGACGTCTTCGCGGTGAAGAATCCAACCGAACGCCCAGATGCCAGTAGTCCTTCCGGCAACGTCCACATCCGATTACCCCGAGTCTTCATCGCCTGTTCTTGTGGGTCGTTTCCTGGCAGAGCCACTACAACCTTCTTCGCGCCGCGTGTGACATCGCAGAAGCGGTTAACGTCAGAATCAAGAAGCGCACCTTCCTTCTCTTGCGCTCGACACTTGAAGTCCATCCAGTACGCATTGCAGCCGTCTTCGAGTGCCAAGCGCTCTGCGACACGCTCAAGCTGCCGGCGGCGCTCCTCATAGCCTTCGGACTCGTCGCCGGTACGCCAGTGTGCATTGGTGTAGCTGACAAAGATATACTGATAGCGATGTGCGTCGCTTGAGTAGCCCTCTAAGTTTCTCGTGGCCCACCTTCCATTCTCAAAGACTACGAGCAGACGACGAAGAAGAAGGCGGGTTCTCCACGAGAAGTAGTTGGTCAACAGCTCCGGAGGAACTTCCATGTGCGGCTGCATGTCAAGTGGGTTAACGGCGTATTTCGGCCATTTCTAATGATAGCCGGGCCATTCGAGGTATTGGCCTTCTACATCGTCATCCTCCCACGGATGCGCGACAATTGGCACGGAAAGCAAGAGTTGAAGAGGTAGCGCGACAAGAATGATTCGCATGATTTGGTTGATGCCGGTGTACCACGCTTTCTTCGGATACTCGCCATGCTCGCCCGGCCGTGATCCTACAGCCCACTCGGCAAGCCTCAACACCACAGGGGTCTGTCCAGTCATCTTGGTACGACGCCAGGTATCGTGGAATGGCTGTTTGCTTTTGTACACATCGTCCGTAACTTGCACAAGCAATCGGCTTGGCACGTACTTAGTAGTGCTGAGGTAAGTCTCGACGTCACGGGCCTTCTTATATGGGTGTCCGTACTGGTTTCGGTACTCAAACTTGGGTAGAGCGTATTTCGGGTCAACAGGCGGCTCGCAGTCGGTGCGGAGTCGCGTCGGCCTTCTGAACCAACGGCCGTTGTAGCCCCTTGATCCGTCGAACTCTTTCATGAGCTTCTTCGTCACCTTGCCCATCTTGTGACGAGCCCAGGGACTCCAAGCTTCCCTGTCCGCTGCCGCCGCTGATTGCTGCTGATCCATCTTGGAAGTCTGCAGGCTCTAGTAGAAGGAAACACTTCAGTGCGAAAAAATTTGTGTACCAGGAGACAGGATGATCTTAGAAGCGTGGGCAAGGTGTTAAAGTCTTTTCAAACAAGCGATCAACAGAGCGGTGCTCGACGAGGAAGACTCGCGTTCAACAGGTGTTGTAGTGATCAGGCGACGGGTAACAGGGGAAAGGGGTACGAGCGACTGGTGAAGAGACAACCCAGCAGGCACATACAATATCGCGACACGGCTCGACACGACTTGGCGCCTCTCATCTGTACCAGTATTGAGGAGCCCGACCGCAGCCGGACCCGACGGCAGTCAGGACTATGGCCACACAAAGGCGATGAGATGCTCATTCAACAAAGGTCGGCGTCGCCGAGCGTGTCAGTTGGAACTGTACCATGTTCGTCCCGTCATTAATATCTTCTAATGAGATAATACGCCCTCAACCGGAGGGTTTGCTCGATATGGATGTCTAGCAAACCGAAGCTCAGATGTCCCAAAATCGTGGAGGAGGTACGTGAGCGCCGCAGCGGCTGGCAAGGCGTCGGAGACTCCACATCCGGTACTGTATACCGAAAGTACAGCTTTTGGCCCCAAAACCTACAGGGACCTCATGCCATATGTGATGTGATCTGGAACACAGGAGAGATAATTTGGCGCTGTCATGCATTGTATCGTGCACTCTAGCTGTCGCTCAGCCGCTCCGCGTGCATTGGGATCGCGTTGTTTGCAGGGCTTCTGTTCGGGTTCGTGTTTGTGTATCCTCTCGAGACGAAGCGACACTGTACCAGACATGGTTGCGACTACTGTGATTTGTCAGCCTTAAGTGTACACATTTCAAGACTTGATAGGCCGTCGAGCGGTACACGATGTGACGGGGTAAGCGTGCCACTCGCCAGCCTTATGGTGCAATGCCATCGTGATTCGGACGAGCCGATTATGGTGGATGCAAGGACTCTGTGTGATCCGGCGCTCACATCTCGAGACCTGTAGTTTCCCCGTGGCTTCGAACCAGCGTTACCTGACAGCAAGCATTCGCGGCAAAGATGAGAAGCAATGACACTCCTTGTAAAGATGCAAGTCTGGAAAGGAAAGGGCGGAAGGCCGCTCGGCTAAACTTGCCATCTTCGCCAAGCTCAAAGTCCCTCATCCCAATCATTCGTGCATAGCTCTATTCATATATTCCATACGCGAACACACTACCGTACTCTTGTTCTCCATGGCCACCCACGACCTCCACCCCACAATCCTCGTCCTCGAAGAAGCCACCTGGCGCGAAGCCTCCGGCGCGGGCATGATACCCTACATCACCCAAGACTGCATCATGCAGTTTCCCATGGGCATGAAGCTTACCGCAACCTCTCAACCCTCGTTGCAAGATATCTTGCACTCACCTGCGTTCGTACCGTGGAAGACGTTCGAATTGCATAACGTGGATGTACTGCCCTTGGGAGCAGATGGAGCGGTGATAAGCTATCTTGCGAATGCAACGAGGCCGCCGGCGATGGAGGGGAGTGAGAGGGATGTGGAGTTTGAGGCGCTGTGCTCTAGTGTGTGGAGACGGGAGGGTGGGAGGTGGAGGATGTGCTTCCATCAGCAGACGCTGACGGAGTAGGGTGGGATGATGTGATGAGGAGATGGGAATGAAGTAGGCATGCATGCATGTGCGACAGTGTGTTTGCGCATTATGTGAGAGGCAACCTCCAATACTGTGCTGATGAGATGTGTGGCGTGGTGTAAAGCCGATGGGCTCATGTCACAAGCTCGGGGCTGAGCATGAGAAGTCAAGCCTCAATGTTACGGTTAACGACGCGTGAAGAGTCGAGCGTACCCCCGTTGTGCACTTTATGGTCGCTATGCTGCACGGTCTTCGAATGTCGCAGACTGCAGACCGGGGTCGCTCCTTCCTCATGCAAGCCTCCACGTGCCGGGAACGAGCGGGAAGCATCGCAAGTCGCGTCACAGGCTACAACACTCTACTTTCTCCATCACACCTCGATCTCCGAATTACCAACACACAATCAAGCACAACACGCCAACGACGACTGAATCGACATGGCTCGAACCAAGAAGGGAAAGAAGGCGGCCGAGCTTGAAGCTATTGTGGCCAAGATCAAGGCCAACGCTCCGCCGGCCGCCAATTCTGCGAAACTGAACAAAGCTATCGAGGAGCTTTCGTCCTTCAAGGAGTCTTACGTGAAGAAGGCTATCAAGACCATCAGGGATCGGACGAAGTCCAAGAAGAAGATCCGTGAGCTCAAGACAAAGGTCACGGCGCAGAACGCCACGGGTACGAATGCTACTATTGGCGCAGATGGCCATGTTCATATCACGAACAACCACACGACTGTGGCAGATATGCTCAACCTTCTTGAGATGATGCTGGTCCGGGAACAGTTATTGACCCATCACAGGTGGCAATGGCAATGCTTTCACGGGCTCGCACAAGAAGGCTCGTCGTGCGCGCCACGGGAAGAAGGGCAAGGCCGCCGTTCAGCAGGCGCCAGTCACCTCCGCGAACCAGCTCCCGCTTGGAGGTACTGCGGCGGGCCCCAGTGTACCGAGTGCGCCTGCCATCGCGGGGTCGCAGGCTGCATCACACGCTGCCGATGCTGGAGGCAAGAAGCGCAAGCGCGACGGCGATGACGATGCCAACACTGCCAATGAATTGCAGACGGCACCTGCCATGGACGCCGGCAGTGCTGGCGGCAAGAAGCAGAAGAAGGGCAGCTATAGGGACGTTGACGCTGCACCGTCCACGAAGACGCCTAAGCTTGAGTACGGCAAGCAAGAGGTTATCTTGGGCAAGCCTTCCATTCCGAAGCTCGACGTGACTATGGTCGATGTTTCAACCATCGACGTTTCGTCTGCTAGCGTCAAGGTGGAGCAAGGCGAGTACGAGGAGGATGTTGTGCTTTGAAGAGAGTGCAATGGCATCGAGATCATCGTTCGAAGAATCTTGCCTGGCGCAGCCGAGAGGAGAATAATAAGCTGATTACGCGGATGCTGTGCATCAATGTGGCGAGGTGCTTGCTACGATATAACATTGAATGGGTCATGCAACGCATTGCTCACGTACGTACGACAGCGATGAAACGACAGATGCAGACTACCTTGCACTCTCCACCCATCATGTTGGCTTGTCCATGTGCAGTGAGCGAAGCTCAGCACGGCCATTACGGTGGACGAGTACATTTGGTTGATCACATCAGGATAAGTCCCTGCGAGCACTGTGATGGCAGGCTCGCACTGCTCGTCAGCACGCGCCTGCTTACCCGTAAGTGAAGGAGTAATCGTAGTCCGTATCTCGTTGGGAAGGCTTTGCTCTGGCAACTGACCGACGCTTTGTAATCCCAGCCGTTGCACTGTACAGCCGCAGACGGTCCGATAGCACGCTTGGCGGAGATCACCATCCTACGACAACGCGATTTTGTTCACAGTACAGCTCAGGCACGCAGCATTTGAAGAAGTGAGGTTGAAAGAGTGTCAAGTGGAGCTCAAGGTCTAGATTGATATGCATATCGACTACCTTGCGGAAGTTGTAGGAGCCTCGGGACGCGTGCGGAGTAGACCGGAGTGGTTGCAATGAGGGGCACATGTCTGACCCGTCTGAGCTGCTGTCATGCTGCTGTGTCTCCGTAGCCGGCAGGCGTGACGGGAAGGGGAACAATATACATATATAACCACTGTAGGCGGATTCTTGCAGGCGTAGGATTGTACAAACCGTATTTGGGAACTGCAGAAGAGCATCACGTTACGTCACAAGCCTGGATCTTGCATTTCGGACCCCGCCAAAGCAGTAAGTACCCCACCTCACCTCGTTCAACCATCTACTTTTCTTTCCGCGAGAGCAACGGGAACGAAACAAACACTCGACATTTGCTTGAGAAACAGATCGCCTCTTCAGAAGTACTGCCATCAATCATTGCCTACAGTACATCCGCATCTGACACCGTATCACAGCTCTTATAGACAAATACAAACAAACAGACATCATGGTCGTCAAGGTAGGAAAGGAAGCTCCGGAATACGAAAGAAACAGCGTGGAACGGAGGCTGATGGAATACACAGGTCGGCATCAACGGTTTCGGCCGCATTGGTCGTATTGTCTTCCGCAATGCGTGAGTACATCAATCAACAATGAGCACGGATGGGCATGGCTGACCTTGGGCAGGGTCGAGCACCAGGACATCGACATTGTCGCCGTCAACGACCCCTTCATTGAGCCACACTACGCCGTAAGTCGCCCAAGCACCGTCTACACCAGCTTCTTTACAATCCCGAGCAAGAGCGAGACATCCGGCAAGTTCCGCTAACGCACACAACCAGGCATACATGCTCAAGTACGACTCGACCCACGGCGTCTTCAAGGGCGAGGTCGAGGTCTCCGGCAACGACCTGACCGTCAACGGCAAGAAGGTCCGCTTCTACACCGAGCGTGACCCTGCCAACATCCCCTGGAGCGAGACCGGCGCTCACTACGTCGTTGAGTCCACCGGCGTCTTCACCACCACCGAGAAAGCCTCGGCCCACTTGAAGGGCGGCGCGAAGAAAGTCGTCATCTCCGCCCCGTCCGCTGACGCCCCCATGTTCGTCATGGGCGTCAACAACAAGGAGTACAAGTCCGACATCCCCGTCGTCTCCAACGCCTCCTGCACCACCAACTGCTTGGCCCCGCTCGCCAAGGTCATTCACGACAAGTACACCATGGTTGAGGGTCTCATGACCACCATCCACTCCTACACTGCGACGCAGAAGACTGTCGATGGGCCTTCAGGCAAGGACTGGCGTGGTGGACGTGCGGCGGCTACCAACATCATCCCGTCTTCGACTGGTGCTGCTAAGGCTGTCGGCAAGGTTATCCCGTCGTTGAACGGCAAGTTGACCGGCATGTCTATGCGTGTCCCCACCAGCAACGTCTCGGTTGTGGACTTGACGTGCCGTATTGAGAAGGGCGCGAGCTATGATGAGATCAAGCAGGCGATCAAGGAGGCTTCGCAGAGCGAGGAGCTGAAGGGTATGTCTTGCATCCTCTCACGACACGTGCATAGCGAGCTCTTACTGACGTCATTGTACAGGTATCCTCGAGTACACCGAGGACGAAATCGTCTCCTCGGACCTCAACGGCAACATCCACAGCTCCATCTTCGACGCCAAGGCCGGCATCAGCCTGAACAACAACTTCGTCAAGCTCGTCTCCTGGTACGACAACGAGTGGGGTTACTCCCGCCGTGTCCTGGACCTGTTGTCCTACATGGCCAAGGTGGACGGTGCGCACTAGGAGGCGCAACAACTTGCACTCCAAAAGCGGCAGGAGAAGTTGCGTGAGGCGACGGCTTACCCGCTGGATGTTATGGAGGAGGAGGCTACTATGAGAAATATCAGGGAGACGGAGGAGAGGGTGAGGAGGGGGGAGTATAAGTATCCGGAGGATTGGAAAGATAGGGATTAGCGTGGATGATCATGACTTTTACGGTGAAAAGTAGATGAGGTTAGCTGATTTATGCTTTTGCATCCATAGAAAGACATGACTCTCACTCGCTTCCTTTTCTTCGGCGGGGCGAAGCTGCCCTGAACCACCTGTAACATGACCATAGCTGTCCTGTACTATCCTTCCGCGTCTTCCGTGCCCTCCTGGCATCCACCCCATGTCAGCATACAAACGAGTCACAGCCTCCTCTCTATGGGTATCCGCTGCATTCACACGAACCTCACTCGCCACCCACCACATCTGCCTCCAACATCCCGACCACTCAATCCTCACTTATCCGCCGTCCCTCAGGAATCATCACCGGCCTCTTCTCAATAACGCGGAGAAGCTGCAGCAGCCCAGCCTTGGTCATCTCATTGCCCTGCCACTTCTCGACCACAGGTCGGATGTAGTGCGGCAGCAACTCCAGGTCCTGCGAACAGTCCCTGCCATACGCGAGAGCGGAGAACGCTGCACAGGGCACTTTGTCTTCGCCCCAGTCGGAGCGACAGAGTAGTTTCACAAGGTTAACGCTGTCCCAGGTACCGTGATGCACGTGCAAGCGGAACTTCTGGCACTTGTCGTCGTAGCCGATGTTCAGGTGAGTGAGATGGGGTTGGCTAGCCCCTGAGTCTTGGCAGCGGAAAGTGTAGGGTAAGGGTAAGCAGGTGAATTGGAGACGTAGGCTTCTAAGTGACGAGACGACATAGTTGGGTTGATCGGTGATGGAGTCCTTGAGATCGACCAGCTCGGAGTTGTCGGCGCGGAGGACGAGCTCGAAGCGTTGGAGGTAGAAGGGGGAGGAGCTCGGAGCGGATGAGAGGGCAGGTGTTGATTAGGCCGGGTTGGGTGAGGATGGCGTCGGACCAGTAGATGGTTGTGCCTTGCTTGTAAGTGTCGTCTAGGGTAAGGCGGTAGACTTCGTTGCGGAGCTCTGGTGGGAGCTTGAGGAAGCCTGTTGTGGATTGTTCGGAGGCCATTGTAAATATCCTCTTGGCTCAGTTTGTGGACGGGGTTGAGATGCTTGTTGGCGGCGATACGGCTTTGTCGAGTGGTTGCAGGAGGGGTTGTTGTATGTGTTCGCTTCTGAATCTTAAGGTAGATGTGGTGATGTTTTCGTCTGGCGTACCAAGCACTACAC
>Ga0058704_10000918_pt1 | contig 14347 bp, 8 predicted proteins | sample AgamicMgSfe_FD_71363 | JGI IMG/M metagenome (GOLD analysis project Ga0058704, IMG submission 71363) | Agave microbial communities from Guanajuato, Mexico - Mg.Sf.e | ecosystem: Host-associated > Plants > Phyllosphere > Phylloplane/Leaf | place: Guanajuato, Mexico | collected 2012-05-30
AAACGACCGCGTTACGACAGATGATGTTGGCACCTGAACATAAATCTTGAATGAAGAACTTGCACCAGTCCAAAGGAAAGTATTCTGAAGTAGCATGCTCTATACTCAGCTTGAAAGCTATTCTTCAAAGCACCCTCCAATCGACGTTCCTTGCTATCAAACACAGTAATAAAAGTCGTGTATGCCGTGACGCATCTCAAGCTTCTAGTCTAACCCACTCTCGTGGACTACTGTTGATGAGCATTCATCGATGTTCTTCTACGGGGTAAGGATAAAATCGAACACCGCCAAGCTTCGATGATCAATGATTGCGGATCTGCACATGCTGCTTCCTTTGTCCCTGACGATCGTTGCCTATCTCTTGTTTAGCGTCGTAAAATCTCCGAAAGCGCAGAAAGATGATTGTGTGACGCAGACATTTGTTTGGTCCAACCAACCTTCTGTAGATGATACAGAACACGGCATCCAGGTGAGCGAAGTATTGTTGAATCGTAACAATCATATTGACATTTCTATGAGAGATTTCAATTGTATGTATCCTTGCGTTGTTGACGGCTTTTTTGTCCGACACCGAAAGCGTGCATGCATGAGGTGAGTGACGCCATCAATTCAATTCCCGATGCCGACCCCACAGTTTCGGATCATACCCCGCGATTTCATATTGGTAGGTAGGTATTCATTCCTCTTATGCAATTTCCTCTATCAAATCTTGACCGGCGTCGCTCTACTGGGATGAACCACCGGAGATGGTGATGACTTGGCCTGGAGTTTGTCAGTATGTGTGAAAGAAATATGAAAAGTATGGGACGTACCGTTGACCCAGCCACCGTCTCCTGATGCGAGGAAAGCTACGACTCTGGCAACGTCCTCTGGGAGCGCGCATCTGCCGAGAGGGCAGTGGTCGGCCATCATCTTCTCGATAGTCGCCGCTGGGATGTCTGGTGTACCACCTGGGATGTAGTGCTGTGGAATTGTTAGCCTCATTTAGCCCTTCGTTCGCGATTTGGATGGACTTACCCAGGCGTTTTGTGTGAACATGTCGGACTTGATACCACCTGGGGCGACACCGTTGACGGTGATACCTCTGGCACCAAAGTCGGTAGCGAAGGCCTTGATCATACCGATGACAGCCATCTTGGAAGCGTTGTAGAGAGCGTGGTCCTTGACACCGAGGAGACCGGCGGCGATGGAGCTCATGAGAATCAAGCGACCGTCGTTCTCGAGGTGCTTCCAGGCGGCCTGACCGACGAAGAACTGGGCGCGGGCGTTGAGGTTGAAGACGTGGTCGTAGATCTCCTCAGTAATCTCCTCGGTCTTGTTCCATGACTCGGTACCGCTGTTGCTCATGACAATGTCGACCTTGCCAAAGTGCTTCTTGGACTCGACGAAGAGACGCTCGATCTCGGCTGGCTTGGACACATCGGCCTGGATGCTGATAGCCTTGGCGCCGCTGCCGCTGGCCTCGATCTGCTGGCAGACCTCATCGGCGGAAGACTTGCTGTTGGCGTAGTTGACGACGACGCTGCAGCCACGCTTGCCGAGCTCAATGGCACATCCTCTTCCAATACCGCGACCGGCACCGGTTATAATGGCGACCTTGCCGTGCAGAGAGGCGGAAGGAACAGTAACGACACCCTGAGACATCTTGAAGTATTCTAGCTCTTGTGATGTGATTTATGTGGTTGTGAAACGGGAAATGCGGCGACAATGGGTATCGTGAGAAGGAGAAGTAAGGGAAAACAGTGAAAACAAATCACACCTTGTGGCAGAGCGACCTGCCATACTTAAACACTTGCTCCCTGTCAGTCTTACTGTATCCGAAGCTCGAATGTTGAACATGTTATGGAGTGGGGAGCCGACGCCCGACGTGAGATGTGAGGACGACGTTTGGAAGACCCGACGTTGAACAAGTACCGTAATGTCAGATTCTCTATTCTCCGAACCGGAGTTTGTAGACAGTGGATCTCGCAGCATCGGAGAATTAATCGCACTAGTCATTGATACGCGTGATGGACATTGAATAGACGTGGACTCTCGGCCCTGAGTGGGAAGCGAAGTGCGAGCGACGACCAGGGATTGCAAGGTGGGGAAGATGAATGCTTGGCATCGGATCACGATACAAAGATAGCATGGGATCCCACCCTTCACATCGGTACATCATATTTATGCACAACAGACAATTGATGCTCATGCTATTTCAATGTATGATTTTTGTCATTCTGATTTAGTGAAAGAGAAGAAAAACCTCGCTTCTGTACAAGGATAAGGTATCATGCCCAGCGACCCCAGAACGCCCCGAGGATCGCATAACGCCTGGAAAGGAAACAATTGCGAAGGAGCTCTTCAATCAACGCGTCCAAGAAATGACTGTTGAGGAAGAAGCGAAAAGGAAAACATCTGCGCGTGTCCACCGACTGAGGCAGACCGCCAGCTATTAGTACTTTGGTTGTCGTTGCGTCGTGCCATTATTCATGCCTTCATGCCCCTGCTCTCCTGGTCCGTCCGTCTGATAGCCAGTCGCCGACTATATTTCAAGCCAGTGTCCAACCATTTGATCTTGCAGGCCAATGTCGAGAAGGTACCCGTGATTGAGTTGAACCATCAAATTGAACGCCATCCCGATGCCAATGTGGAACTAAAGGAGTGTCTGCTACAATATGCAATAGCGGTCGAGGACTGTAAGCGATCTGAGAGTAGAGGTTAGTAATGGTCAGGGGATCTGTCTTGGAGGTACTCACTGTCGAAAGCATGCATCTTTCACCGTTCACATCATGTTGCCCTCCTCCAGCTTTGAGTGTTGTCGAACCACCCACTGGAGCTGACTCTCGATGTACCAGGCAGTTGGAAGCCGTTCTGCATCTCGCCCTGCACGAACAAGGATGCACGCTTGTATCTCTTGTCTTGGTACTTGTCGAAAACGGCGTGGTGGTGCTTCTGAGGGTCTTCGCAGCATTCGACCATAACACCAAGAAGCTGACGGAGTTGCGAGTAGGTGTAGTTGGAGTAGAACACATGAGCTGGAGTCCAGTCACCCTTGCGAAGCATAAGTCGGGCCAGGCAATGTGCGCCAGCGGCGAGGAAGCTAGGAGCACAACCAACAAACCGCTCATCCATAATGGTCACCTCGAGGAAATACTTGGCAAGAGTTCTGGTCTCTAGATCGTAGTCGTCGGCCTTGCTGATGCGACGAAGAAAGCTCATGGGACCGGGCCAGCCAAGCTCAAAAGCAAGCATGCTCAGCATGAAGCGTTCTGCCTTGAGAATCTCCTCTTGTGAGTAGCCGTTATCGACCATGTAGACGACCTCGGAGATTGAAGGGCAGTTGACTTCCTCATACTTTGACGCGAGGAAGATGGCAGTGGCACCAACCAGTTGCAGCTTTGCAAGAGAAACAACCTTGCAAGACAGGAAACGGTCAATGTAGTTGACGCTGAGGAAAAGGGTCTCTGGCAGTAGTTGGAAACGAGCATGCACCTGTACCAACCAGTCCATCAGAACAGCACGCATCGACCACTGGCACTCTGTTTGGTGGTCCATGTAGTTTGGGTTCGGCCTCATGCGGTTTTCCAGAGTGTGCATGTACTCAAAGATTTCGTCTCCGTATTCGGCAACCATGGAGGTGTCCCATTGCTCGTCCTCGATTTCTTCAGGCGTGCGGGCTTGCTCAACCAACTCCTTGGCTGCTGCAATCTCAGCGTTGACCTTGGTCGTGTACTTGGGCTGAAGGACAATCGTCGCACCTCCAGTGGTGTCACCACGGAGCTTTAATGATCTGGTAGTTGAATAACCATCGTCATAGTACATGTCCTCCTCCTCTTCCTCTGTGTACGGCTGACTTTGCAGTTGCTTGAGCACCAGGGCGACGTTGCGCTCGTTTTCGAGGGCCTGTGCTTGTTGCTCGAGGGCAAGGAGAACTTGCTGCTCGGCCTGAGAGCCAGCAGGGATGTGCGGTTGCTGATAGGCCGAGACGTGCGGAAGCACGCTCTGTTGCTGCACCTGGTCGGGGTACGGGTGGATTGCCAGGGGTGCAACTACTCTCGCGTCTGCTGAGGGGAGGATCACTCCGTCGATAGCAGAGTTGGAGGAAGACTGCGAGCTGCTCTCCTTCAATTGGGCGAGGAGATCCTCGGTCGCGAAAGGCTTCTCTGACTGCTCCTTCACTGGCTCGCTCACTTGCGCGTCAGACTCCTTCAATACTGCAGTACTCTTTTTTGATGCAACAGTCCGAGTTGTGGTAGGCTTGACGGTCTCAGCAGCTACCTTGACGGGCACGATGGTTGTTGTCGTGGTGGTAGATGCCGGCAGCTGTGAGATGGCCTTGACAGCAAGAGGACGCTGAGCCGGTTTTGATAAAGCATTGTTCTTGACGACAAGCTTTGACACGTGAGAGAGAGCTGCCTTAGCATCCTCGCACGATACCTTGCCATCGATGGCCGAGTCGTCCTTGGCAGCTTGTTGCACCCTCTGAGTATTGCTCACGTCGGCAAACGCGGTACGTTTTGTCGCGACTCCTCCTCTCACTGGACCAATTTGTGATAGGGTTAGGAGAGCTGGTGTCGACTTGTTACGTTGGTGGACCGACTTCGCCGCGATTTGGCCAGCAGCAATTGCATTCTCATCGTGTAGACGAGGCGCGCGCAACGGCTGTTAGAGGACGGATGGTAAGCATATGTGTCTCAGAATGGAGGGTAGAATTGGTATTACCTTTGCATCCATTGTTGACTGATGGTATGTCTTTCTTTCTGGAAAAGCTACTATTGACTAATGGCGTTGGTAATGTCGTGCGATGACAGCAGTGTCGAAAGGAGAGTGTTCTGGAGGCGCTGTTGTCGACGAGATACCACCGCGACGAAGATGCGGGTAATTGTTTCTGACGCGTATCAAGCGGACATGTCCTCGATATGTAAATGCTGTCTAATGTATGAAGAGTCAACAAGAGATTGGAGCAGCCCGGTATAAGTTGATTTGGATGTTGTTGATACCCACAACAACATTGATTTAGTTATGCGCCTGCAGGGCTTCTGCAAATCACGAAGTCAACGGCCGGGCAGACCCGTGCCGTACCGCGCCAGGCGATTTTGGGTTTCTGAGCCAGATCAGCCAAATTTGGCAGTTGCGCACGGCCCCGAATAACGATGCTCCTTCCCCAGTCGCTTCGTTCCGCGGCGCGTCTTCCTCCAATCTACCAGAATTGCATATTCGTACTTCAACATTGAGATTCTTCGGTCGCATATCAAACAAACATGTCAGCAGTTCGAAAACTATGCCGCGATCATCGAAACAGCATTCGAACGAATGCGCTGCGACATGTGTGGATTTTACGGCGTGTTTGAATCTGCAGCGTGTAAGCGGTCCGAACAACGTCATGATTCACGTTCCTGGCGCGACTCACGTGACTTCGATCCCGCGATTTCGACCTGCTCGTCCTAATTCTGGTCGGCGCGAACGACCATATTTGCTCTTTGATGGGTTCGTGTTAGCTTTCTTGAGCAGTCTATGGCAACTCGCCGCCTTTAAGTGCTCGTTCGACTGACAGAATCGATGGCGAAGATCGGAGTCTCGCTCCAGAACAGGATGCGCCACGGCGGTGAAGCCCTGAAACGATTGCTCGGCAGCTGCCCGCAAAAGGTCTCCAAAAACAAAAACCTCCAGCTTACCCACCACACCTCAGCTATCCATAATCTGCTCTGTGGCTGACTGAAAGGCCATGGATCTTCTTCGCTTTGCGGGTTTACAGTACAATACCTCCAAATAAAGCTCGATCTGGTATATGCGGTACATGTCGGAGCATACGAATCGACGCAACTCGGCTGATCAGAGCGGAGATGCTTCACCCACTGAATTCCTCAAACCCGACTGTTTCGGAATCAACCTGGGCCAAGGTTAATCTTCATTTGTTTGTCGCACACCCTAGCGCCTATTGTTACACGCTCGAAAACGAGTCTACAAGTCGCTACCTTTGTACCTATGTGCGCAGGTCCGCGACACTCGTCACTCGTCATTAGGTGCGAAAAGGCGCCGATCGGCGGCAGATGACAGTGGTGGGTACGTAGGTAATCACCTACGAGCCAGGATTCCGATTCCTGGCCTGCTGAACTCTGCTGTACGAGTCTGCTTCACACGAACGTGTTTGACTTGTGCCAATTTGAGAATCAGGACCTGATTTGGAGTGCCTGCTTACCTTTCCATACTCGGCGAGAGTCGCCAGAGGACATCGTTGTGTTGGGCGACTTAGTAGAATGGAACCCACACGTGCTGCGGTACATGGCTGAATTTAGCGATGTCCATATGCATCCCACGATTGTCGCAAACAATTTTCAAGACGCACAACAAGTTCCAAGCCTTTGATACAATTGCACAGGATCATGCGCTTTTATGCAGATAGACGGTGTGCCGCATGATGGCAGTCTAAACGTCGCTGATTGGCGCAGAGGGGACCGAGGACGTTAGTTGCTTTCAGGCTATCGTTTACTACTGTATATCAATCGCCATCCAGTTCCGAGCATGCAGCCATCTATCTAGCTAGCCCTTGTCGCATTGCCTCAGAACAAGCGCTCTGCACCAGCCTGTAGACAGGATCTTCTGATCCAAATGTTATCACTGCACCAGTAGCGATCAGATTTTATTACATTCGAGGAATGCTTGCCATTGCCTGGCACAAGCCGTGCATGATATGACATTCGCCCCAATTCTTAGCGATAGTCGCCCAGGGATCATGTTGACCAATTACTCGGCATTCATTCTTATGTCAAAAACTCTTTGAGTCAAACTATATGTATCTGTCGACACTCCTGTGATTGTAAAAGTGCAGATTGCGTGTACTTGCGTGCCTTTTGTGTGCGTGATCGATGTCTCTGGTTCAACCGGCCGAAGCCTAACTAGACTACCTCCACCCTCCTCCAATCCTCCTCTCTCTCACCATCGACCGCCAACTTGGCTCTTACCGCTCCTCTGTTTGGATTTCGAGAGCGCTGCCGAACCATCAAGAGTCCTTCATCATCAATCACTTCTTACTCAATCTCTTGTCTGGAAGCAGCGGCGCCGCTGTGGTCTCACTCCGTCAGTCCTCGCAGACTGTATCATCCTCTGCGACAAGGCATCTCTGCCCACCTTGACATACCTGTCAAGTCCTGTAACTCATCCCAGACTATTACAAGTCTACCGCGACCATACTGATCCAACCTTTTAATCGATATACGGTATGTCGTTGGTTCTTTTCTGACCGTCCTTCGCACTGCCGAAGTCCCGATTACCGCCCACGCAGCAATCCTTTTACGAGGCATACATCACCACACAACACTTTCATCGACACAAATGTCATGCAAAAAGCATGATGATAGCCATTGAAGTCATGTATGCTAATATTCGCATTTGCGCAGGCCGAGGTTAAGCATCTCTTATCCTACCACTCAACGACTCAATCGCTTCAGACGTCTGGGCATACATTCTGCCTTTGGACACTACCTCCACAACAACAACAAAAGACATACCTTTCCTAGAACAACATCCTTGCATCTGAAGCCTAAAAAGATATACACAAGTGGTTTATGGACTATTCGTTTCTGAATAGAGGAGGAGGTCGTCTACCAGTGGAATCAAGGGCTGAGGACAGGCGCTTCAACCAACAAGAACCTACCTGGCATCCAAGTGCTTTGCAGAGCATAGAGAAGACTCTGAGCACACACAACACCATGGCTGGCACAATCACTAGAGGATCGGCCTTGAATGGCTCAGCCAAGCCATCACCGAGATCCAAGGATCAGAAGCAGGTTACCTTTGAGCTTTTGCTTCCCCTGCCACAACATCGTGCTCGCTTACCTATGCGAGTTATGATTTCTCCTCATGACAACACCGATTCGATCATCACCACTGTCAAAAACTTCTACGGGCTCTACGAGGGCCCTTGCGTCAGCTTCCAAGATCGAGATGGCAACATTCTCATCGCCGCTTACGACAACTTTGAACACAACATGACAGTCTATGTCAAAGTCACTCATATCGACCCAATCTCTCAGTCCCTGACCGAACGCTCTCCCCGCAACTCTCCTCGTAACTCAATGTCACCGAGAAAGCCCAAGCTAGGTGCCGCGATTGAGATGCGCCCACCGACGCATCCAGCGAGGATGGCCTCACAGGGTCGTAATCGCAGCCCCTCTCCTTCATCAAACCGCAGCCATCGCAGTGTCTCGACAGCTCCGATCGCCAAGGCTAGATTGCGGACACAAAAGAGCGAGGAATCTGGTGGGTACGGTGACAACGGTGATGTCTACAGCGACAGCGACGGCGGTAATGGATCTGTCACTAGCTCTCGACGTGAGGGCCATGCCAGCGCAGAGATCAGTGTTAATAACATCCTCGAGGGCGGCAGAAGGAAAAGGGCCAAGTTTGAAAGCTCAGTAAGTTGCGCGATAACATCTGTCATGGGGACTCGCTTACACATAGCAGGAATTGCCGCTTTTTGTGCCACCGCAGGTTCCAATCACCACGTCCATATCCTCGGTATCTCCTCAGAGACGAGTGAATGGAGATGCCGCATCTCCTCTGCCATACTCTAACCAACGAACCTTCATCTACAACCAGCCAATGGCGTCACCACAGAGCCACTCGAGACTTGAGCAGCAGTACACGCCAAATGGGTCTTACGTCGGTAGCTATGGCATGAGTGCACAGCAGAACGGCCATCAGCTTCGGGGACGCGGTACTGTCAACTACCTACCGCCCAGACAATCCACAGGTGGTATCCTCCCAACACCCGAACCCACGGTCGGTAGTGTCATCTCGGACGAAGACGTTGCACTGCAGCTCATGCGTCTGGGTGACGCTTCCAACTTCTCCCATGGTCGAACCTCGACCTCGACTGCCGATGATGCCTTAAGCGGAAAAGCCGACGCAGCATCCTCTGGGGAAGAAAGCGAGGACGAGGAAGAGGTGGTTCTCCCACCACCAGCTAAACAGAGCTCCAGAACTGACCACAGTGCTGGACCTCGCAGAAAAAAGCAGCGTATTGAAGAGGACAATCTTCGCAGTGACAGTGTGGAGAGCAGTGGTGACGATTACAACGACGAGTCGTTCAAGGGCGAAAGCGATGACATTGTGCCAGATCGCGCAACGAGTGCTACGGACCATCGCCGGAATAGCAAGTCTTTGAAGCCAACCAGCCGATCTCGAGGTAGTGTTTCGGCCTCTTCCATCTCCGGATCCGTTCACTCGGGCAAAGCAAGACCTTCTGTCAACATCAACTCAAAGGTCAAGACAAGCAGCAAGACACCAATTTCTCCAGCTTCTTTACCTTCTGTATCTCGTAAGGCTTCCTTGGCCTCGACTGCCAACCACCTCGGACCGGATGAAGAGGATCTGTCCTCGAAGCCTCGTTGTCAGCGATGCAGAAAGAGCAAGAAGGGTTGTGACCGTCAACGTCCTTGTGGTCGATGCAAGGATGCAGGTATCGGAGCTGAAGGCTGTGTCAGTGAAGATGAAGGAAATGGACGAAGAGGTCGCTATGGACGTCATATGGGTGTTTCAATCAAGAAAGACGGTAATGAAGCCGCAGACGATGACGACGAGGTTGCTGCCCCAGTGTTTCACGGACAGTTTCTTGCCCCTGCTCTGCCTTCCGGGCAGGGTAAGAAGAGGAAGAGGTAGACAATGGTGAGCCTGGTGCCACACATGAGGCACTCCCTTTCGATTGTTTGGGGTGCCAGTCTACAAATTGAGGGTTCGACATCACAAACGCCAGCAGGTGAAAACTGTGCGATCAGCAGACTTGAAGACTGCTACGACTTTCCTTAGCATCAGCGATTGTTTCTCTCCTTGGCTGGACCGGTGTTCGACTGTGCCTTTTTCTCCATTCTGTTCTTGGCTAGCAGTGCTCCGAGATCGATAATTGGAAGGATATCAAACACGGTCGTCGAAAAGCAGTACAAAGTCTCTATTAGTCTGTATTCTCGAGCTTCGACAGAATCATAGTTTCTCCTTTAGCTGAGCGCAAGTATCTGACTCTAATGACAAGTAAACACAAATCATTTCTGTGCCAGTAGCCTCTGCATTGCTCTATACATATCATATACACAAAGGCACAATATTGCCAGCCTTTCCAACCAACATTCGACTTCTCGACAACAGACACTAATGGCTCTAACAATAATGCTACGTCCTGTTCACCGCCGTTCGAAGATGCTTGGCTGGCGTCTCAGAGATCGATCCGGTCAACTGCTGGACCATGGTTTGACAGACTAACTGCATTGGGAAAGTTTGGGTGACTACACAGCCTTCCGCCATTTAATTAGACCAACTCATATCCAAGTAGCAGATATCTCACTGGTTGTTGTACTGGAGACACCTCGCGGAACCTGCGTATTTCATAAACCTAAGCAGAAGCTTCCATCACCTGTCGTATCCCATTAATCATGACCGAAACAGTACAGCCGAATTCCATAGCTGAGCGCATCGCAGCATTGAAGTTGAACGAAGTCGGGCGGCAGTCAAGTAATCCTTCATCGTACAACACAGATTTCAAGAAAAAGCCAATCCCTCCACCACGTCCAGTCCGTCAAACACAGAGATCCAATTCTGCGAGCTTACCGGTAGGTGGTGCCAATCTCTCTTCGTTTGGTGGAGGGCTTGGAAATCAACCAGCAGCGATCAACGAAAACACACAGACACAGACCGTACCACCTCGTCCAGCCTTGCCACCTCGTAGACCTACGAACAAGCAGGACTCGACCGCCCAAAAGCCTTCAATTACTCCACCGCTTCCTCCACGAAGGCCATCGGAGCAGAGCATTGTTCGTAGAGATTCGGCAGAGTCTACGACTTCTGCACGCTCATCTGTGTCAGCACAGTCCAGCAACAACAAAGTCGGAAATGTTCAATTCACGATTAGAGCGCCATCATATGATGCTTCAACATTACCAAAGTTGCCGCCGAAAAGGCAATCCGAGGAGCCAGCGCATCCACCTCTACCACAATCGCATTCGTCTTCTAGCCTGTCTCGGGTTGAGCCTACGAGTCCAAACATGAATGGAGCAAGACCTCCGAGTCTTCCGTCGCGAACCAGTTATCAGAACCCTGAGATGCCACCAAGACCAAGGAAATCTGCTTTGTCCATGGGTTTCAGCAACAGCAACAACAAGCCGATAGCATCAGCAAGATCAGATTCTGTACTCCCTACCAATGGAACACCGGCCCCTATTCCAACCGCCAGTCGTCCAGATCTAAGCAAATTGCTTGCCTCAAAGCCAAAGATGAGTCCCGCTCCACAGATCGCGACGTCTCAACAAAATTCTCCACCTCCCACTTCTCAAGGCTCATGTCTCCGCTGCCGCGACTTCTCCGCCGTCGACGCCCATGCAGCCCGTTTCCCACGCGAAAGCATTCCAAGCACCGACCTGGGCTGGCTTGCTCACAACTTATGCTCCCCCTTTCCCTCAGCCACAGACAAAGCCCGCGTCCTCTTTGCATGGCTACACTACAACATCGACTACAACGTGCGCGACTTTTTCGGCGGAAACGTCCAGGGCTCAACACCAGCTAGCACAATCAGCACCGGTCTAGCAGTATGCGAGGGCTACGCAAGCGTCTTCGCCGCCCTCGCCGTCAAAGCGGGCCTCGAAGCCGTCGTCATCGGCGGCCACGGCAAAGGTTACGGTTTCTCAGAACTCGTGCCCGGCGGACCAGTCCCGCCATTCAAAGCAGGCCACGCGTGGTCCGCCGTGCGCATCGATGGCGGCGCGTGGAAACTCATCGACTGCTGCTGGGGCGCGGGACATGTCACGGTCGAGCAGACATACGTGCGCAGACTGGCCACGGAGCACTTCGTCAAATCTAACGAGGAGTTTGGCGAGACGCATTATCCCGCCGATCGCAGCAGTTTCTTCCGCGCCGATGGGCGTCGGCCGTCGTGGGAGGAGTACCTACTTTCCGACACGGATCGGCCTGCGCTGTGTAGCATGGTGGTTCCTACCGAGGGGCTAAAGGCGAGTTCGTTTTCGCCGCCAGGAAAACGAATTTCGCTTAGTAGGGAGAGACATAAACCGACTCTGAGGTTCATGTTCGAGAGGATCTGTGAGCACTGGGATAATCAGAAGAATGGGCCGGGCAAGGATTATTGCTACATCTTGTGTATGCGCGAGAATGAAAAGAGGGTGCCTATGCAGACTAATGGACTGGTCTGGTGGGTCGATGTCAGGCCTGACGAGCTGGGTGCCGTCGGCCAGATGGTGAGGATCATGGCTGTGACTGATCTGAAGGGGCAGGATGCAAGGGGACTGAAGCCTGAGGAATATGTCGAAAGGTGCGGGCAGGCTTGGAGATATGTTTCGACTTGGGAGCTCGTGGCTTGAGTACGTAGTGGATAATAGTAATCTCTTCGTTGTTGCGATCTTTTTAGATCTCTGCCGTCAAAAGCAGCAGGGTTGAGGTCCATTCAGACATCTTGCTTTGCGGCTTCTCGCTTTCGCTTTGATTCCAAGTCAGGCTCATATCCGTGGCATCCGTTGTAGCCAGTGCTTCACTATCGCCCACCCGATCCACTTGCCACCGCAGATTTTTTCACTCGCCGTACTTTTTGCATATCCCATAAGCATTTCCTACGCGTCTGTTCACTTCTCTTATTGCGCCTGCGGCGATATCAAGACCACCGAATCTCCTCTGACAAAAAGCATCTCACTATTTTTCTTGACCGTCTGTCGTTGTCAGTGACCGTGATCGTGCTTCTATGTATACCTCATCTTACCCTCACAGCCTCCTCATCCTCGTCATCCACGACATAAATCGTCTCTTCTACCTCCCCGAGCACGAGATTGCAATGAGAATCGTATGCCTGGCATTGTCAGTCGCCAAGTCGTTGACGTGCTAGAATCACTGCCGTCAAGCCAGAGTGGTGGTACTGACGTGTAACCGTCCTTGTAATTCGCGATCTCCTCGTAAGCGGACAAAGACAACCTCGTTGATGCTCAGTCGGACCAGGTCTAGGGGCTCGTTGACAGGGTTACTGGTATTGTCATCGACGTCGGCCATGTTGAAGGATGAGATAGCAGCCACTGCTACTGGTGGTGTGATATATTGCGAGACGTGGGGTTGTTGATCGCGGTTAAGTGAGGATGATCTGGATTCGGATTCTGGTTTGCGATCAAGCTTGGCATATGTTGTCGAAACGCAACGAAGTAGCTAGTGGTACGTGCTCATGCACCCCGCCAAAATGCGGGGTTGTGATCGAATAATGGGAAATGCAGGGTCCGAGACTCTGAACACCTGACCATCCTATGCGCGCTGGTCTTGCCTGACTACTGTTCGTCTATTTACTTTGCGCTTGGGAAAACTCGACAGCTGTCGGGTTGAGTGACAGGTTATTCTACGACCAATCATCGATATCATGGCGCAAACGTTAGAACACTTTCATAAGCGGTGCAGATCTTGACCGACGCCATGCACGAAGGGATGCACTATACTTCTATTTTACTTCAAAACAATATGTACAAAAGTCGTGGCTGGCTGGCTATCAGCCCGACCATCTCAGTGAAAGCCACAAAGCAGAGCAAGCCTGTGTAACTTATACAACATCCATAAGATGTGCCTTTTACATACATGTACCTACTGTGTAGAAACCAAGCTGGCAATCAGCACGATAGTCAAAGAACTTTGCATGACAATCCATACAGCCTTTTTTGTGAACGATCTAGAACATCTGCATGTTACAGTACCAGCACCCTTCTTCTTCAGCTAAACGGGATCACAAAGTTTCTTTCCCGACCGCCCAGCACTCGACGAATCAAAAAGTTGGCAATGCACACGTCGCGAACGAGACATACCCCACCAAACCAAGTTACCGAACTTCGTTCATCAGTAGAATTCAAAGCAAGGTGAATTGTGACTGTCCAAAGGGTTGTGAGACGTGACGCATCTCGTCCTTTAGACTTGTCACTTTTTCAATCATTCGAGCTTTCTACGCCGTGCTGTCCAATATTCGTCAACGGAAGGTGGCTTTGACTGTTGAATACGGCAGGGACAACTGCGGGGCCCACAAATATATTGCGACGTCGTCATCCACGATTGGAAGTTGCGGGAGTCGCACCAATCGGAATCCGTCACTCTGGCCTGCATCGCGTCGTAACTGTACAGCAACTGATTCCGGCTATTCTTAAAACTACGAGGACTCCTCCTACAATACATACCGCCCTGTCCCCCCTCGCCGTCTCGCGCGTTCGACATACGGACCATCACACTCGTTCTGAGTTTTACAATAGCAGGGAACTACCTGGGTTGCGACTGCGATTTCCTGTCTCCGACACTTCAATGGCTTCCGGAGATTTCTTGGCAACGTCACGACAATAGACCAGCCTCGACAATT
>Ga0058704_10000919_pt1 | contig 14346 bp, 21 predicted proteins | sample AgamicMgSfe_FD_71363 | JGI IMG/M metagenome (GOLD analysis project Ga0058704, IMG submission 71363) | Agave microbial communities from Guanajuato, Mexico - Mg.Sf.e | ecosystem: Host-associated > Plants > Phyllosphere > Phylloplane/Leaf | place: Guanajuato, Mexico | collected 2012-05-30
GTGGAGGGGAGTGTTTCGGGTTGGATTTGACGTCGCCGGTTGGGGAGGGGGAGATGGCGATTGTGTTTGATGGTGAGGATGATTATTGTTTGGGGCGGAGTGTTGGGGCGGCGTGGGATGAGGATGGGGATGGAGATGGGGATGTGTTCACTCCACGGCCGCTGTCGTCTTTCGACGAGGATTTACTTGCGCTCGAGCTTCCGGTGCTTGTGTAGCGAAAGGGTGCAAATCGATCATTCAGCTGCGCCCTGTCGAATGGAGAGACCTGGACGGATTTTCATCTGAGGTTGAAAGCTACCGGGACACTTGGATTGTTCTATCCGATGGGAGAAAAACGCAAACGGAGAAAGGGCGCACTCACATGCCCGTTTCGAGATAAATACCAACGTAAACGCTCAGAAAACCAGTGTCCGTCATTAAAGATGAAAAGCCGTAAGATCATGCCCCATAGCCCTGTTTTCGAGCCCAGCTCGGTCCAACACCAGCCCCTCCAAATGTGAATGGAGCAAGGGCACTCCCTGCGTCTAACTCCCTTTCGAACCCCAACACGAAATATCCACCCATCCATGCCGATGTTTTTAGAGCCCCACGTCCCCCAAGTCCCTGGTCAAACACGCCACCTGCGCCCGCTTGGCCGCCTCGGCGACGAGATTGAAGTCCCTCAGGAACGGCGCCGTCTCCGGCATCCTATATCCTCCGTTGTTGTCGTCGCCGCTCGTTTGGCCGAGAAAATTCGCTCCTGACGCTTGTTGCTGCTGCTGCTGCTGCTGTTGCTGTTGTTGTTGTGAGACGTATGCGCCGAAGTAGTTTGTTGACGACGAGGTTGAGGATGAGGAGGATTGGCTGGTGGCTGAAGGTGAGGGCAGAGGGGCGGCGAAGGCGAAGGTGGGTTGGTGATGTTGGTGGTATTGATGTTGTTGGTGAGGGATGGTGATGGTCAGCGAGGTCTGAGCCATGCCGTCCGATGGACCGTTTGTGGAGGAGAGGGAGGCGAGGCTGCTAGCGGAGGTTTGGAAGAGGGAGGATGAAGCAGAGGCGGAGCTTGGTTGTGAGGGTTGGGGGATTTGAGGGTAGGGTGGGCGTTGGAGGTGGGATTGGCGGCGTTGGGACCGGGTTTCGACGACCATTGTTGTTCTGGGTTTGGTTTGTCTAGTCGTTGGTGGTGGTGGTGGTTGTCGCTGCTGTGATCGGAGGTCGAAAGGCTGGCTCGGTTGCTGAAAGGTACGTAGGGTGTTGGCTTAGGGTCGGCAGGCGGGAATAATGATCGACGTTAGTGACGAGGGAGTGACGGCCGAGGCAAACGGATGGAATGAGGGTGGTAGCAGCAGCGGGATGGGATGGGATCGGTCGATGGGTGGGTTGGTAGGCGCCTTGAAGGGAAGATATTGCGGAGGATCTCTTTCCGAGAAGAGTAATAAGTAAGACACACACTCGCTTTCTTCTTGTCTCACTCGTTGCGCCACAGCATGTAGTCTCGTTCCCCAGAGAGAGGGTGTGTGTCTGTCTTCGTCTTGATCAGGCGGGCCGACGGGGGGGGGAATGGTACATGTGGGTGTACAGGTTCATGCGAGTACTATACACTGGATGTGTACACCTCGGCAGTGAATGTGTTAACACGGCAGTAAGGGAGACGCGGTGCGGCGGTATGAGGTCGGCGTTTGAATGGCAAGACCTCGGCCCAAAATCAACTTTTCTCCAACCTTTTCTCCTCCTCCACCTTTCTCTCCCCGCCTTCCCTCCACTTTCTTTCCCCACGCACGTGATCAAGGGTCTTCGCTTGGAGGGACCGATCTTCGGCTTGCCTCTTACAGCTTACCCGCGACCATCCCGCCAGAAACACCAAAATAATGAGGGGCTGACGAGAGGGACGAGGTAGACGGTGTGGAAGTATCGAACATGCCGGTATATCCCCACACCCACTACACACTACCATTAACCAAGACTAACACCATCCAGCTCATCCTCATCACCGGCTACCCCTCCAGCGGCAAAACCCACCGCAGCACCCAACTAACCGCCTACTTCACCCAACAACTCACCACCTCCCCCTCCTGCCCCATCACCAAAATCCACCACATCACCGACCAAACCCTGCACCTTCCCCGCAGCAGCTACGCCTCCGCCCGCCGTGAGAAAGACGCCCGCGCCACCCTGACCTCGGCCATCAAACGGCACCTCGACCCCAGCACCCTCGTCATCGCCGACTCCCTCAACTACATCAAAGGCCTGCGCTACCAGCTCTACTGCGACGCCAAAGCCGCCCGCACCCCGTCCTGCGTCGTGCACGTCGGCACGCCCGCGGCCAAATGTCGCGAACTCAATTCCCTTGCCCTCGCGGCAGGCCGGGAGGATGAGGAAGGGGGTTATGAGGCGGAGGTCTTCGAGAATTTGATTTTCCGGTATGAGGAACCGAACGGGATGAACCGATGGGATGCGCCGCTGTTCACCGTCCCCTTTGAGGACGCCGAGCCGCCTTGCGCGGAGATTTGGGCGGCCATGGTGGGATCAGGGGGCAAGAAGGCGGTGGCCGTGAGGCCGAATGCGGCGACGGTGTTGAAACCCGCGGCTGAACAGGGGTATCTGTATGAGTTGGATAAGACGACGTCGGAAGTCGTGGCGGCGATCGTCGCGTGGCAGCGGGATCACGCGGGTGAAGGGGGTGGGGAGGTGGTGGTGGGTGGCAGTGAAAAGACGGTGGTGTTGCCCATGAGCGCGCCGTCGTTGCCGCAGTTGCAGAGGCTGAGGAGGCAGTTTGTGGGTTTGAATCGACTGCATTCGCTCAGTAAGAGTAGGGTCCGAGAGCTGTTCGTAGACTACCTCAATGATACTTTTCAAACTTGAGAGGGGCCAGTGTTTGCTTTGGTTGATTGGCTTTGTTTCGACCAGACACTGTATTATTATGGTGACGACTATCCTAGGTTCTTTGGCCGATTGATCGCTTGAACGCCCGATTGAAAGTAATTTTCTATTTTTTTTCTCTCTTCCTTTTCCTTATAAAGGCACCTTCCGGCACCACTGCTTGTAAGTGCGAAGACATCTTAACGCTGCCATCCGTCGCGCAGCCAGTGGCGACAACATGTCAAACACCACAATCTTAAGGTCCGTCATCCTCAATCCCATCCCCAAGACTCAAAGGATCCTCGCAGATGGACGTGCCAGCGCACGCAAGGAACAGCCTGGGGAACGCTAAAATCCCACCCACAAAGGGGTCCACTGTCAGCCTTTTTCACCCTCGATTGTTTCCGCGTTTGCCATAGGTCAAACCGAAATAGAGGCCTAGGATGAGACCCAGGATGATGACAATGGCCACGCAGATGAAGAAGCACCACCACTTGAGCTTGCGGGCCCGTCGCGCCGAGTCGATGCCCTTGTCGAGCTGCACGTTGCCGGCCTCCGTGTCCTTCATCACCGTCTCCGTCTGCTGCTCCGTTTGGCGGATGGGTTCGTCTTGCAGGACGATGGCGGTGGCCAGGTCCTCCATGAGTTGCTGTAGCTCCACGAGTGACCGCTCGATCTTCTGGATATCGTTGTGCCGAGCCCGGACCGCGCCGAGGACGGTGTTGGCTGTTGCAGATCGGTTCGTTTTGAGCTAGGAGCGAAAGTCAGTGATCAGATGTACAATAGCGCAACGTAGAGCGGTCGATCCCCGCTCTCGGTGCAGCCTGAGCGCCTGGCATATCTCGCCACTCAGCGGTACCCAAGAATGTGATATGACGTACCGCAGTCTGAAATACACCCTCATTCCCCCAATCCGCATCCGCCGCTTCCTGGACCTCAGCATCCGTCGCCTCCGGGTTGACAATCCTGTATTGCCGCGCGATCTGTTCGCGATACCGCCGCTCATAGCTGACCTCCTCCTGCCGATATTCCTGCAACTGTTTCTGAAAGCTCCCCTTCAGTTGCCCGACCTGCGTGTTCTTGACGGTGTTATCCCGGCTGCGCACGGCGTCCGTCTCAAGGAACTTAATCTGGTCCTTGATGGATGTGTTAAGGACTTGCGTCTGCGTGATCATCGACTCGAGTTGGGAGGAGGAGCCCGAGTCCGGGGAGGAGAGGGCGCGCTGGTGCGTGGAGGCGATTTGCCCGACGTGCGTGGTCAGGGTGCGGATGTCGGCTTTGACGGCCTCGACGCGCGAGAGGAAGTCTTGGTTCGAGAGGACGCTGGGCCCGGCTTGCACGTATTGGACCTGGTGGTGGCCATCGAGCGGGCCGGCCTGCGGTGGCGGCGCTTGGGTTTGGTGCTGGGTTGATGTTAGCGCTTTCTTCACTCGCGGGTCTGGTGTAAGGGGTATGTACTCACTGCGTACGGACTGGGTGCGTATGGGTTGGGCTCGGCGTTGGTGGTATTGTTGCTTGTGTATGGATTGTTCGCCCCGCCATCGTCGCCGTATGGGTTGCCGCCGTAGCCCGAGTATTGATTGTATGCCATGGTCCGACGGCGATCGTGGAAGAGTGCTGATGCAGGTTATGGGGATGCTGGAGAAGTGATGTGTGAGTTGGGGCGGATGCGACAGCTCGCGCTTAGATGGACGGGGAGGTGTCGCGGCAGCTGCCGGGAAAGTGCAGTGCGGTGGAGAGCTGAATGATGAGTTCTGGTCCGTGCCCGCGATCCTTCACGTTGATGAAGAGGACGATGGACACGCTGTACAATACACCAACGCCAATGTTCTACACTATCTAAATAGCTCATCCGGAATCGGCCTGGATTTGTCCACAAGAGAAGCCATAGCAGGTACAGGAGTCCATCGTGAGAAAGCCCATCTATGACCGGGTCGCCACGTTGACGGAAGCTTTTCATAGCAATCAAGAGGTGGCAATAGCAACCGCAACAATGACAACCACCGTGACCGCGTTGGCATGAACGTTTGTGATCCGTCCGGACCGTCCGGAGTCAATCCGCCCCCTGACAATGCATGCAAATGACTCTATAGTCTATAACTTCTATCCCTCAACCGCATTGCCCATGGCAGCAACACTTGATCAGAAGTGGTGTCGCTCTATTGGTATACTGTCGAGCGAGCCATCTTGACAACGGGTGGTAATGCAACACGGGGGAGGTAATCTTGATATGCTCCACGCGGGCTGTCTGCGTCTATGGTGGCGTCCCTGAGGTACTCGATGCTGCTGCGAGAGGCCACAATCGTCTGAGAAGCCCATCTGGATAGCGTTGCCGCATCGTGAACCACTCAAGCCGTAGCTCGCGAATGCAGTCTGTAGTGGTAGAGTAGAGTGGAGTGAATATCGATCAGATGCGTGTACCTGCTGTCAAGGATCACCACAACAGCAGCCTCCTTCCGGCGGCCGTTCCGACTCTGACACCAAGAATTCACTCAAGTCTAATGGATCGGTGTCTGCAGGTAACGAGAAGTCCTGATCAATGTCGAAAGCTGAAAGATCGATTCCATCACTCGGTGCTGGCTGGGTTCCCGGTTCGGCTTGGCCTTGTTGGAACGCATCAAGATTCCCTTCGTCCAAAAGGGGGTCGCGCAGAACCTCGGTGGGCTGGAACAACGGCTGCTCCTGCGGTGTTTCAAAGGTAGCCTGGACGTGATCTGGTACGTAAGCAGCCGTACGTGCGTGCTTTCGGCCGCAGCACTGCGCCCAGCTGCCCGTGCTGAAGTTCTGCATCACCGGCGGGCAGTTTCTACACGTGCAGCCGTTGAGACCGCAGGTTTGGCAGATCGCGGATGGAAATTGATAGGCGAAATAGTCGTTGGATAGCTTGTTGAAATCGAAGGTCGATGCAAACGTTTGTTGCTGTTCGGGCACACTCGTAATCTGTGTGTCGTTGGCGAAGGGGTCAAGGGACACTGGTGGCAGTAAGTCGTCCAAATCCGGTACGAATGGTGCGTACTGTTCACGTTGCTCAGGCGTTGCAGCGACTTGGCAGCAAGAACGCTGCTCTTGCGGCTGCTCGTACTGAAACGGCTGGTAAGATTGAGGTGCTTCTGATGTCTTTCCCTCCCACGATAACACCTCGGGTGTGGTAACTTCCTCAGGGCCTTGAGGAACTCCTATGCCCATCATGCCGAATCTGGGCGTCAAGGTTGCTGAATGGGGAGACTGCAGGCCGTGCTGTTGGCCGGAAAACCGGTGCATCTGCTCGGCGACATTGCGCGTCCTTGGTGTACTCACCACGCTGCCTAAGGTTTGCGGACTGCCGGTGGAGTATGGTGGGGTGGCGGGTATGGTCATCGGCGTCGAGGGAGCATAGCGAGCGTCAAGCGCCTCTCGGGTAGAATAGAAGTCGACGGTAGGTTTTTGTAAATTGACGAGCACCGTCCAGTGCCCAGGATCGAGCAGGCAACAATACCGGCCTTGCTCGTCACACCTGCACTCCCCGGACCGCTTCTCGCCTCTCTTGGGCTTGTGCGGACAAGCCGACTTCGCCACCACGCACTTGCACCCTCCCGTGGCGCCATACCGACAAGTGCACGAGTTCGATGGCCGCCCGGGACGTTTCACCGTCCAGAAAATCTTGTTCCGGCAGACCGGGATGCCGCACGAGGTGGTACGGTGACCCCGGATACACGACATGCAGGCCACTTTGCATGTCTGATTCGTCTTCGAGTCGATCACCTCGATCGTCTTGAACGGCTTGTCGTTCTCCATGCCCATCCACTCGCAGGATGTCTAGCATAGGCCTTGTGAGATGGCTACGGGATAGCTTACGTCAGTCGTTGCATGCGCCGGCCATCGAAGTACAGTAGTCCAGACAATGCTGTCGCGTGAGAGTCGAGTCGTACGGGCTTCACCACGTGACGGAAGCAGCCGGCTTCGACGAGGTGGTTTTGCGCGACAAACGAGCAAGCATTTCCGGGCAGAAAACCATGCCAGTGCGACGGTTCACGCAAAGGAAACATGCTCCGCCTCCAACCGAGGACGAGGGGAGAATATCCAACATGGAAAGACTTCTCGTTCTCTCCCATCGTTGACATAGAAACTTGCTCAACGCTCGGACCAACGTACTGTACTGTACCTGTTCGAGGGGTGAGGAAAGAGAGTTGCCGCCAACAGTGTCTGCATTCCCTACATGTAACCACTCCTTTCTACGTAGATCCGACTGTCCATGTCAGTGCACTGTGCCTCACAAATACACACACACACACACACACACAACAGACGAGAGCAGGTGAACCAGGCGAGCAGGATCGTGTACATTAGTACGTGATGCAGTAGGCACGTTGGATGTAAGAAGCGCGGTGAGGCGACGGAGAGAGTTCAGGTGAGGTGGACCTGAACCGCAACATCTGCCGACGTTCGTCCAGGGACTCCGAACGTCGACAGGAGGTTTCACACTTCTGCCTACCAACAAATCGTCGACGTTACCTGCCCAGGTGGACTTTGTCCTCCCTTCACAAACACAAACGGCGTGTCGCGTCGCAAAAGGGGTTGCTCAGGGTGGTTTATGAGCCGAGCTGCTACTCCCAAAAGATGACAGACGACAGCGATGAAGAGGCCCTCGACCTCTTCCAGGAGCCCGAAGGCTTCTATCAACCTGAGAAGCAGCCGACGTTCGTCAAGCATCGCATGTTGAACGGCGAGGAGCTCACGCTCCGTCTCGTAGGCCATAATCCACTGTGGGTAGGTTACATGTTGCATACGGTTTCTTTTCGTTTGCTGTTTTCTTTGGACTGCTGTTGAATGCTCGAAGAAGACAGTCGCGGAAGACAGGCATCCAAGCCATTTCCTACGTTGAAAGACCAATGGTCAGTCCTCACTCCACGAGCAACTAACGCATCTCTCAAAAGGGCCATCTCCTCTGGCAAGCCGGCCGCACACTCGCCGACTTCCTCGAAACCAGCAACGCCACTCTCATCCAGAACAAAACCGTTCTAGAGCTGGGTGCCGGCGCCGGCCTGCCATCTTTGATCTGCGCCACCAACGGCGCGACCCAAGTTGTCGTGACAGACTACCCGGACACCGACCTCATCGAGAACCTGCGCTACAACATCCACCACTGCGGCGCTCTTCTCCCCAAAGAGAAAAGCATCATCGCAGAAGGCTACCTCTGGGGCGCCGCAACCTCCCCACTGACCGCCTGCCTCCCATCTCAAGCACAACCAACCGGCTTCGACCTCCTGATCCTAGCCGATCTGCTCTTCAACCATTCCGAGCACGAAAAACTGCTTTCCACCGTCCAATCAACGCTAAAGAAGACTCGCGACGTTCAGGCCCTGGTGTTCTTCACGCCCTATCGGCCATGGTTGCTGGAGAAGGATCTGGCGTTCTTTGATCTGGCGAAGCAGGGCGGGTTCGAGGTGGAGAAGATCTTCGAAAAGGTCATGGAAAAGGTGATGTTTGAGGAGGACCCCGGGGTGAGTAAGGGATATTTGTCTAATGCCACCTTCTTTGCTGCGGACAGGCATGCTAACACCGTTATGCAGGATGAGCTTCTAAGGAGGACGGTGTTTGGGTATAGTCTGCACTGGAGTGAGGCGATGCTGAGGTGAAGGCAAATGTATTAACAGACGCTGTATGCAATGGCGGCTTTTTGTCAAGTGTGTGGAATGGTGGGCATAAGAGTGATACACTATGCACAGACCAAACCTGCACACGCTCCACATAGGCGCAACAGACCATCAGCTCCTATACTACCCAATCACGACACCCACCCCACAATCCAACCCTCACACCTCCTTGACCCAGCCAGCGGGCACCACGCCCCTACCCGCCCTCGCCTCAACCTCACACCACCCATCTCCCTGGTCCGACGACAGCAGCACCATCCTCTCGCCCTCCTGCATCGCCACCTCGCCCTCCCCCGTCGGCGTATACGTATACAGCGCCTCGACCTGCTTGACGGCCTTCTTCGCGCCCCTACGCGGTGCCACCGCCGGCCCAACTTTCTTCTTTACCGATCCCTCGGAGCCCGCCAGTGATGTCGTCGAGGCCGACGCAGCCGTCGAGACTGGCCGATCGTCGAAAGGCGACTGTGGTGTGGCTGTTACCGGCGCGCTGAGCTCCGCGTAGCTGGCGGGGACTAAACCCGGTCCGGCGCCGAAGGACGAAGGCTTGATCTTGAGCCATCCGGATCCATCGTCTGGTTGATCGACGGTGAAGGCCTGGCCTTCGGACACGGTGATTTCGCCGTCGCCGGTCGCTTGGTAGGCGTACAGCATCTTGCCGTGCTGTTCGGCGTCCGCGCCATCACCGCGGGCGTACGCTGCGGGAGGCGGCGCCATGATGCGCGGTCGGGCGTTGATTTTCGGCGCGGCGACGTTGTCCTCGCTCGGACTCTTGATCGTGGTGCCGGAGACGCTGCGGTGTGCGCTTGCGGCGTATCCCGAACTCAACGTGTTCATCGAGCCCATGGTATCGCTGCGCTGCAAACCTGGCATGCTCCCTCTCTGGCCCGCGCCGCCCAGGCTACTCGTGCCGTTGCTCGTTGGTGGTGGGCTCGCTGTCTGCGCTTGCGCTGTGGCTTGCCGTTCGGCTTTAACTGCTTTCTTCTGCTCCTTGTTGAGTTCGCCGGGGCAGTCGGCGGGGACCTTCAGCTCGCATTTCGTGTGGCAGGTGAAACCGCATTCATTGCATATGAGGCCCTTGGCGCTCAGACCCCAGATGCGATCGCCACACAAGTCACAGTTCGTCGGTAATCTGAACGTTTCGTGCTTGAAGGGGTGATTGCGGGCTCCCACCGATACGTCTCCGATATTAGATGTGATGGTGCTCACCTCCACCTCGGCGGTAGTCTTCCTCTTCTCAACCTCGTGCATCGCTTCCTGCAAGTGGAACTGTGCGCGCACCACGTCAACCTCATCCCGCTTATCCTTCCCTTCCCGGATAAGCTGCCGAACTCTCTTCGCGCCCTCCACTTCCTTCCGCTTGGCCTCGTAATTTCGCCTGAGCTCTCCCAGTGACGATTTGGACTTGGTTAAAATATTCATGAGGAAAGTCTTGCTACTCGGATCGGAGGCCATGACATCGTCATCCAGCCACACTGGAGACGGCTCGAAAGCAAAGTCTAATGGGTCTTGCCACTGCGTAGCGTTATGTCGGACGAACATCATGCTGTCGAGGACGGGGTTGTTTCGAGGTATCTCGCCCGAGAGATGGCGAAGCAGTCCCGTCGATCGGGTCAGTGTGTCGGTCTCGATCGATGCTGCCGTCAGCCATAGCTTGTTTAAGGTGGCCGTCCGGGCTTCGGCAAGTCCTTGGAAAGACTACGCAGTACACCTATCAGCGTAAATGATCCTGACATAGAACTCACTTGCAGAATGGCGGACGCGGAAGTCTTACGTCCAGAAGTTCGGGGACATACTCGTGGTAGTATCTCTCCTTCTGCTGATTCGTCACGTTGATTGTGATGAGGTAGGTGTTCTGCGGGTATACATTAGCACCATGACAATTCCGATGGGATCACGAGGCATACCTTCATGTTCCGCATATCACTCTGCTGTTGTTGGTAGGCACCCTGCGCCTTTGTTTTGCCATGATCGAAGCTATTCTCGATCTTCTTCCGCTTGTTCTCCACCTCTTGACAGACACTGTCATACTTTCCTTTCGTCTTCTTCAGGTCTGCATATGTGTTGTCCCTCTCCTTCTCCAGTTTTCCCGCGTACTCCGCATGCTGCTTCCGTAGATCTTCGTACCGGTTGGCCAGGTTCTGTAGCGGTTGTGCGACACTAGCGATGAGCTGCGCCGAGTACTTTTCGTGTTCCGCCGCTCTCGACTCCAACGTCGTCAATTGCACCGTCCACGTCGTCATGGACGCACTCTCCAAGGACCCCGGGGTGACGGTAGGGGTGTCGCCCACGCTCAGACTACTGCTCTTCTTGGCCTTTTTCTCAAAATACTTCTTCGCCAACGCGTTGAGCTTCTGACTGTATTCCTTCTCGATGGCGCTCCGTTCGCGGTAGAATTGCTGGACATCGTCAAGCCAAGCGATGCCGTTGGAAACCCAGGCGTTGACGGGCTTGAAGCCATCCTTCAGCTCGGCGCCGAAGTTGGGGGCAATGTCGATGTCGGCCATGCTTGAGCTGAAGAATTGTCTAGCGCCGAGTCATGGATCAAGACATGTTCACTTCGTCCGAAATCTATCCCAAACACAAACAACGAGAGCGAAAGAGATCGGAAGTCAACAATGCGGGCGGTGGATATTATGCCGAGTATGTATGTCGGGCCAGAGCAGTCGAGGGCCGGCTTTGCCCCGCGTTCCCCTTTGGGCGTAGTCGGTGTTCGGCAGCGACCGAACGGGGATTTCCGTCACTTGACAGATCGTCTGCCCCTCCAACGTCTCTAAACAATTTCACCAGCATACATTTCTCTCCCCAAACACTCGTCCTCTCTTCCCCTTATTCACCCACCTTCTCTTCATCATATCAACTACGCTGTCAACGCACCGTCCCTGATGCGCATTGAACAACAAAACCTCCGTACTCATCGCTAGCTGTCTACCCTTCGTGCTCGCGCGAGCTCACATCGCTGTCCTGGGTGCTTGCCCGCCCACAGCTCCCTGTCACAAGCACCCGTTCACCCCGCGAGCATGTCTTCCGACCAGAAACCGACCTCGACCGAACCGGAGCCTTCGGGCCTTGCAAAGTCCTTCGAGGACCGCCTAACTTTCCCGGACACGAAGAAAGCCAACGGCACCAATGCGGAAGCCACCCCATTCACCCCAAGCAAATTCAACTGGGCCGACGAATCCACAACGCCGACGCAAGAGTCGGATAAGCCAACAGAGTTGGGGCAAACGAGCGACACAACCAAAGGACAGACGGACGGCGCGGCAAAAGACTCGGTAGAAGCGGCGCAGAAGGACGGCGCGACACCGTGGCTGATGGGTTCCGATGGGCTAGACGAACCTGAGTTCGATGTCAACGTCAAGCTCGCTGATCTGCAAGCCGACCCGAACAATCCACTGTTCTCGGCGCAAAGCTTCGAGGAGCTGAACCTGTGGGTAACGCGTTCTCACAATGCGCGGAGACCCGGTCACTAACGCATGTTTCAGGCCACATGAGTTACTGCGCGGTCTGGCGACGATGAACTTTCGCAAACCCTCCAAGATCCAGGAGCGTGCCCTACCCCTCCTCCTCAAGAACCCTCCACAGAATCTCATCGGTCAGTCACAGTCGGGCACGGGCAAGACGGCCGCGTTCGTGCTCAACATGCTTTCAAGAGTCGACCTCAACAACAAGCAACCACAATGCCTCGTACTTGGCCCGACGCGTGAGCTGGCAAAGCAGATTTCCGGCGTCGTCAAGATGATGGGTGCTTTCTTGGCGGAGAAAGGGCTTCAGGTGACGGAAGCTGTGCCCAATCCGGCGAACCGGGGCCAGCAGCTACAAGGTCAAATCATCGTCGGCACCCCTGGTACCACCATGGACATGATCCGGCGCAAGCAGCTCAACGTCACCGCAATGAGGGTCCTCACCCTCGACGAGGCAGACAACATGCTGGATATGCAAGGCATGGGCGACCAGTGCAAGCGCGTCAAGTCGCTCCTACCCAAGCATGTCCAGGTCGTCCTCTTCTCCGCGACGTTCCCGGAGGCTGTGCTGAACTTCGCCAACCAATTCGCGCCCAACGCCAACCAAATCACCCTCGCGGTCGAAAAGCTCACCGTCAAGGGCATCAAGCAGATGTACATCGACTGCAACTCCGACGAGGAGAAGTACAATGCGCTGGTCAAATTCTACGGCCTGATGACCATCGCATCGTCCATCATCTTCGTGAAGCGACGCGACACGGCGGAGAAGATCGAGGCGCGCATGTCGGCCGAGGGCCACAAGGTCGCGTCCCTCACGGGCGCCCTCGACGGCGACCAACGCGACTCCGTCTTCCAGCGCTTCCGCTCCGGCGACGCCAAGGTCCTCATCACCACCAACGTCCTGGCGCGCGGCATCGACGTGCAGACCGTCACCATGGTCATCAACTACGACATCCCCGAGACGGCGGACCGCCAGCCGGACTACGAGACCTACCTGCACCGCATCGGGCGCACGGGCCGGTTCGGGCGCACGGGCGCGGCGCTCAGCTTCGTGCACGATCGCAAAAGCTGGGAGATGCTGATGGCCATCTGCAAGCACTTCCAGGTCGAGCCGACGAAGCTGGATACGAGCGACTGGGACAACGTGGAGAAGATGCTGAAGCTGATCATGAAGAATTCGAGGAATGCGGTGTCGAGCGAGGGCGGGGCCAAGCCGTCGCAGGCGGCGTCCGAGGTCGCCATGGACGATTAGTAGGGGGGATCATTCTGACGCGAGAGACGTGAATTTGTGCACGATGGAATCTGAGCGGGTGCATGGATATGGGATGGGATGGTTGACAGCGGCAGCATCATCAGGCGTACCGGCGTGATGACGCGGCGATGGCGCCTGACGCAGGACATTCGGGAGCCAGCGAGCGAGATAGATACCACAGCAAGCGATATGCATGAGAGGTTTGTCTCCTCTTATTATTTATTGGTGGCAGTTCCTAGAGCAGGACTGCCATATGCGGTCTGTATCACGTGATTCATGTTTCTCTCTCTCTCTCTTTCTAAACCCGAAGTTACGAATGGCGGCAGATTATCTTACATTGTCGGAACGTTTGCATCGTTACAACATCCTGCAGAAACCTGAAGCGGGACATGATGGAAGTAATAATAAGTATTTGAAACTACCTACCTACTGTGTTACCTACCTTACCGTGTAGTCCGGATAGAAGGAAGCCGGAAACATGACATCTGCCGCACATAGAGTAGATTGATAAGAGAGGGACCCTCGCCCGGGTCGCGTCTCACTTGGATGTGCTGCCATTTCGAAAATGATGTGATTCGTTCTGGAAAAGACGATGGACGATGTCCAACCATGGCTGAGGTTTTCACGGGCTTAGCGGGCGGTTTGCTATGTACTGCGCCGCCCACACTATCGATCGGTGATGGTGATGATGATGATGATGATGATGATAGGTGAGCCTTCGGTTCGGTTTCGTACATCACATGTGCTGGCATGGTGACGAGCGGCGGCATGAGGTGGTCAGTAAAGTATCGGTTCATCGTTGTGTGCTGTGTACAGCAAGAACTCTGAGTTATGTCGGGTGACGATGGTTTGATATACCCGCCATTAGTTTGCCGCGTAGCCGCAGCATCAACATCAGAAGGATGGGAATAGGAAGGATCAGGTGTTCATGCGGTACCTGTATGTATGTACTCTCGTGTGGTTCGAGGGGCTACATGTACATAACGTGCATAAATGGGTACAGTATGGTTGCACATCACGTGCAGAACGCACGAGCGACTCCACCGTTAATAATCCAAAGATCGGGTCGGGGTGATCACGAGGTTGCTGCTCGAACCGTATCAGACCCGATTCTATAAAGACCCAGACCTCATCCCTCTCCATCGTCGCCATCCCTAAACCC
>Ga0058704_10000922_pt1 | contig 14304 bp, 9 predicted proteins | sample AgamicMgSfe_FD_71363 | JGI IMG/M metagenome (GOLD analysis project Ga0058704, IMG submission 71363) | Agave microbial communities from Guanajuato, Mexico - Mg.Sf.e | ecosystem: Host-associated > Plants > Phyllosphere > Phylloplane/Leaf | place: Guanajuato, Mexico | collected 2012-05-30
AAGACGAGTCCCGTGATATGGCGTTAGTAGTAGAGGACAAGTCGCAGCTTGACAGATCTGAAAACGTTACTTAATTCCCATTTGATGGTTCCCGTTCCAGGGTCGTTGAGGCTCGTTTCGTGCGCTTGATGCCAGAGGAAGGAAACAGAGATGCCGCTCTGCTGTGGCCTGTCGCTAGAACGTGGTGCCTGAGGTTATTCATCGGAAGAGATTCCGCCAAGGCCGCCGACTCTCTGCTCCTGGGCGACTTCGAATCTGGCTCGGCTGTTCAGTCAAAGCACGGACAAGCCAGTATACCTCCGTACGGACCACAGCACACAGCTCATCCCAGACTCGACCACTGCTCAGTAGCGCGAACAGCCGATCAGATGTTTGCGCGACGCCAATGAGCAAATACCCCCCGACTCGCTCCCCCGAACCTTCAACTGCGCACCCCGCCTCGACACGAAGCACGAGATCGCAGCACACCTCCGGCTCAGGCCAGGGCAGTGGGTTTCCACCTCGCCGCGGCCTCCCACCCATCTCTACCGGCGGCACTGGGCATATCGGAGCTAGCAGCACGAGTCAGAGCCCGTCGCGGCGTGCCTTCTCACCCACCAGCTTCGCTTTCAATCAGGCCTCAATCGCGGCCAACCGCCAAGTCAGCAGGCAGTCCTCGACATCATCCTCTCACTCACTGACCTCGCCATCTGGTTCTGCACATTACGCGCCTGGGTCACTTCACTCAGGCCAGCGTTCACGTGCGCCAACCCTCACCGGCAGCCCTCGACTAGCTTCGTCGTTCGCGAGCTTATCGTCGCTGTCTCAGGGCGCCAGTGGTTCAGCAGGCGGCGGTGGAGGCAGCTCTCGCCTAGCCAGACATTCACCGTCGATCTCGAGTTCAACTCTCGGCTCACCAACCTCATCTACTGGCGGCGGGTCTTCAGGCCAGCTGACCAGTCTGGTGATCACTCAGCTTAATATACTGCTGAGTACGATCAAAGAAAACAACTTTGACATCCAGGCGGAGAAGATACGGAGACTGCTAGATGAGAACGGCATGGAGCTATACGAGACATATTTCAGGCGGCTGCTGCACAGTAGCTGGTCGCTGGTCTTCCCGAACGATGGACGACCAGGCGCGAACAATGCAGAGTCACACCAGCTGCTAGCGCAAGAGCTGGATAAGATCTCGACAGACCCACAACAGGCGGAGAAGGTTGCACAAGCACTGGACGCGAGTGAGGCTCACGACTTCAACTACGCGGCGTTCGTCGATCACTTCCGACTAGCCCCGTTCCCGAAGACTGCGTTACTGGTGGCATCAAGGATCGTCGCGCGGCCAGATCAGCGCAGGAAAGGTAAAGCACTTTCCAGTGTCGTGCGTAGTGTACGTGGGCTGACCCGACTTCCTAGCTGACACTGTTCTCTCCGGGACTCTCCAACCTTTCCTCTCTGCCCTAATCAACCCTCCACCTCAGACCGGTCACGATGATCTATCCCCTTCAGTCTTAGCTACTATAGTTGAGCGCTTAAGCCAAGACCCACCACAAGACTGGGGTGAGCGGCAGCGTGAAGATTTCATCTATGCGATCAAGATGCGATACTCGAAGCTCGGTAACAGGATACCAGGGGCAGTAGACTCGGCGCTTTATCTGAACGAGCTGCTCGAAGCACCGGACAGCAGGCTTGCGAAGCTGGTTCAAAGAGCAGGGCCACAATGCACCACGAACCTGGAAGCGTGCAAAGACATGCTCGCGGGCGTGGAGACTAGGGACATCTCGTATCCACAGATAGCAAATGCGCTGCTCTTCATGGTCGTTGCGAGAGATGGTGATGCCTACGATGCTGGCGTCTTTGTGCAGGGCTTGAAGGCTCACAGGGCAGGGCCGAAGATCGACTGGACGGATGTTGTCCAAGGCTTCGACAAGGAGCAACTACGCGTCTCGAAGAAGCAGTTTCTGGGTCTGTACAATTCGCTGCTACCACTGGCTAGAGAGTACGCCAACTTTGACATCCAGAGTCTGTGGGGTTCGACGTGGCAATTTCCGGCAACGCAACTCAGCTTTGTTGTGGCCTTCCTTTCCACAACCCCAGAAGAGCTGGATGTCACGCAGATCCCAAACTTCCGTCAAGCCTTTACGCTCGCGGATTACGAAGATGCACCCGTGAGCATCAAGGCATACGCAGTACAAGCTGTGAAGCATCCGCTTGTTTCGCGGGACGCGACCGAAGCACTGTTCCTGATGATCTTCCGGACTCAGGAAGCCTATAACGAGGCGCAGTTACTCGGCATCCCGGAGACACTCATCAACCCGAACATGACAATGTTCATCTGCGCTGCTGCTGCTGTGCCGAAGCCATGGGGCGCATTGCAAGAGCAAGCGCTGAAACAGCTGTTCTATCCGTTCATACTGAGGCAGCATGCGAACTACGACTTCGTCATGCATTCCCTCTGGATGCACGATAAGACTTGGGTCGCCGGCCGTATGGTCGAGTTCTACTCGCAGGATAACCTGCTGCTGACGTACATCTACGAGCACGCTGAAGAGCATGGCTGGCTAGAGCTATTGCTAACCATCTCGAGCAACTTTGCGGTAGACCTTGCGGCGTATGCGCACAGCCAGGGTCGCTGCGACCTCGTACAGTGGACTCAACCTCACATTCAGCAGATGGGCCCGATTGCGTTCGCGAAAGCACTTCTGGGATTCATGCGTCCGAAGATTGATGAGGAGCTTGCAACTCAGAAGGACCCGACGGCGCGGCCTACGACTGTACCATTGTCACTCAAAACAATGCATACGCTGCTCATGTTGATGTCTGAGCTAATCGGCGATGACGAGCTTGGTGGTCTCTACAGGCAGTGCTTGCAGGCTTACCCACGCCTCTTCAACTACGGTGAGGACGACAAGCGCGATGCGATCCTCGAAGCGAACGCTATCGGCGGCCATGCACTGCCCGATGAAGCTGGTGCGCAGATGGAGGAGCGGTACAAGAAGATGTACGGTGGCAACAGCAGTCCAGAGGACGTCGTCACCGAGCTTAAGGAGCTTAAGATGTCTGAAGACCCGGCCAAACAGGACCTGTTCGCTTCGATGCTGCATGGCTTGTTCGATGAGTACAACTGCTTCGGCGAGTATCCTAACGAGGCACTCGCGACGACAGCAGTCCTCTTCGGCGGCCTGATCCAGTTTAGCGTGCTCTCTGGCGTGGCGGAGCAAGCGGCCATCTTCATGATCTTCGAAGCCGTCTCCGAGTTTGGGCCGGAAGACTCGATGTACCGGTTCGGTCTGCAGGCTATGATCCATCTTCTCGGCCGGCTGAAGGAGTGGCCGCACATTGCCGAGCGGATCCTGCACACACCAAGCTTGAGGAACACGCAGGCGATGGCAGCCGCGGAGAATGCGCTTAAAGAGCTTCAGCAGGAGAACGTCGGCCTCAATGGAGACGTAGTCAATGGTATCACTAACGGTACCCTTGATCAGGAATTCCCGGTCGACTCGCCTACGCCACCATTCTCAGCCATTCGCGTCGATCCGCCTCTGCGCTCCGAGATATATGAAGAGCCGAATGAGGATGTCTCGGACAAGATCATGTTTGTCCTCAACAATGTCTCTAAGCGAAACTTGGAGGAGAAGTTTAAGGACCTGGATAGTGCGCTGGAGGAGAAGCATCACCAGTGGTTTGCTCATTACCTAGTTGAAGAGCTCGCGAAGTCTCAGCCAAACTTCCAGAGCTTGTATCTGCAGCTGTTGGAGAGCTTCGACAAGAAGGTCTTGTGGGCCGAGGTGCTAAGGGAGACGTACGCGAGCTGCGCGAAAATGCTGAACGCGCAAACTACGATGGACTCTACGACCGAGCGGACGAACCTCAAGAATCTGGCCGGATGGCTTGGTGCGCTGACATTGGCGCGCAATCAGCCGATCTTGCACCGCAGCCTCTCGTTCAAAGACTTGCTTGTTGAGGGCCATGCCACACAGCGACTTCTGGTTGCTATCCCTTTCACATGCAAGGCCTTGATTCAGGCGGCTACCTCCAAGATCTTCAAGCCGCCGAATCCGTGGCTCATGGAACTCCTGGGTGTTCTGAGCGAATTGTACCATTGCTTCGACCTGAGGCTGAATCTAAAATTTGAGATCGAGGTGCTGTGCAAGGACCTTAATCTGGACATCAAAACTATCGAATCTCTGGAGGTCATTCGCGCAAGGCCGTCGACACCGGACAACTTGCTACAGCAGTACGTGCCAGAAGGTCCAGATGGCTTCGGTGATGTGCACATTATGGGCTTGTCAAAGCGTCCGCCGAACGAGCGTTTCTCCCCTGAAGCTGTCATTCAGGCCCTGCCGGACTTGGGCAACATGTTGCAGATCCCGCAGGCTGCTGGCAATGTCACACAGCCCCAGCTCCGCAACATTTTTGTCTCGGCTGCGCAGCAAGCGATCTTCGAGATCATTGCGCCGGTCGTTGAGCGCTCGGTCACCATTGCTGCTATCTCGACCGCAGAGCTCATCCAGAAGGACTTTGCAACGGAACCGGATGTTGAGAAGCTGCGCAACTCTGCGCATACGATGGTCAAGGCGCTGTCGGGGAGTCTAGCGCTGGTGACATGCAAGGAGCCGCTGCGGATGAGTATCATGAACAACATTCGCATATTTGCGGCGAGAAACCTCTCGGACCAGTTGCCTGAGGGGCAGATCATAATGTTTGTCAATGATAACATTGATACTGTTTGCAGTCTTGTCGAGCGCGCGGCGGAGGAGCACTCACTTGCGGAGATTGATGCCCAGCTTGCTCAGGCCATTGAGGAGCGCAGGAGGCATAATGAGCAGAGGCCGAACGAGCCCTTCAACAATCCACCAGTCAGTCGGTGGGCGCAACTTATCCCGGAGCCCTTCCGCCAAGACCCACAGGGTGTCAATGCCAGCGGACTCAACCGACAGCAGTTGCAGCTGTATGAGGACTTTGGGCGTCAAGCACGGATGGCGCCCGCAGCGCATGTGGCGAACGCATCGCAAGATGCCCGTGGTCAGCTACCGGATGTGCTGTCTGACAGCTACCTTCCGAATATGCCCACGCCAGCTGAGGCGCCAGCGATGCCGAGAGCGACGCCCCAGCAGCGTATGCAAGCTATGCAGCCACCGCAGGGCCAGCATCAGGTCAATGGGTACATCGACACGCCCAACATTGGTCAGCGGACGCTGGAGCTGATGCAGGATCTTCAACAAGCTGCGCGTGAGGCGCTAGAGGAGCACGTCAGTGAAATTGGTGAGGGTGCGCCGATTAGACGGATCTATGAGCAGCTCATCATCCTCATTGAGTCTGCGGCGCAAAGGGACAACTTGACTGTTGCGGCAGGTCAGCAGTGCTTCATGATGATCTACAGCGATTCGCTCAAGAGGCTGGAGATCGAGGTATTCGTTCGTCTACTGGCGAACCTCTGCCGGATATCGGTTCCGGCGGGCAGACATTTGACGATGTACCTGGCTAGCACGGATGATGACAAGCTCTTCAATGCTGCGGCCACGGTAGCGCTGATAGGGGAGGGCATGATGGACATTCAGCACGTTGATGTGCAGGCTGCCAAGGCGCTCAGGGCAAGGCGGCCGGCTGTGCTCGTATTCTTACAGGACTTCCTAGAGGAGGCGCTGCTGAGCGAGAGCGCGATCGCCTTGCGTACCGACTTTGTCTTTACCTACGAAGCACTCACTCAGTGGATTGCAGAAGAATCGGACAACGACGGTTTGCGCGATGTCATGTCGAAGCTGCAAATTCAGGCCAGCCAGCAGAATGGCATGTCAAGCCCACCACAGCAAGACAAACATGACCAGCTGGAGTACATCTTCGAAGAGTGGATTCGGTTACAGCGCAAGGAGACGCCTGAGCGCTCGTACCTGGCTTTCATTCGCCAGCTACATGAACATCACGTCATCTCTGACCCGGAAGACGCCGTGAAATTCTTCCGTGCCTGCCTCGAGATGTCTTGTGCGGCCTTTGATCGTGTGACCGGCGCGCCATTTGCGACCCCGGATGCGGCATACATACAGATCGATGCTTTCGCGAAGCTGGTCGGTTACCTGATCTTACACCAAAGTGCGGTGGATGGCGAACAGCAGCCGAACAAGGCGAAGTCGCTGGAAGCGATTCTCAGCCTTGTCGTTCTCATCATGATGAAGCACCACAATGAGCAGCGGGAGAGATGGCATCCGCGGGTATATTTCCGGTTGTTCTCTTCGCTGCTGTGCGAGATCCATTCGGGCAAGTCGCTGCTCAATGATCGGGAGGAGCAGCAGATTCACATAGTCTTTGCCAACGCACTCTTGACTATGCAGCCGCGGTTCATGGCAGGCTTCACGTACCCATGGTTGGCATTGGTTAGTCACCGGCTGCTGGTTCCGGCTTTCTTAGCTGGGACGGGTCGGCAGAACGACGGGTGGACGAAATTCGCACAGCTACTCAGCGTGCTGTTCACGAGCCTTGGCGGCATGCTTCATGTGTCCGATGCGTCGCCGGTGGTTCAGGACTACTACCGCGGCGTCCTACGGTTCTTACTCATGCTGCACCACGACTTCCCGGAGTTTTTGATCGAGGAGCACTTCCAGCTTAGCAGCAGCATTCCGATCGGCTGTGCCCAGTTGCACAATGTGGTCAACAGTGCGGTCAGCAGGGCTATCATGAACGATCAGCCGGACCCATTCACGCCAGGCCTGAAGGTCAACAGACTGGACCAAGTTCGCCAGGCGCCAATTGTGCAGGGCAACATCGATCTGATACTGGTGGACGCAGGTATCAAAGAAGCTATTGAGCGCATCTGCGCAGGCTCGGAGCTGAAGGAAGAGGACTACACGGTGATCAGCGCTGCTGTCGCTCCCGCGGAAGGTCCAGGCATGACGTTGCTAGCTAACGCACTGATCGTCTACATCGGCATGCACGCCACTTCAGCATCATCCGTCTTCTCCTCTGCCGCGCCACTAGCCCGCCTAATTGAGCGCCTCCTGCGCGAAAGCCGCCAAGCCGTTCGCTATCTCCTTGTTTCGGCCATGATGAACCAGGTCCGCTACGTCAATGCGCACACGCACTACTTCTCCACGGCGCTACAACACATGTACACTATCGCCAATGAGGACCTGCAAGAACAGATCATGCGGGTATTGGTCGAGAGGCTACTGGTGCCGAGGCCGCATCCGTGGGGCATCATCGTGATGATCCTGGAGATGGTGAAGAACTCGAGCATGGGGCTGTGGGAGAAGCCGTTCATGAAGACGGCGCCGCAGGTGCAGAGCATGCTCATGACCTTGGCGCAGAGCCAGGACAGGATGCCCAGAAGCCCATTGGGCGCACTCTTGTAAGCCTTTGGGCTCATCACACAGAACGCGCCATCACTTGACTGGCGTGCAAACGCTCGTTGGCGTCAAACGACGTACGCAATGAGAACGGCGGAGCCACGACGATTTACACTTTCATGTTACTAAGTTGAGATCATTCGATATGGGAGTTTGATGTCTTTGGACAGGGGCAAAAGCAAGCGAGTGGCGTTGCCTGAGATCCTTATGAGACAGGATCACGAAAGCTGGGTTGTAACATTAGCATTGGGTGGAGTGGGTAGAGGGAGGGTACGATGTTATGTAGAGTATAGTGCATAATGTGTCTCTCGGTCTGCTCTACCTTCGACCTCATAATTTTCAGATTGATTGACGATCGCTGTCATTGTCTCCTGCCGTAGCTTCGTTACATTGATCGATGTTTGACTAGCTGAGGTGAGGGCCACAACAGTCAAATACCCTAAAGGCCTCGTGCAACCCTCTACTTATTCAACAACAGGCCAGGACGAAAGCTCTGCGACAACCACGGCTACGAACTTCGTGCTGCATTCTTGTCATGTGAAAATGGCCTCCCGGAGTCAGTATGTATGCCGATGATGGTACAATGTATGATACAGATGAATGTCTATTACCAACCTTACATCGAGCCGTCATCTTCCTGTGATGCTGCTCCACCAACTCCTACTCGAGCCTGACATACCGTCAAAAGCCAGCTGCGCTTGTCGGTCCAACGGGCCTCCTAATGGTCTCACGACTTCTTCGACTTTCTCGCCTTGCCTCCTATTTGCGTTCACCTTCTCTTCAACGGCTTGGACCACGCTTCTGTCATGCTGCTGGCCAAGCAGCTCCTCTCTCTGCGTCTGGATCGGCGCGTCAGAACTCGCAGCCGCAGCCGCAGCACCTAACTTGCCTCCTTTATGCTCTTCTGACGACAACCCGCTGAATAACCAATTCGTCGTGCGCTTGAACATACCAGGCCTGTTTTTCCTCGCCTCCGCCGCTTCGTCTGCCGCTCGCTCTCTATTGATGAGCAGTATTTGGTCCTCTGTCGCGGAACCTGCTGTCTCTGCTCTCCTCGCCTCTCCCAACTCCCTCGCGCTCTTCGCCTGCTGTTCCGCCAACCATTCGTTCCTCCTTCTCCGGTTATGCAACAACATGTCTGTGATGCCCGCCGTCGCCACACAACCACTCACGACTGTCAGCCCTATCAGACTGACAGCCGTCACCCTATGCGCTCGGTCCGCCCATACTCTCCCAATTCTCACAGCCGTGTCGAAACCCGACTCCTGACCTCTTCGTGCTGCAGCGGCGGCTGCGCGTAACCGTGCGATCTTTTGCTGTGGCGTCTCGCCTGATGGCGCGGAACCGAAGTCTATCTGTGAGCCGGAGCCGAATTGAGGTGGTCCATTTTGGGAGAAGCTGTTGGAAGAGGAGGCGTAGGGCCCGGTCGCTGTGAAGCGGGTGGCGTCGGAGGGTGAGCGTGCCATTGCAGTTCGCGGTCTGGGGTTATTCGCGTGACTTGACCGGGTGATTGATTCCAGATCATTTGCTGTGAATGCTATGTAGGAGCCGTTCGAACGCCGGGAACTTTTGCTGATGGATGATGCAGGGTGATCTGCGCACGGTTCGCTCTCTCCCGAATCAAACCCGCAACCCAACTTCACCTGCACCTCTTTGCACTTGTTTGCACCTGTCTACCAGCAGACATTTCTATGTGCGAGTCGGGTACTGCTCGCTGGTACTGTAGCAGCGCGCTGTGCCGGGATATTGTGGCATCGCTGGATAGGGGAATCAGGTTAGCTGCGAGACATGGAGGGGACCGACGTGCCAGACTTGCAGTCTATTCTCGCGACACTTTCGCAGTACACGACTCCATTTGCCGCTGGGCCATCGCAAGATGCAGAGGTGGGCTTCAACGCTGCACCGCCAGCATCAGCAGCAGCTTTGTATGAGCGTAGTGCTACGTCAACGCCACAACCAGCAGCAGCACCGCAGCAAAAAGCCAAAGATCCCAGGCTTAGGCCGCAGAGTCGAACAGCTACTGCGTCGCCAAAGCCTATGATAGATCCTGCGACTATCACGACTTGGCAAGATGGTTTGCGCTGCGTGACAAAAATCGCAGCGCAAAACGCTCTATTCGTCGCAAGCATTCAGAAGGTAAGCGGTCATTCTTATTTTTCTTTCACGCCAATGAGGACCGATTGACACCTCGTGTAGATGATGGATGACCAGCAAAAGCACGAAATGCGGTGGTACTCTGAGCGGCAAAACCTGAAGCAAATGCAGGTCAACCGGAAAGCCTCTTCGGCGAAGGCAGCATCGATCTTGCAGTCATTGGGTAACGGCACATCCTCCAACACATCGGCAGATGCTTCATCAGAGCTCAATGACCAAGCTGAGCTTGCTGAGTACGACCGGAAGTTGTATAGTGCGCAGGCATCGATGGAGGAGGCTATGACCGCGGAGTTGAAAGGGCTTGGGGTGCCGTTTTTTGGCACGGACTCGAACCTAGTGGTACCTGATGGCTATGATGTCGGGAAGGAACAGCTGCCGGAAAGCCATCCGAGGTGGAGCACGCTCGTTACGGAAAGTGAGTTGCTGGCATTGCGAAGGCGGATCGTTGGGCATTTGGAGGACTTGTACAAAGATTGATGCATACTGGACGATATCTGGCGAGTTGATGCTCCGAAAATTGGCAGACATGCTATCGGAGCAGGGGGCGCGCGGTTACTGTCAGTAAAGACAAGATTAAAGATAGCTCACGAGCCTTGTGCATGGTATATCACGTGCCAGCTACATGTGAATGGAACATTGGATGCTTCGCACTCGTCAATAAGAGCCTGTTGGTTGCGCTTTCAGCTTATTGTCTATTCTCGTGGCCAACGGTTGCAAGCTGCTCACAAGTCCTTGCTACGATTAAGCCAGTATTGATCGCCAAAGCGCAGCAACCGAGCCTTGTCAATCCGATCAGTCTACCTCCTTCGCGAGATCAGCGAACACCACCGGCAACATCACGAGTAGATTGGACTCGAATACCATCGCGCAACGAGTCTCTCAGGACTCGAATTGGAAGGCGCGATCTCCGCACCTGCCGCAGCTGCGTGTCACAAGCTTGAATTGGAGCATTGAAAGTCGCGCTAGCGGAGCGTGCCTCCAGCGCCACTTCACGCGCACTTTTCGTCAACACAACAATCGACTACAACAACTGCCAGGATCTAGCATCACTTTACATTCGTTCGCCTGTTCTCAGGATCTACACCACACGACCTCCGAATTGAGAAGAATCGGCAGTGCGGGCAACACCACCTCAAGCATCTAACCCTCACAACAAGTGCTAGACAAAATGCGCGTTACGCAGGCATTGGGCCTTCTGGCGGCCGCTCTCCTCGCGCGCGGCGCTTCTGCGGACGTACTTGGTAGGGCTTCGACGGCTTCACTTGAGCGCAGGGTTCAGGAGACAGGTACGTACAGCTACTCTCCTTTTGATTACTCTTCAGGATCTTATGCAGCTGCACGACCCGACTTCACGACATCTATATACCCATCAGCCGCTGAAATGTCGGCTTCAGAGATTTTGGAAGAGCCTAAAGGGAGCGCACAACATAAGCGGGTAACTGAGTGCGCGTGTGTGGGTCACAGTAAGTTCTCAGCTGTGTCGATAATTCATGGTGTACGGTGACTGACCCTGGATCAGCGCAATATTGTGACGTCGACGGAGAGGTGCGATGTATCGAGGATTTCGAGGGCTGTCGTTCTGGCCCTGGTGAAAGCTCGGTTGAGCCTACGCGCACCGATATTCTGGCTTCGACCTCGGTCGTCTACCCACCGGAGCGTATAGACCAGACTTCCGGCAGCAGCGGCAGCGGCAGCAGCAAAACCACCTCGCCCAAGCATTCTCTAAGCGGGACGAAGACCAGCGGCACTTACACTTTGCTTGACCCGACACCTTCCAATGATCCGCCGATAAGTGCTTCCTTCTCAACCGAGACACTGGCGAATACGACAGTCACGTGGTTGAACGGGCTGCCTCTGCACCGAGCCACGACTCTCGCAGATCGTACTGCGAAGATCACCACCACAACGTACGACGCGCAGTCACAAACGGTGGTCACGACGACTGAGACGGCTGTCCCCGCGAATGCTCCGCCGTATTGCAACGTCAACGGCCAATGCACGCTTTTCGATGAGTGCTTCGTCACCATAGGCGGTTATATTACTTGCCCTGACAGCGCATACACGAGACCCGTCAATGGCGTCGCAGGGTCTTCCAGCGCCTCCTCCGCCAAATCAACAAGCTTCGACCAAAAGCATGGCTCGGACGTCCCGTCAAGCTCATCCCCAAGGAGTGTTGCCGGCACACATACACATACCGCCCTTCCTGAGCCAACAAGCGCTAGGCTGAGCAGCTTGAAAACTGCACCGCTCTCGGCAACCTCCTCAATTGCGTCAGTTGAAGGAGTTGGAGTCGTCTACGCTACCGCAGTGGTCACGATCTTTGTGACTGCCCAGCCGTACATAGAAATTTATGTACCCGTAAGCACTAACATTTTGAATTCAAACACGAGCACTCCAATTCGGGCTCTCTCAGCATTCACCTCGTCGAACTTCAAGATAAGCGAGGATGGCGCATGCGGCGAGTCAGAGCAGACATGCAAGGACTCTTCTTTCGGGGATTGTCGCAGCATTCATGGTGGGATCTACTAGCAAATGTTTCACCAGCGTTGCTGACCCTTTGCAGGCTGGTGCGGGAGCTCTGCCGCGTACTGCGATGCAAACTTGTGCAATGCAAATACGAACTACGGTTCCTGCTTCCAGACTGCCATGGGGCCAATCGACAAGCGCGCAGTCAACGACACTCAGTCAACACAGTCCAACGCTGCCCAGAACCAGACTGGATCCGTATGTGGGTTCGGGAACAACGTCTGCTTTGATAGCCCTGCAGGCGAGTGCTGCTCTGTCTTCGGATTCTGCGGCAACGGATCCGACTACTGCAGCCCGGGACGTTGCATGGCTGATTGGGGTTATTGCTACCCAAATGGTCATGACGACAGCTCAGTTGATTCTGAAGGCGACAAAGACTACGACCCCCTCGCGCTGGAGGCAAGAGACATTAGCAGCGTAGCTCAGGTGACTACCTATGTAGTCACCACTCTGCCTACGGTAAGCCAAGCCACAAGTAAAACGTAGTACAGATTACTAACCTGATATAACGCAGTTCGTGTCGTTCGTTACGACTGCGAACGTAACGGTTCCGTACAACTCGACCGAGACGACCTTCAATAGTCCGAAGACGGCTCCAAAAATTCCGGAGACGGCTCACGGTAATGCCATAGCCGAGACTATAGTCGGCGTAGTCGTGACTCAGACCGTGACGGCGGGCGGGAGTGTAGGCGACGGGTACCGAGGCTCGACCACTTCAACCACGACAAGCACCATGACCCGGAACGTCACCTTGACCGACCCAATTAACACCCATGCTAGCACGGTTGTTCCAGTCGATACGACACGCTGGATGGTCAACAACACCTCCGTTGACACCCAGTCGTACATCGACATCTCCACCTTCTCGGCAAGCGGCCTTGTCCATCAATCATCTAAGACCTCCAGTGAACCCACCATGAGCTTCAGTGGCTCCGGAACAATCATCAGCACCAGCGTCGTCAGTCCAAGCGGTACCGGGACCGGCACGAGTGGAGACAGCACGGGAGCCTCAACTGGGGCTGTGACCAGCAATATCGCGCACAACCACAAATCGAGCGCGCCGAAGGTAGTTGAAGTCAAGGGCAGCTCGCTGCCGATGTTGGCAGGGTTCGGAGTGGCGGGTGTATTCGGGCTGAGGATTATGCTGTGATGACCAGGCTGAGCTTCCTCCGCTCCCACCAATAACGATGCCGGGTTGAACCGCTTGCGATCGACTTGTCACACCTGCCGAGTCGATGCTTTCATCGAGATACTTGAAGCTTGTCCAAGAGATTCAGACTTAGCGGGTTCGGAAATTGAATAAGCTGAATCAACGAGGGTTGGATGTGTACGGATCACAGCGACGCTAGAGGCGCAGCAAGGAGACATGATTACAATAGCAGAACTGGCTTCCTGCGATAGCCTCTGTAGATGCTGCCCATAGCATTCGGGTATGTCAAGAACATCACACCTTTAAACCACTGACGCCAGTACTCGTAATGACTATCGCTCACCTCCTTCATCCCCTTGCACGGGCGCGTATGTTTCCCTTGCCCTCCCAGTGTCCCTCCACTTCTGCACCCATGGTCTCACCGCAGCCCATATCAAAAGACCGCCCGTCGCAGCTAGGAAGATGAAAACGACTGCTTCGTCTTTCGTACTATCTCGTTGGAAGCAAGTAGTGAAGACATCTTCTTCTTTCGCGCCTTGGCAAATGGGGAGATGGTAGTCCAGGCAGAATTGTTTGTTGCAGTCATTGCATGTTCGGCGGCGGCGGTCCTTCCCGTTCTTGTCAGAGTCGGAAGAAGCAGGTTTGCCGGAGGTGGTGGGTGAGTCGTCGAGAGGAATGATGGTGGAGTTGGTGAAGCAGGTGCATTTGCAGAAGGATGTCGGTGCTTTTGGATGAGGTCAGGGGAGCGCTTGCAGATGTGGGGAGAGGTAGGGGCTTACAGGCTGCTAAGGCGACGGATAGGAAAGTGAGGAAGAGCAGCATGTACTGCCATGCCGGTCTTCGCGCCATGATCATCGCATTATGTTTGCTGAGAGTACTGACATGTGATGCTGATCTGAGACGTCTGGGCGCGCTGTTTCCGAGATGTCGGATCTCGGGACATCGGGCCGATGCAGGCAGGGTTCTGAACCAACATCCACCGCACCTGCCTCTTCGCAGAACAGAGATGTTGCTCTTGCCCTAACTTACTGACAGGAAAAGGTATGAGAAGGTGAAAGTGGACCACAGTAGGCATGGGAGAGTAGCTATGGACGTTGCAGCATCACAAGCACTTGAACCCGATCGCAAGCGCCTGCACATCACACCCTTCAACCC
>Ga0058704_10000923_pt1 | contig 14303 bp, 19 predicted proteins | sample AgamicMgSfe_FD_71363 | JGI IMG/M metagenome (GOLD analysis project Ga0058704, IMG submission 71363) | Agave microbial communities from Guanajuato, Mexico - Mg.Sf.e | ecosystem: Host-associated > Plants > Phyllosphere > Phylloplane/Leaf | place: Guanajuato, Mexico | collected 2012-05-30
ACATTGTTGGGTCGTCCTACATCCCATCCATGAGTCCTCGACTCGTACTGCGTCTCAACTGTGTCGGCATCACAAAACGACAATAGAATATGAGAGGAGGACCATGACGGTCGCGCTACACCTGCGGTATAACCGACAACCGGCAACACATGTCGCTTAGCGATGAACGCCTGGGATCGTCAAAGTGAAATTGGCACATTCATTTGTTCGTAGCGAGCGGTTCTTTATGAAGAGCGTGTCATGCCTTAGCTGTAAGAGAAAGAGTGGTTGCCCTGGTATAAGGATCATCGATGAAGTGAGTCGGCACCGGTAAGGTGTGTGTGCTAGTTGACAACATTGGAGGGCTTTAGGATTAAATACAGGATGATCAGACCACCTGCATGCTTGTGAGCATGTTCCCCACGCTTCCCATCATGTTAAGACATCAGCGGGGCGCCTTCAGCGTAGACCTTCAATGTTTGCATAACATTGTGTGTTGTTGCTTGCGCTGGATCGAAAGCGGCATCTCATAGCCCGTGTACGAACATGATACACTCAGATCATGCAACCGCCGGGAACCTGTATGTACTCCCAGGTCTCAAGACCTGCGTCTCCTCTGTTGCATCTCACGCGTGGATTTGAACAATCTTTTACCCCTCTCGCCCTTCCCCTTCCTCTCACCTCCTACACTGCGCTTGGCACTCGTGCTGGTCGTCGTCCCATTGCCCGGATTCGGCATGTTGGTCGTAGTGTTGTACGTGGCATCCGCATCAAGCACCTTCCACTGAATCGTCGCATTGCCCTCACGGTATGTACTCTCGGGCGTGCCTACACTCTTGTATCCTCGCCAGACGCTGTGCTCACCGTCTGCGATATCCTTGCCGCTGATCGCACGCTCAAACATCTCAAGTGCGAGGACTGGTTGGTAGAAAGGCACTTCGTGGCCGCTCTCGTACACCCGCACGAAAGCAAAGTTGCCGCTCTGCTTCACTTGGCCGTGTACGATGCCGTCAGAAGTGCTGACATTGGTGTAGCCTGCGGTGCCGAAACCAGGAGCTTCAACGAGCCCCGAGATCACTTGGCCGCCTAGCCAATTGCAATTGTAGTCTGCATCACCCGCATACTGCACAACATAGACACCCTGCTCGACCAGCTTACGCACATCTTCGATCGTACCTTCTTCCCTATCGTCATCGCCGGTGCTACCGAAGGCATTGCCGACAGTCTCAGAACTTTCAGAATAGTTGACGTACGCCCCAATCGCCTGCTGCACCTTCGGCGTATTGAGGTAGTCTACGAAGAAGGTATAAGGGAACGGATCCGGCTGCAGCTCCCTGACATCATACTCATCTCTGTTCGCGATATTGTCCAGCACCTCTTCAACCTCATTCGCGCAGAAATTATCCGCTGCATGGCAGATCTCGTTGATGCCGCGGGTATAGCAGTCGACAGTCATGTCGTAGCAGTTGCCCGGGCCGTACATAGCATTGTACATCATGTTCTGGATGCTCTGGTTGAAGGGCGAGAAGTCGTAGGTGTTGCCAGGGTAAACAGTGAAGTTATAGTACGCGGCGTACTGGACGAGAGGATCGTACCAGCCATTGCCAATGAGGAGGGTGCTGAGCTTGATGTAGTGCGCTCCGGTGAGGTTGCCTGACTTGATAAGCGCATTCTGAGATTCGAGGTACTCGTTGAAGATCGGTCCGTAGTGTCCGCCGTAGCTTTCTAGATATGGCCGTCAGTCTGCGCCTTCGAAGTGACTGAGCTGCCACCTCAATCCCTTACCTGTAGCGAAGTTGAACTCATGCCTGGAGTACTGCGGAAACGCGCCAAAAAAGCCCTGAAGCGTTCTCCACATTGACGGCGCAGCTGCAGTTGTGGTGTTCGCTGTGTCGGTTTCGTTTGGGTACGAGTACGTCCCGCAAGTGCCCAGGGCCTGCGCATAGTCCGGGCATGTGGCATTGGGCAATGTGACAATGTCGTCGTTACTAGACTCGTACGCCGGTACTGGAATCGAGTAGCTGAAACCGACTTGCGCAGGATGATCGATATAGAGCATGTTCGAGGCATTGCTGTGTCCGCCGTGAGCTTTCTGCCCCAGCTTTCCGTAATATGCATGTCACTCACTTCCAAGAATGTGGGTTGTAGTACACCTCCCCGTCTGAGTTCACACCACAAGGCCCGTTCTCTTGAAATAGTCCTATCATGCTTGACGAGCCGGGTCCGCCGTTAATCCAGACTGTGAGTGGTGCAGTGCTTGGATCTTCGTTACGGGCCTCGAAGAACCACCAGAAGATGTGCTGTTGGTCCTCGATGTCGACATAGCCGCTGTATGATTTGACGCCCGGCGTGAGCTCGCAAATGCCGTCTGGGACCTGCTTGTAGCGGACTGGGAAGTCGAGGAAGCCGGTCGTGTTTGTGAGGTCTGTCGGAGCTGGTATGAATTGGGCAGAAACTGTGGTGAGTGCAGTAGCCAATGCTACCTGAGATGCTACCTGAGGTCTCATGTTGCCTAACAATGCTGCACGTAGCGACGTCGTAAAATAGTAACAGAGAAGTAGGCACAGCCTACCTTGCTCTAGCAGCAAGCTCACCTTGCTTTGTACCTCGCGCATCTCTTCGTCATACCAATGGCTTTGCCTTTGGTGCCAGCGCACTTGTCTGTAAGCAGCAAGCCAAGTCTCCCATGCATGTCGACAATGACGCTATTTGATAAGGTAGCGAGTCGCAGCGATAGTGGAGGTTGGTGAAGCTTTGAGAGGAGCTTCACGACGCACTTGGCACGCTTGTCCCAAAGTGGAAAGTTGGAAGAGGCAGGCGGAGGTGCTACGAGGTGCCTGCGACGAGAATGCTCAATCACACCACTCCCTGTATTAACGACTACCACCAGATTAGGTAAGACAGTGGCCGCTCGGCGTTCTGTATCTCCCCGCCATGTGGAATCTGCGAGGTTTTGTGATGCTGTGTAGCAGCTGAAAAATTGGCCCGCAATACTGAGAAACGCGCAAAAAATACGTAAGGAGAGCTTTGGTCCCGCGAGATACGGCATGGTCGGGCCAACAGCGATGGCAAATGTTAGACAACGTCTTCTTGGTGCTGTGGAGATGACTCAAGACTCTGCTGGGGTGCCTGAAACGCTTCATCAATCGCCGGAGATCAGATACCAGCACCCATCTTTGATCACTTCTTGAACGGCAGCGACCCGCTCTCTACGACATACTCCGGATCTGTCTCGTCCCATTCTCCAGGGTGCAGGTATGGGCATCGTGGGTTGCGGCAGGAGAGTCCCATGCTGCAGAGTTTCCGGATACATCTGATGCTCTTAGTACGACAGGAGCTACACTTGCCGTCGAAGTCGCAGAAGCTGCCAGTGAGCCAGCAGTTGGTGCATATCGCCTTGCGACGGTACCCTTCGCGGTCCGGATGGTTGAGCGGCAATGAGCGCTTAAGCGTCGATGTCACGCTGCGCTGGCCGTATTGCTCGTATTCTTCGAGGACATCGATGGCGCGTACTGGAACCTGCAGGACACATACGTCAGCCCGCATCTCACGGAAAATGCCCAGCTGGAGCAGGTACCGTGGAGCAGGAGAGCATCAGATCCACCAAGCTTTCTCGCGAGACACCCCGCGAGATCTTCTCGTGGTCAGAAGCTTCAAGGGGCCGGCCACACTTACCTCATGCTGCTTCTCGTCCATCTCAACGTCTGCCGCTGACTACTCGTCGTGCTCCTCGTCCTCAACATTACCTGGTGCTATGCGTGAAAGCCTCCACTTGCGATACGGCCGGTATTCCTGCGGCAGCAGCGTTGATGCTGGCCAAGTGGCGGCAAGCTTCCTGAGCTCATACCCGTTGTCCCTCATACTGGCTCTGTATTGAAGTAGTTTGGATCCTTCGGTAGCGGCGTGAAGCCGACTCTCATGCTCCTCGCCGTATAGATTGCTGCTGGATCTCTCCAAATTCGCATGACCTTGATCGCATCTGGCACGCCGCTCTCGGAACTTCGAGCAGGTGTGCCGACATTGGGATAGCTGAAGAGGCTATCCTTCCGCGCGTTCCCTAAGTCGAGTTCAAGGGTTTGTACTCTCCGAGTGAGCCTGTTGTTTCTATCTTCCTATGGAGATGTTCAGTCAGCTCAGGTGATGGCCGTACTCGGGAGATGGAGGAACCTCACAAGCTCATGAATGCGGTCATCCTTATTCGCGGCGTACTCGGTCAGCGTTTCGGCTTGCTCTGTGAGTAGTACGTTCTCATCGCGAAGGTCTCTGGCTTCGTCTACCAGGCTTGTTCTTTGTTGTTCGATCTGATTTCGAAGCGTGGCGAGCGTAGCCTCGATATTTGCCATTGCGCTTGTTGCTTGGTTGCGCCAGATATCTTGGCCAATGACGTTGGATCTTTTCAGCAGCAAGATCTAGATGCAGAGTTGCTCAAGCGGCAGTCGCGACTGCAGGCTTGAGAGTTGCCAGAGTGGGAAGTCGTGATCGCAGACCCCTGAAACAAAGCGGCGGACTCTGGGACCCACTTCAACCCCGCATTAGTGTGAAACGGAATGTTTGAGAAGTGAAGTTCAATAGGGTTTGACGAAGCGGGCTGCACGGCCAAGAATGGAATCTACGGCATGTCCGAGACACAGCAAGACACAATATATTCTCACGGCAGAACCCTGATGTACGCAATAAGAGAGTACAACTATCGGCTCGGCGAGCTGCACGTTTCCGAATCTGCTAATGCGGATGTGCGACATCCCCAACCAACGATGATCGGAAGAACAAACACGACACCCCTTCGATACCACTACACTAGTACAACTCTCTGGAGGATGTCGCAGCACGTGCCAAGTGCCATGACAATCCGACCACCTTCCGCCTACAGCCCTCCGCTCACACCTCGTGGCCTGCCGTCTTCTAGCGGTCACTGTCCACAGACCCCCTTTTGTAGTTGACGCCCTCAATCAACCGCTCCGGCTTCTCATCTTGACTATACTGGCCCCTGTGCAGATAGGTGCACTTAGTGCCCTTGCATTGGTTACCGTGCTTGCAGAGCCTGTAGGCGCAGACCCAACCCTTTCTGCGGCAATTGCGGCATCTGAATGCTCCGTCACAGGGCCATTGCCTCCATGCGCATGCGCCACAAGTTGAACCTCGCTCCGGACTCGTGATGTTGGTCTTGGGACGTTTGGATGGCTCTGAAGTGTCCGACGCAGGTTCTCGCTCCCGTTTCCGATCTGAATTCTGGTTTCGCTCCCTAGGCAACGTGCATGGTGATCCATTGTTGGTCAAGTGTGGATCAGTAGTTTGCAATGACCAGCGGCTGTTGTCTTCGGGGAGTATTGGAGGTGCGGGTGCTTTCGCCTGTGACGGACGTGGTTCCGGAAGCTTCAAAGCGTTGCGGCCCTTCCCCACGACGACGTCGTGAGTGAGCGGTTTTGGCGACTGGTGCGAAGTGGCCGGGGCTGCCATTGGTGCTTTGCGCCCCTCGGCATTTTGCGATGTCTTCTCGGGAGCAGTGTACTGATGCTCGGGTACCTCTAAAGACTGCTGAATGGTGTTGTTTGTCCCAGATGCTGTCGTTGCTGACGGACGGGAGGTCGACTGTGCCGTTTTCAGACAGTTCAATTGCGTCTGTACTACTAATAGCTCGTCGCCCAGTCGCTTGATCTCCACCTGAGCAGCTGTGATCTCCGCCTGGGCAGCTGTACGTTCGCTCTGCGAGGCGACGAACAACCGCTGAACAAGGTCTTGTTGATGTTAAGATTCCTCGCCCTGCCAACCGAGCGCCATGGCCATTAGCTCCATGAGCAGAGTAATGCTCCCTCTCTGGTCTGACATATTGTTTCCCACTGGCGCCCGAACTCCCAGAAAGTGGCAGTCTAGGGTGAACGATCTTGAGGCAACGTGGATCCATATACTCGCTAAAGTCTTTTGAGAGCTTTGACCTATCTCCAACAAGACAACGGCGCAGCTTTCCAATCTCCGCAGTAGCAAACGCTGCCTACAAACGGACTATCTCCCGGATCACCGAACTAGTTCGGCGTGCTTTTGGGATTATAATGTGTGCTCTGTCAGGCTGCAAATGCTATCTGAGCAGACTGCACTAATGACATCTAAGCCATTGCACTAAGAGTCGGCTCTGTACACATGAGTCTATGATCTTCCCCACCACTACCTGATCCCGTTCTGCGCATGCCAAGACCAATACCAACTACGACAATTGCGAAGAATCATCACCGACTTCAATACTGAACTGGCCTTATCAGCGGAAGCATCATCCGATCCATGCCGTTGACCAACCGCCCAGCCTCCGCATCGTCTCCCAATTTATCCCAATGTCGTCAGTTCAGTTAGGATTCCGGCACGTTGCGTCAAGCGTAGTCTGTACTTGCTACTTTCTGCATTTACTGCCTCTTCAGCCTGCCCACCTGCGACTCTAGCCTTCTACGCTTCACAGGCATATTACTCATCCAATTCTCGCCTTCGATCAGCCGCTCCTGCCTCTCCTGCCTCTCATACTGGTCCGCATGGAGATAGTCACACCCAGCATCTTGGCAATCTAAGTTTTTGCAGCGACGGTAGACGCAGACTGACCTCTTGGAGCGGCAGCTGCCACAGTTCAACTTGCTATCACGGTGACGCCTTTTGGAGTAGCAGCACCCGCACTTTGGTCGCCGTACCAGGGTTGTGTTGTCGGAATGGCTGCTTTCCGCAAAGGAGTGGTGACTGTCGATTGAAGCGGGTGGTGGCTCGCGGCCACGCTTACGGCTCTCCATTGGTCTCGAAACTCGAAGAGAGATGCGTGGACCCACCGGCAGCGGAAGGTCTCGCGACTTCTCCGGATCATTGCCATACGTCGATGCCTCTGGATGGAGACGTGATGCTTGGTTGGCTGCCACAGCCTCTGGAAACGTCGTCAGCCACCTGGCGGAACTCGTCTGGGAGCCGGACTTACCCATCGACCTCCCAACATCAGCGTGCCGATGCCCAGATGAATCGGGGACCCACTGTAGTCCTGGAGAAAACGAAGCCGCATGTGAGCCAAGATTGTGAGCACGCGCGCTTGCGGATACCAAGACCTTAAAGAGCCCGAGCTTTTCGAGCTCTGAATGCTTTGAAGCCTCACGGACGCCGCCCCGACGTCCATACCGGTGCTCTTTTTGCTCGCCTGACAGACGCGGATCGATCAGTGATGCGGACGCCTCACTTGCAGCTGCTGCGCTGGTGGACATTGGATGCTGAGGGGCGGGAGCAGGCGACCCCAGTTGCTGTCCTTTGACCGTGATCGGCGTATACGCATCACCCTGCGCTGGCGATACTATGTCCGCACCTATTACCACTGAGAGATGAAGTCAGTTGCTGAGTTTCGTTCATTCGAGCATCGGACTCACCAGATTCCTCCTCAGCTTGAGCGCGTTGACGCTCACATAGCTCTGCAGACCGCTGGAGCCTTTCTTCGTCGTTCCTAATGCGCGCTTCCACTGATGCACCTGACGGTCAGTAAGATCGTGCTGTTCTGGGCCGAGCGGTCTCGTAGAGATACCAGATTCCTTCCCAGCATCAGCGCGTTGGCGCTCAGATGCCTCTGCAGAGTGCTGGGTCTCTTCTCCTTGATGGCTGCTTCTGCCCGCAAAGGCGATGTCAATGCCATTTGCGCCCTCCGGTCGTCAATCTGGGTCCTTGTTGCTGCCAGATCGCCCTGGAGGCGCTCGATCTCCGCCGGAGTAGATGATCGCTCACTCTGCGCGGCGATAAACAAGCGCTGGACAAGGTCCTACTGCTGCTGAGATTCTACGCCATGCCAAGTCAGCGCCAGCGCCACGAGCTGCATGGGCAGGCCCGTGGCGGTGTCTTCTTTCTCCGCCATGTTGTCCCGAGTATCGATTCAGGAAAAGCGACAGATGAGTTCTTGTTCAATTTAAACAACGCAGATATCCAAATGGAAAGAAGAACTGCTCAAGCTTGGGCCATGTTCACGGGCAGTGACGTCCGATTCGGTCACCGCATTTTCGCATGTCAAAAGCGAACGCCGTAATCCAATGCATTGGAATACCTCTTCTACCTCGATATTATTCATGACACGTTGTGAGAGCGATGCTAGTAGACGGTGCCACTGTCCAGAAGCTTCTGCGAAATGGGATACAGACCCTCCGTCGCACACAAGCCCAACCTTCACTTGCGTGAGCAGCTCTCGTTCCTCCTGCATCCCCACCTTCACGCCCCGTTCATGTACGTCGAACAGTGGATACACCCACAAGTAGGGCTGTTTGGCAGATGCTTCTGTAATGCTGGCGGCGTACTGGTCCTCGGAAACGACGAGTGAGCTGAAGACCCTGTGGTGTCCAGCAGCTGCGGTTGCAGCCCATAATGGCACGGGTACGTCGGAGCATATGACATGCTCGGGGGCGAAGCCAACCCGGGCCACCCACAGACGGTCCCCAGCGCCTCCAGCAGCGCGAAATTCTGCCTCTCCAAGATCGTATTGCGTAGATCCAGTATGTGGTATGGCTGTTGCATGCGCATAACCTCAGCCTCCTGCTTCTGTCGTTGGTGCTCGTACATCTAGTACGTCGACTTTCGTGCCTTCCTCTCCATCTCCAGCGAGCTGCGCAACTCTTCAATCCGTGCTTCTGCTGCTACGAGTTGTGTCCTCAGGTCGCCTTGCTCGGCCGTGAGAGCAGAAATCGACTGCGCTTCCAGCTCAGCTCCTTCGGCGTTCGAAGACTGTTCGTAGTTGCAGCATCCGCTGACACAGCTGCTGCGGCAGGCGGATTGGGATTGCTCACATGCGCGTGGACCTTGTGCTTCCGGCTCGTTCGCTTCGTTCGTCGTGATTGTAGTGACGTTGCGCTTGTCATTCAGCTCTAGGCGCAGCCTCTCCAGGCCCACTTCAAGCGCCCGTTCTCCGTTCGATGGGGCGTTGGTAAAGGTCTTGGGTTTTGCTGCAAACATTATGCAGGTATCTTTGGCTGAGATAAAGCTAGAAGAGAGGAAATACAGCGAGGAGGGAAAGAAGAGAAAGACAGGTAGTAGATGTACTTACCCGAACAACCACGTGGAAGCCATTAGGCGCCAGCTCACGTTATTACCGAGGGGATGAAGCCATCAAGCAGCGTTTGCGTATGGTGTTGGTTCTGTCTGAAATGTGATGAATTGCTTTGCGCTGCTGCGGAGACGACAGGGATGCGAACGACTTCGTGTAACGCTGCAAGGATGAACTGCAGCACGCGCTTCCCCAGCGCAAATCAGCGTCGGTTGATCAATTGACGTGTGCGACAGGTACCGAGATCATGGAAGCGGTATCGCGAAGCTGTACACCGGCTCCGTTGCACTATCCTGCACTCAGCGCAGTTCCCAGTAAGCTTCGCGGCCATCTCGGCGCAAGCGTCTTCAATTCTCCCATCGCACTCAGCCTACTCGTCCCACAGAGCTTCGAATCACTGCTTACTGTTGTACGCATCCTTCTGCGCCTTCGTATAGTTCTTAAGGGGCTTCGCCTTGCGCACATTAGGCATTGTAGCGCCGCCTATTGTGCTGGTTTCGGCACTGCTGCGTGAAGTTAGCACTCGTGTAGACTTCGAGGTGTAGATTGAAGACAACTCACGCTTGCGGCGCATTGCCGGTCTCCTGCCGCCGCATAGCTCTCAGCTTCGTGATACCCAGCCTGACTCTCTGAACCGCTTCCTCGTAGTCTTCGGCGCAGTGCTTGACATGCGCAAGCACGCAGTGAGTGCACGAGCAAGGCATTGGCACGCACTCGCAGTTGCCCGGCGGGTAATGCTGGATCTTGGCATGATGGCATGGAAAGTTGTCTGCGCTCGGTACAATGCAGAGCGGACGGCCCGGCTTCGTCTCGATCCTGCGCCCGTCAGTCTCGAGGTCTGGAAGAGAGACAGAACATACGTACTTCTTGCCGTTGAGCGAGAGTTCACCGGTAAGCTTACTCAATCTTTGTAGCATCCGCTCACTGAAAGCCGACGGCACAGCTTGTTCAACCGTAATCTCGCGATCTGCCTGCTCGCGAACATTTCGCTCGACACCATAAGGAACGTTGAGCTCGCAGTAGAGGCGCTCGATCTTCGTGATGTGGTCCCGGATCTGCTGGTGCATATCTCTCTTCTGTGGGCATGCGCAATCGCAAATTGATGGGTCGCCGCCTTTACAAGGCACGTGAGGTTCCGGACGTGGCTTGCTGTCACAGAGTGGGTTCGCGCATTCGGAGATGTTTTCGGTCAGGGTGAGCGCCTCAAGGGCGTCGCACTGCTTGTTCGATATCTCGTCATCGCGGTGTTTCCTGATGACTGTTTCCGCAGTCAGCTGGTGTTGTACTTCTCATCGATATAGCTTACGTACTGCCAGATCTACGCCAAACGTACTGATAACATGGCTTACAAACAGAGCCAGAGAAAGCAGGCCAATCTGCATCACCCGTGGATGGCATCTCTGTCATCTTCTGCGCCATGAACTCCTCGAACTCCTGACTTGCACATTGAGACACCTGGCACTCGTCCACATCTTCCGTCAGGTCGAACATGCGAACAATGCTCTCGACTCGAGGCAGCCAAGGGACGTCTTCGCCAGCTTCCACGGCTTCGCGGGCGCCGTTGAGCAGTGTTACGTGTAGTAGCAAGCAGCGCAAGTCATTCCGCGAGGGTATTTACTAGCTTCATCTCTGACTATGCAGAATCTCACCGTCCTCTTGCATGTCAGACATCGTGGTTGAAGTGATGATTGACGAGGAACGATCAAGCGCGGTGAAGGAGAGTGTCAGATGGGTTGTGAAAGGGATGTGGTTGTGCGGAAGCGTGTAGTGACGTTACACCAGCAGCCGGTAAACGCCGCCGCAACAGAAATGGAAAGCGCGAACGCGTGCAGCACCACAACACCATCGCCTCACGTGACGTCGCATACCACGCAAATTGCAACAACTGCATTTCCTCCGGGTGAGCCTACAGCTTCGAAGCAGTGACTTCGCGTTTCGGACCCATATAGCCGAACAAGTAGCCTGCAATCTTCCTCATCTGTATCTCCTCACTACCCTCCGTGATACGGTACCGGCGATGGTGACGCCAAATATGTCTAAAAGGCAAAGTAGAGTCAGCCGCCAACATCTCACGACAACCTAGTGGTGCCCATTCAGTGACTTACTCGAACTGACAGTGCCTGCTGTATCCCCACCCGCCATGGACCTGTATCGCCCGGTCCGCCGCCTCCGTACACAGCCTGTTGGCCCAGTAGTTGCACATGCTGACTTTATCTCCAAGCTTGTGCTCGACTTCAATGTGCGGCATGCGATCCATATCCGCTGCCGTCTTGCGAATGAGGAGGCGCAACATCTCGCACTGCGTCGCCAGCTCCACAAGCGGGAACTGTATCGCCTGATTCGCCGCCAACGGTTTTCCGAAAGGCTGCCGTTTGCGCGCATACTCCACGGACTGATTGACACAGTACACCGCGGCGCCGAGGGAGGAAGCAGCTTGGCGGATCCTGTTCTCGTGTACGAAGGCTTGGGCTACTGCTAACCCACCACCCAGCGGCCCGAGGATGGAGGTTGCTGGGACGCGAACGTCGGTGAGGGAGATGGTGGCGTGATCGGTAGGCATGTTGAGCGTCCATTCGTAGCTCTCGACTTTTATCCCTGGGGTATAGCGGGGAACAATGAAGCAGGTTATGCCTTGAGCCTGGCCGTCTTCGCCCGAGGTGCGTGCGAAGATGAAGCAGTGGGTTGCTTTGTGCATGCCGGTCTGCCACATCTTGCCGCCGTTGATAATGTACGACCCATCCTCCTGCTTCTCGGCGCGAGTGGCCATGAAAGTTGCATCGCTGCCGTGTCCTGATTCCGTCAGGCCGAAGGTTATGCGGATTTTACGCTGCAGGCGGCCGTGGATGATTTCGCGCTTCTGCTCCTCTGTGCCGAAGTGCTGCACCATAATTACATCTGAGAAGTTCCCTACTACACTGTGCTCATTCTGCAGGTCATTGAACAGGCCCAACCCTTTACTCGCCAAGTGCTCCCTGATTACCGCCATCCACAGATTACTCCCCTTCCCGCTCTCTTCGTTCTGGCCTCCATACTCTTTAGGCAGGCTGAAGCGGAAGAAAGCTGCTTTGTCCGCTCGTCGCGATGCTTCGGCCAACAACTCCTCCCACTCTTCGCGCGGCAGGCCGCCGTTGTCCCAGTCTGTGCGGGCATGTTCGCGGCGATGGTCGAAGAAGCGGTTGTTGTCGTCTTGGTGCTGGAGGGGAGTGATTTCACTGGCGATGAAGGCGTCAAGGCGAGAGAGGTAGTCGGTAAGTGCGGGTGGGAGGTCGAGGTTCATGCTTGTGGCCATGTTCTATGCGAACGAAGAAGACGAAGAGTAGGAACTCACTTACCGTACAGGCTCTTGCTACAATCTGGCACTTATCATACTTGGGTATGAAGGGTGAGTGTCCCGAGGTCAGGATGGAGGTGAGGGGAAAGTCTACCTGGAGCTTTTACATGCCTAAGGCCGACATTGTCTGGCTCCAAGTCTCCACCATGCCAGCCATCTGTCTCCCTCTACCCGTGCAAACAACCACTCGTCTCTTACTTGACTACGAGCTCACATATGGTACGGGCATTCGGGCATCCGACATGCCAAGTCCCATCGCTCAGCCAAACGATGACGTCGGGCGCGTGATCACTCGACACACCTCGCTTGACAAAGCGTTCATGAGGCGTGCCTGCTGCTTGCTGACCCAGCTGACTCCTCCGCCACGTATACAGCTGGCCGCCATACTCAAAGTCATGCCACTCTTTCGCTCTCCCCCACACACAAGCACACTCAAGCCATACCCTTGTTGCCACGAACTGCCCGTACCATCTCAAACACCGTACTGACTTTCCCCCATCAAGCTCAACGATTAAACAACGAGAAAGATGTCCCTAGGCTTCAACAGCGCAGCCATAACCCGCGAACTCACCATCAACGCTCCACCTTCCAAAGTCTGTCAGGTCCTCGCGGACTTCGACACTGTCGCAAAGTGGAAGAATGCTCTCATCAAAGGCCTCGCCGCCCGTCGTGCCGGGACCGATGAGCCTATACTCGGTATAGAGGCCTAGGAGGGCGATCTTGTCACGCTTACATGTGGTCAGATCGGAGACACGGAGGCTGCGGTCTTTGTACGTCTTACTCCCTTACTTCAATAGACCCACCGCATTGTAATGCAGCAGACGACGTGCTCAGGTATCGTACCTACGCGACACTCAGGTCAACACATCCTCAAAGTACGGCTGGAGAGGCGACGCGTTCGGCTATGTGGCGCATCACTGGTTCGAGTTCTTACCTTCTCCCGAAGACGAAGAGAGGACGCTGTTCAAACACTGCGAGACGTACGAAGGCGGGGCGGCGTTGATGTTTGGGTCTTGGAGCCCTCTAAGGCCGTGGGCGCATGGGCTATTTGATTGATTGATTCAGCGAGGATGTCAAGAAGGCCGTCAAGGAGAGGTGACGCGAGTTGGTACATTGCATAAAATGCCAGTTGTATTTTGTAGGTCGCGCGAGCTGAGCATTAATGTCTAGTATCTCAGTGCCTTCGTCTTCCGATAGCCGCAGCCCTACAACTTGACTACCGTGGTAGTGATTGTTCTCGCAATGCTTGTGCCATGAGGGCAGTAAGCAACATCTGCGTTCTCCAATGCATTATGGCTTCACACTCTTGTCACCAGCACTTCAATCCTGCTCCATCTTCGACACCCGAGTCCGACCCACCCGTTTCCCTTGCACCGCGGCTTTGACGATAGCAATCTGCTCCTCTGCCGATTTGCTCTGGAGCTCTTGCAGGAAGTGCAGCGTAAGAACGGCGTACACGAAGTAGTCGAACCGACGTTGCTTCTGTTCTTGCCTCATACACACACATTCACCAGTGCAATCAATGCAGCCGCCAGACTCTCGACGCGCTCTTCTAACGAAGCTGCGGATGGCGTCCCAGATACCAGTAGCCACGCGATCCAGGTCAGTGTCCCACTTCCTCAGTGTGATCTGCACGCGACCGAGTCTCGACGCCGCTCTCAGCGGCAAGAGCACATCGTCGCGCCTACAAAGGTACTCGTACGATAACTCCAGGTTCGTCAGCAGCTTGATGATCGAGCCGATCTGGTTGGTGAAGGCGTCGAAGGTGCGGACGGTGGCGAATTGGAAGCGGTTGTTGGCATACAGAAAAGCGCGCGCCTCGGCGTAGATCTGGCGGCTGACTTGCAAGACGGCTAGCTCATGGACGTCTCCCATTGCGAGCCTGCGCCTTTTGGCTCCATCACCGACGGCCACGCTCGCTCCGATGTACCACTCTACGACCTCTCTTCCTCTAGTCCCGAT
>Ga0058704_10000925_pt1 | contig 14300 bp, 7 predicted proteins | sample AgamicMgSfe_FD_71363 | JGI IMG/M metagenome (GOLD analysis project Ga0058704, IMG submission 71363) | Agave microbial communities from Guanajuato, Mexico - Mg.Sf.e | ecosystem: Host-associated > Plants > Phyllosphere > Phylloplane/Leaf | place: Guanajuato, Mexico | collected 2012-05-30
CGCCGCGTCCGCCGCGTCCGCCTCCTCTATCGCCCCGGCTTTGGCTGTCTCCACGTCCGCGGCCTCCGCCGCGTCCACGTGAAGGATTGCCAGAAGACATGGTTGGGTATGCGGTGCAGTTTAGTGTGCGGCTAGCTTCGGAACGGGGATTATCAGCCGTGCTAGTTCTCATACCGTCAGAAGCGATTGACTGACCTCAAAACGATCGTAGCCTCGGCCGCAGCTTACGCAGGTAATGATACGAGCGAAGCGGGTGGCTGCTCTGATTTATTATTAACGGATGTGCCGATATGATGGTAGTCTGTGTAGTGTGAAAGACTGCACTCTTCGGGTGCTACTTGGAGTAAGTGGAAGTCGGAAGGAAGTAGGAAGTGGGAAGTGGGAAGTGGAAAGTAGCAAGGATGGAGAAGAGGTGCAAGCGAGGTGGTGGGGTGAACGATCTGCACATTCCATCCTCACCCGTGTACGTAAAGTAAAGAATTAGACGTACCGTGCCAACCGCTGTCTAGCGCTCGCTTCCAAGTGCGAGCAGGCTCAAGGTGAGAGAAATCAGATCAAGTTATATGGGAGCGTGTAGTCGCTGGCGAGATCTGCAAACCGATCGCATGGGGCGAGCAGACGGCGCGTGTGCGCGTCTGTGTCGCGTCGTTGCTTGACTAAGCAGCGGCTCTTCCCGGATTCGCGTACCTAATAAACCGACATCAGTCTGCGCTGCATGAGTGTTGATGAATTCAAGAAGGTTTGTGTTCAGCGTCCTGACGGCTTCTAAACTCGCCTGTCAGAACACTGCACCCGAGCTGGCAATCTACGCTCGGGACTCATACCGCATACTGTCGCTGGTCCAGCGCCGTCGAAAAGAGCCAGGCTGGTGGTGTACTTATCCGGAAGAAACCAAGTGTCGACAGTATTCCAACTGAGGCCTCCGCTCAGCAAAGTCCTCAAACTCCGGGATCGAGCATTTGCACGTGCTAGCGCAAATGTGTGCTGCCACGTCCGCACGTGCGACACTGCTCCAGTCACTGCATCATGTGACTTGTTTGGTCCGGAAAGCTGCCCTCTCCGTGTCCAAGATGGCTCAGCCGAAATGGAATGCTACAATCGATGGAATGGTGTTTCAGCGGCTGGCAACTATCGACCTTGATGGCGGCAATCTGGCACTTCTGCCGTCTTGATCGTGCCTCTTGACCGACACAAAACCGTATGGCATCCGGCAAGGCCATACCTGCGTTGCGGATGGGGGGGAATGCTGTTGACTTTGGGGGTGGTCCGATACCCAGCAGCTATAGTCAGGGGGTTGTCGGAGTCGATGCTGAACAGAGTTCAGATGTAGCTGGTGATCGTGCACTCGCGCCTTTCGGGGTAATTGCACGCGCACCGACCCATGCTCCATCTTCCAACCTTCATCGCTTGCTCTCTCGTTTCATGGTTATCGAGTTGTCTGGAGTCAGGATCGACGTGGGGCCAAACTGCGCTGTAGGTCCGACGACCGCCCGCCGGAATGGGGGTCAGACAGCACGCAGAACGACCGCAGCTTCGCACCCATAAAGAGTCATAATGCGCAGGTAAGGTGAAGATCCTCAGCGATGTCGTGATTTCCGAGAAACACAACGACAAGGGATAATGGAATCAGCTATGGGCCATACCCACTCAATCAAGTTGCTGTTCGGTAAGAGTCAGGAATCTCAGGATGTTTCGAGGTCGTTCGTCCCAACAATATATGTCCGGCCGAGACCGTTGACGGGCTGCCTGTTCTTAGTAGAGCTTAAGGTTGCGAGCACGCGCTACCAAGCAATAGGGTCGCACCAAGCAGGGCGATCCGCTGAGATATTTGACGGCAAAACATGTTCAAGAAACAAACGGAAAAAGACGACTTCGTTGTGTTGTTGACTCGGGTTATGGAGGGACGGGCGCGCGGAAGGGAGGTTGTTCAGCGCGGGCGTTGCCCTGACCGAGTTCGTGCCGCACACACTCATCACTTTTAAGTCACCAGTACTGAGGTACATCGAAGGCTGTTCAGCGAAGTAAATGCACACCTATAAGCACTGTAGAACTAACAGAAATCTCCAATACTATACCTACTACATCCGGCCGAGGTGGCCGCATGAGGCTTTGCGCCCCAAGGTCGATTTAGTGAGACCTGCAAGTCATCTGTCCGGCCGTGTGACACGATGGGGTGAAAGAGTGCGCTGGTAGCACTCTATCGACATTTTTGGAGTGCATGTCGATCTGACGCATGAAGTCAGCCTCCTTCGGGTGGCGCCGAGTGTAGAGAACTCCTCTCATTGTCCTCATCGGTCCTGGTGGTGGTGCATCTCTTTCATCACTCCCTGGGCCCGGCACACATCCGTGAACGCGCTCGACGATGCTCGGTCGTCAGTTGGCTGTGATCGGAGCACAGGATTCACTGTTGACACCAGTCTCGGGGCGTAAACAGCCATGCGCCCGACGGGGCGGAGGTTTCGTGCGCTCCTCCACCACCAACAGGGTGCGCATTCCCGTTGGAGACCGGTACCATCGTTGAGAGTGGGTTATCATAATGAAACGTGTACGATGTGCATAAGGAAGGCCGTTTGATGCTGCCGACTTCAAAGTTTGGCTGCAAAGAGCCCATGGGAGGGAGGTGGGTTCATAGCCAAGGCAGCGGTTGACTTTGCCGCTAGACTCTACGTACTAACACCATCACATCAAGCCTCCGGACTTCACGACTGCAGGTGACCGACCTCGACTGCGTTCGTAAGCCATCCAAGGCCGGCCTCCATCATGTGTATGCTGGGTAATCGATGTTTGGCAAGCCCTGGCAATATGATCGAGCCCAGATTGACCGTCACATGCGCTGAAGACGTGAGCGGATCAGACTCAGGGTGCCGCCAGTCACCCCGAGCGAGGGCAGGCACTTGGCCATGTTTCTCCCAAGCAAACACACAAACACCCAAACCCCTCGACTCGATCATCACGGCCGCCACCGTCACACACGGTATATGTACCTGCAGCACCGTGCGACCGGTCAGACCCATTCCGATGCACGTCTCCGCCGTGCCGACGCGACCGCACAATAAGCCCGCCAGCCGAAAAAACGACAGCAGCATTCTTGTCACCAACGACCCTCGTTACCCGGCGAACATAATTCAACCCCATAGTCGTCTATAGCATAATCGCCTCTCCGGCCAAGGCGGCGAGACTAGCCGCGATGGGCTCGCCCTTCGTTACACCGTTGCGCATCCGACGCGACATTCCCCCTTTGTCCACCCCAATCCCGTGGGGCATGGTCATCTACTCCTCAGCCATTGTGCCTTGTGTTGCACCTGAATCAACCCTCCTAGCCCCCACATCATCCACTCACGGATGCAAGATACTCTACCCCTGATCGCGGTGTGACGGTTCATATTGACCTGGATGACTTCGTACCACTCTGGCAATCATTGTTCGAAGCAGCCACATTACGCGTACCAACAACACCACCTACCTCCACCTCCGAACCGTTGAAGAGAGACCAAGTGGAAACCAGGTGATACAAATATCACAAGGGCCCGACCAACTTTCTCGGAGGTCGAACCCAGCGTTTGCACCCTTGCTCTGTTGATTGTCTACTTCTTCCTCCCCCCAAAGTTTCGTCGTGTCTGTACATACTGACCACGGCGGACTCTGCTGCTCACGGCATGGAGAGGCCTCGCTGCCGCCTACGGGCGCCGCACATACTATCACTGATAGCACTCTTACAGGCTTCCTCAACATCAGCCCAACCATTCGACAGCCCACCGGCTGCTGACAAGCCCAATGTCCCGCGCGCGACTCTCGAAGTCCCATCAGGCTCTCCTCTGCCACTATTACCGTGGACAACGTTCTCCCATCCGAGCGGACCTTGGCAGCCCGCACAAACGGCGTACGAGATCAACGATGGACAAGTGCAAGTGGCGTACGCCGTGTACACACAAGAGGTGTGCTCGGCTGTCGGTACAAAGACAGTGACCACCAGAGGCACCTTCACCAAATGGCACACCCCTTCGGCGCCGCCGGGGTGGTGGCAATCGCATTCGTGGAGTTCGCCGGCAAGCATCTTCACGGTGCCCAGTATCACAAGCAGCCAAAGCGTTGCTCCCATCAGTACCTCGGCGGCATCAGTGTCCTCGGCACCGGTTGCTACCTCGTCGGATCCAGCTTCGACATCTGCTCCGCGAAGCTCCGTCGCCTCGCCGAATGCGACCAGTCTATCAGGACCTCTCGGCTTGTCAACCACAGTGGCGAATGCAAGCAGTAACGCTGTGACAGCGACATCTGCGCCAAACTCCCAGAGCTCTGCAGGACCTCTCAGCTTCTCGTCCACAGTGACAGTCACGAACAGTGGCGCCGTGACAGCGACATCATCTGTGCCAAGTCCTCAAAGCTCCGCAGAGTCGACAGTCCTGGCCAGCCCGTCAACGCTAACAGTCTTCTCGACCGTGGTGATCAGCAACGCAAACCCTGCTACTCAGAACCCGCAAGCGTCACCAGTGTCGGCCAGCACGTCGACTATGACACTACTCTCGACGGTGTTCGTCACAAGGTCAAGCACTGTCTCGCCTTCCTCGGAGCAGTCTCCGGCTTCGGCTGCGGCACCGGTGTCTACGAGCACGTCGTTGACGACAGTGACCATTACGAGGTCAAACACTCTCTCGCAGTCGGCGCAAGCCTCTCCGGTGTCGGCTGCGGCGTCGGTATCTGTCAGCACGTCGTTAACGACATTGACCATTACGAGGTCAAGCGCGACCTCGGCGTCCTCGCAGTCTTCGCAGGCCTCTCCAGTGTCAGCTTCGGCGCCGGTGTCTTTAAGCACGTCATCAACGACAGTGACCATTACAAGGTCAAGCGCAACCTCGGAGCCCTTGCAGTCCTCGCAGGCCTCTCCGGTGTCGGCTTCGGCGCCAGTCTCTCTAAGCACGTCGTTAACGACAGTAACCATCACAAGGTCAAGCACTACCTCGCAGTCGTTGCAGGCCTCTCCAGTCTCGGCATCGGCACCGGTACCTGCCAGCACGTCATCAACGACAACGACAACGACCAGCACCTCGAACGCTGCTACGCCAGAAGCTCCGACAGCGTCGGCTGTGTCTTCTTCCCAGGCGGTCTCGACCACAACTCGGTCTACCACAAGCACCACACAAGCAGCCCCTCCCGTTTCTACTGTTTCCACTGTGACGTTGACGACCGAAACAACAGTGGACACCACCACTACACGTACTGCAAGCGCATCCCGTCTGCCCGATGCCTCCTTGACGTCCCTTTCCACCTCGGCGGTGCAGTCAGCAACTTCGTCGAAGACAGTCAGTACCACCGGTTCGGTGGTGACGTCATTGGAGACATCAGGCAATCCATCAGTACAGCCGTTTCCCACCTCCGTCACCAATGCGACGTCAACGCTCTCTCTGGTCGACACATCTACCCTTGGTGGTGTCGCGCCCACGGTTTCGGGTACCGTGACAAGCCTTCAAGCCAGCAACATCTTCCAGCCGATTGCCACCAATGCCCCACCGCCACAGATATCCTCGCGAAGTGATCATCCTGTGCCCAGACTCGGTATCCAGGAACAGCAAAACAGGCTTGAGACCAACAAATTCTACGCCAACTTCTTCCTGGGCTCGCAGAGCTCTGCTACATGGACTCATCCTTACTCGGTCGCGTGGTCAAAAGGAGCAGGCCAGATCGGTAGCTGGGGGCTTGCCATTTCGCATATCGAACGCTCTCAGCTCGTTGGGCCCGGCACGAAGCAATCGTACGACGCTGGCGACTGGAACTACTTCCAAAACCCATTAGGCGATCAGTCTCTCATCCTCTCCGCTGCAGAGCTTAGCAATGGCACCAGCCTGACTACTGACAGCCTTGAAGCCTTCTCGGTTAATGTCAACCTGGTGTCGTCGGGAGCGCAAGATCCTGTCCTGACGTTTCCACTTGTTCAAGGTATGGGCTTCGTGACTGGTCGATACAACAGCGGCACCCCCGTCGTGCAGTCCGGACTGGGTATCACCAACGTCACGTACATCGGGGCCATCGGAGATGGAACTACGTACAAATACCGGGCTATGCTTCAGAATGGCTTCACCTGGCTCATATACGTGTCGCCGCGAAGTGAATCGTACAGAGAAAACTCTTTTACTCTGCTGAGCTCGGGCGAGATCCAGGGTCCGTCTGGTTTCGGAGGTTACATACAGATCGCGAAGGTGCCAGCAGATACAGCAGATGCCGAGTCGGTGTATGACGCGTCCGCTGGCGCATATGCCACGGCTGCCACTATCGCCGGCCAAGTTCAGGGCTCTTCCGGCAGTTACACGCTGTCCTGGACTAAAGAGGGTGTCGCGAGTCAGCGCCTGCTCATGTTCGCCTTGCCGCATCACGTGGAGTCGTTCTCATCTGCCACCCGGGAGGACATGACCGATGTCCAGCTTGTCACGACGACCAAAGGCCTCGGTACTGCGGTTCAAGGAGATTCGTGGACGCTGAACGAACCGGATCTTCCTGTCACGATGAGCTTCAGTCCATGGTCTCCAGAGTTGGGTGATGTCAATACCTTGTCTGCAGCAGCCGCAGATGCCATCAACGCGGCCGGCTACGCCGAGCTATCTCAGAACGTCACGAAACAGGCGAACGTCGGCAGCCTGTACTACGACGGCAAAGCTCTCGCCAAGTTCGCTGCTCTCATCTACGCCGTTCACGACATGGCCGACAACCGAACGCTTGCTCTGACTGGTCTCCAGCTGCTGGAGTCAGCGTTTGATTCCCACGTCAACAACCAGATGACGTTTCCAATTGTCTACGATACAGCATGGGGCGGCGCTGTGAGCGTCAGCACTTACTTGAGTGGCAACGCCGGCGACGATTTCGGCAATACAGACTACAACGACCATCACTTCCACTACGGATACTTTGTCTACGCAGCTGCGGTGATTGGATATTTAGATCCAGACTGGCTCACCCAAGGCACCAACAAAGAATGGGTGAACATGCTGGTGCGAGATTACGCCAACTCGATCACGGACGACCCATACTTCCCCTTCTCGCGGGCCTTCGACTGGTACCACGGCCACTCCTGGGCGCATGGTCTGATCGAGACGGCCGACGGCAAAGACCAGGAAAGCTCGAGCGAAGACACGATGGCCAGCTACGCGCTCAAAATGTGGGGCCGGATCGTCGGCGACGTGGACATGGAAGCGCGCGGCAACCTCATGCTGGCGGTCCAGGCGCGCAGCCTCCAGCACTACTACCTCTACACGAACAACAACACCGTCGAGCCCTCGCAGTTCACCGGCAACAAGGTGGCGGGCATCTTGTTCGAAAACAAGATCCAACACGTCACGTACTTTGGCACGAACATCGAATACATCGAGGGAATCCACATGCTGCCCATCATGCCCTTCAGCACGCTGACGCGCACGAGGGATTTCGTGCGACAGGAGTGGGACACGTACTTCGCCAGCGATGCGCTCGACCCGTCGAGTCAAGTCCAGGGCGGGTGGCGGGGGATCTTGCTTGCGAACTACGCCATCATCGACCCCGTCACGAGTTACAACTTTTTCAGCAACTCCAGCGGGGACTTTGACCTTTCGTTGCTGGACGGTGGTGCCAGTCAGACGTGGTACCTGGCTTGGTCGGCAGCGCTGGGTGGGTCGCCCGCTGGTTCTTGAGAAGGTAGGTGACTGAGTAGTTGAATGGGTGGAAATACGATCATCTTCGACGGCGCTCGCTCGTGTGAGACGGTGAAAGGATAGAAAAGGGACGACGTTATGTCTGCTTCTTGTATGTGGCGTTCGGAAGGGATTCAATGCTGGATGAGGACTTTTGGCGCACACAGGCTTGGACGTATGTAGTCAGGATGAATGGGATATGGATAGATTGGATAACGATGAGTATATGATATGATTTTGCGTTGAGCTTGCTAGAGTGCAGTCGATCTGTTTAAAAAGGGAGGATTATGTATGTTATGTTTGTGAAGTAAACTTTGAGTGTGCCTCGGACCTCGTTCTCCTCATGCCCCACCCCGAGGCTAACGACAAGCTATGTACTGTATGTATTGTATAGTCGTGACCAGACTCTATAGCCACACTCACACGAAGGTAGGAAGCCATTGATTCCCTTCTTCTTACTTCGCATCCTTCCATCACCTACAATCAGTTTCTTGAACCAGATATGGCGGAGTATCCCGACTTCGACAGCCTACCAGAGGTCAAGGGAATGCCACAAGGTATGTCTCTTCAGAGTCGAAACATGCTACGACATCCTCTTTAACCCGATCTCAAAGGTTGCGCCTGGGGCATCTTCGACAAAGATGGCAAAAAGGACGTCTACGGAACTTTGAACTTCATCACCCCCGACGTCGTGAAAGCCGCCTACTCCGAGCTGAAAGACGGCGTCTCCGTCTCGCTCAACTGGCCGCTCAACGCCATCAGCGCGCCGGGCTTCGGCCGCAAAGGCCTCGTGCACAAGGTCCTGTCCTTCATGGACGCGCCGGGCCCGCACCAAGCCCACGGCTACGACGACGAGGTCGAGTTCAACACGCAGTGCTCGAGCCAATGGGACAGCCTATGCCACTTCCACCACCAGGCCAGCGCGTCCGGGTACAACGGCGTGCAGACCGACGTCCAGGCACTGACGCAGGAACACGGGAAGGAGGACCGCGAGCAGAAACTCCCCACGCTCAACCACTGGCACAAGCGCGGCGGCCTGGTCGCGCGCGCCGTCCTCATCGACTGGAAACGCTACGCGGATGAGACCGGCGTCGAATTCAACCCCTACAGCGACGACAACTTCACCGTCTCCGACATCGAAAAGGTCGCGCGGAAGCAAGGCGTCGAGTTCAAACCAGGCGACGTCATCATCATCCGCTCCGGCTTCACCGCCGGCCTCACCGGCCTGAGCCCGGACAAGCAAGCCGAGCTGATGGGTCCGGGCAAAGTCTGCGGCGTCTACGGCTCCCCGGAGTCGGCTAAGTGGTTTTGGAACAAACGCTTCGCGGCCGTGGCCGGGGATATGATCGCGTTCGAGCAGATCCCTCCCATCAACCCGGACACGGGTGAGCAAGGTTCGGTCGCGGACCTCGTGTTGCATCAGTACTTTTTGGCGCTGTTTGGGATGCCGATTGGAGAGCTGTGGGATTTGGAGGCGCTTTCGGAGACTTGCCGTCAGCTGGGGAGATATAGCTTTTTGCTCACCAGTGTGCCATTGAATGTTCCCGGTGGTATTGGATCGCCGCCGAATGCTTTGGCCATCTTCTAATCATGTACTCTATGCTATTCTAACGAGATCTGACTTTAGTTCGAATTTGAGGTTTCGACTTGTTAACTCGGAGTACGACGTGTCACCACCAGCCTGTAAGCCAGCACGCGATCCAGCATTGAGAAATTGAGGGTGCAAAACAACGATACATCGACGTTATGTACACAATACTTGAAACAGTCGCTTCTCCCTACCTCATCACAACTTCACACCCTTTACTGTCCCTTCAGCTTATCCTGCTTGACGCTCCAGGCCATCTCCAGCAGGTCCTGCTCCTCCTTCAAATGACTACTCTTCAGCCCCGTGGCAACAGACGCACTCGGCGCACGACCAGCATACATCACGTGTTTCCTGTCGTGGTGTTCGGTGTTGTTGAGCATGGTCTCGATACGTGGCTGCACGAAGGACCACGCGCCAGCGTTCAGCGGCTCCTCCTGACACCACACCACGGTCTTCGCGTTGGGGTAGCTGTCGAGATTCTCTTTGAGCTGCGCCCACGGGAATGGGTTCAGCTGTTCGATACGCGTGATGGCCGTGTTGGTGATGTTGTTCTTCTCCCTGTGCTTGAACAGCGCGGTGAAGACTTGACCGGAGCAGAGGATGACGCGCTCGATCTTGTCGTTGGACTCGAGCTTGAAGTCGCCCATGCCTTCGTGCGCGGGGTCCGGGATGATCCATTGGAAATGGCTGTCGCCCGTGAAGTCCTCGATCGGCGAGCGGGCCAGAGGGTGACGGAGCAAGCTCTTGCTGAAAAAGCTGATGAGCGGCTTGCGGAATTGCCGGTTCATCTGTCGTCGCAAGATGTGGAAGCTGTTGGCGGGCGTGGTGCAGACCGCGATCTGCATGTTGCAGTCTTGGTGCTGGCGGTCAAGCTTATCAGGTGTTGGGAAAATACGCGGGTCCTCGTTGCAAAGTTGCAAGAAGCGCTCCATGCGGCCGGAACTGTGCTCGGGGCCCTGACCGTCATAGCCGTGTGGAAGGTTCATCACCAGTCCAGATCGCTGTAGCCACTTGACCTCACCAGAAGCGATGAATTGATCGATCACGCACTGTGCGTTGTTGGCGAAATCACCGAACTGCGCTTCCCAGATGACGAGGGCTGATGGCGAAGAAAGCGAGTAACCGTACTCAAACCCGAGCGCACCGTATTCCGATAAGCTGGAGTTGGAGATGACGAACGAGGCCTGGTCCTTGCTGATTTGGCTGAGCGGGGTGTAAGTAGCCTCAGACTCCTGGTCGTGGAGCACAGCGTGGCGCTGGGAGAATGTACCACGCTCCACATCCTGGCCGGAGACACGAACGTGGTGACCTTCGTGGCAGAGCGAGCCGAAGGCGAGAGCCTCGCCCGTCGACATGTCGATGCCTTTCCCGTCGTGCACAGTCTTGGTGCGGTTGTTGAGGATACGTTTGAGGTTCTTGTGGACGTTGAAGCCTTCGGGTGGGTTGCCAATCACATCGCCAATGTGCTTGAGTGTATCTGCGTCGACAGCGGTGGGCAGGTGAGGCAAGACTTCGGTCGCAAGCTCCTTTGGCGACTTGAAACCGTTCCAGGCGCTAGTCAGCCACTCCTTAGCAGTGGGCTGGTAGTCCTTCGAGCGGGCGAACGAGTCTTCCAGCATACCCCACACCCACTTCTTGTGCTCATCGATGTCATCCTTGGTGAAGGTGTTGTTGTCAAGCAGATCCTTGGTGTACCTATCAATGACGGGAGGTTGCTCGTTGATGCGCTTGTACATGAGAGGTTGCGTGAACGATGGCTGATCGGTCTCGTTGTGGCCTTGCTTGCGGTAGCAAACCATGTCGATGACGACGTCCTTCTTGAACTCGGCACGCCAATCGGCCGCCAGTTGGCAGACGTAGTTGACGGCCTCCACATCGTCACCGTTCACGTGGAAGACTGGCGCGTCAATGAATTTAGCAATGTCTGTGCAGTATGGGGTGGAGCGAGCGAAACGCGGGTCAGTCGTGAAACCAATCTGGTTGTTCACGACGATGTGAATAGTACCGCCGGTGTGATACGCTGGCAGGGACTGGAAGCCCATCGTTTCGTAGACCACACCCTGTGCGGCGAAGGCAGCATCACCATGCAATAGCACGCCCATGGCACTTTGGGCGTCTTTCTCGTCGCCGTTGTAGTGCAGAATAGCGCGGGTCTTGCCAAGGACGACGGGGTCTTCCGCCTCAAGATGGGACGGGTTAGCGACAAGTGACAGCTGCACGCGTTTGCCGGAGGGGGTCGGCCGCTCGAAGTTCATGCCCAAATGGTATTTGACGTCGCCAGAGCCTTCATCGGACGGTTCGGCGGATCCGCCGAACTCGGAGAAAATGGACTCGTTGGGCTTGCGGACGACGTTCGACAACACATTCAAACGACCTCTGTGCGGCATACCGATGACGATGTCCTTGACACCATAATCGACAGAGCGGTCGATCAAAGCCTTCATACCAGGAATCAGCGACTCACCACCCTCCAGACCGAAACGCTTGTCGTTCGGGTACTTGGTCGCTAGGAAACTCTCAAAAGAGGAAGACCAGATCAGACGATCGAGGATTCGGCGCTTCTCGTCCACGGAATACCGGTAGGGTGCTGGGACCTCAACACGCTGCCTGAGCCAGTCACACTGCTCGCGGTCGGAGATATGGATATATTCGACACCGACAGAGCCGCAGTAGATGGCCTCGCAGGCGTCGATGATTTCACGGAGAGTCATCTTATCCCGCTTGTCGGTCTTGAAACGCGGTAAGATACCCGGACCAAGTGTGAACTCTTCGCTCATATCCTGCTCGCTGAAGTTGTAATGCTTGAGGTCCAGCTCTTTCGGGTTGCTGTACGGGAAGTCGTGTGACTGATTGCGGATGCCCAGCGGGTCGATTCTCGCCTTGTGATGCCCACGTGCTTGGTATGCTCTGACCAGCAGCTGAACCTTTAAATGATTCGTCACATCGCTACCTTGCCCTTCCTGCATGCCTGGCGCGCCGAAGCTCGGTGTAGGCACGACGCCTCCGGCGGGTTGCGGTACGATGGTGGGTGGAGGGGTAAAAGCTCGACTGACCGGCATGTCGCCGCTCTCCATGTTCCGGAAGTAGACCTGCCATGAGACGTGCACGGAAGATGGGTCCTGCTTCCAGGACATGTACATTTCGTCCACGTAGTTGGCCGTGTTGCCCTGCAAGAACGAATCGGAGGGATCGACGCCTTTGTTCGTCTCTTCCGCCGCCATCGCATACCGGCGGTGCTGCGACGTGAAGGCATTGTAGGAAGTGACACCCAGCTCCCTCCTCTTCGCTACCAGAGCTGTGCGCGGTGCATGGCGGGCGAGGCTGTTGAAGCCTCTGGCACTCGTGGTACCAGAGGCGAGGCGTTTACTGCTTTGGTAGAGGTGGGTTCGCAACATGCTTGCTGCCGCTCATCCGATGGGTTTATTGCAAGAGCAGCAAGTAAGTCAGATTCATGCGCGGAGCCTTTGAGGGTTCTGGAGAGCAGTGACGTTTTGGGGATGATGTTTGTCACCTCCGACCGTACTGTACGGAGGTACGTACCTCGAGCTCCTACCAAAGACGGTTGCTCCCGACCCGCTGAAGCTGCGGCGCTGTCATGTGACTGAGGGAGAAACAACCGACTGTTTGCGTCCAGACTTCACCTCAGCCAATCGTCCTTCGTGAGAACAGCATGTCGGCGTACAGCTTCGTCCCACTCATCTGCTTGCGTTGACGTGAGTACAGAGTACCTCACGAAGCTGTTGCTCATCCATTTCACTCATGGCTCATCGTTTGCCGCCCCAAACATAACCGGAGAGAAGTCACGTATGACTTCCACCCCGTCGTCTTCTCCTTCTCCCAAAACAATTGCACATACTCCCAATGTGATGAGTATATATTGTGTTCACGAAAGACACATGCCGAAACATGGGTGCACATCAGCTGCAACACCATGCTGCGGTGAATGCGGGATTCTGTCACTATCGAGTGCGACATATAGCTGTTTTCCTATACAAATTTCCCAGTATTTTTCTCCCTGGTATTCCCTTCTAATCGACCTTCGTCACAGTCTGAACGGCGTTGTGGAACAATCGTTAACCCGCGAACCCGAAAATAACCTCTTCTCATGTTTCGCACCATTGGCGGCATCAGGGCAGCCTTCCAGGGCATACCATTCCCTCAAACCGAAGAGTGTGCGCAGCGGATCAATCAGCCATGTACACCCAGTAATGCAGCCACGTCAAGACGTCAATCACGGACCGCAGGATAGGCGCATGTATAACGCCTTCGCGCCGCAGATGAACGAGCAAACCTCAGTCTCGGAGCCACCCCGTGCGCCTGGTCAGGGAGCTAAATCCTTGAGCTGATGAACACACTATACTACGAACAGAAGCGCCTGGTGGTATTTGTGGCACATAATAAAGTCACAGTGACTTACCTGACAGTCATGTTTACCAGGTTGGACAAGGTGGCGAATGCACGGCGAGAGACTACTTCAACGCAGCGTGATCGGGAACCTTTTCCGGGAGGGTGACACTTCAGTGGAAGCTTTTGGTATCTGGTGAATATCCATTAGATAGAGACTTCCAAGACCACATGCTCATCCCGAAACGTCAACAGAGCGCTACGCTTCCTCAGATCCTCAGCACATCCCTCAGAAACCTCGTCACCGCCCAGCCAGGAATCCTCGGCAAGCGAGGCGTAGCACCACTCTCCGCTTTCTGATTTCCCTGGTTCTGCAACGGAAGCCTGCTCGCCGTCGTCGCAAGTGATGATGATGATGTGGTTGTGCAAGCCGTCTCAGCCCACCTCCCTTGGCTTTCAGCAGAGACAACACAGAGAGCGCGAGCCGTTCCAGAGCTGGACACCGTAGTCGTTACGATTCGCAAAGGCGATATCGTTTGCAGGCCTGTGCTATCGGTCGCCAGATTGACGGTGCTTGACGGCACGAGGTCAGGAAATGTATTCGAGCTGCTGGTAGCTAACGCCCATGCCGCGACGGCAGTTGTCGAGGGGAGTACGGTGTCGGCGCACGTCGTGACGTAGGAGTAGTCGGAGATCGAGACCACGCAGCCCGAGGT
>Ga0058704_10000926_pt1 | contig 14296 bp, 15 predicted proteins | sample AgamicMgSfe_FD_71363 | JGI IMG/M metagenome (GOLD analysis project Ga0058704, IMG submission 71363) | Agave microbial communities from Guanajuato, Mexico - Mg.Sf.e | ecosystem: Host-associated > Plants > Phyllosphere > Phylloplane/Leaf | place: Guanajuato, Mexico | collected 2012-05-30
TCTCGTAAGCAAGTTCGGGAGATGTATGGCAACACCATGCAGGAAGATGACGCGAGCGGCTATGTCGATGTGGCGACGACCTTCAAGCACTTTGGTAGGCGACATGAAGAGCACCTCCTACATCCGGAGACGCAAACTAATTCTGACCTTCTACGTTAGTCTTTAGTCTCTCAAGCGGCGGTGTCAACACCGCAAGCATGTTTGGCGGCATCAATCATATGTTTAACGACTTGGTGCCACCTTTCATCAAGACGATTAAGGAAGCTAATCTGCTATCGCTTATGGTTTTCTACGCAAACGTCTATCGCGTACCGATGTCCGTCGACACGTGGATGCTACAGACCCTGCTCCGGAGAATTATAGGCTATCATGGGTTGATCATGTCCGATGCCGAAGCCATGATCAACTTGCACATGGAGTTGCAGGTAGCGAAGTCACCATGGGATGCAGGTTCAGAAGCGCTAAAGGTTGGGCTGCAGATGAAATTCTCACCTGCTCAGCCGGCTGTCATTCCTACTCTGATCGGAGCCGTCAACGAAACACAAGTGGCAGCTCTAGTTGACGATGCAATATTGCAAATGCTTGCGATCAAGTTCGCCACTGGCGTCTTCGATCGGCCATGCGCCAACTCTAGACCACCCTAGCACTTTGCGTGCGGCACGACTTGGCTCTCTTTCAGCGAGTCCAGAAGATCCATTGTTCACGAAGCGGACAGACGGCGAGTTCTTCGCACATGCAGACCTGGGTTTCCCGGGCTTGCAGCAACGGCTATTGGATGAGGTCCTTGACACGGGCGTACCAACCACCCTCATCTTGAGCGGCGGCTAAGCGTTCGTGCTAAACAAGTCCACACTGCGAGCCAATGCTATCCTGCACTCCTTCGTGCTGGTCGATATACTCTTCGGCGATGTCAATCCGAGCGGCAAACTGACGATATCTCTTCCTCAATCCAACGGAGCATTCCCAATCAACTATGACTACCTCCGTTCTGATAACCAAGGAGGTACCACTATCGAAAACTACCCGCCTTCAGCATAGCAGTTCCCACTCCTGACTCGTGACCCGCTAATGTCTTTCAGCTTCGGACTCTCCTACACCAGCTTCGAGATCTCGGAACCAACCGTCTCATACCACCCAGGCGCAAATAGCTCGCTCGCAATATCCGGCTCGATCTCGAACACAGGCCAGTACGCAGGCAATAGAGTCATACAGCTCTACTCCTCGCAACCATATCCAGCAGCAACCGAGATGCCTGTCAAGCTACTCGTCCGCTTTAGGAAGATCGAGCTCAGCTCCGGTGAGCCAAGCAATTTCACCTTCGCCGTGCCCGTCAACGAGCTCGGGTACTATGTCAATGTGGAGTGGCAGGTAGATGGTGGGAATTATACGTTCTATTTTGGTTTTACTTCGAAGGAAGCGGACCTGGAGACTGTCAATGTGGTATTGGCGGTTTGATTCATGCACTGCCGCGTATAGGAACAACGAGCCTGCTGCTTCGGTTTCACTCTACCTTTACTGGGGCCTTGGATCTCAGTGCAGTGCTCAGACAATCGGAATGGTGACCATCAAACCCTCTCGATCACGGCATCTTGCGCAATTCGGGGCATTGCATTGCATGAGTCTCCGTCGGCTCCACTATGCATGGTGGGCGTTCAGTCCATATCGAAGAACGTCTACGACGACAAGTGAGTGATCAGTGGCCATGTAGCATCGAACGCGAGCTGCTGTCGCTGGCCCTCCAGCTCCTTGACGTTACCTACGTGATATTTACTTTGTTATACGGTAAAGTGTACATGACTCAGCCATATCAAACAAGTACGCTTTGGAAGCGAACATGTAGGTCAGAGTAGTAGTGTCCCTTGCTTCGACAACCACTGGGACCAAGGGACTTCCACAGAAGCTTCTTCGTGCCTTCTCTGCAGGTCAACTTCCGAACGTCACCGATTCATGTGTGTCGCCCGTCCTTGCAGCTGTTCCGAAGATCGCTGGTTGTCCACATTAGCGTTCGGTAAAGCTCTCCGAATCCGCCTGATATGGACGTAGTAAAAGGCTGCACTTGCTGATCAGTGACGGTAAGCGTACTGTGATCACTATCGCAAGTATCTCCCGATGTTTTCTCAGATCATCTTGAGTGGATGCGACGATTGATCGTTGATGCTGTTCAGCTGCTTTGAAGCGACACGAGGAGAGGAGAAGGAGGTTCTAGCCCTGGCGGAAGGCTGCGAGGAGACAAGCGTGATCATCGTTTTGATGGACCCTGAGTTTGTTGTGGGGGGGCTCTGACGTCGTTTTCGAGATTTTCCACGAGCTGTGAGGCTGTTTGGAAGGCACGGCGGCCGTCAAAGAAGGTGAATTTGAACGTGTAGATTTTTGGGAGACTCGCGTACTAGCCAGGAGATGAGGTATGTGCGCAGGATTTACGTGTAGAGTCCAGACACCTACTCATGTAAATATTGCTCCGAACACATGTGAAACGGTATGACGAAGATCCCGAATGGTGAAAGCACAGGACATATCAGCAAACTCAACAATTAGGCGGTGCTCCATCATTTTTCCGAACTGTGACCATTGGGCCTTCTTAAGCGAATACTAGACAGCGTTCAGTCTTTCCTGAGAAACAGTGCTCCACCCACACGCCTGCCAACCCCACCACTACTATTCTTGACCTATTTTCGCGTTCCGATGATGCCGCTGTCCTCATAACCCTTTCGTTTCCCGATCGTCAACAGCAGGCAAGCGCTGGCTCACAGTTTTGTTCATTGCACGTGAGAATAGCGCCGCTTCTGTGATTGCAATCATACCTACATTCTTCCCTCCCATAGTGAGTGAAGATAGCCGACCATTGTCTGTTGCGCGCACCGAACCGGCAACTGACCTACCATTGTCCATACCAGAGCTCGGCTCGCGTTCTTGTACATAACCTACCCGAGACAACAGACAACACCAGCCAAGGCCAATCCGTCCTCCCGGTACTCTCGGGAGATCAGCCTTCGAAGGTCCCTCGCGAACCAGCAGCGATAGCGTCTGACATCATCGCGTCTGCGCGAGCATTTGCACTCATCTATACCTGAGCTGGCCTGCAGAAACGCTCGCGGTGCTCAACTCGTCTTCCCAGCGACAGTCATATCAACTCACCGTGGTAACCCATCTTAATCCCGATCTGCAGGGCCGGCAAGCCACATACCACGGTAGCCGCCTTAGCAAGATCCGATAAACATGCCTGCTACGACACAAGCTCAGGACGTGAGGGTACGCACACCACCTATTTCTTTGCGCAGCCAGCTTGAGCGCATGGAGATGGCAGAGGCGCCGGGCACATGCCAGTCGGCATGCTGCACTCCGAGAGCCAGACCGCAGCTCAAGCGCAACCCCACAACCACATGCTCAACGTCATCCGCCAACTCTATATACAGTTCCGGTACTGATGGTTCAATGTTGCAGTCCGAAGATGGCTCGGCCAGTTTCCCTGATTTCGGCGAGAATATCGACTCCGCCACCTTCGAGCAGGTAAGGACTTCCCTAATGGAGGCTGGAACTGAGCATTGGGACTAACCCCGTGACAGATTCTCGAGATGGACGACGACGAGGATGAGCGTGAATTCAGCAAGAGTATAGTCTACGACTTCTTCACGCAGGCCGAGGGCACGTTCCAAAAGATGGACTCCAACCTGTAACCGCAACCTTAAAACCCCTACTGGCGCGCTGATCTCGTGACCACTGACATAATGCTGTAGGGAGAAGAAGGATTTGGCTCAGCTGTCAGCGCTCGGCCACTTTCTCAAGGGCTCATCTGCCACTCTTGGTCTGACCAAGGTAAAAGACAGCTGCGAGAAGATCCAGCACTTCGGCGCGCATAAGGACGAGACGGGTACGAAGGACGAGCCAGACAAGGAGAAGTGTCTGAAGAACTGCAAGGACACGATTGCGCAGGCAAAGACGGAGTTCAAGGAGGTTGAGATTGCGCTTCGGAGGTTCTACCACGACGAGAGTTCGTAGTTGCGACTCTTGTAAAATGCCCCATGATGAGTGGTCGAGTGGACAGAGATGATCAGTGTCCGCTCCCACTCCGGTCGAACAGGCTCTGGTACCAGCCGGGCTTCGGCTGTGCCGATTGATTCTTAGATGGTGTTGAGTTGAGATAGCGGTGGTATAGCGTTCGAGCACAACCTACTACCTTGCACTACTAACATGACTTGTACAATAGCATCAATGAAAACTTTGCGCATCTATCTTGCTTATGGTGTTAACGACGACGGGTTCTCGATATGCGGCACGTGACACTGCCCAATAGCCAAGCAGCACCAGTATGCCACGCAGACTAGCGCTCAGCCACCCCATCCTCATGCACCTGCAGTAGTCAACGTCTTTTTGCTTATACTCCTTTCGTTATCAGCGCCTTGGGCCGAAGTACTGATGGCCACCTTGCTTGTCGTCGGTCGGCGCAACGCCGAAGAGGTCTTCCTGCGCTGCAATCAAAACAGGTCCTTTCGCTCTCCTCACAGCTTTCTTCCCCGACTCGACATCATCAACTTTGACGACTTTCATCCTGTCGCAACTATCATCACTGCTCGAGTCCTCATCCCCTAGCAAGTCATCCTTATCCGAATCCGATAGCTCCTCCATGGTTCTCTTCGTACTTCCGTGCTTGCTCTGGTGCGGGTCGGTGAAGTCACGACTGCTGAAAATCGAGAGGTTTATGATACGAAGATCATCTAGGACGTTGCTCACTTCGCCTCCATTCTCTTCTCTGGTGGGTGCCTTGATCAGCGCAGCGTCATCTTGCTTAGCCTTGCGCCGAGCCTGGTAAGCCTTCTTCTTAGCCTTTTCCTTCTCTTTCTTTACTTTTGACCTCGTCTCAGCGTCCTCATCCTCCTCATGCAGTGCGCCGTACATGTTGGTGCCCGATGACGACGTCGTAGTAGAAGCGGTCTGCTGCCTGCGATGCTTCTTTGCCGCCTTCTTGGCTTCTTTCGCGTTCTGAGCAGCTTTCTCAGCCTGAACCTTGATCCGGTTATGCCAGCTAACATCGACGTGATCACCAGTACTGCTGAAGAAAGCCTTGAGATCCTTTGTCTCGCGCAGAAAGGTCGTCTCCTCAGCATGATAGAAGCCGATGACTGGATACTCGCAGCCATTGGTCTTGATTATTTGTTCTTCCGTCTGCATGACACCCAGGAAGTAGTCATAATCCGCGACAACAACGAGAAGATGCTTCTTCGCGTTGATGCTCTGCGGGTCGGCGATCAGTGCGTATGGAGTTGGCTCGTCCGTTGCGTTCTCATGCTCGACAACAGCATTCTTGAAGGCGCCCGAGCACTTCTCTAGGTAAGTCTTCTCTTGGCTGAAGACAAAACTCCGAGGAGGGAACATTGTTCTTGCCCTCCGGCACCCACGAGCGTACCGTTAAGCCTTTCTTCTCCAAGTCTGCGCGAAGGCCTGGCGTTTCCTGCAACGCACGTTAACATTGTGCGCTGGTAGCCATGTTGCTTCGCACATACCTTTCCATCCTCCATAGGAAACAGCTCAACCTCATCGTTCACCCTCCGCCCATGCGCCTTCTCCGGCACAACAGGATAGATGCCAGCCTTCATGGAGTTCATATGCGATCTCGGCACGCTCTTGTAGTCATCCAGATCGCACTCCCGCAGCATGATTGGTTGCGTTGTGTACTCCTTGCCATCCTGGAGGAGTGGACGTGACCACGATCGATTCGAAACGAGGCGCCCATATTTGTCTTGGATCGCTTTGCCGGAAGATGTGATTGTGACGGCCATCCCACGATCATCGCTGTCGTTATCGTTGTCTGCGACGCGTGAGGGCATGTTGACGTCGCTGTTTGTACGCGCGAGCTCACCTTGTTCTGTGTGGCTGATGGAGCGACGAATGCGATCAGTATCGGAACCGCTGCTACCCGAATCTTCACTCTCAATGGAGTGAAATAGTAGCAGTATCATCTTCTCTAGGTGTAGAAAGTGAAGTAAGACGCGGAAGCAAACGAAGAACAAAGTTTCGGAGTGGCGAAGTTGGCGGATCTGGGTTTCAACGTCACCTCACGCAGCTTACCGAATGCTGTACGACGAGAGATGGAGCACGACGAAGAGCTGCTACAAACAACAATTTTCAACACAAGAACCTTACCATGTGATGAAGGAGTTGGGTTGAACATGTGATTTCGCGGTGAATGCTGCCCTAGGGCTCAGCCGCTGTTATACGGCCATGTGAACGAGTCGAACGCCATGCTTTACCCATGAATCTACACACGCTCCACCAAGTCCTTCTTGAGCGTGCCCATGAACTGCCTCTTCTCCGCGGCAGTTTGGTACGCGCCGTGACCGAACTTGCTGGACGTGTCGATCCACTTGAGCTCGACCTTCTCCAGCGCACGGCGAGAGGTGTGCGTGAACATGGACTTGCGCAGGGTCATCACCCGCTTCTTCACACCCGGAACGGAGCCCTTAAGCAGAACGAAGTCGTTCTTGACCTCGCCGTAGCGGACAAAACCACCCATACTATAGCATGTTAGCAAATTGTAGTGACAGGAGTGCAAAGTGATACGTACGGAGTGATGTTCTTCTTGCTGACGTCAAAGTCGGTGCTGGCGTTGCCCTCGTCGGTGCCCTTGCCGATGCGGTACACCTTGTGGTTGACCGATGTACGGTGGTGGTAACCCATCTGACCGGCACGCGCAACAGTCCACTGCACGTGCGACGGATGCCAAGCACCGATACAAGCGACCTTGCGCAGACCCTTGTGTGTCTTGCGCGGCAGCTTCTTGGTGCCCCATCTGCTCGTCACACCCTGGAAACCATGACCTTTGGTGACGGCAATGCAGTCGATCATCTCGTCCTGCTCGAAGACGTTGTCGATCTCGACCGGCTTCTCGAAGAGACCGTGGCCGTAGTCGACCTTGTCGGCGACCGAGCCACCGTTGACCTGGATCTCCATCAGGTGCGCCTTCTTCTGCTTGAGCGGCGTCTTGCTGATCTGGGTGTGTGCGAGCACGCGGACGACGGTGCAGTACTTCTTCATGCGCTCGAGGTCCTGGGTGATGTTCTTGCCGCTCTCCTCGGCGTGCTTCTTGGCGTACTTGGTGAAGGCCTTCTTCTTGCTCTTGTACCAGTTCTTGTAGAACCGCCTCTTGAGCTCGTCCGAAAGGTGCTCAGCCCAGACAGTAGTCAACGAGCGCAGCCCGCGCGGAGTCTCGATGTAGCCAACCAGACCAACAACCATCATCTGTGTAAATGTACGGATCAGCGCATGCCATGAATGGTATTGGCGCCAAGTCTCGTACCGGAGGAGTTTCGATGACCGTGCAGGCCTCGACGATCTCCTTCTTGTGCAGCTTCGCGCCGGGACGGTCGAGGTCGCGCACGATGGTGGTCATGCCGGCCTTGTAGCCCATGGCAGCCGTAAGGTGGACGGCTTTCTTCGGGTCATCCTTGGGGAAGCTGTTCTCTCGTCAATGCCCGTTCGCACATCCATTTGGTGTATAATCGCACCTCTTCACCTTGCCCCGGTGACGGGCAGCACGCTTCCGCGGCAAGAACGCCAGCGAACCATGGCGGGGAGCCTCAAACTGGATAGATTGTTAGCACATCTGATCTGCTTCTTGGTGTGTTGATTTACGTGCTTTCCTATGAGACATGGTCGGGTTAGTCGGCGATGAATGGTTGTCGTGAACGTCGCTGAAATCCCAAAGTTTTGAATGTTCTTCAATTTCGAAAGTCGTGTGCCGAACGCTCGCTTAAGCCCACTGGCCCTGATGCAAAAGGTCGTGGTACGGCGTGCTCCTCCGCATTGAACCAAGCATTCTGGCCAATGACTGACCCCTGTGCGGAGAACAGTTGTCCCTAGGGAAATTGTATCCATCTGCTTCTCTGGACACGAGATCAAACGACACACGCTCATACTTGACCCTCCTTTGGTTCGCTCGCTCGTCGACTTCCGATTTCTCCATCTCGACGTACTCCATCTTGAGCCAAGCAGGCGGCATCTGAGGAGCGCACGGCAGCTCCTCGACAACCATCAACATGTCTGGGCTACGTTTCCTTGATCTTGTTAAGGTAAAATAGAGACCGTTAATGCATGTGGTACATGGCAGAATGCTAACATGTGGTATAGCCCTTCACTCCACTCATCCCTGAGGTTTTTCAACAGACGCGACCCTCCACCCGACGCACGCGCTGACCCTGACACCCTACAGGTTCAAGTACCCGAAACGAAAGTACCTTTCCAACAACGGATAGTATGGACGAGTGTCACCTTGATCATTTTCTTGGTCATGAGCCAGATGCCACTGTACGGCATTGTGTCTTCAGGTCAGCCAGCAACGACTGCGAAAAGAAAGAGAAGACAGCATCTAACAACGCCGTAGACACCTCTGATCCGCTGTACTGGCTGCGTATGATGATGGCTAGTAACAGGGGTACGCTGATGGAACTGGGTATCACGCCTATCATCTCCTCTGGCATGGTCTTCCAGCTGCTGGCCGGCACCCACCTCATCGATGTCAACCTGGACCTGAAGTCCGACCGCGAGCTTTATCAGACCGCGCAGAAGCTTCTTGCTATCATCCTGTCTTTCGGTCAAGCTTGTGTATTCGTCCTAACTGGTCTCTATGGCCTGCCAGCGGATCTTGGCGCGGGTATCTGTGTGCTCTTGGTTGTCCAACTCCTGACTGCTGCAATCATCGTCATTCTGCTTGATGAGTTGCTCCAGAAGGGCTACGGTCTTGGCAGCGGTATCTCGCTTTTCATTGCGACCAACATCTGCGAGTCTATCGTCTGGCGCGCCTTCTCACCTACCACCGTCAACACTGGCCGTGGTCCCGAATTCGAGGGTGCCATCATCGCTCTGGTCCATCTGCTCATCACCTGGCCGAACAAGCAGCTTGCTCTGCGCGAGGCGTTCTACAGGCAGAATTTGCCAAACATCATGAACTTGATCTCTACAATCCTCGTCTTCTCTGCTGTCATCTACCTCCAAGGTACGCAGACAACATGATTCTGCTACCGGCTATCTCCTGCTGACGTACATGCACAGGCTTCCGCGTCGAGATCCCAGTCAAGTCCTCCCGCCAGCGTGGCATGCGCGGCTCCTACCCTGTCCGCCTCTTCTACACTTCCAACATGCCGATCATGCTCCAGTCCGCCCTCTCTTCCAACGTCTTCCTCCTCAGCCAAACGCTCTACAACAGACTCCCGGACAACCTCCTCGTCCGCATGATCGGTGTATGGGAAGCACGTGAAGGCAGCGCTCAGGTCCTGCCCGCCTCTGGTCTTGTCTACTACATGTCTCCACCTCTCAACATCACGGACGCGCTTCTGGACCCACTGCACACGGCGATCTTCGCGGCATACATGTTGATTGCATGTGCGGCTTTCAGCAAGACGTGGATTGAGGTTTCCGGGTCTAGTCCAAGAGACGTGGCGAAGCAACTCAAGGAGCAGGGTCTTGTGATGGCTGGTCACCGTGATGAGTCGATGTACCGCGAGCTCAAGCGTGTCATCCCGACTGCGGCTGCCTTCGGCGGTGCTTGCATTGGTGCTCTGTCTATCACCAGCGATTTGATGGGTGCCCTTGGAAGCGGTACCGGTATTCTCATGGCTGTCACGTAAGTTTGTAGCGCTCAAGGTATTGTTGACTACGATGCTAACGATTGCACAGTATCATCTACTCTTACTTCGAGATCGCCGCCAAGGAAGGCGATATGGCCGGCCTCAAGGGCATGGTGATGGGCTAGCATAGTCCACTCATCTTGCATCTTAACCAGTCGTGGAGGTTGCGTAGGATGTATCATCAAAAGCGATCTTGTATCAATAACATATTAGAGGAGATCAGGCTCTATGCTGTCAATGTTAGCTTACGGGCTCTTACATGGAAGAGTACCGTTGCTGACGGTAATTAGCAAATAGCATGGAAACCAGTATTGTCACCTCAGTTGTGTCGTGCCCTGACAAAAGCGTTCACCGCATATCATTCATACTTGTGGTCCGCGGTTTCTGCCCCGGGCTTGCTCGGGCCGCTTCTTGCTTGCAGTTTCCCAATTCGGAACTTCAATAACAATTTCACTCCCTCTCATTCAACACTTTACCACTATGAGTCCCACACCAGTGTAAACTCCCGAATGGTTGATTGAATTACCACGAGGCAGTCAAGACTGCAAGGATAAGTCAGTGACTGAGTCCAGTCTCACGTTTGGGAGTCCGTGTAACCAACGGGAGGGACTGTGACCTCATACCGTTGGACTAGGGCGCTGCAGGCTTCGATCGACGCAGAGCCGCCCTGCAGCTCTATACCGCATCCGCATGTTGCAAGAAGTTGTGGTTGACCCAAAACTTAGCTTGCACCACCCACCGGACTACTTGCCTTATCGTCTTCAATCACAGGCTTCACAGCTCTACAGGCTACGGTACTTCCGCCTCGTCCACAATCGAGATTCGTATTCTGCGCGGCCGGAGCTTGTTCGTGGGTATATACTACTGCCTCGCTGCAGCCAGGTAAGGCAGGAACCTTGTTCACATCATCTCTCGTGCGTGTGCAACCGATTGTCTTCTTTGCATCTCTTTCTCGGCCATGAAGACGAACCTTATGTTGTCCAGCCTTGCGCTGTGGACATGCAGCAACGCATTTACTTGGCAGCAACCCAGAGGTCACAACCTCTTCGGTTCATGGTTCGGTCTGCCGGGCCAAGATGCAGAGTACGACTACGTTATCGTTGGCGGTGGATTGGCAGGCTTGGTGGTAGCAGAAAGACTTGCTGAGAACGGATCATATTCTGTCGCAGTCATTGAAGCTGGATCGTTCTATGAGTTTACCAATGGTAATCACAGTCAGATACCGTACTATTCGCAGGACTCTGTGAGCGGAGATCCGAATGGCTATATCAATCACTTCATTGACTGGGATCTGGTCACTGTTCCACAGCCGGTATAATCAGTCTATCAGATTCGACGTTGGCGGAAGATGCTAACATTTACTAGCAATTGAACGACCGACAGATACATTACGCTCAAGGCAAATGCCTCGGAGGGTCTTCAGGACGCAACCAAATGATCTACAATCGAGGCACGAAAGGCAGCTACGATCTCTGGGCTCAGCTCGTCGGAGACGACAGCTACAGCTGGGACGACATGCTACCTCATTTCAAGCGCAGCATACATTTCACACCTCCGAACGTCAGTGTCCGAGGCGCCAACTCGTCAGCGATTTACGATTTGAGCGCCTTCTCTCCCGATGGCGGTCCATTGCAAGTGTCGTACCCGAACTACGCGATGCCGTTTGGCTCGTACGGGCTTCCAGCTCTGCAAGCGATCGGCTTTCCCAATGCGACGGGTTTCGCTGATGGTACCCTGTACGGCGTCACGCACAATGTAACGACTAATTTCATTCGGAGAAAAACGAGCATGATGCTAATGTGGCTTAGGCATTTACGATCGACCCTGTCCACAACTTACGGTCGTCCTCAGAGGCCAGCTTCTTGGATTACGCAATAACTACGGGACTACCGCTGACCGTCTACCCTATGAGCCAAGCTATGCGCATCCACTTCGACAATCAGACTCGTGCAACGGGTGTAAGCGTACAAAGCTCAGGCTTGAACTGGACCTTGAGCGCCAGGAAAGAGGTCATCGTGAGCGCAGGCGTCTATCACTCTCCGCAGCTATTAATGGTATCCGGCATAGGCCCGGCCTCAACCCTCCAGTCCCACAACATCACCGTCATCAAAGACCTCCCCGGGGTAGGCCAAAACATGCACGACTCCTGCGCCATCGGGAGCGTTACGCACAACACCTCCGTCCAAAACCCATCCATCACAACAGAAGTCATCAACCAATACATCAACAACGCCAGCGGCATCCTAACCAACTCCGGCGGCGACGTCCTCGGCTTCGAAAAGCTACCCGCCGCCTACCGCAAGAACCTCAGTAACTCCACCCTCGAAGCACTCAGACAATGGCCAGCAGATTGGCCCGAGATGGAGTACATCACTCTCAACTTCGGCGGGCCAACTGGTGCAATGGCGGCCGAGGTATCCATGCTTATGGTGGCAACCATCTCGCGAGGGAATGTAACGATCAGCTCGAACAGCATGCTGGATAAACCTATCATCAGTACCAACTGGCTGCTCGAGAACGCGGACCAGGAGGTGGCTGTTCAGGCCTACCGTCGGGCGCGGGAGGCGTGGCAAAATTTCCCTGCTGGTATTGAAATAAGTGAGGAGATCTCGCCGGGGGCGAATGTGACGACGGATGAGCAGTTATTGGAGGCGATTAGGGGGTTGGTGGGACCTATCCACCACGGTTCTTCCACGAGTAAGTTTTTTCTCCAGTCTCTGGTAGTCGGTGTCGCTTTGCTGATTGCTTATCGCAGATATGATGGGCCAAGCCAACGAAACCATGGCTGTCGTCGATTCACACGGCAAAGTCTTCGGCGTGCAGGGGTTGAGGGTCATCGACTCGTCTTCCTTCCGCTTCACGCCTCCGGGACATACGCAGGCTGCTACATGTGAGTCTTTTCCTTGCCCAGACTCAATTCAACGAGATACCCGAGCTGTGCTCTGTTTGGCACGCAGGAACGGGAAGACTAATACATGAGCACAGATGGGCACGCCGAAAAGCTTGTCGACGATATTATTCGAGGGCTGTGAGCGTCTCACTAGCTGTGTCCGAGGCCTGCCGGGCTACCGCCGAGTACACAAGGCTCGCGCACAAGTCTCAACCAGGGTAGACTAGACGATAACCACTCCATTTCTCAGCGGATGTCCTCGCTGTGAGACGGTCAAGTTCCCTGTTCGAAATCCCATTACGACGGCGTAACATCGAACATGGGCTCGTCTACTGGCGAGCGCCCCTATGGAAGGGTACGAGTGGTCGGTTGCTCACAAAGTTGCTTCGTTCGAATTGGGTTAATTGTAGATGCATAACCTGCAGCGTCTTCGGGGGCCCCTTGATACTATAGCCGAAGCAACCTAGTCATTCCGATATTGTACTGCAAGAGAGTGCCGCAAAACGTGCGCACGCTCCGATAATGATACACTGAAACCAAACCCAATACAAAACCCCAGCAAGCCATCATGCGTACTTCATGTGCCCCGTACACCATACACCGTACACCTTGCAACACCATGCCATGCCATGCCATGCTCCTAGTCAAAGGTGTCAGAAGCCAAAACCAAACCAGCCTCTTCGGGATCCCAAACGATCCTATCGTCTCCTCTCTTGATCCCTGAGCTCTCGCCACCGTGTCATCAGCGGACCCATTTCTTCCTCGCAGTTTCGTGCCGTGTCGCGCTGGCAGCCGTGGAAGTTGGCTATGAAGTCGCCTTCTTGGTATAAAGCTGCAATTCACATGTTAGCGACTCTGACCCTTACCACGTCTTGCTCGTGTAGGGGTGGATGTATACGTACCTTCCGAGCTCCCGCCGTCCGTCTCTCGTGTGTAGGAGTTCAATATCCGCTGCGGCACAAGCGCCAGCTTCGCCAAGACGGTCCCATGCCACTGCACCATATGCTCCAACGCATGGCCCTCCGCTTTCTGGAAGTTGTAACTCCGGTACAATGGATCGAACCACGCATCCAAGAAGTATTTCGCCCAATCGCCTGTTCTTACAAGCATACTGCCTCCTGCCAATCCCTCTCTATCTTGCGTGAGGATGCAGTCTACCCTCTCCCCTTTTAGATGCGAGAAGGTCTTGATAACGCTGTCGGGTGGTACGACAGGTCTATCAGTGATCATGAGTGATTCTATTTTGCGCGGCTCTAGCACCTTGGTGTAGAGGGGTTCGGCGGGGTTCATGATCAGCGCCGTGCTGGTGAGGTAGAAGAGCCATGGTGTATGCGGCCATTTGGTCATGGCGTGCCTTAACGCGGGAATCGTGGACCAGCTCTCCGGGACATTGGGCATGAGGTCGTAATCGGTAGTATTGGGAAAGAAGGTCGCGTAGCCATGTCTGCTCGCGTAGTCTACCCTGTTGTCCCTGATGTTCTTCTTGTAGCTCTCGCTTAGTCGCGGGTCTATGGTTGTGACTATGATGGCTTCGGGTGTGCCGGGAGGTCGGTAGTTGGAGGCGGAGGTAGAAGCGCGGCGGAAGAGGTATGAGAGGAGCCAGATGAGTGCGCCTGCGCCTAAGAGGTAAAGAGCGAGAGATTTGAAGTTACGCCGCCGGGTGTATGATGAGCTGCGGCCGGAGGTGTATGGCGAGGGTGTTGAAGTCTTGCGTGGGTATGGGAACTGCATGCCCGGCATTGCGTTCGTTATCGAGGCCTGCTGGGGCCAAATGGGCGTTGTGGAGGAT
>Ga0058704_10000927_pt1 | contig 14267 bp, 15 predicted proteins | sample AgamicMgSfe_FD_71363 | JGI IMG/M metagenome (GOLD analysis project Ga0058704, IMG submission 71363) | Agave microbial communities from Guanajuato, Mexico - Mg.Sf.e | ecosystem: Host-associated > Plants > Phyllosphere > Phylloplane/Leaf | place: Guanajuato, Mexico | collected 2012-05-30
GCCTCGAACGCTCGAAATCCCAGTCGTCCGCCGCCCCGTCCGCGTCGAGTCCCGTGTCGTCGCGCTCGGTCGTGGCGCTGGAGGCGGCGAGTGGGGGAGAGGTGGATCGGATCGAGCCGACGATGACGACGGTGGATCTGGGACTTGGGGTCGGCGGTGCCTGGAAGGAAAATCATCGGGATAAGAGGTCGCCCTCGCCGGCGCCCGCTCTTCATCCCCATCGAGAAGCGGACGTCAAGTTACCCGAGACGACGCGGCGTTCTGTTTCGGACACGGAAATCCACGGGGTGGTGTTCTGCTTCTAGGACAGGCCGGGGTTTTCTCGCGGCTTTTTTGCGGGAGCTGATGGGGGAGTGATGCGCCGACTTGGGTTGCGGTATGCCCCAGCTGCGATAACTACTGTCTTCGCTCGGATTGAATGAGTCTTTCCTTTGGTTGAGAAGGATGTACTGCGGTGGTTACGATACGAAGGGTTTGGGTAATCGTCCAGGAACATGACGCTTTTCTCTCTCGATCGTTTGATATGATTTCTTGAGATACCACTTTTTACATAATTACCATGTACTTACGGAAACAGAACACGATTGCTGTGCGGAGCGGAGCGGAGCGGAGAATAATGGACTTTACTCACATTCGCTGAAGGAGAGAATCCTAGTGCGAATTGATGAGCAGTACATACCTACCTAGGTCTAGGTAGGTAGTCAATGTCGTCGTTGATGTTTTCTTCATTGTAGGTAGGACTGGGTGAAACTCTCGTGGGAAAGAGGGCAGCGCAGACGTCTTGGGAGTTCGGTTTGTTTGTCTAGTCATCCCAACCGGCTTCTGATCGTTGGAGGGAGTCGCACGTACGACATCTACCTTTCCTATGTACTCTTCAACCAGCACACTATGTGAACGCACGATCAACTTCGCGAGCCACAAGAGATCCCAATCTGTGTATTATGAATTCATGATTAGTACCTATGTATGAGAACCCTGCTCGTGAGATTCATGCTGATCTCTAAATAATAATAATTATATAGCTGTGCGGAAGTGAAGATCGTATTCAAACATGATGGAAAAAGTCCAAAAATTCTTCCAGGGATCTGAACGCCATGCTATAACCAGCCACTCCGCCCCGGATCATTCAGCGTGAAAGAGGAAAAGCACAGGACTGAAGGAAGGAGATCAGCACTTGATCCTCTCCCTCTACCAGACAACGGAAACAATAGCAAGGAAAACGCTTAGCATCGCGATCAACAACGACCAGCCACCCCCCGCCACCGCCGCCGAAGTCGTCCGCACCGTCGCTTCCACGAACGTGGAACCACACGTATCATCGATCTGTCGTGCGGCGGCGGCGTAATCTCCGTTTAGCGGCTGACTGCTGTTCCCTGCCGCGGCGGCGAACACCGCCATGGTATTCTGCAAACACGGCGTGCACGCGAGCCGGGCATTAGCCGGTAAACCCACACCGAGCGGGAGGTAGTAGATGTAGCTGCTGGACGGGGCGGAGGCGTTGGTCACGGCGGCGGCGAAACAGTAGGTCCCTGCGTCCGCTGCCGCGGAGCCGGGGGAGGTCAGGCAGGCGGCGTGGTAGAGGGGTTCGTAGGCGATGAGGCCTGCGTAGGCTTGCTGCACCATGGGGTTTTGCAGGGACAGGTCGTGGCCGCAGGTGTTGGGGGATTGGATCTGGCGGGCCAGGCTGGCCATGAGGGTGGTGCAGGTGGGGAGGTCGACGGCGCAGGTTGCGTCGAGGGTGCGGGTGAGGCGGAAGAGGGATTGGGTGGTGGCGAAGAAGGCGTTGGAGGTCTGTTGGCGGGGTTGTTGTTGTTAGTGGTGGGTGGAGGAGGGAGAGGGAGGGGGAAAAGGTACCTGGAGGAGGAGGGAGAAGGGTAGACATTGGTTGAAAGTGGCGTTGGAGAGAAAGCTGTGGAAGAAGGCCGGACAGCTGGGAGTGGTGAAGTTGTTCCCTAGGCTGGAGTCGAAGGGTTTGGGGAGGGAGCTGGAATCCGTTGACGGAGGGGCGGTGCTGATGCTCGATGGAGGGGATGTTGATGAGGAGGCATCGCTATGGCTTGTCGATGGGGTCGTCGACTCTTGCCTCGCGTGCAGTCGCATCGGTTGGGCTGGGGGTTCACTCCGGTCGAAGATCAGATCCGTGCGTTGTTGGAACGGCTGTGCGAAAAAAGATTCGGTCGCGGGTGCTCCGCGACAGCAGAAGAGGATGCTGACGATCAGGGCGAATCGAAGACTTTGCCATGGCCGACGGTTCAAGGTGCGTTGTGTACGCTGTCGGTATGTACACTGATGTTGACTCGGTTGATTTCGAGCGCTTTGTGTCACGGCGGCATTGGGCTCGGAGGATGTTGAGCTGCAGAAGGCGGAAGGGTGGCGTGGTGCAATCATCGCACCAAGTTCCGAGTCAACAGCAGCACCGTCGTTGTTGCATGGCAAACGATGGATTCTCTTTCTTCTTCCTCCTCCTCCTCCTCCTCCTCCTCCCTACAACCAAGAGAGTGAATAAGAAGAAGCCGTGGTCCGGTGGTTGTTATTATGTATCGATCTCAAGCAGCTTTTGCTGCAACGAGTCTAGAACCCGCCCAATGCGATCAAGCGAAGAAGAACCCTTGCGTAAAAGAGGGAAAGGGTGTCGTCGGCAGCGGGCCACTTTGTTGATCCCCCCCCAGAGAAGAGGCGAGTGAGTTATCAGAGCGCGAGCACGGCTCTTGCTTGCTTGACTTCCTACCTATATGTAGGTATGTTGGAAACTGCGTGGGTCAGAGGATGAGGATGTAGAGGTGAGATGGGGGGAATGAAGATGTCGAGATGATATACCGACAATCCACCACCCTGTTCGCCCGTCTCTCACCATCGACGACCAGCGTCGCAGAAGGGTACATGTGGGTGTTGGGAACGGCGACCATCGAATTGTTAGCGTGGTGTCGGACGGACGTGCAGGTTGGACGGGGGCGGACCGCGGCACACTATTGCTCTTCGTCTTCTTCTTCTATCGAATGGGCTTGGTCTGTGTGTACCTTTGGATCGATTAATTTACTTCGTGGCTTGCATGAACGCATGAAAGGCTGCCAAAGTGCGTCCGAGCCACGCGGATTTGGCGGTTCTGGTGTAACATTGATGAATGGAGAAGATGTGCAGTACCATTATTTATCAACGCAAGATGCCTGGGAGAGACCTTGCGAAATAGCTGCCGCCCGGTCCCAACGACAAACCCCTAGATTTCCAGTCCTCGTCCTCGACCCGATAGGAAAGGAGATCGATGTATTGGCCTTGGGGCACGTGGGATCAATGCTTTTCGCTGTCGCTAATACTCTATTCTTTGATGAACTCGGTATCGTACCCGTATCAATACGGTCAGCTTTACAGTACCGGGCAGTAGCCTTACCAGACGAGTGAGGGCTCAATTCATTGTTGACACCGACGCACCGCAGGCCCATCACCGCTCGATACGTATAGCAAATGCCCGAGTCCTCCGATGCGAGCGTTCATGTACTGCTTGCCTTTCGTTGGCCACTCATGTCTGTTGGCCATGTCCGCATTTCATGTACCGCGATGTCGTGTCACCTGTCCCATCCTGACGGTAGATTGGTCGTTCACCGATACGAGGGGGCTGAATCGACTCTTACCCTCGCCCGACGGTGCCCAGAGCTTCGAATTGTGTACACTGTACAGGTTCCGGCTACAAGACTCAGCTTGAAGACACAGCTGGTGGTGGGGATGAAGCTGATGACCTCGGGATGAGGCTCTTCTCACAAACCTCTGCCATGAGATATCGCGCTACATATCATAACACTGACGGCAGAAGAGTCTGACGACATGTAGAGCAACGTATACTCCTTCTTCGACCTCATCCAACCCGGCATGAATACTGAAAAGCAGTGCGCGTTGGTCATTGGTGCATCCCGTGGCATTGGCAGGCAAACGGCCATCGACCTGGCAAGGAATGGATACGCCGGTAACTCCCCTTCGCACCCATATTGCTACCAACACTGTTCCCTAACATCACACGCACGCACAGTCGTAGTCGCCGCCAAAACCACGTCCGACGCGAGCAAATGCCTGCCCTTCCCGCCCGACCCATACAGCCCCCAGTCCACCATCAACACCGTGACACGCGAGATTCTAGAAACAGGCGGCGAAGCCTTACCTCTGCGAGTGGACGTGCGTGACGTAGAGAGCATCCAGGTCGCCGTGGAGCAGACGGTACAGAAGTACAAACGCCTAGACGTGCTGGTCTACAACAGCGGCGCGATCTGGTGGAGCAGCGTGGCGCAGACGCCGATGAAGCGCTTCCAGTTGATGCAGCGCGTGAACTCAGAGGGACTCTACGCGTGTGTGCAAGCATGCCTGCCACACTTTTATCGACGCGGACAGGGTAGGATCGTCGTCGTCAGTCCGCCGGTGTACAGCCGGTTCCTGCGAGGCAAAACCGCCTACGCCATGACCAAATGGGGCATGAGCGCTTTGACGCTCGGCCTGGCCATGGATTTCGAGCGAGAGGGCAGGTCGGAACTCGCCGTCACGAGCCTGTGGCCGGCGGTGGTATGCTGCGCGGATGCCCGTCCCTCGGGATTCAGGCTGACCTGACGTAGGCTGTTGAATCCGCCGCCACGCAGAACCCTCAAACCGACCGCTCACAACTCCGCACGCCGGCCATTTTCTCCGACGCCATCTCGGAGATCCTCCAGGCGCCTGCGGGAGTCGTCAACGGCCGTTGCTTGATCGACGAGGACTTCTTGCGAGAGCGCGGCGTCAGTGATTTCGGCCGATACGCTCTAGTGCCTGGGACTATGCCACGACGCATCATGCCGACCGCTTTTCCCGACCTGTCGGTTCAGGAGCAGGCGGACGAAGGCGTGAGACTGGATAGCAGCACGTTGCCTAGGGCTACCAAGTTGTAGTACCGAAGGGCGGGATTAACCGCAGCGGTGGCAAATTGCTCGTGTCGCGACTCTGGGCTTGGCAGGTAGCAAGCGAGCGAGATGTAGGTGACTTCTCCAAGCCTTTCATCATAGGTTTCTTTACATTACAGTAACAACGAGTCCTGCAAAGATGCGTAATCATGGTTTACGGGCTTGCATTCCGCAGAGATCTAGGCACAGCGGCAAGTAACATTCCAATCTCAACGCGCGGCCAAAACAGTCTCCCTGCCATCGACAGAATGCTGCTGCTTAAGATTGCGATTGGCGAACCCAAAGCTCACAAAACCAAAGCTCCCCGTACCGCGATACGTCGACAGTACATTCGTCGCAGAATCCCTTGTCAAACACACTCGTTCCAGCAACCTTACGCATATTCATACTTCAAGCCTACGGCTTCGTGACATCGAGCAGTGCAGGAAGACGATCTCTCCTCAACCACGATGCGAGGATTCGGTATCGCCGCCGGCGTGGCCGGACTCCTCGTGGGTCTCGCGTCCGCACAGAGCAGCGTCACCCCAACGTTGGCGGCCGGTCCCACGTATCAACCAGCCGTACCATGGACACAGGGCAATGGCCCCTGCTCGGCCGGAAGCACGGCGACGGCGACGGGCGGTTACGGCGGTGGCGTGTACCAAGACATCTTCGGCGGCTACTGGGAGATCGAATGCGGCTTTGCTTGGAGTAGTACGCAGTATTACGCGGCGGAAGGTGGCCCAGGTAGTCAGCAGGCGCCCGGCACCGCCGCTCAGGGCATGTACGCCTGTGCCAACGGATGCGCTCAGCGGCCGGGATGTGTTGCCTATGAGTTCTTCGGGACCACCAGTGGACCCCACAGCGGTAGTGGGAAATGCGTGTAAGTTTCACGTCGGCGAGGGGTTGTGCGTGATGCTCCTAACGCGTCTCTGTAGCAACTTCTTCCAGGGCCAGCAAGGCTCTCTGGTCTACAACGGCTCTTGTTACGGCACCGGCACCTGTTCGAGCGGGGCGGCGAGCTCCATATATGCGGCGGCGTATCTGCTTCAGGGCGGCCCGGCTGCGATTTGTCCTTACGTGCGTCGCTCTTCGAACGTCTTGGTCGATCACGCGTATTGATGGACTCACAGTATAACAACACCGTCTTTGTCGACAATCAGAACGTCGCGTGGGCCATTTACTGCGGCTCCAGCGTTGGCGGCCCGCTCAACGGGGGTACCGGCACCAACGGAGGGTACTATTCCAGTGCGTTTGATACCGTCCCTCTCGGCGGTGCTCTAAGTACTGACGTGGTACTCCAGACATGGGCGCTTGCCTCGCGGGCTGCGACAATACCACTGGATGCATGGGCGTCGCCTTCCAGTACAGCGGTAACGAACCCGCCTACGGCACCACAAATCCCAATGATGGAAGCGCTGGGATTGGCCACTGCTTGTTCTATGCGACCGGTGCGTATGCCGTCACCACCGCCGCGCAGACGACGTGGAACGCCGCCATCCGTACGACGCTGGCCTCGTCCAGCACGGGTAACAACGTCCCGGTCGCTACCTCGACTGCCGTTACTACTACGACGGTTCGTACGAAGTCCGTGTACTGCTGTGTGCAAAACTAATGCGGCCTTTCGTTGCAGACGACCTCGTCTACTCCTACCACGACTACCGTGAGTTGTAGAGGACTGCGGTTGCACTGAGCTCATGCTGATGGCAGACAGACTACTACCACTACTTCCTCAACTCCCACGACGACGACAGTAAGCGGTGTCAATCGTAGTCGACTGCGCCCATGCTGACAGCGAACAGACCACGACTACAACGACGTCTAGCCCGTCCTCCTCGAGCGCCGCTGCCAGCGCTGCCGGCGGTACGGTCACTTACGCCACAGTTTCCAGTTACGCGGTGACGACGACGCAGGTCAACACGGCGACTGCCACCTACACCACGGTGTCCAGCTACCCCATCACCACGACGCAGGTGCAGACGTACACCACTTCTTATCCCGTCACGACCACTCAGGTCAGCACGGCGGCTGGTACGTAATCACGTTCGCTAATGAAAGGTCCGCTCGAGTCGGTGTGCTGTTTTGCTGCGACGCTTGAACAATCGACTGCTTTGCGGCTCAGCTTTTGCGAGTACGTGTGTATTAGACGTCCGCTGACACGATGACCAGGCTCAACCGTCACGCAAACGACTGTCTCATACGCTACTACGACTGCCGTCACAACCCAAGTGTCGACTCAGGTACGTGTGTGTGCAAAAAGCGCCATCCATCTTCCGCTTCGCCTCTGCCAAGAAGGAGGTCGCTGACCTTTGCGATAGACCACCACCGCCGTCCAAACAAGCACCGTCGTCTCGTCCTACGTCACCTCCGTCGTGACCACCGCCTACAGCACCGTTACGTACACGACGGTCTCCAGCTACCCGGTGACGACGACGCAAGGTACGACCGTCGTTTCTACGCAGCAGACCACCGTTTCAGGACCTACTCAGACGGTGTCCGGACCTACGCAGACGGCGACGGCGACCGCAACTGCAACTGCGACCACCGCTTTGGCCGTCAGTACTTGTTACATCGTGAGCGGACAGACCTCGTGCATGGGACCGACATCGAGCTCCGTGTCGTCGATTTCGTCACCTTCCAGCAGCTCGGCAATGTCGTCTTCGTCGAGCATGAGCACCAGTATTTCCTCGAGTGTAAGCAGCAGTGCCTCCTCGAGCGCTTCGCCGTCCTCTTCGTCAGCAAGCTCATCCGCGTCGAGCAGTATCATTAGCAGCAGTAGCAGCAGCAGCCGAGCATCGTCTTCCTCCTCCGCCTCGTCCTCCTCCGCCACGCCCAGCGGCACCGCCGTGGCCTTCGCCTGTCCCGCCAACAACGGCCAAACCGTCACCGAAAACTCGCAATCCTACGTCCTCAGCTGCGCCAGCACCATCGTCGGCGGCGTTGGCGGGTCGGGCGGGAACAGCACCGCCGCCAACAGCTTCAACGACTGTTTCCCGCTCTGCGACGCCGTGGTCGGCTGCACGGGGTTCACGTACAACGGCAGCGTCAACGGCTTGGGCCCGGGTTTTTGCTATTTCCGCACCGACGCGGCCCTGCGCTTCGCCTCGAACGATACGGCTCACGTGGCCGCCATTCGAGCTGCGAACTACGTTCCGGGCACGACGACGACGACGACGTCGACATCGACCTCGGTCAGCTCGAGTGCTAGTTTCAGTGCCACTCCGTCGAGCTCGAGTAGCAGCGCCAGCTCCAGTTCCAGCATGGTCTCCTCGACTGCGATGACAACTTCGTCATTGTCGTCGTCGGCCTCCACTTCCTCCAACCCGAGCAGCAGCTTGTTCTCGACTACATCTGGAACCTGTCCTCCTCCGACCACCGTTACCGTTACGGCCACGCCTGCGCCCGCGACGACCGTGACCGTGACGGCTTCGAGCTAAGGATGAACGGATTGCTTTGGATGTATGCTCAGAACATTCGTGGATCCGTTTGAGAATGCGTGTGATGGTGCGAGGGAACGGGGATGGATGTTTGTGATCTTTCGTTGATGACGATCTATACCTTTCTCGTTGTTTTTGGAAAGACGCTTTGTGGGATTATCTGGTCACGTGGCAGACAGCGGTAATGACATGTTTTTCTCTCTTTCGATATGTCGAGGACGTGCTTGTGTTTCGCGTCGTAGACCTGAAAATTGACGACCAGAACTCCGGCACACTCAGCCGTGCTGCTCGTCTCTCCGCCGTCGATCTTCCACCAACGCGTGGTGCGGGGGCATGAGGAGACTGCACCCAACGGTGTAACCTCCCGCCAGAAAGAGCTTCATCGATGCAACGATGCATGGGGCCATTTTCTCCGTCCCGTCATTGCTGGGTAATGAGCATCGGTACGGGCATGGTGTCAGTGTATCACCGTAAGTTGAGGAGACACGCCAGCTTCGACCGTTTCGTCCGCAACGCTCCATCTTCTGCCCTACAAACATGATGAAGGCGTGGATCAAAGCGGCAGCGTTACTGCTCTGCTTCAATGCTGGTGATGGATCCGCAGAGTCGACTCGTCCATACCCACCCGCAGATGCGTACCTACAAACGACCAACTTCCTGGATCACGAATCCTACCTCGTCGGGCTGGACGACCACCAGTGGTACCTCGACAACATTCCCTTCATCGACGTCCCGGACCAGTCCACGCAAGAAGTCTACTACTACCGCGCTAGCGTCATCAAACGCCATCTCAAATGGGCCCACGAAGGCCACGGCTGGGTCGTCACCGAGTTCATCCACCCGGTCTCCTGGGCCTCCAAGTTCCAATCCATCCCGGACAGTGCCGCCCACCACCTCCTCGAGCTGCGTTGGTTGCGCGACCCCAATTACGTCAAGAACCTGATCGAGACGTACACGCGCGGCGGGCTCGAGAAGTTGTCTGGGATCACCTACACGCATTACATGCATCGGGCGATTCTCGAGCATGCGCAGACGACGGGTGATATCCCCTTCCTGGTGTCTCAGCTGGAGGGCATGGTGGCGATGTATGACTTGTGGAATGTAACGATCGATTCGACGACTGGTCTGTATCATCGCAATCCGCTACAGGATGCGCAGGAGTACAGCCTGCCGGGCTATCTGACTGGAGGGCCCGGAGGCGGACCGATGGATGAGTGGAATGACTTTGGCTTGAGTGCCGCTCAAGGTGGTGGTAACGATTATAATTTGATCTGGTTGGGACCGGAAACTTACCGACCGAGTCAAAACGCGTATATGGTGGCGGGTGCTCGTGCGATCAGTCAAGTCGCCACGCTTGCTGGGGAGTGAGTGAAAGTCGTTCTCGTCCAGATTGACCGCAGCTGATAAGAGGACAGCATCGCGTTGGCGCAGACATGGAGCGACTATGCCGAAGACCTCTACAGTCGTATGCACGATAACCTGTACAGTGACGAGCTGAACTTCTGGATCGACGTGGTCGAAGGCACGAACCTGCGTTGCCAGGGCCGCGAGCTCATCGGGTACTTTCCATACCGCTTCGACATCGGCACCAATGAGACGATGCTCAGAGGCCTGGAGACGGCCACCAATAACGAACACTTCTTGACCGAGTTCGGACCCACGACTCTCGAGCAGATGAACCCATACTACACAGCCCTCAAAAACACGACCTACTGCTGCCAATGGAACGGGCAAAGTTGGCCGTTCTCGACCTCCGTCTATCTCGGTACTCTCGCCCGTATCGCTCGCAACGGCTTGAGCAGCGTCATCACACCTGCCCTTTTCAACCAGGAACTCGACAAGTACACGCGCACCAACTACAAAGATGGCGTACCCTTCACCGCCGAATCTCATTATCCCACCATCGACATGTGGTCGGGCGATACGACGAACCACAGCGAGAACTACCTGCACTCGACCTACCTGGACAACATCTTCACTAACTTGTTGGGCATCGTGCCAACCTTTGGCGACACATTGGTGCTGCAGCCACTTGTCCCCAGTGACTGGTCGTACTTCATGGTTGAGAACCTTCCGTACCATGGCTCGCTGCTGACGTTTGTCTGGGACCAAACCGGAACGCACTATGGCAACGGGTCATACGGTGGCAGTCCCGCCAGGGCTGGCTTCAACATCTACAGCAACGGCACTCTGTTCCACAATCAGAAGACTCTGTGTGCGGTCAATGTCACTCTACCCTTCGACACAGCATCTGCAGCTCAAACACTCGCTTCGCAACCAGAATGGCAGAACATTCTTGCCAATCCCAATTGTGAGCATCCTCATCTTTCAATTTAAATGTTGGCCAACCTAACGCTTTTTGCAGCACCGTGGAACTTGCCGAGTGTAACAGCTGACTGGAATCTGCTACCGAACGGCGACATCGGCAGTTACGAAGCGTGGAAGATGAACGATGGTCTTCTCTGGTACGACACGACACCGGACAACCGATGGACTAACAACCAGAGCGAAGTCCCATACTCGACCATTAACATCACACTACCGCGCGCCCGAAAAGTCCACAGCGTCAGTCTCGCGATCTTTGTCGACGCGGAACGTGGTGGCGTCGTCGAGTGCCCTGACGGCATCAAGGTCGTGGATGGGAAGGGCAATACCGTCGCGTATAAGAAACCATGGACGGACTGTGTTCCCAACGCGCTGAGCACGGTGTCCTTTGCGGCGCCGACTGCCAACAACACGAGCAACGTCACGACGCCGGACGCGGGATACACGGTCGAAACGGACTTTTTGCAGGTCGTGCTGAGTGATCGGCTAAGGTACACGACTGCGGTCAGCGAGATACAGATCTGGGTTGCTCCCGAGACCGGTCCGCGTTATGAAGCCGAAGACGGCTTGATTGGGACGTTCATTGGTAGTTACGAGGGACGTTTGACGGGGTTAAACGGGACGGTTGAGAATGGAGGCGTGAGCCTGGGATCGGGCGGATGGGTCGAGCTGGCCGACGTGCGGACGAGAAATGGTTCTGCGGGTTCTGTGCCGTTGACTGTTGTTGGTGGCGGTAGTGGGACGGTCGAGGTCCAGCTCAACTGGCTCACGAACCAGACGGTGACTTTCTCGGGCGCGGTGAACAAGACTCTCATGGTGCCGATGCTGCGGGGTGGGAATGTTGTGACGATCTTGCAGACGGACGGGCGGCCATTCGTTGATGCGCTTATCGTGGGCAGCTGAAGAGCTCACAAATATAACGACCATGATGAGATATGTAGTGAAATGCAGTTCTGCTTGGAGACAGAAGATGTTGTTCGTCTTGGTCCGTGCTCCGCAACTTCCGCTTCGTGATTTAGCGCGCGTCGCGTCGCGTCCATACATGTACCTCTTAAGCTTCGTTACAACTTCACGACTTCTTACAATACGAACACTCTCAATCTACACTTCACCATGTTAGCAGCCACCGCTCCACCGCGTATCGACGCCAAAAAGCGCACCGTCCTCGACCCGCGCAAACGACAGTTCGCCAAATCACAATGGGTCGAGCAAGACTACGCGCATCGGATGAACTTCTACACCATCCCGCCCACCGGAGACGTCAGCCTTGAGCAATTTGAAGAATGGGGGATCGCACGGTTGAAAGTGTTGGCGGAGCTGGAGGCGTGCCAATTCCGGAACAAAAGCTCGGCGGAAACGGACGAGTACATGCGGCCAGTGCTTGACAAATGGTTGAGGTTAAGCAGCAACAGCGCGAGGAGTACGGAGATTGGGATGGAGAGGAAGCAAGATCACTACAGTCATTGGACGCTCCGGCTTGCGTTCAGCAGCACGGCAGATATGAGGCAGCGGTTCGCCCGATTGGAGACGATGCTGTTCAAACTCCGACTGCAGCAGGACGATACCAGGGAGCGCCGAGAATTTGTTGGGTCCTTGCCGATGTCGTGGGAGGTTGTCAGTGCGGAGGAGAAAGCCATGTGGCTCGATGACTTGAAGGCCGCCACCGGCTTCTCGAGCGCCAGGGGTGACGAGGAGAGCTGGTTTAAGGTCAACTGGGAATCGGTGCCGGAGCTCGTGGAGCGGCGACAGTGCTTGCTCAAGCGAGGCATGGCGTACGTGCACGTGCGAGAACAGCTCAGTATGGTCGTCAACGAGTTCTCGCGGCAGCTCGAGTCCGGGCTGGAACTGGCGGCACGCTTCTTGCCGCGGATGGATGAAGATAACCGGCTTTCCCCCATCCTGCACCATCTGAGCCAGAGCTTTGTGGCGCCAGAAGCTGCGTACACCGAGGGCGAGAGCATCGGCGATATGGCGGCCATTTCGGCGTCGAGCATTGACGGTCTCAGCCAGCATTTCCCGTTGTGCATGCAAAATATTCACCGCGAGCTGCGCAAGAACAGCCATTTGAAGCACTTTGGTCGTCTGCAATACACGCTCTTCCTGAAAGGCATCGGCCTGAGTCTGCAAGAGTGCATCATTTTCTGGCGGAAGAGTTTCAAGCTCATCGCCGACGGTAAGCCGACAACACACAACTTTCCCAAGGTGCTCTATGCTAATAGCAAGCACAGACAAGTTCAAATCCGAGTACCTCTACAACATCCGCCACTCCTACGGCGACGTCGGTGGCGACTCGAACCGACGCGGCCGCGGCTACACACCCTTCTCCTGCTCGAAACTGCTCACCGAAGCCTTGCCGTCCGCCGGACAGACCAACGGCTGCCCATACCGGACCTACTCGCCCGACAACCTCGTCACCCTCTTACAGAACGTCGGCGTCACGGACCGCGAGCTCATCAAAGGCGTGAGAGAGGACGTGGGCAAGCAACGGTATCACATCGCCTGCAATCGCGTCTTCGAGCACGCGCATAAAGGTGAAATCAAGAAGGTGTGTTCCTGTTCGCATTCTCATCCGGCGACTTGCCTGCTGACTCATTCGTGTGAATTCCGTAGGTCAAGGAGCAGAGCCTGTGGCCCTCGAGCGAGCTCGACACGATCGTGCACCCCAACACCTATTTCAAGCGGAGCTTTCTCTTGAAGAACTTGGGGAAGGTGCAGAGTGGTGATCTGGGGGTTGATGGGTCGACGCAGAGCTCTGGCGAATGAGTGAAGATGACTTGTTTTGGTTACGGCGTGGCGTAAGGTGTCGAAACGGTTGTTAGATGATTAAGTCGATGAGGGAGTATTTCAGTGAGAGGGTCTGGAAGTTATCGGGTACTGGGGCGTACAGCGCGAAGATGCCCGTTCGTTTTGGTGAGAGATTGAGAAGTCAAGTGAGCTCCGAACAACAAGCATGTCGGCTTCACTTTCTCATTCCTACCGCCACCGGTCACACACGTACTGCTTGTTGGCGTGGCATTTTTGTCAGTTATCTACCCGACAAGGGAGATTTTCGACGTTCAGAGGGGGCCCCATCCGCAAACACCAAAATCTCGAATTACCTTTAACTCACCCCTTTTCGGCGTGACGAAGGTCCCATCACACGTATCTACCGTCTTGAACACAAGACATGACCCGATGCAGCCATGGCGACTACGAGAGAGAGGCTTCGGACGGGCAAATGAGCATCGCATGATGGAATGAAGAACTTCCATTCGATACCATGCCCGAATGGCAAGACGCCGTAGCCCCGTCAGGCATCCGCGGGCAGGCCCAGGGCTTTCCACGTCTCCTCCCGTGAGCCAAACGCCAAACAACGATCTGTTGATGGGGACAGAAAAGAGCTGTTCCACGAACCGTCGTTGTCCTCGACTTTCGGAGAAATATCGGGTCCTTGGGAAAAGCCATGACAGGGAGGAATGAGAGTGAGAGGGAGGATCCGTCGTCTCACCCTTCTTACCTCTCAGCAATCCCATTCAACGCCCCCCTTCCCCTTTTCCTCCGGAAATCAAACCTCCATCCCCTCCAAAAAACCCGCCACCACCTCTCCACAAGCCATCGACGCCGTCTCCAAACC
>Ga0058704_10000928_pt1 | contig 14266 bp, 15 predicted proteins | sample AgamicMgSfe_FD_71363 | JGI IMG/M metagenome (GOLD analysis project Ga0058704, IMG submission 71363) | Agave microbial communities from Guanajuato, Mexico - Mg.Sf.e | ecosystem: Host-associated > Plants > Phyllosphere > Phylloplane/Leaf | place: Guanajuato, Mexico | collected 2012-05-30
TATAAACCCCCTCAACCACCCAACGTCCTCCGTCGTGCATGTGCATGAAGAGCATCTCTGCTGTCTGGGAAGCGACACGCGTGCAGCTCGCTGCTCCTGCAAGTCCAGCCGTCGTCTCGAGGCCAGCGAAAGTGCACATGCGCTCAGGTGTCTTGTAATATTCAGGCTTCAGCCCAGTTGACCCGGCATCGCGATAAGCTCGGCCGGCTGTTTCATGGCCGCTCGAGTCCGCCAAGACTCTTCTGAGACATCTGATCACATTGCCGAAGCTCGACCTGCCCTCTACTGTTCGTTTCAACGTCGGTAACGGACTCCTGTAGGCTTCCGAGCATTGCAGAATCTATATACCATCCTTTACTGCAGGTTTGTATGCACTGAAGCTCGTCAACATGGAGATCCCGCGCTCAGATTGCGTTCAGCTCATCCACGCGTTGTGTGGGTCGCTGTCCGCAAAAGGAGTGAAAAGAAGAATTATTGCTGTGCTAGCGTACCGTACAGTACGTGGTCGACGGATGATGCTTTAGCAGTGTCTGGCCGTCGACCCGAAGGACTTTGGCAAACCTGCATATCATATACAAGGGCTGAGGCAGCCAAATAAGATGCAGAGCAGCGAACTTGGAAGTCAATCTGAGCCGGTCGCTCTCCTGAGCTTCGTAGAGACCGGAACAGTGGTACAGTGAAACGCAACCTACCTCTTCTCATACTCTGCGCCTATACTACACCTTTCACTTAAATACGCAGAAACAGGCAGACGAGGGAGTCAACTTACCATCCTTCTAATCGTACTCCTACAACTGCTCGTTACAACCTTGCCATTACAAGCACGACCGAATATTTACACTACCTTCATTCTACTACGCCGCTGCTGCGCGCACCCGACGACGTGGCAGCGGAGGCGGCGCGAGCGCGAAAGTATGTAGTTGCCTGTTGACCGCATCTCGGTTGTCTCTGTCAACAACCGTATTGACGATGCGAACGGGGATGCGGAAGGCAGGCAGAGGCCTTGGTCTCATGCCTGAGACGCCTACATTGCCTTGCTCCTCAACATCACGCGGTTGTTGATTAGCTTCCGGGACCGCCGTCTCTCTGGGTGCGAACATGGCGCGGCGACTGGGATGCATGCCAGCTAGATCTGCTTCTTCAAGTGGCGTCCAGCTGTTTGCTGACTCTGCGTCTTCCCAATCGTTGATGTCGCCGTCCGCTTCGTACTCGTCGTACGCCGAGCCGGTAAATGGTGATTGTACGGTATCACGACCACCTTTCTGGATGTCGAATACGATCGTGTGGGGAGTCAGAGCATAGCCAACGAACTCAGCGCTGCTGTCACTTGGAGTACCTGGGTCACGTGGGTACGTGTCTTCAGGCTCCCGGTGAACATTTCGTGTCGCCGGCGTAGCAGGGTCGTTCAGCAGCGGCTGCGTCTCTTGCCGTGGTACGTACCCAAGACCTAAGACTCGGTTGCGCGCCTCTGGTGACGGAGGTAGCGTTTCTGGGTTGATGTAGCCGATCCTGAGACTCTCGCGGGTGCCGGCAAGTGCAGAGCTGAAGTCTACCTGATCGAGGAAGGCGTCTGTGAACTGTCCGTAGCCTCCTTGCAAGAACTTCTTGCTGATCCTCGCGCGGATCTTCTCGTGGTGGTTGGCAACTCGACGATGTTTGATGGTCTCATTCAGCAGAGGTGTGATAATGCAGTCCCTGCCTAGCGCGCCTACTTGGTTGAACCACTGTAGCGCCAGGCTATCAGCGTAGCTAGGGCCTTGAGTATGCATGCCTAGCTTCTGCTGGTAGTGGTTGACTGTTTTCTGTGAGCAGCCTAGCGTCTTCAGAAGATCAAGGGTACTGTATGATGGAGACCTGAACTCACCTATGCAGAGATCTGCGTATTTGTCATTCGGCGTGTTGTGTGCGTGACGGACAAGCCTCAGCAGAAAGTCGATCCAAGACAGGACCTCGACCGACTGCAGCGAGCCGTCATGCTGCCGAAACTCCATGGTCATCTTGCTACCGAATGCGACACCTTCTGGCGCGAAGTCCCGTAGATCCTGCAGATCAATTGTGCTTGAATGACTGTGCGAGCCTTGCAAACCCCTTAGCGCGGTCATATCCGGCGCATTCTGCACGAGCGTGACCTGTGCCGCTGCGCTGTACTGGTACGCTGCCTTGCGTACTTCTGGTCTGCTATTGAAGTGACTGCGTGGATAGGAGTCGTTGGCCTTTGGCGCCCCGAGAGTTACGAACTCCGGAGACATGGAGCCTCGCGCAGCTTGTTCTCGGCGGCTGTAGACGCGCATGCTGTGGAGCGTAGACCAGGGCATATTGTAAACTTCGGGTTCGATCACGTTGAAGTACTTGAGAGCCCCGTGCTTCCTGTTCTGTGGTGCGAGCGGCAGCTGGCTGCCACCGATGCGATTAGTCGCATGCATGGCGTCGATCTGCCGTTCGCACGCGACGTATGTCGATAGGGTGTTCTTGACCGTCCGCAGTGGGAAGCCGCGGTGCTTGTTGCCGACATGCACGTGTAGACCGCAGGTGTTATTGATGAAAACAGAGCAGCGGCTTCCCGCTCCTAGTATCTCCTTGTCAAGAACGGTGTTCAAGCGAGCCATGACTGCAGCGATCTCGTCAGCATAGCTGACACAGTGCGTGTGACTTGGGTCTGAGAGACTCCTAGTAGTCGGCCGCGGACGGTAAGAGCGCAATATACTGCTCCTCAACTCGACCGAATAGAAGTCGAAGTAGTTGAGGTCGTTCCCGAGCACTGCCTGCTCCTCGTAGCTGAGTTGAATCGAGCTGTCGTCGTCAACAGACCAAGTGCTATAGCTTTCGCCGAATGGCATAAGTGGGTGCCGCAGCATGAGCTTGAACTTGTGCTTCTCTCCGCATGTCGTACATCGAGCCTCCAGCAGTTGGTTTAGCACTTCGAATATGGCGAGCTTACCTGTGTCAGCTCTCGAGAAACCTCCACTCGCACGACGAGGGTACGTACAGTTCGCGACTATCATCTCGATCTCTACGCCGAGCGTGAGCTTGAGTGGCTTCTTCTCCGCCTGGAGCTGCTTGAGCTCGGCCTGGAGAGGTTGCGTTCGGCTGGCCTCAAGCGCGCCTCGGAATGGTGTCGAGTTGCTCAGGCCTGCTTGCTTGTTGAAGTTGAAGTTCATGGCTGGATGGTGGGAAAGCCGAGTATGTCGAAGCCAGCTTCGGTGCTCGTGTGCTCTGAGCCTGCAGTGTTGAGTGTGCAGACAGTATTGCTGACCAGCCGCAAATCAGGGAGTGATATAAGAGTAGAGAGGGCGCGGGATACGTGCAACCAGTGCACGGAACAGACCTTACTGTCGCTGTTGAAGACGTAAGGGTTGTTAAGGAAAGCGAAGCGGAAGGAGCAGGACTCATCCTTACTTGTATCTTGCACAATGGGACAATAGAACAATGCCACCACAAAAAGGGGTCAAAGGAAGATAACCCAAGTGCTTTGAGTTGAAGACAAAGGAAGAACAAGAATCGCTAAGGCGCTTACCCTCTCCAGAGGTCATAGACAGGATGCCGGTAAGTGTTATGGTCTAGCTTTTGCTCTCAGTGCCCTGAGTGATGAGGGGCTACGGAAGGAGCCTTGCTGATCTGTGATAGGTATCGTCTTCGTGTGTAATGCCTTGATGTTCACAGGCTTGGGATGGTTGCCGTGTCCTTACAGTGAGCGAGCCGGCATTGTAAGTACTGAACTCGATCTATCGCATTGCTAGACATGTCTGTATACCGTGTTTGGGTTTCTTCATAAAGAGAAATTTGAACATGTGTGTGAGGTGCAGCGGAAAGGAACAGAAAGGCATGTGAAAAGGCGAGGCCCACCCGAAACACCGGCACCACCTCTCATGCAGGGCCTGACGCTTCTAAGATCCATCTCCACCAGCGCCTCTCATGATCTGTCATGAGGTCGTCGTAGGAGCTGTACCATGGTACCTGAGCCATATTGCCGTCACACTCGCTTGACGCCTTGAGTACCTATTGTTTCACGTGTCCCTAAGTTCTCGAGCTTCGTCTACGCAAACTTCGCTCATTACATATACCCGCTTACGCATAGAACACGGGGTCGTTCTTGTCCTGTGATAGCCTGATAAGCATTGAGACTGTTCTGTCTCGCAGGAAATAAGATACCGGAAAGAAGACACCAAGACACGGTCCTTCGATGGCCACACAGGCCCACTGCGCATACGCTTTCGAGTGTCTAGCCGCCAGCTTTGAGCACCGTCAGCCGCTAGGCTTGACGCAAGTGGAGGAGCTATGGGAGCAGTATAACGCCGGCAAGACCGGAGAGTTGGAAGATGAGGAGGAAGAAGACCAAGAGCTGGAGGGAGAGGAGGACGAGAACATGATTGACGAAGAGGTAGACGAGCCGGAGCCGCCACCAGCGAAGCCGGCGGCCATATCACGACTGCTGAACGGAGGCAGTAGTGCGACGAGTTCAAGCAGTAGTCTGCCGTCTACCAGATCCTCGAACTCTTCATCGACGACGGACAGCAGAAGCAGTGGTGCAGATACGCCAGGCACGTCCAGGTCTTCGCTCTTCTCGCTCGGGCGGAGCAGACGAGATAGAAGTCAGAACTACCCTCTGTTCGTGACGTGGAACATCATCGCGCGTGGCGGCTACAAGAGCCTGCGAGGCTGTATCGGTACCTTTGAGCCGCAGGAGCTTGAGTATGGCTTGCGCTCGTACGCGCTGACTAGGTACACTGCACCTTCCTCAACTCGCCTTACCTGCAAGCTGTTAAGCTAATACTCACGTGCGCAGCGCTTTCGAAGACGTCCGCTTCTCTCCCATCTCCGTCTCCCTCCTCCCGCACCTCAGCAACCATGTCACGCTGCTCACCAACTTCTCCGAACCGACCAAAGACCCTATGGACTGGACGCTCGGCAAGCACGGCATCCGCATATCCTTCTCGCATCATACCCGGCGTTACGGCGCGACGTACCTACCTGATGTCGCGAAAGAGCAAGGCTGGACGAAAGAGGAGGCGGTGATCTCGCTCATGCGGAAGGCGGGGTGGAGTGGGAGCAACAGCTCATGGTTACGGACGTGGAGAGACGGGAAGGGTGAGTTGGTGAGGTATGAGGGCAAGCAGGTTGGGTTAGGGTATGATGAATGGCGCGACTGGAGGGATTGGGCGACGGAGCAGGCGGGCGCTGGAAGGAAGGCGTTGAACTAGGTCTGGAGCATGTGATGGGTTTTCAGTTGAGCGAGGCGTTGGTGTAATGGCTAATGTGTGACGACAACAAGATGCGATAGATACCCCAAGCGCCATTGAACGGCACTCTTCCAGTCCCAACCTCCACTCATTGTTAAAGCGCGCGTATCCACCTGCTTAGCCTCGAAGTCTCGAAAAGCAAGAAGCCCAACTCTCCACGCTTATGCTGGAGAATATAAGCCGCGTTCATCTACCCATCGCCCATCGTCATACAAGCAAGCAGCTTCCAGAGCATCTTCCTGCTGTTTACGACGTTCATACTCCAATTGCCATCGCTTCTGCAGCTCATCTTCTGCCTGCCGAGCCGCTTGACCCTCGTCAGCGGGCAGCTTGTCGATTTCTCGACCTCGTTCGATGATTCGGGATCGTTCATTCTGCCACGCTTCTGTGCAGCTCACCGACGCTGAGATGAGAGTGGTGTCTTGCGGTGTTGGGGTCTGACTTGTTGCTGAGGACGCAGGTCCTTTCTCGATCAATTGGTAGAAGATTTGCTTTTTATCGCGATCCCATTTGGTGCTGAAGACGACCATTGGGTCTTGCACCGTGCCTCGTCGCTCGTGAAGCAACACTTCTTCGCCCCGCTTGTATAGGGGACGCGCCTTTCTGTAACCTCTTGCGACACCGGACATGCGATGAGCTGCAAATACACTACTGGGTGTTTGTTGTAGTCCTCGCCAATGGTTTGGTCTTTTGGTCGATGAGTGGCTGGCCTCGTAATCAGCATCAAACTCAGCTATTGCGAAAAGCGTATGTCTGTGGTCCCAGTGATATAAAGAGAGTGAGAAAGTTGTGTGGCAAGCAGCAGCATGCTGCGCCTTGCATGCTGCAGCTAAGGAGGGAGGAGTACTGCATATCAGCTGTAGCTTCGGTCGGGCTCAGCCTCAAAGCTGATCGGGATGTAGAGCGGAGATTGACAGCTTTCAACACTTGCATACAGGAGTACAAAGTGCGACGAAGACTGCGTTATCATGCTTGTTTCGAAAAAAATGCTAGGGCCTTCAGGGCCAACACACTGGGCCTTGTCAATAGCACAGCGGTTCAGACCTCGCAAGCACCATGAGATCGATCCATTACCCGAATATGCTCCAGGATTCGGAGAAGTATCCGCGTTCATCAGCAGCGATCGCGAAGGCGGCCTTTTCAGACGTTTCAGAGAGCTCAGCGCCCGTAACCTCCTCTATATGCAGTCTGAGCTGGCTTCACTAGAGGACGACTTGCTTGGAATGGACGAGGAAGATACGGTTGAAACCAAACCTTTGCAACGAATGACGAATGAAACGTGCGCGGTAGATTGGGATACGCTGAGGCGGGTGCAACATATCGATGAGAGGCAAAGGAGGCGCATGGCACTGATACTAGAGATCAGAAAGCTAATGAAAGAATATCGTACGTTCCCCTCGGCCTCGCGCATTATGCATGGTGATATCAGTGATAGCGTGTCAACGTTTCAGGCTGGAGATAGTTCTCGGGGATCATAAGCACTGATAGTGGCAATCAGAGAAGGCTTTATGCCTTGACCAGCGCGTAGCGACGCTGCCAGCACCGACGTCATCATACATGAAAGTTTTCCGAGCATTCACCAATGTGAAGCACGGCGGTATTAGCATTCGAGGGCCACCGCTTGCGGAGATTGAGCAAGCCGAGTACGTTGTAACGTACAAGGCGCCGGAGGTGGATCGGCTGACCACGCTGATCGAGAGTGCCATCACGAACAGTGGCATATCGCTGTTCGAGGTACGTATGCCCCACTCGGTTTCGATTATCTGCTGAAGCGATCCCATTTAGGAGAAACGGAGGGTTCCGGAATCATGGAGTGCGATGTACTTTTATTCCGACAAGATGGTTGAGAGGGCAGTAGCTGTGATAGCTGTCTTGCTGGCTGCCGTTCTGCTCGTGGGTGGCATTGCAACTCTCGATTACGTCGAAGGAAAAGGTGCGCGTCTGGGTACACTGGCTGCTTTCACGGTCGCTTTCGCCGCGTTCGTGGGTCTGATGACAACTGCGCGGAGAGCTGAGATGTTCGCGGCCACGGCTGCTTTCGCTGCGGTGCTTGTCGTGTATGTGAGCAGTGCTTCATGAAAGGCACCCGAGCACGCTGTAAAGTAGGGAGCTTGACAACAGTGTGGACAGCAACATCGTCAAAACGGCTCGAGCTTGTAGACTTCGTACGCCGGCTCCTCGTATGGGTGTGCTCTGCCGCCAGTGTCAGTCCATGGCCCTATTTATACTTGACACGAGACATGCTTCTTCAACGCTTCAACAGCCGCTCTCGTGACACTGTGCCCAACACAAATTGTCTCGCATCGCACCTCGCCGACCTCCTCGAGCTTGCCAAGTGTGCCGATCGCCGGGTTCGTGGAGCTGCCCGGCCTGAATTGGCCTACGCCTGGCATGGTGAAGCAACACTCGGTGTAACTGCCCTTGCCAGGATAGCTGCCGGCGCCTGCGGCGAAGATCGCGGTCTTGATGTCAGGAAGGGACTGGGGAGGAGCGAAGAAGATGAGCTTGTAGCGCTCGTCGGGGGTTGAGGAGGCCATGGTGCGAGAGAGGAGGAGTGATGGTACGGTCATTGCTGTCTTCCTGAGGAGAGCGTGTTGGTACACGATAGCGGTTTGGAAAGCATGGAGAGCATGGAAAGAACAATCGCTTGCCTGCAAATGCGGTGATGGCTTGGGATGCCTAACGCTGGTTTCTATGAGCTTTTAGCTCCTTGGTGAGGACTTCTTGGAGCTTCACACTGCGAACACCGCATGTCCATGCTTGCAAAAATCATATCTCGCATCCCTGGTCCCAGGGTACTCAGAAAGGATAGATATCATTATCCATATGAGCGCGACGAATCGACAGCGTCACGTGCTCGCGCGCAACCGAAATCTAAGTGAGGGGCAACATGACGTATGTCTTTACCCCGCCTTCACCTCTGAGGCCTGGAGCTTGCGTGGTGCCTGCTTGCCCTCTTTCTTCTGCCCTCTTCTGTAGCCGCGTTGCATGTGAATCTGTTGCTTGACGCAGGCGGCACGGCAGAGCAAGGAAGCAGTAAGGTAGGAGGCTACGTTACACGTGATCCTGAGATCGTGAACAGTGAAAGATCATCGCCATCATATCCAGCTTCATGACTTGGAAAGTAAGCGATCGCGACTCCTCGAAGAATGCGGTCAGGAACACGAGCATCCACCCGCCAACCATTGGCGAGCCTGCTGTTTCAGAAAGCCACAGTTGCCATGTGGAGCATCCACATGATACATTCCAGTGAAGCCGGTGCCTGCCAAGCGTGTACCTTGCGCGGTTTTTGTGGCTGTGACTACCAAAAGCAGTCATGTGTTGATTTGCTCTGACGTAAGTTGTGGCACGTGGTTGTTTGGCAGTTGCTCTCCGGAACAGCTTAAGTAGCTCTCAATTCCTTCGAACTTCTTCCTTTTCTCTTACACCCACTCACCACACACAAACTGTACCAACAACTCACACACCCATCACCAATCAAACATTAAACCGACTACCAACCAAACAACCAAACAATCAACTCGGCAAACATGTCTGACCTCGGCCGCAAGGACATGGGTGACAGTGAGTCCTCATCAGTATCTTCCCATTGACTCTCCCCACACTGACAATCATTCCAGAGGTTCACGACAAGGTGAAGCCAGACAGCCAGAAGGGCATTGGCGAGCAGATCGGCGACAAGGTCACTGGTGCCACTGACAAGGTTAGCCGGTAAGTTTGTCCCCAACACCGATCCCACCGCGACGACTGACTCACATACCTCATAGTGACGCCGTCCCCGACGACCAGAAGTCCACCACCCAGAAGATGTCCGACTCCGTTTCCCGCGGTGCCGACTCCGCCAAGCCACAGGAGGAGAAGTCCACCGTGCAGAAGGCGAAGGAGGCCGTCGGCCTCTCGTAGATGCATCAACCTGCGTCTCTTCATACGACCATACCGTCGTCGACACACCTCGATACATGCATGGCTTGTTGGCCGTGATGGTGGCATAGCTGGCATGGATACGATGGCATGAGCACGATGGGCATCTTTCCACAGGATGGAGATGCGAATGGAGTTTGCTTTGTACCTATGATACCACAATAACGGCATGAAAACACTGAGTTCAGCTCAAGGACTTGACTTCGCTTCTCGTGCTCTTCTCCGTCGATGGTGTCCTCGTGTAAATCTCCTTCCCAGCATTTTTCGCTACCATCAGATCGTATCTGGGCGGTGTCCTGACTGACTTCTGCTGCTACCTTTTCGCAACCTGCTGTGCACCAGGCCACGTTGTCTTTCCCAGCATCTTCCATAAGCCTTTCACCTGCACCTCGAAGCTGATGGTCCTCGTTTCGTTACTGCAGTTGTACATCATGTATCTAGGAGTACGAAGACATCACTGCTGGCCCTGACGATCAGGAACCTGGACCAGCTCAGCCGTGAACCTGTTGCCTCGGCCGACAGCAACTCCTTGTCAACAAACAACATACAGCATGCGTATCGCTCAGCTTCGCTTGACGACTCAACGGCACTGCTCTCCGATACGCAATGACCTCTTCTCTGAGCCGATAGCTTCGCTAGCGCCCCTCTGTGACGATAGGAACCTCTGGGGAGGATGATGAAAGAGGGACACCAATGGGCGGTGCGGCAAGCTTAGGAGACATATGAGCAAGAGAAGGAGATACGCCGGTCAGGATACTTTGGAGTGTTGGCAGGAAGGCAATCGGCGCTTGGCACAATTGACGAGGTACCCATTGGGAGCATGTATGCCATTTGCACCGACATGCTCGGACATGACAGTGGTAAGCGTACGGAGGTACGGTCAACATGCCGAGTAGCTTTGTGTACGCGGAGCAGGACATGGTACCCGAACGGAGCTCATGCGGCTTTAGTAGGCTGAACCTCCATCTCCACCTGCTCCTCGTACTTCACCGATTAATAAACGAGTGGGCTGTCCGTATACCTCTCCTACTTTCTTCCGTTCCAATGCAACTATGTGCCGGCATCTGCTATCCCATGACGACTGACAGTACACTTAGCCAGGAAGGGACCGAGAATACTGTAAGTACGACCACTCCAGTCGCACAGCGCGTTATACTCTCTATGGACGCCCCCTGTAGCTTGATACCTGGACTACTGTCTGCCCGGCTCTTCATGACTACCCTCGGGGCAATCATCCTCCAACGTCAAGGCTGCTCATGTCCTTTTTGTTCTCTCAGGCAAGGACTCTTGCACCAATGCGTGATGGCTTCTAGTGCATGTCAGGCCTCGCAGGGTTGAGCAAGGGTTTCTCGACAGTACCCGGGCACCTTGATGTTCCGATGACACTCGCCGGCGCCGACCCATCATGAAGCCATGATCTGGAAGTGGAGTCTTGGAGTCGCCTATACCGGCAAAGACCTTCGACAGGAAGGTACCAGAATCTTGTCAACCGTGCCTTCGAGGGTCGGCGGCGGCGGCGGAAGTTGCACAATGGCGCCAGAGCCGCAGTACAAGCTTACTCTTTTCCAATACCGAAATATTACGAAATCTTTCAGCTCCGATACACTGTGATACTGTACATCGAGACCTTCATGTCCATAACGCTTCACGAGATCTTCGGTAGGCTCCGCCGGCGAGTCGTGCTGCAGTGGCCTTGCTCAGCATCTCTAGGCACCGGTAAACCGCGATGGACAGTTCCTATATGCCGAGCCACCAACAGCCATCCGGTTCATGCCCTTGCTCGCGTACTCCCAGTAAGAAGGTCAAGCTAGGCAGCTGACATAGGCATATAGGGCATCACCTTTCCGCTGAGACGTTGACCCTTGCAACAACCATCTGGGTGTTTCACTACTTCCTGCTCTTGTGAGCTTGATACTAGTTTGATGCATCTGGGAGAGGAAGAGTGGTAAGAAGAGCTTGGGAAGATAGTGATATGGTGGGAAGGGAGATATGGAGGCATACATGTAGCCGTCCTCCAACCGTATCTTTCCAGCCGCCCCGAACATGCAGCAATGGACGCGTGGAAATAGAGTCAGAGTGTGCGACAGTCCGCACTCGCGCGCTTACTGGCTAGCGCGGAGAGACTCACGACTGATGCTTGGAGGTATGGGAGGGTGTTGGCCATCACTCCTGCCCCAGATGGCGGAAATACGATCTGAGTGACTCCTGGAGGCGATGTCGCCCATGCCAAGCCCCTAACTTAGCAGTGGAGGATGTTGGATCGATCAGTCAACAGCCAACAGAAGCGTACGCCTGAGCGGGATACCAAGTGCTGTAACGCGGGGATGTCGTTGCTCGGAAGCATGTAGGCAGTAATAGAGTATGAAAGCTCGCCGATGTATGCTTGTCAAGCGCTTTGAAGACCGAAGAAGTCCGCTACACGACGTACATACCGTAAGCGGCAAGAATATGGAGGGCCGTTGGTGGCTAGACCAGGATGGCTCGACACGTTGGCTTGATGCTCTTTGGAATACAAGTCGAAGGACACCTTCTCACTGCTAGTATTGGTCGGGCAGAGCGTGACTAAACGTTGCAACAGAGTTTCGCGTGGGGAAGCGGATGGCTGAGGAGGACGGGTTGTGTTCAAAACGAAACCGAGCCGTCTCGCAGCCTGCCATGCACGAGAAGCTTGCGTCATCTCCTGGAGCGCAGGTCGAAAGTTTTGTGGGGACGCTGCTGTACAGAACAACTCTCAACAACGACAAATGATTGCATTTACCAGATTGAGCATTTCAAGCAGTTAGAGAAGGCGAGCGGAGTTTGTGGACGCAGGTCGCTGTTTGTATCCGTAAGGCCTTTGTGTCAACAGGCCATAAGCCATGATTTCACATGGCTGTACTCTTGTTTGGTGTTACTTACAGTACTTAATGGTAGCCATGCGCAGTGGGATTTGCTGCTGACTGTCAATTACCCACGGGTTGTCAGCGTATCCGGATGCCTCATCCAGTCAATCATTGGCCCCGGTAAGTAGGTATGTTCTTTTCCAGTGAAATCCGAGCCGGATTAGTTTGGCGTCTGACTACTGTAAGGTGGACCATGAAACAGCGGGAAGGCTCATACTTCGCACAGCTCGGAAAGCCGAGCTCGGTGTGATAGTGATAGAGCTCTGTCAACACCATGTGCTGCATAAGGTAAACGCCGTGATCTAACTACAGGTATTTGGAAGGTACCTCCAGGTTGTCGGCCTCAGACGACTCCCGAATCCGCTTCTTCTCGGCAAACGACTCCCGAATCCGCTTCTTCTCGGGAACCGCTCTCTCCATCTCGGCGACTCGGGAGGCCAAAAAGTGACTTATGTAATCGGATCAGATGCGAAACAGGTTCCGAATTTACACAGAAATTTTTGCAAATTACCGTAGTACCATTATCTCTCCTTGGGCAGGGATTAGAATGCTCCAGGGCATAGTGGCAAGATTCGATACATCGTTCGCTTTGCTCCAAAGCCTCTATGATGATGGGCCGAGCATGTCATGGACTCCGTACACCGTAGGTCTATTGGTAATTGAGACGACAAGGCTAGTTCCTACTCAACACACTCTTAATCTGGAGGAATTCAGTTCGCCAAGTACTGCTGGGTGGCTGCCTTGGCGATGAAGGTGTGCAAAGGCACTACCTACTCCTGCGCTGCAAAAACGAAGCATTATCGAATTTTGTAGTTCACTAGTAGGGCCTGAACTAAATTATCAGCTGCTTGGTGGTGCAGGTCCCGCGGAACTCTTGGCAAACGTATCATCGAGAGTGACCTTTCCAAGAAAGATCACTAGGGATTTGCGGTCGTTGCAGTCGGGTGTGAGCATGGTATACCGGGGCACAGCCCGTTGCGGTTCTGGATAGGTGTACATATGGATATAATCGTTCAACATGATTGGTCTAATTACCTCGGCCGCTCAATACCACCTCGAGGCACTTTCTTCGTCAGCGCGACACCTTTGGGCTCAGCTTTAGACTACCCTGCCCTCGTCCACCATTACTGCACTAGTGACCGTTGCACGCGTTCTTTATGCAGACCTCAAAGTAACAGTCCTTGCCCGGAAGTGTCATTCGATACCCGAGTGAGTATGATGATGCTAGTACCAATCTAAAGCCAGAGTTTGCGCGTGTAATTGCTTGCTGCTTGTTGGTTTGCCCACTGGGCAGTCTGGGATCCATAATCGTATTACCAATACGGTGCCTGCTTGCCTCCGCGGTGCGATCGCGCATGGGCTGCGGTGCTCGCACGTCATCTACTTGAACCGGCTCATGTCGAGCGAGTATTCTTCCCTCTTATACCCAGTAAACGCGTCCTCCCAGATCATTGTGATGTTCTCGTCTGATGCAATCGCTGTCCCGACAACCGGTTGGTTACCATTGATATAAATACTTACTCAACCTCACTATCATCTCTCTTACCTATAGCTCATCTACAATGTCGCCCGTACCGTTATCACCGGCGAAAAAAATACATCCTCTGCGAACAGTCTCCCAAGACTCGACAGATGCCATCCGTAAACGAGTGTGCAAGGCATGTGACAGATGTCGATTGAAGAAGAGCAAATGTGATGGGTCGACTCCCTGCTCGAGGTGCAAGGCGGACAATGCTATCTGTGTATTTGGGTAAGTATGCGAACAGATCTGTCCCAGCAGGACTGACCCACGAGTAGGGAGCGCAAGAAGTCCCATGACAAGGTGTATCCGAAAGGGTATGTCGAGATGCTGGAACAACAACAATGGCAACTTGTCGCTGGGCTCCAGGAGATGTACAGACGATTAGTGAAGGTACAAGCATGGAAAAGTCCTGAACTGAATGAAGCCAACGGTTATCCACTCACTCACGACATTCTCGCCGCTCTCAACTTGCTGGAGTCGAAACATGATGGTAGTGGCCAGGTGGAGATCTTTGAGGAGGATTGTCAGAAGCTCCAGTCGAAGCTGCTTGCTGGAGGTGCGAGTTACATGCAAAGGCGAGGGTCCTTCAGCTCGGATTCGGACCACAGCCAGATTAACGACAATCGACGTTCAGCATCGAATAGCGAGCACGCTGGAGCGGGAGCCCATCCTACATTCAGAGATAATTTCAACTTCGAAAGCGC
>Ga0058704_10000929_pt1 | contig 14265 bp, 14 predicted proteins | sample AgamicMgSfe_FD_71363 | JGI IMG/M metagenome (GOLD analysis project Ga0058704, IMG submission 71363) | Agave microbial communities from Guanajuato, Mexico - Mg.Sf.e | ecosystem: Host-associated > Plants > Phyllosphere > Phylloplane/Leaf | place: Guanajuato, Mexico | collected 2012-05-30
CCAAGGTAACGAATATTGGCCTGAGGCAGAAGAGACGTATCGCGCGCGCTGTGCCGCAAACACACGCCTCCCTTGTTGTTGATGTTGCGAGTTGCACTTCAACACCGGAATGATGGTATGACTTTGAGACGACCTACGTAGATGACCCACAAGTTACAGATGTTCTGCACACCGAGATGGCCAAGACTAGCAAGTCAAAAGATGCCACCACTGCCACACCGCCCGAGGAGCCACCGTCCAATGCGCAATCCATCAAGGCGACGTGGCCACGGCGCCTCCTAATACTGTTGGCAACCAAGCTCCTACGGCGCCTCGCACCCAGAGCTGGTATTGTTCTCTCGCTACCCTTCCTATGCATCAAGCGTGGCCCGCACACAGATTTGGTAGAATCAACCACTATGCACTTCATCGCTGAGTGGACCTTGATCCCTGTACCCAAGGTCTACTGCACGTTTGTGCACAGAGATCAAATGTACATTGTAATGTAACGTTTGAGAGGGCACATGCTCGTGTGTGACCTCACTGGCAGATCCGAGGAATCTAAAACAAACCTTCTAGCTCAGCTGAGGGAGATGGTACAGGAGATGCGTAGCATCCCGCCGCCACAGAATATGCGCGTGGCTAATGTAGCTGGCGGGATCCTCTACGACATGGGGCTGCCAGGTCTCAGTGTCACGTATCCTGTACCAACTTCCAATCGCTACGGCCCGTTCGACGACGTACCTACCCTCAACAAATGGCTCGTCAGGTTCGCGGAGAACGACAGGGTTGGAGAAAGACCAGAAATCGAGGAGCTCCTTCGCATTTAGGAGCAGAGCGACTGGGGTGCTCCGGTCTTTACTCATGGCGACCTGAGCAGTCTCAACATCTTAATATGTGGCGATAAGATCATCGGGATCTTGGATTGGGAGACCGCAGGCTGGTATCCATCGTACTGGGAGTGAATGAATGCTAGGCAAGCCAACATCCGTAATCTGTTCTGGGCGGACTACGCTCATCGTTTCCTAGACCCACTGAGCGAGTTGATTATGAAGGCCGAAGAGATCCGAATGAAGTACTTTAGCGTCTAGTTCACTATGGTGCAAGTCGCTACACCCTCAAATTACCTTTCAAGGCTTCCCGAACACATCACAGAGTAGTCTCCCGCCCATTCAACAAATCATACGGGGCAGTCTCGTCCATGTCGAACAACGCCCAGTCAGCAACACACTGACCAGGACAGTCCACTGTCAGAAATGCCAGCTGCAAAGACAAGTATCGTGGACTGCCACTCGTCCATGGCTGATCAGCCTCCATTAACGAGGCGTATCCCGCACAGCTCCTAGCACGAATGGTCCACACTACCTTCTACTGATATATGAAACCGGTAGGATTCATTCATCGCATGCCGACTATGTTGTCCTTGGTCGATCATGCGTGCCACTGTACCTTACCAGGTAAGGCTCTCTGCTGAAGTCTTGATTGGCCCGTTCCGCATTTGTGGCTGTCAATCTCGCAACAAGGTTGAGGCTAATATGTGTTCGAGAGAGGTATTTGATACATAGCAGCTTTCCTATGCAGCCTACACTGGTTGGGCCGCTGCGCCGTTGAATGCATGAGAGTTGTACCTAGCCCCAAGCCTGTGGCTTAGACTCACCAGTCAACACTAGGCCACACTGTCATATTGAGCATCGTACCATGTCTCTTGAATCTTTCACTCAATCTCTCACCTGTATTTCCATTACTCTTCATGATGTTCAAGTTTCTAATCGATGTTAGCCCGAACAAGCGATCTTGTCTGCCCATGAATACGACAGATGTAGAATCCCAGGCTGTGGGCAGTCCAAAGTCGGATTCAGAGCAAGATGACACACCTCCTCATGCCAATGAGCTATGCCGCGATCACTCTAGTCCAGGTACCGACGCTGGGACACAGAGCCTACAGCAGACAGCCGGCAAAAAGAAAGCACCCAACTACTGTTTTCTCTGCGTTGACAGTAGGTCTATCGGACCATATGTGGTATCGGTGGGTTGCAGGCGGTATAGAACAGGACACTTTGGATTGAGTATCATTGGCGACACCATAGTGATACCAGTCAACCCCGACAACGACACGGACACGTTCACAAGGCTAAGGAAAGCCTACTTTGCCTCGCAGGGTGAATGGAAAAGATGGCTGCCCTTCTACGACGTCCTAGAGGCACGAGAAGTCAACGTCCGTCATTATCGCATCGCTGTTACAGTATGAGTTGCATTGCTGATCACTCATAGTTTCGTATCCGCGACATTCCAGACAAACTGGGCCGCATCAGGGTGGAAGAGACGATGCGGTTTCCGAACATTGAGGACATTCGCAACAAGACGCAAGACGTCATCGACAAGTTGAGCCCACTGGGAGATGACCTAGTCGAATGCATCGAGGGCCACGAACATTCACAAGTCTGTCAAAATAGTCAAGACGACTCCGGCCCTTTCATTTGTCTCCTAGACGTGTACAAGAACTCACATCTTCAGCTGAGAAAACTGGATCAACTGTCGGCATTAGAGGACTATTTGAGAGACCCCTTCAAAGCAAGAGGTCGGTACCTACTGGATGGTTTGGTCCAGAAAAGCCCTGTCTATGCCACTAAAGAACTCACTGTGCCCACCGAATACGAGGAATTGTCGACGGTAAAGGAGCTTCGTGGTATATATGTACGTTTCGGCTGGCGGAAGGGACCTCTCCAGCACGCGGTCTCTGGCATGGCAGTGTCGGTGTGGATAGCAATCTCGGCGGTGTGGTTTGGGACGATCCTTTGGGCAGAGCAGAAGGGTGACTGGAGCACAGCGATGGGCTTCGGACAGCTGTTGGCGGCTTGTATTGCGCTTGTGTTTCTGTATGCAAGGGATTAGTGCAGTATGTAACGGATTGCCATGGTAGTCGCCTCGCGATGTCAAGCATGCAGCGATGAGTGAAGACAATTGTGACGGGCAAGACCATTGACCCACTTCGCCTTCCAGACTCGTGAACGAACAATGAAAGGACTGAGGTGACGGAAGTACACTTGAAACTTCGACTTCATAGCTACAGTAGCTACAACTCCTAGAACGCCCCTAACCCATTTAAAAGCAAATATACCCACCACTCCTGTTCGTCAAGGACGGATGCACTCAGACAACGCAGTAGGTACACTACATCGCACATCATAAGCAATACTGTCGAGTTCTGTTGCCATCTTCCGCAGCGGCAGTGGCTACGCCACTTCGCCGTACATTGGTGCCGGCGACATCGACATCGCCGAAGCAGAACAGCAAGTCCGCTTTTTGCCTTTGTTCTTCTGCACCGGCACCCTACTCGTCTCTCGTCTCGAGAGCAAAGCAGCCGGTTGAGCTTGCTTCGTGAAGACGTCTGTGTTCGAGCGTAGTAGCATGTTCGCCGCGTACTCGGCAGCTGGTGATGGCGAAGCCTCGTCATCATCATAATCGACATCCATAGCATCAAGCTCTTCTTCGAGCAAGATGCGGACTTCTTCTTGCAAGTCACTGCGTCGTCCGCCTCGCGGCCGCGCACGCTTGCGGCCCTTGTCAGTCGATGGGGCAGATGTAGGCTGCGGGTGCGGAGCATGCTTGCTGTGCCTGTGTGGCGCGTGCAACGCCTTCTCGCTAACGGTAAAGTCAACCATATCCGGGCTGGAGCACATCGTATCAGTGTCATCGGCAATGACAATCGGCTTGATGACCGAGCCTTCCTTCTCTTCCTTGACCGAGTCCGGAAAAGTCGGCAACCTCAAAACGTTCCGACAAGTCGCCTGCCGAGCCAAACAGGCTCTATTCGGCGCCATTGACGAAGTCGTCGAGACCGTCGATACGGAAGAGATAGACGAAGCACGCGATGAGCGCGATCTGTCCGACATCATGGACTCCGGGCTGGATCCTAGAGATGCTGTGCTGACGGACGGGCGGCGCGATGGTGGCTGCCACCTCTCCATGCTTGGAAGCATGCCGGGGTAAGCATCCATAGTGCAACGGCTGATGCCAGATTTCTGAACCATTGCCATGGCAGAACTGATGGACGGCCGGCGAGAGCTGCAAGCACTCGCTGCAGGAGTGCTTGAAGCAACTGAAGACGGCGTCATCAGAGGTGTCGGCAGAGGACCCATACGAGCCAATGCCGGCGTAGGTGGAGCAATGTCAGGCTTCGGCTCTAAGAACCGTGGCAAGACTGTCAGTGGTATTGGCGTATTCTGCTGAGACGTCGAGTCCAACTGCATCGGATTCGTCGCGCACCTGGGAGGTGTTGGCGTGATAGGCGACGCGTAGCCGTAACCGGCCGGACACTGCGACACGGAGCTCGCCTGCTTGCTCTGCGGCATCGGCACTTTGTCGAGCTCCGGCGTCAGTACCGGTATAATGCTCTTCCAGGTAAGACCGCAGCTTTGCCCAGGAGAAGGCGGATGCATGTTAGGTGTATACCGCAGAACAACGTCGGTCCAGCGCTTGAAGATCGAATCTGGTATGTGAAGCTTCCAGCAGACTTTACTGAGGAAGGTGCGCTCGTTCGTATTGATCTCGTCCACTTTGAGGCCAGACATCTTACTCCAAGCCTTAGCAGAGTAGTTGCGATCTTGCAAGTACTTTGAGGCCAGAATGAGCGCTGCAAGGAACATCCGTCGGCCGCACATTAGCGCGCGGTTGGCCGGACAGTCCATCGTCTGCTCCATAGTAAAGTCACTTTTGGGTATGTATGGCTTGATAAGCACCAAGTAGTACAGCGCCACTTGCAACGTGGAGTAGCTGGTGCGAGAGCGACGCAGAGTTTCTTCGATGTACGTGCGCAAAGGCAGTACACCGCGTCCGCTACTGCGCTCACTGCTGCAGGGTACTATTGAGAGAGGCCAGATGACTTCCACCATTTGAGTTGCAGAGTCTTCAACCAAAGTCCTTAGCTGTTATTCAGGGTGTCTGTGGGATGTGTGATGTGTGCTTACCGACAAGATTGTCAACGAAGTTGAGCTTACGATCGCATTGACGAACGAGTGGCGGAGGCTTCTGGTTCCTAGCCAGTGATGACCTGCGCGGGTGTTGCCGCTGCTCCGACGGAACAGAAGTAACGTCCGCATATGATGGTGCTTGCTGTGTACATTGCGCTTTCAGAATGCACTGCAGCCTTTGTTGTTGTGCGGCGATAGCATGACCTGCTTTTGCTTGCTGCTGAAGGTATGCTTGCGCACATGCCTGGCTCGTGTCTTCTTGACCAGTCCGAAAGTCATCCGAGAGCGAACTTGCTATCGAGCTCTGGGTCGAAGCCGTGTCAGAGAAGATCGAGTCTTGCGACGAGGACACAGATGATGTGACCGATGGCGGGTATGGGCCACATCCCGTCTGCGAAGATAGGACGTATCCATGTAAGCCTGGGTCAACGATTGCCCAGCTCATGCTGCGTCTGTAATATGTGATGTATAGTTCCAGTAATTGATAGCAGTCGGGTAACAGTGACAAGTACGCCTTCCAGTTTTTGAAAGACGTGAAAGCTTATGCCAACTGTGCACGCATATGTAACAATATGTCGACACAGCAACAGAAGCCTATGGGTGTAGATCGGATCGGGCGTCCGTATGTGCCGGATGTTAGGGAGGCTTCTTCCTTCGATGTGCCTTCCTCTTAAAGCTCCTACCCTGTGCTCGCGCAGTTGTTCCAAGTATGTCTTGTCTCTTTGTCCGTTGTTGTGAGTCGTGTGGGATAGCTCCTTCGAGTGTCTTGCGATTTCGGCAAGCTAATGCGCAGAGTCGTTGGAAGCAAGTCTACTGCTTGCGACACTCAATATCGGATCCGGTGGACTTGGTTACAATCGTGCGGCAGGCGGAGCTTATCTTAATATCTGGTGTGATCATTGTGGATGTGGTATGCGGTTGACTTGAGGAGCGGTCTATTCAAAGGCGCAACGTCGTATCGCGGTCGGTATGATTGAGTGGAGAGTCTTAAGTTGGTCGCGTGATCGAAAGGTGAATCAGAAGATATGAATCAGTGAAGTGAGAATACTGTATGTTGGCAGGCTCAGGTCTGATGTCGCGGGTGGTCGCTACTGTGAAGACGGGCTTCGCCGATCGAGCAGTCCGTCCTCGCTGCCGGGTCAAGAGGGAGTGCGGGAATAGAGCGCTATTAACAGGTTCCTTGTCGGAGTCGGTTGAGGTAAGGTATTAAAAGTAATAGCTTGTCAGAATGAGTCTTCGGTGGCGAGGTATGAGCAAGCCTCCAAGGCGGCAGCGCCTGCGATTACCGTCGATAGCCACCAACGTGTCGCAAACGTGATCGCGTAAATTTGAAGAGAACGCGCGCAACAGGCTTCAATCAAGAATCGCGTGGCCAAACCGGCTTGTGAATGATTGCTATCTTGACCATTTTGCTGCTGCTTGCTGCGGCGGTAGAAGAGGGGTGCAGCGCAGCGGCTTCTTGTGAGCTCGACGACCTTGTGAGTCAGGGCTGGATGCGCAGCGCTTGGACCAAAGTTGATCAGATCGCGGGTGGCGAAGGTTCGCCAGTGCCACCACCGTGACCTTCCCAGCTTGTACACGATCGCACGTATTATACCCGGTGGCCAAGCGATATCCTGTCGACGTTGGCAATAATACGAAAAGCATGCGTTCAACGACCAGCCGCCTCTCGAAGCGTTCAGCTTTGAAGCGCATTCGTCTGGCTTCCAACGCTTGATGGTCATCCCAAGAAAGTCGCGACCTCGGCCTGCCGACGGTTTGTCGCAGGCATTGTTCCGTAGCATACATATTCTATACTGAACATTTATAATTTCATACTGCCGTTACTGCACTCGTTCATCTGTCTGATCTCGCAGACTCTCAGACCCTTGTGCTGTTGTCAACAACAAAGCGGAGAAAGAACAACATCTGCGCTGGCAAAAGTCCGGCTTGCGCACGCCAAGCATCAAGGGCTTACATACGCAATCGGACGCTCGTTGATTGGTTGGGAAAACGCGCCACCCCTTCCACCCCTCTCGAGTCTCAGCTACGCCGTTGAATGAGTTTCTCGCCGAGAGACAACAGCTGAGAATCGGACTGTTAACAGCTACGACGTCCCCGGCTGCCTGTGATGCCGCAGCGTACAGAAGGCGATACGAGAGTACCACGACTCCAGACGGTCGCTCAGAAACGGGTTGGGAATAGGGTTCGGAAGATGGCGGCTTCCAGACCCTTTCTTGCCACGCGCTGCAAAGCCACCGGGACTTTTCTCGGTCGGCGAAGCAAGAGTAACGCAAGCTCCTGAGAGGCTGTGTTCGAGCCGATCTGTGAAGAAATCAGACATGACTGTTTGATGTCATAACGCCACAAGGCTACTAAGCGACCGCTCAACCAAAGGCTGGCAGCGTCGTGTGAGCGAAGAAGAAATCGATGGTGCCGTGGTTGCCTGTTCCGCAACAAACCAACGCTGTCAGCGCCTCCAGCCTCAACTGCTGAGTGGACAACGTGCACGAGCGCTATCAACAGTTGGAACGTGACCAGATAGTCGAGGGAGCTGGTCATAAGTGCGTTATTGAATGTTGGCGTCGGGCTGTCAGTCGAGGAGTGTGTGTGCGGTTGTCTGGAACACTGCGAGCTAGATCTTAAATCGTCGCCTGTACCAGGCAACCGGCGGCAACAGTCCGGCGAGATATGAGACAGTAGATCGAGCGCAGTCAGATATGCTTGAGAGAGCTTCCCGTGATAATAAGTATAAGGTAAATATCATGCCTAGCACTACGGCAGCTCGGTTCATGACACCTATGAGTCCGAACGCAACAGCAAAAGAACTCGCAATAACGCTCAGACTACTCCATATCGACTATGCTCCCATCTGCACATATGCACAGAGTCAATGTCCAAGTATCGGCCGTTGCTCATATCAGTCACTGCTTACTCCCGATTCATTAGGAATGGGCACTCAGATGGCGTGATCCGACTCATCTCCTCGTGTGTCAGACGCGTCTCCTCGGCCTGCGCCGGCACAGCAACAGCCTCGCCACCCTCTGGCTGAACAGCCTTTTCTGTGTCATGCGGATGAGGATGAACTTGCTCGGCAGACTTCTCAAGGTGCTCGTCAACGGCATCGTAGACGCCATAAGCCTTTGACTCATCTTTGACTTCGCCCGCCTTGGCCATCTTGATCCTATCCTCCTCGTTGCCGGTGACAGCAGATGAGTAGATTGATCGCCGGACGTCGCTGCTGGGTGCGGTCTCATCCTTCTTCTCCGCGGTGTCTGCAGAGTTGTGTCCGTTAGGCTGATGCTCGTGCGCGTCATGGAAGTTAGACTCTGGGTGCTCGATCTCAGCCTCTGCACCGTGAGTCGCAGCAGCTTCAACGAGCTTGCTTGCTGGCACGGAGTCTGATGGGTTTGACTCGGACGCAGGCTTGTCAGTGTCAGCACCTTGGTGCGGGACAAACACGTCGGCTGGCTGGCCGGTGCTCTCCGAGTTGTGCTGTGGGATGACTTCTTCAGGTGCTGTAATTTCCTTACCAGGCTGGTTGTGCTCTTCTGCAATCTTGATGCCGTCGTTGTCCGGGATGACAGGCTCTGCCAGAGGCTGTGTCGCCGCAATGGGTTGAGCCGGCTCCTCTGTCTTGGCTCCATTAGTCTGCGCAGCCTCAGCCGGAGTGAAATCCTTTCCAACGTCGAGAGCAGATTCCAGGTCAACCTTGCGGTTCATGGCCTCTTTGTTCACGATACCATGAGGCGCAATCTGTCGGAACATCTCGAGCGGGTCGAACCAGGTGTCCAGTTCCTGCAGCCGAACCTTGTCGTCGACTTGTGCAACAGTCACGCCGAAGATCTCGATCGGGCCGCCATGGGCTTTGGCCACAATCTTCTCGCCCTTACTATGAAACGTCAGTATGCTGCTGTCAAGTGCTGCGGTGGAAAATGGCCGCGGAGGCGGTGGAAGACCTACTCATTGAAGCCCACGTAGTCATTCTTCATCACCCCCCAGTGCCGCCACTTAAAGGAGACTCTTGGCGGGCCACTGTAGACTTCGATAACTTCCCACGCAAAAGTTGGCATCATGCGCTTGAAAGTCTTGTGGCTGGAGGCAAAGTCGGAGTTCTCGGGACTGTAGTACTCGTTCGGAGCAATGATGGCATTGTACGTGCCGACCTTCAGCATGTGCTCACCCGACTGCGGTGGTCCGCCATTGATCGCGAAGCTGTAATTCTTGTGGTCGATGGTGCGCCAGTCCTCGAGACGAGGCTTGAACGAGGCCTCGACTTCCCAGTTCTTGACGAGGTTCTCGACCAGTTGTGGCAGGCTGCCAGCAGCATGGTTCATCTTCTTGCCTGTGAAGCATGGTCAGCATGTCGGCTCAGTGGCGGTGAGGCTCTGCATCAGCGTGCAAGAAGAGTGTTGAGGAATGTTACGGGAATATCATCAGTAGCGCTCAATTCGAGAAAGTCGGGCCTGTGGCGTAGGGAGAGCGATTGCCTTGGTGAGCCAGACTTGAAGGGTTTGGCCGCATCATAGTTACTGCACCGGGGTACCACGTGGGCTTGAGCGGATGCTGTGAAACGTGCTGATGTTGTGTAACATCGGCGCAACTGCACTCCTGCCAATGCCGTACGACCCAGGGTTGGAGGCCGAATCCGAAGGGCTAGCAGAGAACCATTTGCTTACCTTCTTCCCATACTTTCCTCGTTTTGCTGTAGTCTGGTGCCTTGCCATATCGCCACTTGACGCCTTCGTCGTTGAAAACCGCATTTGGTGACGCAAGGTAGTCTGGAACGGCAGGCGCAGGCTCAGCTGATGGCTGTTGGACATCCGCTGCGGCCATCGTGCAGTAGGTGATAGTAAGGATGTGGAAGTAGCTATGTCAGAGACAAGAAGGCGGCTTGGAGGTGCACGTATGCTTAAATTGCTGGCTTTGTTCAGGTACGTGTGTGATCGAAAGCCACGTGCGACGCGAATGAGCAAAGGACGACCACCAAGCCGTGAGCTTGACAGAGTCTTTATCAAGTAGTTACTCCCACGCTTGTCTGAGAAGAGCCGTAATCTATCGTCACGGGCTACTGCAGGATGGAGACCTAGCAAAGTGTACGGATTGAAAGGCCGCTGATGGGACCGGTCAGCCGCATAGTAACGACAGCGGTGATCCTGGCCATTATCCACGCCCACGGAACCAGATATTGCGAGGCGTGGTCGAGATCGTGTGTAACTCAAATCAGTTACTGCACGTTTTCCAAGCGATACCTGCGAACGGCACTTTTGTCCGCTGCAAGCACCCCCATACTGGGTAAATGTGGGCGAGAGAAGCAGTCGCCCACTCTGGCCTGCTGGAAAGTTGAAAAAGAACATGCCTGAACGATGGCGAGCGGCACGATATCCCTGCGTCTTGGGTTGTTGTTCCGTAGAACCGCAAACTTTGGGTCTAATCTCAGGTGGGCGGCAGGGAGGGTCGCGCCTCTAAACCCCGGTATCAGTAGCCTTGTTACGGTAAGCAAACTCTGGGACATGAGAGGTCGACGAGGTACATGCTGCAGCGGCTCGGCGGTAGAACGTAAAGAGGAGGGTGCGTAAGTTCGAGGCACCATGCCGGATGTTTGTTCCACTGTAGACGAACGCTCTTCATATTTCTGCATCCGTCATGATGTTCAGTTCAGCATGGAATCTCCCAGTAGGCATCTCTAAGATGAGACGAAACACGGCAATCCAATGAGCAGTCTAGTTACCCTGCTCAAGAGAAAGGACGCAGGTCAAAACGTTTGTGGAACGATTGGCATGAGCCGCACCTGCGCTTGTCCCACGTGAGACGCCCGCAGAAACGTGGCTTTGCCCTGCAGCTACTCCGCAAAACAAAGACGGGGGTTGTTTTCGAAGAGATCCTGCAGTTGAGCTTCAAGCCTGATGTCCTTGTGCGTCGATATGGAGAGAGGGTGCACGAAGACAGACTCAAAGGCCGGCAAGGCCCAATGAGGCCTCGACCCGAGTATGCACCTTTCTTGAGGCAGCACTCATAACGGGAGAGGATGAGGGACAACGCGTGCAGGCTCAACGTGTCAGTGTCGACTTCAGTCGAGACTCGCCTAGGTCAACGTACGTACTCCAGTGTCTAATGGCTTCGAGTAGAGGAATTACGATTGCCTTCTCTCCTGCACAGATCCGCTGATGACAATGGGACGCCAGCATTTTGAAACACTCACCCGTTAATTAGATTGTCTGAGGTACTTGATAAAAAATACTTCATAGTGTCTCACAACGTCACTAGAGGACGTGTTCGTGCTCGCCCTCGTGCTACGCACACCGCTGCTAAACCAACCACTTATCGCCGAGCTTATGCGGCACAACGCCTTTTGCACTGCAAAGCCCACGTGGCATTGATGCACACGGAGTACCAGCGCTGTGAATCATGGTAACGGCTGCATACATAGGTCGTGCAGGTAGCCGCGACTTCATAATGCATTTCCGGATTTTCACAGCCCTCGCAGGCCGACTTGTGCTGGAAGGAGACACAGACGCGTGAGTGTTGACCTCTTCCAAGATACTTGTACTGATAACGACGTATCTGTGCTGGTCTGTGTCAGCCACGTCCCGGCAGCGTGCTGCATCTCATGGACTGATGTCTTATTCAAATTGTAGAGCGCCTGTTCCGTCCACAGGAGGTACGTCTCGTGCGCCTGGAAAACTACGAGGATGACCTGTGGCTTCACCCTAATCCTCTTAACAACAACCGATCACACTGCAGCCCAATGACAGCTGTCAGAGTTTGCCACCTTTGTGTTTCAGTGTTTGCCGCTCGTGCAGTGTTACCCTTGAAAGACAACGTGATACTGTTGCCGCGGCGGTGGCATATTGAAGTCTCTATATCCCGCGCAAAAAGTGCGGTTTCACCAGTCACTCATATGACGAAGGAGAAGGGTAAAGCTTAACGATTGACGGTAGACCTGTCATCCAGTCGATCTCATCCCAGACAGCCATCTAGACATGCTTGGTACGCCGGACTGATCGAAGCCTGCTGCGGTGGACCATGACTCCTTGCGTTACCACGAATGTGCAGGTTTCCAGTTTCGACAAGACCGGCAAGGGAGGCTACGGCAACCTTGCGATCATCGAACAAGTCCGGGTTCAATGCGTGCCTTGGAGCCACTCTTGGAACGCCTATGCGATAAGCCATCTTTCCTCTGCTAGCTTGCTGACCAGATATGCTAGATAACTCGGATGAGGCTTCTGGCGCTCTTCTCTCTGCAGGTATGTTAATGGCCTGCAATGGGTGGCTTCCGAGTCTGCGTCTGCCGGTCCCAGTATTGAACTTGCTCACCGTCAAACAGACTATAAGCTCCGCATACACTCTTGCCTTGGATGATAAGCAAGCAAATGCAACGCCCTCTTTCTGAGCATTGAGTCTTGGCACCGCGCACATACTTCGTATAGCATATTCGCGGTGCCCAGACTGAGTGAGACAGTTGCAATCGATGCGGGGTGGGAGGCATTGCCTGTCAGCTGGTGCCAAATTCAGTGCTGTTGTTGATTGCCGCTGTTGCTAAGTTGACGACAGCAGCAAACCTGTCCCGGGATGCATCCCAGCCCACCCCACCAAGTACAAGGTCGATCCCGGCTAGTACCTATGCCACGGGATGGTACACTTTGAGGATGTTTACTCCGTTGCGAACTCCGATGCCCAAGTCCGCATGGTACCGAACAACAGAGGCGGCGAAAATAAACTCCCATGAGAGCAGCCAGAAAGCGACAAGAAGAGGTTGATGGTCACGGGAGACGGCCATCATTCGTCAAGCGCCAGATTCATGAAGCGAGCCGTAAGCTGATTCAGCACAGTCTCAAGCTCGGATGTTGCTTCGCGCAGGCTCGCAAACACTGTTGGTACCTGAGCATTGAACAATTGTCGAGCCCGGAACGACGTTACGCTGCCTACCAATCAGTCCCTCCAGCTGCGTCTGCAGCCGCCGCCATCAACAGATATAGCTGGTCTAGCCCCACTGCAAATGCTTGACGCGCCACCGCTTGCTCTCCGAATCCGTCGCATATTGCTGTAGCAGGCTGTAACCTTGTGTAGCGTGGCTGGTGACTTGCTCACAGTAGCCCTAGAGCGTTTCGAGCAGGTCGAAAGTACACATGTCGTAAGCGTGAGGTACAAGACCGGAGCCTTGTCTTCATTGGCAGGCTGGATGGGGTGCCGGATGGGCTTTTTACATTGCTCCGGCGCAAAGCCTGTTCTTCGGCTGTGCGTCAAGTCCAGGTCAGCAGAGTCCGTCAGAAGCTTGTCGTGAAGAGAACCGATGGCAGCGATTGCATGCTTAAAGGCAGGCTCATGCACAACTGCCTGCAGCACCGTTCGTTGCCAGAATGGCGAGTCAAGATAGTCGACCAGTCGAGGGGCGCTATGGCGGACGAAGCACTGTATCAAATGCTGCTCCTGCAGATCATCACTCCATGGCAGAGACACTAAATCACTACGGACATTCAGTGCCACAGATACAGGAGTAGTTTCGACACCCTCGAGAACCTACACTTGTGAGCACGTCTGGGGAATGACATTTGGGGACACAGACGACCGCTCCCATCGGATCCTGTAGGGCTGAAGGATATGCGGCGTCTTACTGGACGAGATGACGTGCGAATGCAGGACGATGGCATTGGTTGGACTACGCTAGAATATGATTGGCTTCCCAAACAACTTCAAGCATAATTTGCGGCAGCAGGTCCGTTCACGTTAATCGGCATAGGTCCCGAGCGACGTGCAGCGTAACGTCGTAGTGCTAGTCATTTTGACGCCAGACTTCGTTAATATAGGTGACCGAGCGTTGAGATCCACGGCCTTGCGCATTCAGCAGTTCCTGCTTGCCGACTCTGCGTGTATGATCCAAGTAGCGATCTCACAGCAGCCTGTCTCCTATCGCCATCCTACCTTGTGACCTCGCGTGACCGCAGGATCTCTGTGCGATGCTTGCCAACATCTTCCCAGACACGTAGCAGCCAGGGTTCTTATTTGCATTGACGCCGGCCGAGACGGTTCGCACCGTGCTGAGTACCTTATCATCGTGTGAGATGAAGATGAAGCCACTGCTCTCTCTCTCGGCCATCGGCTTCGCCGAAGTGTCTTTTGAGCTTGTCGAGATTCATCTCAAGGCCGGGCATACCCTTCAGCGGCACCAGCACATACTGATTCGCTGGTGACAGACGTTTGGCCTCATCCACCTCTTAAAACAGCATCCCACTCACTCCATCGGTTCTCAGCCATTCGGACACATCGCTTCATCAATTCCTTGCCAATCACGAAGCCGCCATTATTCTCCAACCTCAAGATACCGCTACTGCCGTCT
>Ga0058704_10000931_pt1 | contig 14234 bp, 18 predicted proteins | sample AgamicMgSfe_FD_71363 | JGI IMG/M metagenome (GOLD analysis project Ga0058704, IMG submission 71363) | Agave microbial communities from Guanajuato, Mexico - Mg.Sf.e | ecosystem: Host-associated > Plants > Phyllosphere > Phylloplane/Leaf | place: Guanajuato, Mexico | collected 2012-05-30
GGTAGGAGAGAAGGTAAAGGCAAGCTGTTGTGGTATGTGTGCGACACGCAGTCTGCCAGCAATGATAGACCGCAGGCTGTTGCTGTCAAGACAGACGAGAAGGAAATGCGATATGCTGGATACGCATCTGAGATCTTGGGAGTATCGGGGAAAGACAACGGCTTCCACCGATTTGGGTTCTAGAGTGATTGGCGGTACTTGTATACTTGCCTCATTGCAATGGCGAATCGAGAATACATGAACTCGCATACACAGACTCATCACGAAGTGTTCTTGTCCCAAGACTAGCCAAAAGAGTAGGCGAAATGACTGTCAAGCGCAGGTATGATTGTCATTGGGAGTGTTCCACATATGCATCGAGCGGCCAGCGGACATGGTGTGGTGAAGAGGCACACGTCACAGTCCACGAAAGCACTAGCAGCACTCATAAGAGCCTGCGCGTCGCAGTCGTAGAAAGCACTAGTGCCTCTTCCCAAATGTCCGCCGGCCTTCCTTCCTCCGCGCACCACTCAAGCAGCTTTCTCCGCACCACCCTTCCCAACCCTTGAAAGCCAAAGGTATCCTCCTCTTGAAAGTCGCCTTCGCACGCTCCACCTGATCCAACAAAGTCTCCACCTTCACCGCCAAGGTCGCATCTACATCATCAATCGCACCATACGCAGCCGACTTCATCTCCTCGCCGCGTTGTAGCCAAACATCCTCCTCTGCAGCTGCGGCCTTGTACGCCAAAGCAACCCTTCTCGCCACTCCACACCTCTTCCGCTTCTCCCTGCTCTTTACACTCTTCACTTCCACCGCCAGAGCTGCATACGGATCATCAATCGCCTGGTGGGCATCCCGCTTCTTCTCATCCTCCCTGTTCTTCGCCGCTATGCTCTTCGTGGTCGGCTTCTTGTTCTCGGTCGCAAAGCGCGAGGTGCTGGAGTCGCTCACATCAGCTTTGCCGGTCGTTATGGACACGGAGGGCTGCACTGCAACTGTAGCCTTCAGCGTCTTGGTGGAGACAAGTACCTGTTCAATCACTGTTGTCGCCTGCTCGTTGGCGTGTTTCATCAGCATCTCGAAGGAGGCGGACCTGACCATGAGCGCATACTCCATTGCGCGTTTTTCGCCGTTCGCGACTTCGAGATCGCTGCGTACGCCTTCTTCAGATGTTCTGAGGTTCTTGATCGTAAGTGTGTTCAGGTCGCGGGTCATGTTGTACCCTTTCGTGTCATTCTTGAAGTCCTCCACAAAATTCTTCGCGTCGATCTTCGCATTCCTCAACTCCTTCTCGCTGGCCTCCTTGAAGTTCTTCAAACCGATCTTCGCAACCCTCAACTTCTTCCCGCTGGCCTCGAGCGCAGCCTCAATCCTCTTCTGCTCGGCAACCTCTGCTGCATCCCAGTCCGTCTGCCATTGCGCAAGATCAACACTCTGCTTACTGACAAGAATGTTTCGATGATTCAAGATGCGAAGAGCGTTGATGAGTGTCTGCTCGGTTATTGCCGGGCGTTTTGCCGGGTTCGGGAAGACCAGATTCCAGATCGCCTGGAGTGGTGTTACCGCGATGGTGGTCTGCTGCTTGTTAGCGGTAAGAGCGCTGATCTCCTGGTCCTTTGCCTCCAGTTGCTGAATCGCCTTGTCGTATAATCTCGAGAGGAATTTGAAGGCGACATTAGCACCAAGCTTCAGGTTGACCGAGTCTATAATCTCCAGGCCCGTCGTCGTGATATCCTCAACAACCCGAGCCAGGTCTTCCTTGTGCGCAGCCTCCAATTGAGTGATTTGATCACGTAACTCTTCTCTCTCCACGAAGACCGCCTCAAACTGGTCATATACATCCGCCGAGCTATCAATTATCCCGCGCACGGCATCAATCGTCTGCTTCCTGTTCACCAGCTCTTTCTCCAATGTTTGGAACATCGTCTCCGCAGTGAGCGACTCGCTCTCGATACCTGCAGCAGCGCATAGATCACGGAGACTCTTGTGCCGCTCGTTGACCTGCACTTCGACAACGGCCTGAGCTGCGTCTGCGGCAGAAGGCGAAATATTAGCGGTTTCCTTCGCCGTGAGGCTCTGCTGGTCCTTTGCGAGCGCCCCATCCGGCTTCATGGGCATGGTGTTCTCGCACTCCACACTCATCTCGTCGGCGTGCTTGCTCGGAGCGTAACCATCCGAAATCACGCGACGAAGCCTTACGCATTCTGCAACGTAGAACTCGACGGAAAGCGTCGAATTGTGACTCTCGCCCATAAGCTTTGTGGCCAGCGTCTTGTACGTAGCCACATCTTCCTTAAGCTGCTTCTTATCCAGAGCATGATCCGTCTCAAGCTGCTTGATAGTCGCCCTTGCTGCATCCCGCTGCTCGTCGCGGACGTCCCTCAGATATAGCATACGACTGTGGCCAGCTTTCCAGTGCGCCGTCTCCGCCTCCTGATCAACACACTCCTGACGCAGCCCGGATTCGACGCTGTTGTGCTTCGCGTGAGCAGACTCCATCCTCTTAGCTCTTGAAGCAAGACCAGAGTGTCGCTCGCGACAAGCGAGACTCGCTTCCCTGAGCAACCGGTTCTCGTCATAACATTTGACGTGGCCCTCCGTGTCTTTCCTCGCCCTCTCTTGAACTTGACAAGCGATTTCAGTCTCCTTGTGAGCTTGACGCTGCAGCTGCTCCGTATGCGCTTCAGTCTGGGCCTTGCTCTCTTCGGCGGCAGTCGCGCGCTGTTCGAATGCGCGGATCGAATGAGCCATGCTGTGGATTGACTGCTGCAAAATCCTTCTGACAGTCGCTTGTTTGTCGTTCTCTTTGCGATGCAGCTGGTCTATCATGTAGACGTTCATCTTCTGCACCTCTTTCTGCGCATCAATCTTCTCGTCCGCAGTCTCGAGGTCGATGGTGAAGCCGAAGATAAAAGCCAGGGCAAGCGTGACCACGTAGTTTGAGTGAGGGTGCCGGCCGAAGAGCATTCTGCCGAGCTCTGGTGACAGGTACCGTTCCAGCATCTAGGTAATGATCGTAGCCTTGCCGAATGCACGAGATGTGCGCCTGACTGTCTTCGGTGCCTTCCTCTCGAAGCGAGCTATTGCGCCGCATGCTGCGGTATAGAACGACATCAGGTAGAGAGCAGCTAGGCCACAGAGGACGAGCGCGGGGGAGATGGCGGCGGCAATGACAGACGGACTCGAATATGTTAGCAGTCCCGCCTCGACCGTGTAGAAGTTGGCTGGCACAGCACACCGGTCGCCCATACGGCAGCCTAGACTCGCGTTTGCAGTCGCGGAGATGACATTGTCGTGAATAGAGCAGACGTCAGTGTGGACGGGTGTGACATCGCTGCTCTTAGAGCACAAGTCGTCACTCCTGTCATCAGGAATGCTGTGCATGTTGTCGCCGTTTGCTTCGCGCTCCTCCGGGTCGCCGTGGATCAGGTAGAGTGTATACGGTAGCGAAGCGCCGACTGCAATGGGGATAGCGGCGTCGGCCCAATGAAGCATCCCCTGTCAGTACGCCATGGCGCGGTAGCTGGTAGGCGATACCGCGCCGGATATCGAGCTTGCTGACTTCGCGAGCGTGCCGGCGGAGAGCGCGGTCGGCAGGGTTTGACGATGAAATGCGGTGGTGTCCTTGCGCTGGCGAGGCGGAAGTAATTGTCGATGGTAGCTGATACCGCGGCGTGTGGTTGGCGTTCTCTTAGTGAGATACTGGTGGTGCCTCGATATCGCTGTGGATATTGTTGAAGGTTGGTTGGAAGGCTGCAGAAAGTTCGAAGCTTTTGTTCGAGGTGACGCCAAGCTTTGATTTGATGGTGGCCAGAAGCTCGGGCCAATGCGTGCTTCGGGGCAGGAGCGAGCACTTCCAAAAACGCTTCTGGACCCTGAGCACACGGCGATTCACTGATTTTGAGCAGAAAGAAATGGAACTCGGGCTGCCTCAGTCATCTATGCAGGGGAAAACGCAGCAACGTCGTTGAACGGCCAAGGAAGAAGCTCAACGCTGATTTGAAGGAGACCAGAAGGAGCCATACTTATTGTGTGTAGCTGCTTCGGATGCATAGCTTCGCCGTACATAAGGGGCAAAGGGATGTCGTATTGCCCTGCCTGACCTCACATGTTCTACTTCGCTCGAGCCATCGCCGCCGTATCCTAAGACCTTCGTTAGTATACTGTTACGCCTCCAATATGCTCGCCACCGACTCACCAAATACACCTGGTAGAAGTCCATCTTCAGCTCGCCATCCTCCTGCTTGAGATGCGCTCTAGCTGACCAGTCTACAATGGCGCTCTTACCATCTTTGAGCTCATACTCCACCGTCCCGTTGATCATCACGTCGTTCGAGTTGGAGCCAAACGAGTATATCTTCTCAGGCTTGTGGGACCGCTTGGCTACCTTCTCCCACATGCCTGTTCGCATCTTTAAGATTGCTGGAGCGTATGTGTCAGCACTGGTGTGCGCTGCGAAGAAGTGGCGAGTATATTGCTGCTAAGCGAAGACGTCGCCATCGCCAAGTGCAGAACAAGCATACCATCTCGGCCAGTGACTTCATTGGATGCCATGATGAGTGTCGCATTCTTCGTGAACTGCTGAGAGTACTTCTCATGGGCATCTGGCGTGTCCGATATCTGGTAGAAACTCTCGAAGTACTTGCTGATCTCTGGCTTCACCAAGTCGCCGCTAGGGACTGAAGCCTGATATTGGCTCATCTTGGATGATAGTGATATGGAAAACAGGAAGCGTATAAGAAATAAACGTAGAGTTCAAAGCTGTCTTTGATGACAGCGAGCAACCTACGTGGCAATGGTGATGTGAGGAGAAGCTTGTCGGATGAAGTGAGGTTGACGTTCGGCTCTTCCTTGCCCCGCAGCCGAAGACTGATATGGCTTTGGCCACCACCTTTCCTTTTCATCTTCCCCTCATCACCATTACCATCTCTTGCCTTCAGAGCGTAACCCAAACAGTCAACTTTTCGAGGAGTAAAAAGAGAGTCATAGGCGTGGAGATGGTACGGCTGGGCTCGGTTATCGTTGTGAAGCGTCGGCTAGGGCTGCGCCGGGGAAGTCAGCAAGATCAGCACTTTACTCGCGACGGCCACGTGAAACGAACACTGCGCCAGCCTCACTGAGGTCCTTAATGAAATTCTTACGCGAAGAGCGTGGAGTCACATTTATAGGATGGCAATGCGCTTGGGATGGAGGCCTTAATATAAGGTATATGGTTGGTCTGCCCTTCTCACTTTCTGCCGTCAGTCCCAGCTGCTGCCCTTGAGCCTATCTCGTCCATTCTTTTCGTCAGTCACTCGTTCAAAATGTTCAACGTGAGCAACGCCGCTCTCTTCTCTCTGGCAGCTGCTGGCAGCGCCCTCGCCGCACCCTACAATGTCTTCCAAGAGCGTGCCACTTCAGGCCTCGACACCGCCGCCATCGCTGCTGGCAAGCTGTACTTCGGAACTGCCACGGACAACCCGGAGCTCACCAACGCCGCATACATGACTGAGACCAACAACACTGCCGACTTCGGTCAAATCACGCCTGGAAACTCGATGAAGTGGGATGCGATCGAGCCGGAGCGCGGGACATACACCTACGCTGCCGGTGACGTGATCGCCGACCTGGCGAAGGAGAACGGACAGAAGCTTCGTTGCCACAACCTGGTCTGGTACAATCAGTTGCCGAGCTGGGTCAGCAGTGGCAACTTTGACAATGCTACGCTTGTCGAGATTCTGAAGAACCACATCACGAATGAGGTGACGCACTACAAGGGACAGTGCTACGCTTGTACGTAGAGAACGCAACTATACTTAGGCGAAGGCAGGTGAATACTAACATTGCCAGGGGACGTGGTGAACGAGGCTCTTTCAGACGCTGGCGATGGCTCATACCGCAGCAACGTCTTCTACGAGACTATCGGCGAAGCCTACATCCCCATCGCCTTCGCCGCAGCGGCCGCCGCAGACCCGGATGCTAAGCTCTATTATAACGACTACAGCATCGAATCAGCCGGCGCCAAATCCACCGCCGCCCAGAAGCTCGTGAAGATGGTTCAAGCATACGGCGCCAAGATCGATGGTGTCGGTTTACAATCTCACTTCATTGTAGGCGAGACACCCAGCACCGAAGCGCAAGTCTCCAACATGAAGGCTTTTACTGCTCTCGGTGTCGATGTCGCCATCACCGAGCTTGATATCCGCACCACTACACCCGAGACTACTTCAGCTCAGGCTCAGCAGGCCACCGACTATGGCAGCACGGTCAAGGCTTGCATGGAGGTCGACCGCTGCGTTGGTATCACGATCTGGGATTGGACTGACAAGTACTCATGGGTTCCGAGCACTTTCTCTGGCTATGGTGCCGCTTGTCCGTGGGACAGCAACCTCAAGAAGAAGGTCAACGTGTACGACGCCATTCTTTCCGCTGAAGGTGGCAGCGCCGGGGCCGCTACATCGGCTTCTGCCGCTGCGACCTCGTCAGTTGCTTCCACCGTCGCTGCGATCCAGACCTCCTCTAGCTCAACCGCTGCACCAAGCGTTCTATCTTCCTACGGTGCCAGCGCTTCGAGCACTAGCTCATCAGTCGCCGGTGCAGTCTCTGCTTCCAGCGCGAGCTTTGCGATGCCGTTGACGATAGAGTCGACCTTTAGCAGCTCCGCGTTGTCGCCCATCACTAGCTCGGTCGCTGTAACATCCGGCCCAGTTACAACCGGCTTCACCACATACAGCACTCTCTGTACAGAGACTGCCAATGGCACGACATACACCACCATCCACACTCATTCGGCGCCGCTTGTGTCTACTTCGAGCTTCGCCACGTTGACGAACTCCAGCGTAGTAGCGCCTCTTACAACAAGTACTGGAGCAGCTCCAACGGACAACTGTGTCGTTGAGTACGTCTATGTTTAGTCTAGTCGTCCTGCACGGTGTGCTGAGCTTGAGAAGTGCCCGTGCGCTTTAGCTGGGAGCCTTGAATGGTAGATAACCAACGCGTGTTCATGTATATATTTACACTTGCGGCCTTGGCCAATTATCGCAAGAGCCTTCATCTCAATTACGTTCGTCCAAGTACCAAGGAGAAGGGCACTATCGTCCCAATCGCCTTCCTCCAGGTCTATCTCATCACGGGGCCCGCATAGTAGGAATCGCAAGGTTCGTACAGCTCAGCCTCAGCCCCTCATTTGATAAACAGCTACGTTCGCATTCGCACTTGGACTTGGAGATATTACCACGCGTCACTACCGCGCCTAACAACTCGCTGTCACTACCTTTCTCAACCATAGAGACCATATGGTGACGCTATCACGATACCCGCGAGCGAGCAGAGGCTTCCACCGAACCTATCGACGGACCTTCACATTACCGACATTGCAAGCTGATTCCGAGACAGTCACCCTACCAGATGGCCGCAAGCTAGGCTTCAACGTCTACGGTGCGGCTTCCGGACCTTCAGTCCTCTACCTGCACGGCTTTCCTGGCTCTCGCATTGAGGGAACTCTTTTCGCTCCGGCAGCAGAACATCTCGGCGTCAGAATCATCTCGCCGGAACGACCAGGCATCGGACTCAGCAGTCCTCAGCCGAACCGGACAGTACTCGATCATGCAGACGACGTTCGCCATCTCGCGAAGCATCTCGGCTTAAAGCAGTACAGCGTCCTTGGAGTGAGTGGCGGAGGACCGTACGCTCTAGCATGCGCGCACGCCCATTCATCCGAGCGTCTCAAGGGCGTGGCGCTCGTATGCGCGGTGGGACCGTGGGACGTTGGCACGAGTGGCATGAAGCTAGCGAACAGAGCACTCTTCAAAGCCTTCCAATATACACCCTCGCTTCTGAGACTGATCGTTCAAGTTTCGGTTGAAGCACAGCTGAGACTTTCCGACGAGCAGCTTCTAACTGTCTGGCGAAGGAAGCGCAATAGCCGTTTCCGCCTTGTGAAGATGCCGGAGAAGGACAAGGTTCTGTTAGAAAAGGAGGAATTTGTGCGAATGCTGCTTCCCGGTCTGCGGCAGCACTTCCGTCAGGGGGTTGATGCATGGATGGAAGAAGGCAGGCTACTTATCAGTGAGCTGGGCTTTGATCTGAGGGATACCAAGCGGCCTTTGAGGCTTTGGTACGGTAGGCAGGACGTGAATGTTCCATTGAGGGTTGGTGAGGAGATAGCGCGACGCTTGCCAAATGCTGAGCTGAGGATTGAGGATGAGGCGCATGTTAGCCTCGTGGTGAACTGTGGAGAGCGTATACTGCGGGATCTCTTGTGTCATGTATGACAGGCTGCTCGGCCGCTCGGGAGCAAAGGTTCAGGACCACTCCTGATGAAAGTGCTCACCTCTTCCTGTAATATTACATGATCTCACTCCATCTCGCAGGGAAATGGATGAACGATAACAGCGCCGTTCGCGCTTGAGCGTACGCATGAGTCTTGCTTCCAGCACTGGAACCATCCGGTAGGATTGACACAGACAGTCACTACACATATAAGTCTTCACTGCCAAAGACGTTCGACGGCGTAGTGCCTGTACTCAGCGGCTTACCAGATAGGATCCAGTATAAGACCAAGTAATAACACAAGACGGTATTACTGCAACAAAGGTCAACCACTGGCCACGACTCACGGCCGCCATGGTTCCAATACCGTGGTGTGTCGTTAGCTCCAGCAAATGGTGGATTCCCACATCAGATATAACCTTGAGGCGGCAGATGTTCTACATATCAGTAGCCCTAATTCGTGCAACCATCTCGCAACTGTTCGGTCACTGCAGGTGACTGTGCTTTCTTGATCAGCCCTCATGCAGCGACCAGGTCCGGATCATGCGATTGGATCCGGGCTCAACGTCGAAGATATCAGAGGCGGGCTCCAGAGCGTGTATCTCATCAAACTCGGCCTCAGCAGCTGAGTATGAGGCTCTCCCCATCATATTTACCTGCTTCACTCGTGCGTAGTATGCGCGCGGCAATCGATAGTCAAACTCCGGGACACCAAAGGTCAAGGCGGACAGATGTGGTGCACGCGTGAAGATCTTGCTAGCCGCTGTGAACAGTGTCCACCGCCTGAAGGCACAGAAATTCCGAGAGCCTGGGTGTGTACCTGCAATCCCTCCGTTACCGGTTGCCCGAGAATGCAGAGAGAACGGAGGCGTCGAAGTTTGCTTAGAGCCGTCTGACAACAGTCAGTCTTTCCGCGTTTTGATAAGCTATGAATACGAAGATTTGCTGACCAATGGAGGCTTTGAAGCCGCAACGTCTGACCTTATGTTCATATTGAGCGCCACCTGCTCCAGCCTCTCTAGGGATGGAAGCTCAATTACGAGGTCACGGGGTGCTCGGACGCTTGCGTCGTCTCCACTGTTGAAGATGTCGAGGTAGAGATACTTCAGGGTGGCCGCGTGCTTCTTCAAAACCTCGAGACGGATATAGATATCTACTTGGTCGAGTTCACGATACCTAGTGACCAGTAGATTCCGTAAGCCAGACGAGCGCTTGAGGAGTTCATTCGTGGCGATCAAGTCTAACCTGCCGTCGCTGTCTTGTTGCGGCGCAGTGATGACCAGACTCTGCAGTGGTGGAGAGACAGTCTGAGCCGGGATCCCCCAAACGCCACCCACTCACGTGCCACTTCACTTCACTCTCCCTCTCCCGCTCCCGACACTTGCCATCTAGCCGCCAGTTTTTGCATTACCATGCCTGCAAGCTACAGCATGCAACGGTCAACCCCAAGGGTCGATGAATGCTTCCGTATCGACTTACTGGCACGCTGCGTGCCGCCCGTCGGTAGCTCATATTCCCTGCTCTCATCAGCGCTATGATCATTGGGAGTGCGATCCTAGCCTTAGCTCGTACCGTTGGCAAGCCAAAGATGGTCATGGTCTAGAAGATAAAGTGGTCATCTCATCGAATCCTGTAGGCACAGCAATATTCTTTGTGCGCTCCCAGATACACGACACACGGCTGGGTAATTGTGCCGCAACACGTTGCACTAAACTTAAAGCTCTGCTAATTGTGTACAACAGATGTGAGACTCGTTCAACTACCGATGAAGTTTGTCACGAGCCATTTGCGGCTCATTGGAAAGATGGTTAGGATGAATAGCATTTTGGAAGCCTCGACGTACGATAAAGCTGTTGTATTGCCCGGTGTGGTAGCGAGTTTAACATCTCCTCGTCAGAAAGGAAACATGACTCTCCGTAAAATTGCTTACCTCGAGCAGCAGTACTGCTTCTTAGCAACCGGAAAGTCGACATTTTAATCGCGAGCCGGCAATGCCGATGCCGGAGGCAAGCTACAGTGCACAGAACACTTTGCATGTAGCATGGCTCAACATGCAACGACGCGACTTGAGAGGAGATCTCTCATCTTCTTTGCGCTCAAACCCCATACTCCGAGAACGCATGGCTTCAAGGAGACTCTCGAGCGAACTCTCATGCCATGTCAACGTCACCTGATGTGCTTGGCAGCGTAGGCAAAGATGGCGCAAACAATTGTTGCTGACTGGTGCCAACGAGAACTCAAGCATATAGTCCAGCATGCTACACGTCGTTCGCCTGTCAGCTCTCATTCCTGTTCCCCTCATTGACGACGATTATCTTGGCATGAGCAGAGCATGACCGCAGCTCTCCCGACCCTTTAAATAAGCACACGGTCTGGAGGCAGTCGTCCACAGATAAGCTGCCGAGCACGCAGCGGTTGGCATCTGGAGCGGTTTAATGCAGTCTCTGTCTGCCCAAACTGCTAGCGACCAGTCTCGTGGCTGGCTGAGGAAACGGCAGTAGCTGGTTGGCGAGCTGAATCTCGTATCGCCTGCGCTAAGCTATATCGCTCGAAACAGAGGTGGAGGAGCACCACGGCGTATAAGGTTAGAGGAACCGACCACGTCGTGCTCACTACCATTCCCATTACTCTGTCGAGCTCTCCTACAGATCACTTCACAGCCACCGCAAGTTTGAAAGCACCGCGCTTATCCTCACGATGCACTTCCACTATCTCATCTCTAAACTTGCTGTCTTGGGATCAGCCTCAGCACACCTTGTTGGATGCTCAGCCGGTTTACCCAGCTCCAGCTCCACGGCGACCGCGACGGGCACCACTCCGGCGACAGCTACAGCATTGGCTAGCTATTAAGAGCAGTACAACACCTGCCGCTTCGTCACCAATCAAGCGCAATCCTCCGAACTACGCAGAGACGCCGCGGAGTTCGCTGTGTGTGAGAGCGCTCGCGACAATCAGTACTACAGCTGTGCATCCGTTTCGGACCCCAGCAACCCGCCGAACGAGGCCTTCTGTGTCTCGCAGTACTATGGCCGTTATGGCGATAATCCGTTCGCCAATGCGAACACTACACTGAACTCCAGCACTGGTCCCGTCTCAGCAACTGCCACAGCTTTGATCACACCCACAGCGACTGCTAGCTGCCAAAGTCAGTACAATGCTTGCCGCGTTCGTTACGGACTCAAGCAATTCGCCAAATTATGCAGAATGCGCCGCGCAATTCGCTAGCTGTCAGATCACCTGCGTAGTGGAATGAGGGTTATACGTCACTGCTCCTGTTCCAAATAATGCCTATTGCGCTTCCTTATACGCCAGCTGTCTAGGCTACAACCCCTTCGTTCGGACTAGCACGGCCTCTTCCACAGCAAGTGTCATCGTCTTCAACAGCGGCCACGACCTCAGGGTCTGCAAGCTACCAGGACTAATTTAACTCTTGTCGGTAAGTCACAGACATTAGCAGCCCTTCGTACTACGCACAATACACTGCAGCGTTTGCCAACTTTCAAGGCACTCGTGAGGCGGCTCACGACAGCTGTTTCACTGCGCCAAACGCGAACCAAGCTTAATGTGCTTCTCAAGTAGCGTGTTGTCTTAGCTACAACCCCTTCGGCACCACTGGGTCTGCGTCGACATGTTCAAGCTCAAGAGTTACTTCGATAGGGCTGTGTGAACTCAACACAACTATCATCACAGTCAATGCCGGCCTCACCAAGCTCACCGATACCATTGTGCGCAGCACAACGCACTCGACATTGACTTTGAGAAAATCCAGAGTATCACCATTACCAAAGGCTGGAACGACACTGCCACCGGCCATGCACTTCCGGAGAACGGGGCCATTCAGATCGTACAGACGATTTAGCTTACGCTGAACGATGTGTCTCTGGATGTCACAAACGGCGACAGTGTTGCTGCGAATAAGGATACGTGTGCTGTGGTGGCGGGCTTACATAACAGCGGTTTGCATGAGTACGTTTTCGGCAGTGGCTACGCCTCTGGGCCAGGGTAGTGGACGAGGAAGTTAAGTTCCGACACGGTAAAGCAGGGTACGAAGAACTGCAAGGCTGTTAACAAAATCTGATCGGTCACGGGTGGAGTTCACGTATGGTGCAGCATATGCCTCGGTCGCTGTATTGAGACCAACCCATACTCCTCGTCTAACGCTTGCTGTACAGTCTCTCAATCTACTTCGTGACAATATATGCTACTGGCTATGCTCAATATCATTTCCCGGAATGAGAAGTGCGGGCGATAAGACCTCGCTCGACCTTCAGCGATGTCTCGACAACACAGATATGAGCTTAGTATCGTTGTGTACCTAGTTTGGGAAGTCATAAGATCGATGTTGCCGCGGACATCTGTCAGCTGCCGCCCAGCATGGCTAGTAGCCTGCAATGCGGTCAAGCAGGTAAAGTACTAGCTACACTTAGCCTAGCTGAGTAAGCTAGCTTGTCAGCTCAAGGTGGTTGGATGAGGCAACAGCTGTAAGCATTGACTCATACGGCTCTTTCGCTTTGATGAATAGATATACCATTCAGCAAAACACAAGGTTACCGTATCAGTACGTTTGTTCCCTTGACATCAGCGCTTGGTGTCACGCGTTCACACTCGTTCATCGAACCCAGGAGCTGAGCGAAGCGATCTCAATAGTACCGTTCATCAAGTTACGTCCGACATGATGGCAAGGCCAAACCCGTGGCGGTCACAACGCCTTGTTTATCGCGCCATCGAACCCGAAGACGAGCCTTTCCTCGTATCTATGCAGGAAGACGCCGAATCATGGCTTAATGCAGTCCCATTCCTAGCTACTCCGCGCTCCACATCCCAAGCGAAAGAAGCACGAACAGAGTATTTCGAGAAGCTGTGCCTACTCGCCGTAGTCATCTGCCTGCCAGCTCCAGCGTCAGCGCAGCAAATGCCAAAGGCACCGGTGGACGACAAGATGAACAAGCCGATCCCCATTGGTACCGTCACTCTATCGGGTACGGAATTGAGACGACAGCAGCATCGACATAGCGATATGGGCATTCAGCTTCTGCGCGCGTATCAAGGGCAAGGGTATGGTAGCGAGACTATCCGGTGGGCGCTGAGATGGGGTTTCCGGTATGGGAACCTGCATCGAATTGAGCTTGAAGCGTTTGAGTGGAATGAAGGTGCCTATAGGTGAGTGGGTCGATGATGTCTGGGACGGCCTGTACTGATGCAAATGGGTGTCTTCATAGGCTGTATGAGCGCCTCGGCTTTGTTCGAGAGAGTCGAAAGCGGGAGCACTTCTTTTACGATGGGAGATATTGGGATCAGATAGGACTTGGCATGCTTGAGCATGAGTGGCGTGAAAAGTACGGCGGTGAGGAGGACGCCGTCGTGGGAGCTTCGAAGACGGAACCGTAGCGGTGGAAGAGTCGTGCAATGTTTTCCGGAAGCGACGACTTGGAACCGAGCAACACGGCGATCGACTTGCCGTTCCTGGCTGACGCGATTGAAGGGAAGCTCATCAAGGTACCCACTGCGCAGGTTTGACACATTACTAGAGCTCCTGCTGCAGGAACATCCAGGCTGTGGGTACCTCTCTGGCTCATAGATCGCTTCGACGGGCCTGTGATGCGGCGGGGTGAACGGTAGTACTTCTCGGGTTGTGCTTGAGTTGCGTGCTTGCGGTGTACCTGTTGTAGGAGCTTGTCCAGCTAGGGAGCTAGGGAGTACCAAGAAGGTCCAAGAGCTTGGCTGTTTTGCTAGACTCCGTGGCGCCGGCTTCTGTTCAAATTGCCATGAGTATCATGCGCTGCAGATGATCAAGTAAGGACCACGTCAATATCTTTCCACCCTCGGTTGAACCCTCTGTCATTGGGCTGTGATAGTCCCGCTGTGCTACGACTCCAGCATCCCGGCATGCGGCACGGTTAGGCGCATCTCCTACAGCTCCTGGGAGAGGTCGTGACACCTGATCTTCGAACAGGCTATGGCGCCCCGCACCTGCTATTATGTGAGATGGCATATGAGGCGGT
>Ga0058704_10000933_pt1 | contig 14177 bp, 17 predicted proteins | sample AgamicMgSfe_FD_71363 | JGI IMG/M metagenome (GOLD analysis project Ga0058704, IMG submission 71363) | Agave microbial communities from Guanajuato, Mexico - Mg.Sf.e | ecosystem: Host-associated > Plants > Phyllosphere > Phylloplane/Leaf | place: Guanajuato, Mexico | collected 2012-05-30
CTTCTGAAGGCGTGAGTTCTCGCTTGTTTCGCGGTAAATGTACTCGACAGTGTCTTCTCCGATTGAACTGAAGTGGACGTCGTCGGCTCGGATCAGCGCATCGATTGCAATGTTGCAGAAGCCGTCATCGCGCAAGAAGTCGCCAAGCACCCAGAGTTCACAAGGGCGCTGGTAAGTCAGGGGCCTTGCTGCGTCGTCACGGCAGCATTGTTTATAGGCAGCACACTTTGGCCCACAAGCCTTAGCAAGAGCACCGATATCCGTAGTGCTGTCATAGACGTACTGGAGGTAGATCTTGAAGTTGTGTAGTTTCATGTACTCCAGAATAACTGTACCTGATGATGACTCTCTCCACAACCCTGAGGTGGCGGCTTCGAAGAACGGTGAGCGCCCGCAGATCAGATTTTTGTGAACCGTGAAGGGCGTCTCGTCCTCATCTTTGCCTCCCACACGTAGAGTGATGGTCTCAGAGAACGGTGCTCTTCAGATTGTATTAGCAGCTCGACACCCTGTGAGAAATACTGCGAACCTACCTGAATCGTTTTGGAACCTCGCCATCGTCATGATCGTTGCTTCTGTCGCGTTGGCGCTTGCCTTTCGCAGCTGTTGTCGGTGTCGCAATCTTGCTGTCGTCGCAACGGTGATCTAGGTCGAGGTTGATGGAGAGCCTATAGAGGTACAAAGGATTCTCAAAAGAAAGATGTATGCTAATGCACATCAGAGCTCCACATGAGGTTGTTAGAAGCCCACTTTACTTGAGAAATGCATGTGGCAGAACGTTTGTATTGGGTCCAGTAGCATACATCACTTCTTGCATATCCGCATTCAAGGTCCCTATACGTCGAGTACACCCTTCCTTGCTCACCTCCCCTCGCAGGTGAACCGACCCTTGCTGGTATGGCTGCAACCTACACCCTCACAAAAATGCAGTCGAGCCTGAATGCGCATCCACCTTGACCTTCTCCTTACTCCTCAGTGGAGTCGGCATGCTCCTGGTACTTCTAGGCATCCGAAACCTTTGGCAGATCATCCGGATTGAGATCACCTCGCTTGCTTGCAAGCTTTTCCAGAAGAGCCAGCATGAAGCTTTTGGGCAACGGCTCACACAAGGATTTGACGTAGTTCGCAGATATGGACACCGCGACCGAGTCAATCAGCCACCGGCGGAGCCCAGACTGGTCCTGCGTACTCTTCCATACGTATGCGGCAGTGCTTTGGTAGAGAGCCTTGTCTCTGGGTGCATCTTGCTCAAGCAACATCTTGATCACGTCGATCTTGAACCGAGCATCTTGCAACACGTCTCCGAGAACCCAGAGCTTACAAAGGCGCTGGCAAGTTCGAACTGCACTGCACATTCCGGGATCTGTGTCGATCTCGCGGCGGCCTTTATCACCTGCTCGAGCAAGTTCGAGCAAGCCTGCACTCTCGTTGTACAGGCTTTCCAGATAAATCTCGAAGATTTCGGGCCCAACGTTCTTCAGGCTAAGACCACCAAACGGTTGCTGAGCGACCAGCTCCAGATGCGTAGTCTCGAGAAGCCTAGACCGTCTGCCGATGAGATCGCTATGAACAACGAAGGCTCGACCTTCTTCGCCAATGGTCACAGTGATGGCTGCCGTGTAGCTAGAGCTATGTTCGAATGAGTACTGTATGCACGCATCCATTTAGGTAATCAACGTACCGTATACGCTTTGCTCGCTTGAATGCATCATGTCGAGTCTTCGCTTGGTCGCGCTGCCGTTATGTGACGATGCCATACTCGCGTTGGTTGATAGCCGACGAATGGTCATTGAAGTTATTGGTTGAAATCGCAAAGACTGGTTGGAGCCTAGGCACCGATATTTCGACGACTTCGGTCTCGTGACGGCGTCATTCGAAGCATGGAGTGCACGTGACAGCACAATCACTTCAAAACGTGTCACTGGAGTCACTAAGCCTTCCTCTTCACCTCCCATCCAACTCTCGCCCACCTTGTCAGCATCACCAGGACAGCGCCCGCCAACAACGTCGCGCCGCAGAACACCTGCAGCCCAATCCAAGACTTCTCCACAATGACACCCGCAATCGGCGTGCCCACCAATATCCCCAGCGCTGCACAGAACATGTTCATACCCAGCCTCGCACCCACCATTCCCATATCGTCCGTGATACTGATCAGACTGCTCGCCTGCAGACTTACGAACGCACCAGAAAAGGCTCCGTACAGCAGACCCCAGATCACGAGCCCGGCGACAGTATGATGCACAGCTATCCAGCAGAGTCCCAAGATACCGGCGGCAACAGTGCAGAGGGATAGCACGTTCAGTGGACCCACGCGATCGGCGAGGGGACCAGGCAGAATGCGACCGACTATGCTGCCGCTGGAGAGAATTGGGATCATGTAATACGGTAGCGTGCCGGTGATGCCGGCCTTTGCAGTAGCAAAGAGCTCGACGTAGAAGAACGGGATGTACAGCCCGACGCAGCCGAGGAAGGCTGCTAGGCAGAACAAGCAGAACGGCAGCTCGCGGAAACCCGAGAAGTCGATGATCCTCTTCCTCGGAGGCGGTAGGGCGCGGACCCGGATACAGAGGCAAGGCATGATGAGCGTGGCGAGAGCGAGGAAGCCGCATACTCGCGTCGCCCAGCCAAATCCGATAGATGGCTGCAGGCGGTGGAAGACGATAGGGTAGATGACGCCTCCGAGACTGCTGCCCGAGGCTGCGACGCCGATGGCCAAAGCGCGCTTGGTGGTAAAGTAGGAAGGTATGATGGCTACACTCGTGATGAAGATCGTACCGGCACCCATACCCATGCAGATCCCTTGAGCAAGCATGAGTTGCCAGTACGCATCGCAGAGACTCGTCATCATCAGTCCGAAGACCACCAGGAAGGAGCCCGTGAAGACGAGCGTACGGGCGTATCCGCGGTCAAACATAGGTCCGGCGAAGACGCTGGTGCAGCAAAGGAGGAAGGCTTCGATGCTGCCGATCCAGGAGATATTGGAGTTGGATTGGTTGGGTATCAAGGTAGAGGCATAGTAATCCTGCCATACGCCGAAAGCATTGATGAGGCCCCAACTATTGAAGAACATGAAGAAGCCGCATGCTACTTGCAGCCATGCAGTAAAGCCACCATCGGGTATGCCTGGTTGTGGAGCTACGGAGAGTTGGGTGAGTATGACCTCGAGCGGTGGGCCTTCTCTGTCGTGAACTGTTGCGTATGTGGGTACGCGGTGTGGTGTGTTGTGCTCTTCTGCGCCCAAGTCATGCAAAGATGGTGCTCTTGACGTAAAAGGCGTCTCTTTTTCCTCGTCCATCGATGTTCTCCTGCTGTAATCGTGTGAAGCCATTCTTGCCGTATCCTATGTCTTCTCAAGGAGGGTATGTTAACAAGAGAAGGGAGCTGGAAGGAGATGGTGCACTTAGTCCTGAAATCACGTCTATAGTCTTCTACGCATGAGGGGCGACTGTTCGGTTTTGTTTTCCGGTAAGTTGATGCCTCCAAACAGGAGAACCCAGTATCAGTACCGAGAATCAGTACCGAGAATCATGGTCAAAGGTGGCGGCTTGTTGTCGCGAAACCGTTCAAAGGAGGCTGAGACAGTGGAGCCCATAAACAGGCCCGAGCCGCAATGGTGCGCCCGCCGGCAGTTGGCTCGAATCCTGTCACCGCGCCTTGAATACTATCCACTAGACTATCACATAGCACGAGGTGACGAGGGCGCTCGTGATCGTGCAAAGTCGCGGCAGTTCGGGTACTTTGCTTGTACAAAAGGCGACTGCAGAAAACAGACATCCGAAAGAACAAGGCTGAAGTCAAGAGATCCGCGTTATCTTAGGGGTTCCGGCGGCAACCAGCCGAAAGCCGAAAGCATACCGTCCAACTGCCGAAGCTGCAAATTCAACACAGCTCGTCCGCCTCCACACTACAATACCAGATATTCCCAACTGTTCGTCTGAATCACGATGGCAATTGACTCAGCAGTATGCTCCGCGATCTTCTGCCGTATCTCCAAGATGCGGACGATCATTCGCTCCTTATGACAGGCGCTCCAGGCACCGAACATGGACATGAACATGAAAGCGAAGAAGGGACGAGAGTAGATTCGCTGGATGATGTCTTTGGATCCGCACCAGCTTCGCCCGCCTTGAGTGGCCAAGGTGCTAGGGAAGGCGACAGATCAGGAAGAGCGCTCAACGATGACTATTCAGATATTCCACGCCTACGCAGTCTGCATGTCACGAACGGCTATCGCGAGGGTATCGCCGTAAGTAAAGAGAGGCACATGCAGGAAGGTTTCGATGAGGGATACACTCTAGGAGCTGAGCTTGGGCTGAAGGCAGGATGGTGTCTTGGTGCGCTTGAGGGGATATGGCACGCTCTACCAGAGTCTCGCGAGCACTCGCAGGATCGGGCAGATGAAGACGTTGAGCACCTGAGTCGTAAGGACGGAAGGTGTATGCTCGACGAAGCTCAGGAAGAGCTCAAGATGCAGAGTCTGCTCGGAAGAGAGTATTTTGGCGAAGATGGCATTTGGCTGTACAACGTGCCTGGGCAGGAGAATGACGGTGAAGAGACGACATTCGAGAAGGTGGCCGAGGCTCATCCCGTGCTGCACAAATGGACGGAGAAGGTACTTGCCATTTTAGGAAAGCTCGGACTTCACGCGCAATGAAGGCGCTGGAAGTGAATGTGAGATTGCAAAGCGTTATTGCGCAAAGTGTCACTCCTATTGTTGCGACAGCTTCACAATGTTACAATAAGAGTCAACATTGTCTGCAAGACTCCCCACACTCGCAGAAGACACTCGAACTCGGTGAGTGGTTCTCAGCTTCAAAGTTATTTTGGACTTCGCAGACCTTTACCAGCGCAACCGTGGCACCTGCACAACCAAACTTTCTTACTGCATCGCTTTCTGAACTCCCTCCGTCGTACACGAAGAGTCTTACAATTATGCATACATCCGCAGTTTCGCTCCTGCTCTTGTTCACGGAAGCCGCTCCTACCCCCAGACTCGCATAACCGGCGTGACTCAGCGCGACGTAGAAACTTCGACAGCACAGATCGTGAACTTGTCGCCGTCACACACCGCGCATCAAACTTGTCAGACAACCACGTACGGTCAAACTCGATACCTCAGTATGCCTCGTCGCAAAGCAGAAAGCGCAAGCTTGACAGGCGAAGCCGCAACTTCCTCGTCCGACGATGGGCGTCGCACCACACCTAGACGACGGTCTACACCTCGCACAATTGTCGCAGATTCACAGTCATCGCTCGGTAGTCCGCTGACTGAGTTATCGCCTGCGGAACAGCGGCGATCTACGATGGATGGCGATGCGGTCAAAGATGCGGACGATGACGATCTCCTGGACGAGCTTATAGTCGCCCAGCCGCAGCGACGATCTTCCTCTCTTACCAGCAACACCCCTGATAGTGAGATGATCATCAAGGCAGAGCCGCACAGCTCGTCAAGCCCACCACGAGAGCATCTCAAGAGACCCATGTCCGAAACACACGACACCGCAGGACCGTCGCCGAAGCGACAGAAGACGGGCAACATCATCGAAGACAGCGACTCCGAGCTCTCTGATCTCGGCGAGACACCCGAGCCACCTTCGCCCATGCTTCGCGCTATGCGTCACCTCCAACGGAAAATGGAGTGCACGTGCGAAGGCTGGTGCACGTGCCCGATGCACTCAGCCTTTCCGGACGAGTCGCCAACGCACCTCTCGGAGTACACTCTAGCGAAGGCGCAAGCGGAGGTGCCGGTCTCTGCTGTGCGCTCTACCATTCATCTACCGCAACGCGTGAGGGGTGGGTTTGCGTACCCGAGCGATGAGATTGCCGGAATATGTAATGCTGCTTCAGAGATTCTCGCAAAGCTCGAGAAGCCAAAGGTGAGACGGGTGTAGATGAGAAAGACCACCGCAGCGCTGCGTCTAATGCACCACATCCTCACCTGCTTTCCCCCTGAAGAAGACTTGCCACGGACGCCATCCGCTATTCGGAGAGTGCTGAATGCGTTGCAGACATGGCAGAGAGAGGGCTCGTACGAAGACTTATGGACTATTCTCGATGATGCGGTGAACGGCAGTCCAGACTTGATCTTGGAGTTTCGGGCGCTGTTGCCGAAGGAGCGGGCGTCGGCAGGCATGGGCACATTGTGGAAGGCGAGGGTCCAGAGACTGGGATGGGAGAGGGATGGGAAGAGAGATCATGTGCCTGATGGGTGGGTCGGTGATTGGCGAAGCAGACCCGAGACCGAATAGCACCGCTTTCCTCTTGATCAGCGAAGCAGACGTGACTACCACTGTCATCACTGCTATTAACGTGATTGGAGTATAGAATGAGCGTGCACACCTTCGACTTGGTTTGTAGACGTGGAAAAGACTTCGTGTTACTTCTAGCGCCGATACTCCCACACTACCCGACTTCGATCCGCGACTGCTACATTGCGAGAGTGCCGCAATTGGTGATCAGTCTGGCTGCAGACACAAGAACATTATTCCGTACATCTCCGTCGTACAAGGCCCTCACACTTCGACTTCACGAACTCCAGAGTTACTTGCAGTGAGAAGGCCATCCTCTCTGTCCAATCCCTCCAAGATCGCAATCTCACCCAAAAGGTCCTGACCGACCTTTTCATGTGCAATGCTGATACCCCCGCAACCCACACAAGGACTATGTAAATCTTCGCTGCGACACTTCTTGCACACTCCGCAATGCCAGGTCTCCTCGTTGTTATAACACTTGTTGCAAGCCCAACAATGAGTGTAGACACTGCAGTCTTCCCACAGACCGGTGCAGAAGGAGAAAAACATCACCCGTTCAGAATCCTTCTCTTCCATACCTTCTCCCAGGCCGTAGCGGTAAAGCCACTGATCATGCGCCTCGTGCAATCCCTCGTCGTCTCCAAGTTCGGCGAGAACCGCTTGCCACATTTTCAAATCCACATTCACTTCCATAATTTCGTCGATATCCTTCATCAACATTGCTTTGACTTCAGCCTGCTTCGAACCTCCCGGATTACGTCTCTCCCACTTCTCCAGCTGAGCCGCAAAGCAAGCATTGGCGCGTACACCCAAGGCCGGAATCACGCCGAAGTACTTGGGAAGCTCGCGGTCGAGAAGGCTGGCACAGCGCAAGATATTCGGCATCCAGCGTGCATCGTAAAAGCAGCGGCAAGTAGGCTTGCAGGCAGCGCCCCAACGCCGACAGGAGCACAAGCGAGTGGTGCATCCATTCTTGCAATTGCAGCAAGCCTTACCAGTCTCCATGGGCGGTACCGGGCGTAACTGGAGCGCTGCGTTAGTAGAAGGCACCTCGCTGCAGGATAAGGTGCTCTGTGCCAGAGTGGCCAACTCACCTCTGAAACGATGTCCGACCCCTGATCCTCACTATGCTTCCTCTTGCTTCCTCCGTCGCCAACGTTGGTCCCTTCCTGCTCCATTGATGCCGCCACAATATGCTCGCTGCGAGCGCGGCCAGGCTGTCCGCTGAACGACCCTTGGACCGTTGTAGAAGCTGTAGCAGAACAGTCATGGTCTAGTGCCGGCCCTTGGCTGGGTTCGCCTCGGTCTGCTGGAGGAGCTGTTACGACAGAGCTTCGAGCGGTACTTCCATCAGACACTAAAGGGTCATATACTGTCGGATCAGCCCGCGTAGCCCGCTGCACATTGCAATACTCTTGGGGCAAAGCAGATTGATGGCAGTGTCCACACCAGAAGCAATGCCGCACCTCCGATCTCTCAATCCACTGATCCCAGCAGAATGACCATGTGAAGAGCCTTGGCTCTCGCTGCATCCATCTGTCGTATGTTCTGGTGCCGTCGTTGTCCCAATCAATACCCAAAGCATATCTCAACAGCTGCCGCATGCGCTCCGGCTGCCTTTCGAGCGGTGTGCCTGCTCCATCTGTTACCTGTCGCCAGGCCTTGAGGTTTGGATCTAGCTCCCAAGCAGGCGATTCTGCAAGCAGCTTCGCAGAGAGTACCTCGATATTAGGCCTCGTGATTAGCCAACCGGCGGCTCCCGAGCGACCTTGATGCTGAATGAACATCCTGGTGCAGAAGGTGGCATTGAGCGGCCAACCCTGCATATAGACATACTCAAGTGAGCTTTTCTGCAGAAAGCTGAAGGGGTTGTAGCAGGCGTCGAGGTGTCCATGAGCGGTTCGGACTTGTTCGCTGCCGCAATGCTTGCTGCATGGGCGGCCTTCCATGAGGCAGGTGCATAAAGCAGTCTTGCAGTCAGCTCGGCATTGCTAGTAGCGCTCGAACGGTCTGCGGGAATGGGTGTCGTTCTGTTCGGTAGGTGGTAGTCAGTATCTAATTTGGTAATTGGACCTGCGGGTTGCGCTCCTCGAACACCTATTTCCCCAAAGCATAAGGTAAATACGCGCCTCTTCTCTACTAATATTAGTGTCACTTTGGAGGCCCACAACAGTCGTGCTGGTGACGCTACTGTCTCGGTCTGTCATTCTACCTGTTGTTGCGGGACTATCGGGAGCTGATGATGCGTCGGATGCCATGACAAAGGGGAAGAGCTGTCAGTAAACAGCACTGCGGCGGTAGAACGCTTTTAAGGCAGGAGAGGTTGAACAAGCATGGAGTCTGAGCCTCGAGAAGCGGACGATGGTTGTACCGACCACTCTTTTCCAAGACCCTGCCTGGAGAGCCGGGGAATTGGAGAGCGCAAGGAGGTGTTACTGTCGCAACGGAGCGTTTGCAGTTCAACGGACCACGCTAAAAGCTCGGCGGACCATGTTGAGGTCTGCTGATCTTAGCAGACAGGAAGGTCCTGGCTGATTGCGGGGTGACACCTTCATCGTCATACCAACGTGTTCCTCGCGGACATTTCGTCAACATACTCTTTGCGACCGCAGACATCAGGGAAACCATCGTCTTCGCTTCTTGTGGCGGGCGTACTGTGTGTTGGTATGGCCGAATGCAAGAAGTACAAGGGAGACCATTGGGCTCCAGCTGCGGCACCGTGTTGGGACATGCCCAAAGCAGGCGAGGAAGATAGTTTGGAAGTCCTATCTTACCGTGGCATGCTATTAATCCAGCCACATTTGGGAAGGGTTCGTCAGAGACGTTGAGGGGAGCCACTGTGACGAGGGTCATACTCCTTCAGCGGCAGGGCAGTAGTAACGTAAAGATTCCGGTGTCTGTGACAAGCTGGCCGCTGGATGCCGCTACCGCAGAATGCTTTCCAACGGCAGGCAACATTGGTAAGTTATGATGACGGCCTCCAACATCGAACGCATAGTACACGTACGTGATTGCGTGCTAATTACACCCCCATTGTGTTCTGAATGCATCCAGAACCTAATCGTACATATGGCCATACATATGGCTGTACAAGAGCCCGTACAGATGATCGTACAGATAGAAGAACACCCTGTTGCGACCAGCCAAGGCATCTCGTTCGTTAACCTTGCCTTTCGTTACTAGACCACCATGGCCGTCAAGTAATCGTGAATCGAACGAGATACAATTCAGAAAGAGTTCAGAACTCGTCCGGAACGCGTTCTAGCTATGGCTAAGCCATAGCATGGCGATGGCCATACTGTCGGTCCGACCTGCATCGAGCGCTGCTTGTTCCGTGGGAGCATGGTTCCAGAGTGACTGGGACACAGACTGGTATGATAACTAGTAGGGCAGCTAGTTGGACGTGTCGTCGCTGCCAAGACCTTGGAGTCACGTCTTTCTCGGCGATATCGCGGCGCTAGACCGGCCCGTGCCCCGTGACGTCTGCGCGAACAGGGGTTCACGCGCGTTTCAGGTGGCTTTGCAGATCCAACCTCCAAGCTCACTTGTGCAGGAACTGCTCACCTGTGCAGCATTGCTCGACCGGCGCTTCACACCTAGGTCATACCGTATCCCACTCACATCAGCCATCATGACTGACAGAATCAACATGATGCCCGACGGAGTCAACCCAAACGATATCAACGGCAACGGTAATACTACTACCAACGATTCCGCACCCGGTAGTCCTTCGATACCAACCATAACAACCGACCATGTGCCAGCAAGCGCAACCCAGCCGAAAGAAGTTGAAGATGTCATGTACAGCGACATCGGCATCAACACCCTGCTCAATCGACTCAAGCAATCTATAGCCTCAGCGCGTGACTTCGCAGCGTTCCTCAAGAAGCGTTCCACTCTCGAAGAAGACCAAGCCACAGGTCTCAAGCGCCTCACCAAAGCGCAGATTGACAGTATCAGGAAGATTGAAGTGCGAGGTGGTAGCTATGCCGCCCAGCTGACAGAAGTGATGCGCACGCACGAGCGCATGGCGGATAATGGGATGCAGTTTGCGCTGAGCTTGCATCAGATGCACGAGGATCTGAATGAGCTGAGCAGTAATATGGAGAGAGGGCGGAAGCAGTGGAAGCATGAGGGTCTGGATGCGGAGAAGCGGGCGAGCGATGCGGAAGCTGCAATGCACAAGGCGAAGACGCGGTATGATAGCTTGGCTGAGGACTACGATCGAGCAAGGACAGGAGACTCAAAGGGAAGTCGCAGAATCGGTCTGAAGGGTCCCAAGAGTGCAGAGCAATACGAGAGCGATCTACAGAGGAAGGTGCAAGCGTCTGATGCGGACTACGGCGAGAAGGTCCGCCTGGCGAAGGCGCAGCGTGAAGGTCTGATCAGCGAGCATCGACCCAAAGCCGTCAAGGCGCTGAAGGAGCTGTGCAGGGAGTGCGACTCCGGTCTCACGCTGCAGTTGCAGAAGTTTGCGACGTTCAACGAAAAGCTGCTTCTGGGCAACGGGCTGGCAGTCTCACCCTTGACCGGAGACAACAGTGCCCAGAAGAGTTTGCGGGACGTAATCTACGGCATCGACAACGACAACGACTTTCATACTTATATTGGCGGGCACGCGAATAGAATTCCAGCGCGACCGAGCGAGATACAGTACGAGAAGCATCCTACATTGGCGCCGAAGACGCAGCAGCCTTCTTCGCGATCAGTCTCTGCCGGTGCACCGCCGACAGCGCCACCTGTTCGAGAGCCGACCTTGTCGATCAACACCGGATCGGCGTCACAGCCACCGTCGATGAACAGTAGGTTCTCTTCTCAACCACCGCCAGGCCCGATCGTCGCACCCTCGCAGCCGCAAGTGTACAATCAACCAGCGTCGTTCCAGCAGCAGGGTCCGCAAACCTCGTACGGTCAACCGTCGGTCTCATCTGCGGACCGAAGCTACCAATCTCCTACCTTCGGCGAGCGACCGCCGCGAGAAACGCACAACTCGCCACCCTACCCCACCCACGCATCCGAGCGCTCTGGCTACACACCCCAGCAAACCACCGGCTCCATCTCAGCGCCAGCACCTCAACCACAATCGCAACAACAGCAACAGCAGCAGCCCCAGTGGGCACAGCAACGCTCCGCCGCCCCCACGGCTTCCACTCCAGCCTCCACCAACCTCCCACCTCTCCGCCCCGTCTTCGGCGTAACTCTAAACGACCTCTTCCACCGCGACCAATCCGCCGTTCCCATGGTAGTCATCCAATGCATCCTCGCCATCGACCACTTCGGGCTGGAAGTCGAAGGCATCTACCGTCTCTCCGGCACCTCCTCGCACGTCAACCAGCTGCGCGATCAGTTCAATCATAACGCCCAATCGATCGACTTCCGGAATCCAAGCTCCTTCTATCACGACGTCAACAGTGTGGCGACGCTGTTGAAGCAGTTCTTCCGCGACCTGCCGGATCCGCTGTTCACGAAGGTTGAGTACTCGAGGTTTATCGAGGCGGCGAGGGTAGAGGATGAGGGGATGAGGAGGGATGCGCTGCATCAAGGTGTTAACGACCTTCCGGACCCTAACTACGCTACTTTGCGTGCACTTGTGCTGCACTTGCATAGGGTGATGATGCATGAAGGGCGGAATCGAATGGGCGCGTCGAACCTCGCACTCTGCTTTGCGTAAGTCCCACCCTGACAGCTGCGCTGGTATCACAACAAACTTGCTGACTTGTACCAACTGCAGGCCGAGCTTGATGGGAACCCACACCGGCGCTCAAATTGCCGACGCAAGTCTCCAAGCCCGCGTCCTGGACACCATCCTCAACAACGCCACCGCAATCTTCGACGAAGACTAATGTGAGTCTCACGGTCGTGACGCTGGGGCGTAGGGCGTAAGCGTGCTTAAGACGTTGGGACACATGGTCCAAGTTTCATATGTACACAATTGTCTGTACACGGGTATCTGTACACGATATCTGCACGTGCAAACCCGGGCAAATGATTCGCCCACACGCCCGTAACAATTGGGGTATCATCGATTCCATCCATCCACGCATGCATGCATGCATGCATGCCTTTGTGTGCTTTTTGTGTGCTTCGACCGCCAACTCATTGCTGTCCTCGCGGCCGTATCGGCAGGAAGTTACCTACAATCAACGCTGGTCTGCATCATGTCAGTCAGCATGCCATCCTCTTTCGAACAGGTTCAATCTACCGCTCAGGCTTCGGCGGGAGTTGGGGTATGGGTGGTGTGAAACTTACATGTTATGGTTATCTCTCCTGATCGTGAAGGAGAAACAACAGCGTACCCTCTCCACCACCGCCTTCTGCTCGACGCCATCGACTGCAGCAGCGGGAGCAGTCGCAGCAGTGACCTTACCGTCCTCGCCTGGTTCCGGTCCGGGTGTTTTGAGCGTGCAGGAAGTAAGGATAGCCTTCTGCGACTGATCGAAGGCTATAGCGCCGAATTTCTCCCAGTACGACACCAAACTCTCTTCTTCAAGTACTTCGTGCAGGGCCAACTTCCCATCCCGTAGCCTCTCCATCCCCACCCCGATGAGTTCAGCCATTTCCCTGTTCCCGCGGAAAATCTCTCCCGTCCTCCTCCAGCAGCAGGCGGGGATGGCCATGGAGGCGAAGACACGGTCGTACTCCATCAAAGACCTCTCGAACCACATCTCCACGAGTACGAGTTGCATGTCGGTGAGACATTGCATGGCTTCCCTGAACTTCGGCCTGAACCTCCCTAATTGCTCTAGGATCCGGCGTTGGGAAGACGGTTGGAGGTGCCGGGACATGTACGATTGCAGGCGCGCGTAGCCTTTGACGTAGTTGAATGGTTTAAGCATTCCCGCATCGTACTTGGCTTTTAGGAGTTTGTGCAGACGATCACCGGCGGAGGCGAGACCGGCGGGATCGGCGGCGACGAGGTAGAATTTATCTCTCGCTTTGGTGTCGGAGAGCGGGAAAGCGGAGGAGGGGCGGGAGATTTCTTCGGCGGCTTTAGCGTTTTGGGTGGGTGGTTGGAGGGTTGGGGGGAGGTTGTTCGGCGGTTGTTGTTGTTGTTGGTGCTGGTTGTTGGAGGCTTGATTGTTGGAGGATTGATTGGTGGTGGGTGTGAAGGAGAAGTTGGGATTGGTTAGGGAGCTCATGCTGGATGTGGCGAGTAAGGGGTCGTTGAAGAGGGTTTGCACGTCATCGGTGCTGTACAGGCCGCCATCATCCAAGAGGGAGGAAGAGAGGAAGTCGTTGAGCAGATTGTATTCGTTCGAGACTTCCGAGGTGTTGAACATGTAATTCGGATGCAGATGGTGCATATCCTGGAACTGATTCTGAAGACTAGCGTTGTTCCAGTCGAAATTCTGGTTCTGTGACAGCATAGCCTGATTGTTGTGGTTGTCCACTACGCCGAGGTTGTTGGGTGCAGTCTGTTGCCGCTGAAGCTGTACGGGCGAAAGTGGTTTCGGTTGCGCCATTTGCTGTCCGCTCAGCACCAAAGTCGGATCCGCGGTCCCGTTGAGCCCAGTCATATCAACGTTACTCGGAGCAGCGTATGGCATCCCTCCATCAACCTGCCCATTCTCTAACCCCGCAACATCACCTCTCCCCTCCTCCGGCGCAGGCGCAATCTCCGCCATCCCGATCTCACTCTTACTCCTCTTCGGCGGATCCCTCGGCTCATCATGACACAGATGCCCGATATCTCTCTTGATACACCTCGCGCAAGGTCTCTCGAGGTCACATGTCATATGCGACCTCCGGCAATACACACAAGCATGGTTGACCTTCCTCCTCTTCTTCTTGTCGCTCTCCGGTCCCGCGGCTTCGGACGACTTGCGCTTAAGCGAGTCCTGCCTCTGCAGACTTATGGCTTCTGGGGAGAATTGCTGGTGTGGAGTGTCGTCGAGGAAGCTCGCGTGCCGATCTGTTACTGTT
>Ga0058704_10000937_pt1 | contig 14156 bp, 14 predicted proteins | sample AgamicMgSfe_FD_71363 | JGI IMG/M metagenome (GOLD analysis project Ga0058704, IMG submission 71363) | Agave microbial communities from Guanajuato, Mexico - Mg.Sf.e | ecosystem: Host-associated > Plants > Phyllosphere > Phylloplane/Leaf | place: Guanajuato, Mexico | collected 2012-05-30
ACGACGATTGTAGCTCGCCAGGGACAACAAGATTAGACTTGAACAAAAATTTATTCTGCGAATGGTTGATGGAAGATTTCGAGTTTTGGGGATGTCGATGGAGGTGTTTCCGTGTCGAGGAAAAAGACTCGACCAAGAAGAACTCAAGTCGGCTAAACGGTGACTTTCGTCTGATTTTCTTTGCAGTCGATGGTATCGGACTTTCGAAAATCAATTTACGAACCTTCTTCGACGGCTTCCTACCTTTTGGACTGAACATGGAGCAGTCATTCTGCAAATTCTATGCTCGTATCGGACTTTCACTCTCCCAAGCCAAATCGACCATTACATTTCGCACTTCTGAGATCCTCCGCGTCTCAGATATTGTCGCCGACGGTAAACCAGAAGCGACGTGCTTCAATGATTCCGCTCACACACTCCCTATTTACCACGACAAAGTAAAACCTCATGTTATGAGCGATGGTTGTGGACGACTCTCTCCAGCAGCTTGGAAAGATCTTTGTGAACAGTTGGGCATAGTTGGGACTCGTCCCGTCGCATGCCAGGCTCGTATCAATAACGCCAAAGGCATGTGGGTGCTAGCACAGCCATACGACCATGATAACGACACTGGTGAAAGGTGGATCGAGGTCAGAGACAGCCAATTAAAGTATAAAATCCGGCCACAAGACTCCGAACTCGAGGTACTCAGGTCATCAACCCCACTGAGACCTTGCCATCTTGCCATCTTGCCATCGATTTCTTCCCCATCTTACAAGATCGGGGTATTCCGCTCGAAGCACTATCGGCTGTCGTCGAGCACCAACTTGATGCGGATATCAGCTCTCATTTGGATGCCTTGAACGATTATCTTGACCTGCGACGCTGGATCGCGAAGACCTTCGCAGGTGAAGAATCTTACAACCGCGACGTTGGCGTAAGGCGAGCTGGAGAATCTCCTCGGGAATCACTTGAGAAAGTCTAGCACTTCTCGAGAATGGTTTCGTACCTCAATCATGCCCGGCTCTCGCAGAATGGCTACAAGAGATAGTCAGCACTTGGGCTCTAGAGAAGGCTCAGAAACTCAAGATCAGGCTGGCGAAATCAACCTATGCTTATGGTGTCCCAGATATGTGGGGCATCCTGGCCCCTGGCGAAGTTCACCTTGCGTCTTCTGCTCCTTTCGTGGACGAGGAAAGTGGGGAGAGCTGGCTGCATCTTGAAGGCGAGGTTCTGGTCGCTCGACATCCTACTCTCCGACCCAACGACATACAAAAGGTGCGAGCCGTATACAAGAAGGAACTGAGTTTCTGGAAAGATGTTGTGGTATTTTCCACTTAGGAAGAGTTTCCTCTGGCAGCCAAACTGCAAGGTAGGGACTATGACAGCGACCAATTCCATATCTGCTGGGACAAACGACTCATGAAGCCCTTCAAGAATGCTCCTGGTCCAGCAACCTCACCTTCTCCTGAATCACTCAGCATCGAGGTAGATCGGAGAACACTTGGTGAAGTGTTAGGCCCGAGGCAGGACAATATCGACAATTGGCTGTTACAAGCATTCCGCTTTTCCATGCCAGACAATCTCTTGAGACAGACCAGCAACTACTTGAAGCGCCTGTCGTACCATCAGGAGAGCATCTCTTCACCCACAAATTCGACGGCCCGTGATACAAACAGATCGTCGCACGGTGCCTCGAAAGATTTCGGAGTTTCCAGCCTAACAACAACATTAACGATGTTTTGAAAGCCTGGACCTACAAAGCCGGTCACTAGTGTTCCCGTTGGGAACTCATCTGAGCTTCCGCAGTCTTCCATGAGTTCCGCAGCAGAATGGGCCATCAGAGGACAAAATCGGCATTTCTGATGGCATGGAATGAGCTTCTCGGCATTAAAGCCTTTGCGCGACAAAGCGCGCGAACGATCACGAGGCCGATGTACAACATCCTCAAGACAAGAAGAGGAAAGTCTAGGCTTTTCAAGGGCAGACTTGTTTCGGATTCCTTCGAAGAGGAACGCGAAGATGACGACGACCTGAGTTGAGCCATCTTGGTCAGACGACTAGATGCGCTGATTTCCACACTACAACGAAGACCTCATGATAAACAACGATTTCGGTATATTGACGATTGTACGACGAGAAGATGATGACAGCATTTCGAAACGACTTATGGTAGCGATTCTTTTCGGCATAGCGAAGTCTTTTGCATAGCGAAGCTTTTTGCATGGCACTTTCAGAACAATTGGGTTGCATAACGAGGTCTTTCTTGATTGATTCAACCTCATATAGGTAGGCTTTGAATTGAATACATCCTATGAAACACCTCGCTAAAACACCCAAGTATTCCCATGTGATTGATAATTGTATCACTCCTTCTCACAGCCCTTGCCCGCAATTTTTCAACGCAGTGCTTCTCCGTTCGGGTGATATAATACACATCAACTCCTGCTACCACCCCCCAGCAGCACCCATAGCGAAGCCACTAGCAGCAGCATGACCTGTAATCATTAGCATCGACTGACTAATAACTTCGAAACGTCACTGTCACATACTCGCACCACTCTGATGCGCGGTAGCAGCATTGCCTCTGTTCTGCGACGCTCCCTTGAAACCATCCCGCCAATCGACGGGTTCCTTGCCCGCCTGCGCTTTCGCCTCTTTCGACGAGACATAGCCGTAGCCTTTGGGAATTTTACTCGCCCCGCAGCCCATGTTGGTGGTTCTATAGATGTTTAGATAGATGAAAAGAGCAATTCTTGGCAAGAGAGAGTAATTTCTTGTTTCTTTTCGGAATCAGGCTGTCAGACAAAGTGAAGTTGGTTTGGAAGATGTAAATTGGTATCAGATAGGTGGCGAGGAACGGGTATACAATATACAAGTGATGCTTCCCTACGTGAGCACGCGAACGTGATATTATGTATCTAAACTTCTACCAGCGCTAGAAATGGCTGTGCTATGAATAGGTCATGTTGTTGGTTATGATCTGCAGTGCCGAACAGGGCGAAGCATGGCGCGAGTGTTGGTTCACGCTGGGCTTGGTTCTCATTGCTCGGCATCGGTTTCCTTTTTCACAAGTACCTTCATCTGTAGCTTGCCTTGTCTTGTTGGAACCACAACCGATCTACGGTCCGCAGCGGACATGGCGCAGTGAATATGTCTTGCATCCTTGGGAGTGGAAAAAGTCGTTTCGCTGGCCGGTATGATCTGCGTGCTGGTATGCTTGGCATCGTCACGGGTAAGATCACGGGATGAAATTCAGGAAGCGATGAACCAAACATATTCGAAGATTCTTTTGCTCATGTAAGATGTCTACGCTCGGTCTCCAAAGTTTACGCTCCTGGTCTCAATCGAACATTACCGACATCCCACCAGCCCTGTCGCCAGATCTTCTACAGCGAATCTGGGCTCTCAATCCTGCATTCGTACTTGGGTAGCTCAATGACTTGATGCACGACCGGCTCGCTGTCCTCATCGTAGGAGGTATTCTTCATGCTTGCAACATTCTTCGCGGCGAGCAGTGACCAGATAGTCAACCCCAGAATAGACATCTGCAGAAGCATAATAGGTATGCTAGTAAAATAGGCGAATTTCTGGCACAGTATCAGCTCCGTATTACGTCTTGCATATGGTAGGCGTATCGTACACTTTCCCGACACAGCTTTCCAAAGTTCGTGGGAACACCGTTGCTGAGGGCAGTGATGGCCGAAGAAGCGGCATCCCATCGACAAGTCCAAGTCTGCATGGTATCCGTACCTGGACTCTGGTGATCCAGCACCGCCGGATATATTACTCCAACCAGAGACGCAAAAAAGGCGAGAGACAACGATAACACGGTAAGTAGGGTGAGTACGAGCGCTGATGCAATTCGCGAGGCGGACCGCTGTACACTGTCAGAGGTCATTCGGGTTATAGCAAATAGTAGTAAGCTCACCGTCTTGAACATTGAGGTACCGGCAGCAGCATTGCAAAGTGTCACCGCTGTCGAGACGCCGACGAGTGTTTCCAGGCCCTTTGTGTCGAAATGTTGCGGCCATACGGGCAGCCACCAAGGATTGACATTCTTCTCCTCGTTGAAGATTCTCAGTACATCAACCGCAGTCGCTAGCACCGTGACGGACAAGCATGTGGATAGAGCCAACAGAACGAGGGAAGAAATGCGAAGGATTTTACTCGTCATCTTGGTGCCCAAAGGTGATATCGAGAGCACGACAGACATAGTTGACATCAAGACGAGGCCAGCTTGAGAAGATAAATGAAACAGAAAATAGAGGAGTGAAACAGATGCGGAATCAGGAAATGGACAAGAGGCCATTATGGGGCCTCATTCTTTACTTGTACCTTCTACTCCTCGACCACTGTACGAGCGATAGCCGTACGCAATACGTCGGTAAGCGCGCTGTGAAATACGACGGCTCGTGGACTGCACGACTTGCTATTCTGGTCGATAGACGCTTTATCACTATCGATACCTTATGTACCAGACGCACTGAGGCGCTCATCGCTTGCACCAGCGAGGTAAGTCGAGCATGAGATTGTGGCCATTCTGGTCAAGGTACCAAAGTATGGTTGACGTAAACACCCTGCAGCAGTCCAGCCAATGATGATCGGGAAGCAGCAAGTGACTACTTCATGTCATCGAAAGTTGGCGCTTTGGGTGTCGATTGGTGGATGAAGATAAGCCATGAAGTCTGGAGTGTATCAAGTTGGACCCTCGGGCGCTTACACAATCACACCACGTGACTCAGACGGCACAACACATATCAGGGTCGGGAAGCGACCAAAGGTTGTGAGAAATAATACATTGCTCATGAAGCGATCCCTAGTAGTTCTGAAGAAGGCCGCTGGTCTCCAAAAAGGATGCTTTCCGTCAACACCACAATATGCCCCTGGGGCATGCCAGTCTTTTTTTCGACCATTAACGCCATATGCTAAGCACCGTCTCCCGTGTGTTCCATAATCTATCTGATCGAGATACCACTTCTCTTGGTGTACATTCTCGTAGCTACGTTCATGGCTGCCAGCTCCTGGAAGAGAAGCTTGGCGGCATATGGAAGGATGATTTGAGCAATTTCCGTCTTGTTTTTGCAAGGTCTGCATTCGAATTGGTTCTTCTTGAGAGATCTGTCCAGTCGTTAGTAATTGTATTCTTGTCATCGAGGCGGATATGACTTACGCAATTGGAGTCATCAGACCGCAAATCTCACAAATGTGGACTCTGAAAGCGTCCGAGACATCCATGAGACGCTCCTTCAAAAACGCACTCGCACCGTGAGCAATCATGCAATCACGTTCCATTTCTCCGAAACGAAGACCACCATCCTTGGCACGACCTTCGACTGGTTGACGGGTAAGAATCTGAGTAGGACCTCTTGCACGCGCGTGAATCTTGTCGTCGACCATGTGACGCAAACGCTGGTAGTAAGTAGGTCCGAGGAAAACTTGGGCTACAAGCTTCTTGCCGGTGTGACCGTTGTACATGATTTCGAAACCACGCTGCTGGAAACCATGCTCGCGAAGAATGTTGGAGATCTGAGTAATAGTGACATCGGTGAACGGAGTCGCATCACCCTCGGAACCTCTGATAGAGCCAACCTTGGAGAGCAAACACTCGATCAAATGTGCAATGGTCATACGCGATGGAATAGCGTGAGGATTGATGATAAGGTCAGGCACCAGACCGTACGAAGTGAATGGCATGTCTTCTTGGCGATAGGTTACACCAATAGTACCCTTTTGACCGTGACGAGAGGCAAATTTGTCACCGATCTGAGGGACCTTGGTCACACGAGTTCTCACCTTGACGAATCGGAGACCCTCCATGTTGGTCGACAGCAGGACCTGGTCGATACTTCCGCTCTCGGTACTACGAAGCGGTGTTGACGCATCACGCTTGTGGTGGAACTTGGTTCGCTGACCAAGCTCTTCGGCGTCTGGTGGGAGAGGCGCTGTCTTACCGATGATGATGTCGTGACCTGAAACACGCGTGCCAGGAGCAATGATACCATCGGCTTCGAGCTTGTCGTAAGTCCCTTGCTTCATCCTGAACGTGTCTCCTCTGGTTGGCTTCTCGAATTGTTCCACGACCGACATACCAATACGCTTCTCTTGATCCATGTATGCACGATAGAAGAGAGATCGGAACAGTCCTCGATCGATGGACGACTGGTTCATGATGACGGAATCTTCTTGGTTGTAACCAGAGTAACAGGCGATGGCGACAATCGCGTTTTGGCCGGCGGGCAACTCTCGGAATTTGAGGTACTCCATCGATCTGGTAGTGGCCAATGGTTTTTGTGGATAGTAGAGGACGTTGGCCATAGTGTCCATGCGAACATTGTAATTTGTGAGTGTGATTCCCATAGCTTGCTTACCCATTGCAGATTGATAAGTGTTACGAGGCGATTGGTTGTGATCGGGGAAAGGAATGATAGAGGCGCAAATACCGAGAATCATAGCAGGATGAATCTCGCAATGGGTGAATGTTCTGATGGCAAGGTTTGGCTTGGCCTTGTGTCGTCGATGAGGGTCGGAAGCAATGTCCTCGAACTCGCCGTGTCCAGCACGCATTGCAATGTGCTCATCAAGATCTTCTGGCGACATGACAATCATTGAAGTCTCTTCCTCCTCGGCGTCAAGGTATTCCACCACACCGTCAGCGATCAGACCCTTCCATCCATAGAGTTGCTCGTCTCTGCCTTCATCGCTCAAACCTTCTGTATTGATCTGACTGTCATCTGCCAGCTTGATGATGTTCTCTCGCTGGAGTGCTAGCTGACCGTTTCGAGGGCTGTTAGGCCGGTTGTCAATGACGAGAAGTGGTCTCATGACACGACCGGCATCGGTGAAAACCATGAACTCACGCGAACGGACATCGCGGACCAAACTAATCTCGAAAGACAAAGTGCCGTTTCTGCGGAGACCAAGAATGGTGTTGTAGAGGTTCACTGGATCGTTGTGAACACCAACCCATACACCGTTGACGAATACCTTGGTGGCATGTGGACTCGTCTTCGGCTCATACTCTTCGAGCAATTGCATATTGCGCTGCTCCATGAAGTCGACGATCGGATCTGCGGGTGTACCAACGGAAACGTAGCACATCAGAGACAGATTCTTGACCAAACCACAAGCTTGACCCTCAGGGGTTTCGGCGGGACACACAAGACCCCAGTGAGTGTTGTGCAATTGTCTAGGCTTGGCGATCTTGCCGTCACGACCAATTGGGGTATTGGTACGTCGCAAATGTGACAGTGTCGAGGCATATGTGTATCTGTTCAACACCTGTGAGACACCTGCTCTGGCTGAGGCCGCCTTTTTCTGGTCTCCCCAATTACCCGTGGCCAAACAGTATCGGATACCTGTTGTCAGGATGTTTGACTTGACCGCCAGTGAAAGGTTGAACTCCTTTCCTTGCTCAACGCATCGCGAAAGATATGTTCTCATGTCCTTGACAAGCTGGGCGAACTTCAATCGGAAAATCTGAGCCATAAGAGGACCAGCAAGATCCAGGCGCTTCTTACCGAAGTGATCACGGTCATCTTCTGACGTACGACCGAGTGCGCATTGAAGAAGACGGTTGATCATGTAACCCAAGAAGTAAGCCTTTCGTGTTTCACTACCTTCGGCCTGTGAAATGTGTGGCAGAAACTCCTTCTGCAAGATGTCGCGCGCATGTCTGATACGCTTCTCTCTTGTACCGTACTGGTTTCCACGCTTTCCTATCCAATCCAAGGCGACCTCTCGATCTTGAATGACAAAGGCTTCCTCGAGACAAGGCTTAACCATCTCCTTCATCTGAGTGTCATTCTGATCGTAGACGATGCAGTTCAAAATGTCCATATCACTGACGACTCCCAACGCACGGAATACAATACCGATCGGAACGTCGTTCTTGATGTAGGGTAGGGTAGCTTTGAGGGTGCCGCCAGTGCCTCCTGTCGTACCACCGCTCTTCGAGAACAGCTTCAACTGCATTGAAGACAGCAATCTGGTACCCTTTTCTGTAGCACTCCTGATCTCAGCCACTACTGGTGTAGGACTGCCCTTCTTCTTGAAAACTTGAACGATGTTTGCAGCACTTCTCTCTTGCGCAATCAGGACTTTTTCACTTCCGTTGATGATGAAGTAACCACCCTGATCGTATGGACACTCCTGGAGAGCATATAACTCGTTTTCCGGACGGTTTCGCAGTGTGCAGATCTTGGATCTGATCATCACTGGCAATTTTCCAATGAAGACGGGCTTTACATCCTCCGGCTCCGGTTCGTATTCTGTTTCCCAAACGAGTTCTGTGTCTCCTTCGCCCGCGGAAACCGGAAGCAAATTTCCATCCTCATCATATTGGTCTCCACCGCCAATACGTCTCTCTCTTGCCACGAGCACAGAGTGCTTCATCTTGAGGAAGAGTGGAGCACTGTAGGTGAGGTTACGCAAACGCGCTTCGTGTGGGTAAAGCTCACGGGTCGTGCCATCTCCCTCAGTAATGGACGCTGTAGACATGGAGAGATCGCCGAATTCGATTTGGTAACGGCGCTTCAGAATCGGGTTATCGTCGTCGTCAGAAGGAGGCGCATTTTGATCCAATACGATCCGACCGGTTTCTGAAATGATCTCTTGCATTGTGGTCGTGGCAAACTCATCGTAGGAATCCAGCTGTTGAGAAACGAGACCCTTTGAATCGAAGAAGGACTGAATTGCGACCCAGCAGTCTTCGGAAGTGATGATGTTTGGGTCATCCGCATTGGAATCGCCATCCATATCGACAGTATTGTCCCAGTCCGCCATGATGGAGAGTGTGTGGTGTTTGTCTAGGTCGAATGAAAGCGCGTCCTCTAGCCGCAAGCTGCTCCAGCAGATGCGCCTTTGTTCAGCTGGAGCAGTTGTGGCGCCTCAGTCAAGAGGCGGGGGAGGTAATGAGTGAGAGCGTCGAAAGTGAGCGACCTGACAATTGCGATGACCAGAGACCGTTGATTCGAGGCAAAAGGGCGAAGGCGATAGTTCGGAGAATGTGAAGGTTGACAGGACAAATCATGGGGGAAATGCATCGAAGTCTCGCGCTGGACTTTTGAATGTGGCACGTGCGCATATACCGTACCTCCTCGTTTATACATGGTCTACATCAGCTTCTACGGCAGGGAGCGAATCATCTCTTTCGCAAACGATGGCGAACCCGGAGAAGACGGCGCCCAATGTCGAAGAGGACTACGCATCCAGCGAAGATGAAGACTTCAATCCAATAACAGCGGAAGTACGCGAGGAGGACATATCATCCTCTTCAGACGACGAGGATACGAATGACACAAAAACCAAGATCCGAAAAGTACCCAAGAAACGAAAGCAAACTGATGAAGATGATCTGGATTCTGGCGATGAAGCTACGATAAAAGAGTCGCGACGAAAGAAGAAGCGGAAAGAAGATGCAGACGAGGACAGCGGAGGAGAAGGTGGGCTGGTCAAGACGCGAGCGCAGAGGGCAGCGGAGTATGTGTTATATGCACGAATAGCGATGTTGGCAAGAGCTGATGCCTTACAGGAAGCAGGAGCGACAAGAATTTCGTAAAGCAAACAAAGAGGACGTCACGGTAGATGTGGATGCGCTGTGGGCTAGGCTTACCAGTGCGCCAGTCGGACGGTCGCAACCTGCGAAGGTCCAAGTGCTGGATACCTCAGCAGAACAAAATGGTCAAGAGGCTGGCGCCAAAGCGAACGGCAATATCGACGAAGACACAAGCACGCGACCAGAGCAAGAGGACGAATTTATCACCATCACACAGACCTACGAGTTTGCAGGACAAACAGTGAGTCAGGAGAAGCGCGTACACCGTGACTCGGCCGAAGCAAAGTTGTATCTCTCGAACAACGATCCAAGCAAGCAAAAAAAGATTGTCCTCCAGACAGGAACAAACGGGATAGCATTGAGAAGACCGCTAAGGCGACCTTCATTGTTCGAACCAAATCCGACAGGAGAAGTAAAGGGACTTCCAGAACACCTGCAGCGTCGGCGCACTCCATCAAGAGCAGACGTACTGGCCATGCAGAAACGACTGGAGCAAGAAGCCGAGGACACAAAGTCAAAGGCTCAGCGCCTGAATACGGTGCAGAAATCGGCAATCGATTGGGCTGCGCATGTGGACAAGGAGGGGTTGCAAGACGAGCTTACGGAATACGGTCGAAGCAAGAAGGGTTACATGGCCAAGGTGGACTTTTTGCAGAATGTCGAAGGCAGAAGAGATCAAGAGGAGAGAAGAGCGCGTTTGCAGCAGGCTTGATTATCTGCTGCATGAGGAGCTGGCGTTCAGCTTTTACGACCAACATGTCTTCATGATACCCCATCAATGCGACACGACCCTCATGGTCTCGGCCAGCATGAAATGCATGAGCCTTTCCTTCAACCATGTCGAACTACAACTTACTGACTTTGACGTTTGTCGCATTTGTATAGATCGTGAGGTGTACATGATGAGGGTGGGCGGTTGTCCATGGATCGTAATCTCGTCCACATAAGACATATGCGTACACAGTGGTCCGAAGACGCTGTAGGTGAACGTCGTCCGCCGGGCCAGAGATAGCTGCCCAGATGTGGTGCATACCGCTCGGTGGCTTCAAAGAATCGATGTCCGCCTTCCGAGAATACGTCTTTCTGCGGAAAAACGACTCAGCGTAATTCCGGGTCCATCATCCAAGACGCCTTGTGCATGGGGTTATCGTCTAAACCCATTTTCTTCTTCCTCGGCCTGACGGGTATGCTCTGCTGGGTAGGTTCCGCACGCGAAGAAAATTGATCAAGCTCTTTGTCGCGAGCAAAGATCTGAAGACCACGAAGATGTGTATCCTTGCCGTTCTGATGGTTTTCTATGATGCGGACTTGAACCAGAAAAGCACGCAGCACCGGTCTCTCGCGCCAGTCTATGTTATGGCGGTTGGCAGTGTCATGTTCATCGTTTGCAATAGGACCGACTTTGGTAAAGTCCACATCGATCCAGCCTTTGGGTTGCTCAAAGGTCATCTCAGCAAATTCTTGTAGATCGTGAACTCCCATGCCGGCCCAGAATTGCATCTTCGTCGGCGTATATGATTCGTCGTTCTCGTGATCCAGATATATACGCATGTAGACGATAGATACCAGTTTGAAGAAGTGTATCGCCAGAGTGTGCGGTTGGGGTCCATCAGATTGCCAGAAGAGCGATGTGTCCGGTGATCGCAGAGCAGCTACACCGCAGCCTTGTTTGGCAGACGACACTGTCCACGAGGCGAGCGATGATATATCTTTCAATCCAGCTGGAGGCAATAATTCCAGTCCTTCGCCTGTAATGATATTAATATCGAAGTTGCTGCCAGATGACATGTTTGAAGATAGTACCTGGCAGTGGCTCGTCGGCAAATTCAGCGTCATCGTCATCATACTCTTCTTCGCCGAGTTCTTCCTCGCTGTACTCCTCCTCTGCGTCCAAGGAAAGATTGCTTTGGCTCGTGCGAGCACTTCTAGCTCCGAAGGGGTCCTCGCCCAAAGGTGGTGGGAATAAGCCATTGGGCGGCACTGGAGCTCTGGCATTTGCTCGAGACGTCATATTGATGTATCAGCGCTATTGTCAATATGGTCATCTTTGTCAGCAATCCCCTCAACCCATGTTGCGTATTCGTCTGGGTGAAGTTGATGCGGCTAAAGTGGAAACCGTCGCGTCTGGACGCGCCTGAGCACGGTTCAGTCGTTCTCCCGCGCCCGTTGCTGTGGCGTCGAAGACTGATAAACAAAACGGCAGTTCTATCGAGAACATCAACCATGGATAAGAAGACGGAGCTCCAGAGAGCGCTTAGGTCGAGTTCTGACTTACGTCTCAAGTCGACCAATTGAGTTTGCATTGCTTGTGCTAGTCAGGTCGCAGTGTTAATCTCTCATCTCGAAATCCTGGAACTTGACAATGCCGCGCAGAAACGAAAGCCAGATAGAGATATACTGTGACGAGGCCGAGCCTGAGATCGAAACATTCCTCAATGACAAGCACGACTCCGCGACAGAGTTGGAAGACTTGAAGCTGGGCAAGGAATCCGTTCTTCCTGAGAGCCCCAACACTCCCAATTTTTACCGCACCTCGATATCGAGCCTGCCGGCGTCCTCATCATCTGACTCGGACCACCTACATACACCGACTAGAAGGGCAAGCAGAAGTCCGCTCATCCATTCGCACCGTCCTGCGTTTCAACGATACAGCCATGGACTGACACCAAGATCCGCCCGCTCCGTACGGATTCGAGCGAGCCCTAGACCGCGCACAAGAGAGAGGCAAGAGGAGCACGATCGCTTTGATCAACCTCTCGTTCTACTTCACATCACATTGCTACCGGTCTCTCTCCCTTGGGGTCAACACATCATCGAACAGGTAATTCCTCAAGAGGTCATGCAGCAATTCCACCTTCTACGGGAGAAAGCTACGAGCCACATCATGCAGCGAGGTATCCTCGTCGAACATCCCGAAAGCGACATCGACCTGCTGAAAAAGAGGCTGATCAATGCGTTGGAGCTTGGAAGCTCAAAGTCTGCAGATGTACAATGCGCCGACGATGACTTTGACGATTCAGATGTTTTTGACTCAGCGATTGGCCTGTCTGACGAAGATGACTTACACATGGGCGCACGAAAACGGCTCGACTCTCTTTACACCGATACGACCGGAACATGGGACATCAAAATCTTTGCTGCCAATGGGCTCATGCGAGCCGATACATGGGCGTCCGCATGGAACGAGATGGAGAAAGTGGACGTGGAGATTATGCCTCACATTCCATCAGATATTCGATCTCAATTGGATATCGCGAAGCGAATTTCAGACGCTTCCATTCGCCGAGATGAAATGGAAAAGAAGATAATGGATCTTGAGACGCAGATTCAGCACCTCCAACTGCAGAAAGAGTCCAAGGGCTCTGAGGTCGTCGACGCTACGGACGAGACAAAACCAGAAAGCAACCGACCCGACATGGTTGAAAGCCAAGATCGAATACCTCCAGCATATCGATCAAAAGAGATACCACTCAGCATCCTCTTGCGCAACTACATTTACCTGCTCGCTCGAGACAGACGCAATATCGCTGTTTTCGGTTTATCTCTCCTCGTGCTGGTCTTGTCAATGCAGTTGAACACCAGTCGCAGTATTTCACCTTGTTTGTATGAGAAGGGCCTCCAGATATCTCACAACACCACAGCACAAGGGGCGCAGCATCCTGTGAGCAACGTGGTGGCAGATCCAGTCTACAGAATGGCATACACCGCAACGACAGAGTCAAGCGACGCAAGTCCACTCATTGTTACCGCAATAGCGAGCTCCAATGAAGAAATCGCGCAGTCGAGTGTCGAACCAGAGATTCAGTGGAGAGTTGACAGTGATGGAGTTGCGGAGATGGCATCTGATTGACAAGAGAGAAGGGAAGGGACCAGTGTTGATAATGTTAATATTGTATAAGGAAGGAGCTGAGCAACCAGTACAGAGATACCCACAAAACGAGAACAATGACCAGCAATATTTGGAGACTGACTGTTTACTGCCTTCCCGATCGTTCATTGTGGTATAGTCGTGATAATGCGCCATGTATTGTGTCTTGATAGAGTGGTCTTCTGAAAAAAGAAAACAAGCAGATACAGCACGAAAGTCATGCCTGCACGAGGCTGCAATAGGTCGACCAAGACTGTATCATTAATCGAAATGACTGATCCTTTCGAGTACCACAACACCGCCTCGGTGGTGTAGTGGTAAAGACTCGCCACAATCAAAACCCCTGTACTGTCTGTCTAAGCTGAATAAGCGAAGGCTTAACCGCCTTCTCTCACTGGCCCCCCGACAGACCTGGGGCTTTGGGAATCAAAGATTCTTTTTGCCTGGGTTCGAGTCCTGAGTCAGCATCGTTTTGTTTTGGCCGTTATTACGTTTGAGGCAGAGGTGAAAGTGAAGGCGAAAAGGGTTCAGTTGGCGATTTCGACCATTGAGGGTTCAGGTTATCTGGCATACGTGTGAGAGTGAAGTACAAGCATTCGGTTGGATGTATGATACTGTCTGTGGATTGGCCATTTGGCCTGCTCATCAGTCGATGCAGGAAAGTTTGGATTCTTGATATGAAATTGTCTTTTGTTAATGGTAGTGGGTGTGATTCTATGGGTGTATCTGGTCCTACTTGTGGCATCAGAATGT
>Ga0058704_10000938_pt1 | contig 14154 bp, 6 predicted proteins | sample AgamicMgSfe_FD_71363 | JGI IMG/M metagenome (GOLD analysis project Ga0058704, IMG submission 71363) | Agave microbial communities from Guanajuato, Mexico - Mg.Sf.e | ecosystem: Host-associated > Plants > Phyllosphere > Phylloplane/Leaf | place: Guanajuato, Mexico | collected 2012-05-30
CTATGTAGGTAGTAAGAATGAACGAGCGCCACTAGCGAAAATATAATAGTTCAGCATATCTAGCAATGACTAATAGCAAGCCGAATATGTACCTACCTATAGGTAGGTAAGTTTGTGTGTACAGGTAGATCTGAATGAAGTTGTAGCAAGTCTACCATTATATTCAAATCGTTTTCCGTGCCGGCACAGGACAGTGATAGGTGCGGTAGATCGTAACCATACACACTTGTTGGTTTCCTCCGACTTCTTTGCCTTCATGCATTCCAAGTTTCGTATCATTTCCCTTGCGTCAACCGCCAAGCGCGAGCAAGGGCGAAAACGCGGTGCAAGGAACAAACGGCCACTGCAGACCACTCATCACTCACCGCTCGTCACTCACCACTCCACCAAGGCAACATATTTCTCGCCAGAAGCCACTTCCGGGATCCATTGACTTCTCCCTCCTTCCTCAAAAGTGCGTCCTCGGAAGCTCACTTGGGTGATCGAGTGAAGCTTGCGGTCGACGGAAGTGAAAGTGACGCGCTTTACGAACAACCAACGCGTGTGCTCAAGACGCGAACACATGTGATTACATGTTCGTCCGCGGTCGTCGAGCTCTCACGACGCAGAAGACGAACCGCACGGCAAACCGAACAAACATGCCTTGGAGCATCCTCGATCCCCAAGCCGCGTCAAGATGCCTCGCAGCAATGTCAGCCAATCGTCTCCAAAACGACGCCAAACCGTGGATGACACAGACTTCTCTGTCGCTCAGACCAATGCTGCCCTACAAGTCTTCCTTGGGGCAAAGCAGAATAGGTGGATGAACGGACAAAAGTCAACCTCACCAACAACTGGCGGCGAAGGCGCGTCACTAAGACAGAATCCAATACGGCAGGGATCTATGCGTCGTGGCAGTCCAATTACAAACAACAACCAAATTGCACGTAACATGACTGCTGGGGCCTATGTGGCGGGTCATCCAGAGTCCTTGGATGCGCCGGCATACATCGAAGCACGCCTAAGGATGTCGGCCGCGTCCAATCCTGCCTCGATCTCGCCCTCGCTTGACCGGCCCCTAGTCAACCACCAGTCGCGCGGCATGGCAGCGGTGCCGGACGTCGACCGATCCGTTACAAGGGAAGGGAGTGCTAGGAAGTCCTTAGAACAAATTGGTGGGTTCGGCGTCCAACGAGGCCTTCCGTCGCCTGCTCCCAGTGACGAGAACACCAACTCACCTGTGGTGCCTGGTGCAGCAGTCCCAGCTCGCGCGGGAAAAGGTCGTGGTCGCCTTAGCACCTCGAACCCCGTGGTTCTGGATACGTCAGGATCGCAGACACGTGCGTCGTCATCGTGGACACCTTACCCTCTTCCCAATCTATCAACGCCCGACCGAGGTGTCATTCCATCTCAGTCACCCCTCGGCAGCTCAGCACACTCAAGCACAATGCAGCCGGCCACATTGTCTCGATTGCAGTCACCACAAGTCTATCCTCAACAGCCACCAATCCACATCAGCTTAGCGTTCAACACTACGAGCCTCGTACACATGGTAGACGCAAAACTCAATGAGTACCAAGCCAAGGACCCGGCGGGACTGGCTTTTCATGTCGGCTTTGGCCGTCTACGCCTTCTCAAAGATGCCTTGCACAGCGCCGACTGGTTTTACATCGTACTGAGTCAGCTATACTGCCAGCAATCCGTGGCCCCGATGTATCTACCTCCCACCGCGCAGGCACTTGGACCAGCGCCCTACGACGTCCTCGACAGTTTGCTCTGCCCTAACAAGAACCTTGAACCAGAACTACTGGCATGGCTTGCCAACTTCCCTGGAACAATCTCGAGCATATGTTTCTCACCGGCTGCCGAGCCGTATAAGCAGTGGGTTCAGCGCGTTATTTCATTCCTTGGCGAGCTCCCTACGCGTTGGCGGTCTCTGCTTGCAGATAGCGAGCGCCTGAAAGCGCCTCCACTAGTGCGAGACTTGGTGGAGCAGCTTGGCCTGCAGAGCCCCGTTCTACAGACTGCCGCCTTCAGAGTCATTGTTCGCCAGATCTGGGGCTGCACCGGCGACGGCGAGGGCTGTGTAGATCATCTGATCACTGTTCACCAGTGGGACCAGGCCGCCTATGCTCGCGGCCAAACCAGGACTCAGGCACAGAAGGAAAGCGCGTACGCTGGATACCGAGAAGTCTATCGAACCTGGATGCAATATGCACAAGCGGTGACTGCCCTAACGCCATTGCAGGACAGTATGCCCATGTCGGAACGTCAAGGCTACGCCAGGACTGCATACTGCATCCCTAGCGCGACACAAATAGCGTTTGGGATGACATTGGCGCCGGTGTACGCTCCATCCCGGCAGCATGTGTATGCCACCATGCAGTCTCCGCGAACCGTGACAGCGGTACAGCAACAATCAAACCAGGCACGCCCTCAGCAGCCCTGGGGCAATGTCCAGGGGCAGAGTCATACCTTCAACACTGTTCACATACAGTCGCCACAGACGATTGTTGCCCAGCATGTGCCCTCACCGCCAGGGCACAGTCGGCAAAGTCCGGCCGGGCCAGGAGTGGGTCGAACTTTCGCGCAAGCCCCGACGATGAACAGGCGCATGGTTTTCCCGCGTGCCGGCGCCGAACCCCGAGCGCAATCAACACATCCAGATCCCCGACTAGCTGCCCTGCATCAAGCAGGCCTGCGTAGCCCACGACTCGGTCCTGCAATAGTCCAAACGGGCATGTCAGACCTTTACCGCCAGCCAGACACTCCGATACTTCCGCCAGTCAGATTGAACGGCACCTCGCCGGTGCAGACATTCACATTCAATATGCCGTCGGATCTGTTCGAACGCAGAGCCGAGACGCGATCATCACCGCTCAAAGGCGAACTCGCGTCGAGGATACTAGCACAAGGCACAACAACATATCGACTACGCTGCATACGTGATCCGCCGTCCGGCTCCACAGACAAAGCTGCATTGGCCACCGCCGACAATCTATGGCCTGAGAGCGTTTATTTCGAAATGAACGGCACTATCCTTGAAACACGCAGGAAGCTGCAGTATGGTCGCTACCTACCCATAGACGTCACCACGATGCTCAAGGAAGGCGAAAATGCGGTCAAAGTCATTGTCAACAGGTCGAGGGCCGAACAAAGCCAGTTTGATTTTGCCATTGCTGTAGAGAGCATATGTGTACTGAGCCATGAAAGCATCGTCAGTGGCCTGACAGAGATTAGTGCCGAAGACTCCCTTGCATCGATCAAGCAGGCTCTGGCGGGCGAAGCAGACGCCGACGATGACCTGGTCATGACGTCTAGCACGGTCGTCATCAAGCTCTTCGATCCCTTTTCCGGAAGCAAGATCTTCGACACGCCAGTGCGTGGGAAGTTATGCCAGCACCGAGATTGTTTCGATTTGGAAACCTACCTGGGCATCGCGAAACGAGACAATCCCGGCTGGCCGACCGTGGTGGATACCTGGCGTTGTCCGATCTGTCGTGGCGACGCTCGACCGAAGGAGCTCGTCAAGGATGGCTTCTTGGTGCAGGTGAGGGAAGAGCTTGCCGAGAAGGGCTTACTGGCGACGAGAGCCATCATCGTAGAGTCCGATGGGACGTGGCAGCCGAAAGTGGAAGACCGGACGGGCGTGAGGTCGAGCAGTCTCGAACGTGAAGAGCGGGATCCGTCGGCTGCTGCTGTGAAAGCGGCGAGTAAGCCTTCATCGGTCATCATCGAGTTGGACTGAAGATCTGATATCGTTGAGTCGTCGTAGTTGCGAGGAACTGGGCGTTGGGTCGGCGTTCTTTGAAAAGGAAGGTTACAAGTCATCATGGCGTTTCAGCTCACTGATTCTAGATACCACTTTAGCGATTTGCGGCAATGTGCTTCATGGAACGGCACGTGTCCATCTACGAGCGAGTGCAAAATTCAGTTTCAAATAGCGAGGCAAAGTGAGCGTTTGTTATATTTCGGCTTGATGATAGCAGGAACCTTTACAAAGTCCAGCCCCCGGTTAGCTCTTTTCGTACGGCTGTTGACCACATCTCAGTGCGTGTACTTGAAGAACACATTGTCCCGATCCGTCCGGTCGGCGAACGCCATCTTCTCCCGCAAATCCGTCTTCTCCTCCTCACTCATCTCCGCCAGCTTGCGCTCGTTGATCTTGTTCAAGCGGTCGTTCGAGAATCGAAGACCAACGATGAGAAAACACAACAATGCCAGGGTTACGACGATGGAGATCTTGCCGCCGATGTAGCCGGGCGCTTGCTTCGCCTGGAAGGTCTGCGTGCCGAGGATGTTGCCCAGCGCGAACGACACGAGAGTCAGGGCATTGCACGTGACCTTCTTGGTATGCCCGCCGATGTTGCTGGCGTTCCACGCAAGCAGAAGCATGAACGCTGCACCGAAAGTGCCGGACAAGAAGCTCGCTGCAAGCAAGCCGGCCTTGTTTTGTGGTACGCCGTTTGGGTCGAGACCGATCATTAACGCACCGGAAAGGATGGTTGGGATAATGCAGATGAACATCACCAACGATCGGTCTCCCCACTTGTCGGACAGGTAACCTGAAAGTAAGACGACCACGGCACCAATGGCGCCCGCCGGCATGCTCATGATTAACGCCTGCTGGCTTGTGTACCCAAACGTGGTGAGCAGCACGGAAGAAAAATTCGACAGTCCTCCATTCGGAATAGAGGACAGCATGGTGCAAAGGCACACCAGCCAGACGCGAACGTCCTTGAACGTCTCCCAGATCTGGCCTGTCTTGAGGTGCGCGTTCTGCGTCCCGGACTGGTTGCTCTTGACGCGGAGCAGAGCCGCCACCTTCTCGGCGTCCGTGAAGCGCTTGGCTTTCACGGGGCTGTCCGGCAGCAGCGAGGCGACGAGCGCGCCGCAGACGACGGTCAGCGCACCGATGGCAATGTAGAAGATCCTCCAGCTGGCGAAGCTGCCCTTAGCAAACGAGGCCCCGTACGCCACCGCGCCACCCACGATCTGCGTCAGGCTGTTGCAGACGTAGAACCAGCTCACCCGTCGGCCTTGCTCTTCCTTCTTGTACCACATGGCGATGATCAGGACCAGGATCGGCGCCACGCATGATTCGAAGACTGCCAAAAGCGTCCGGCAGATGGCCAGGCCGGTGAAGTCGTTGCACGCCGCGTGGCAGGCGAGCACCACCCCCCACAGCATGATGTTGACGCCAAGGTACAGGGATAGCCTCGAGAGGCGTTGCGCGAAGTACTGCGTTGGGAATTCCGTCGCGATGAAACCTGAGACATTCTCAGTGACTCATCCACCATTAGGAAGGCGACATATGTGCAGCACAGAGGACTCACCAACATAGAACAGCATTCCAAGGTCCGAGTACTGCTGACCATGCAGTTTCGCATCTGTGCGCAGGCCCATGACGGCCGTATAGCTCAGCGTCGTCTTGTCCAAATATTGCAAGAAGTACACGATCGCAAGGAGTGGGGCGATGGTGAAGTCGATTTTCCGGATCAGGCGCTTCCGCTGCCTCTCGTCGTCGAGGATGGCATTGCCCTCTTGTGCGATCTCGGCCGCCCGCGGGTGGTTCTCGAGGAAGGTGAGGGCCTCGTCGGCGTCGGCGAGAGAGGTGATGACTTGCTCGCCGGATGCGATGGAAGTCCTGCGGCCGTCGAGCGAGGCGAAGGGTTGCACCTTTTCGTCTACGGCGACTTTTTCTTCCACCAGCGCAGTCATGGTGATGTCTGAACAAGATACGAGAGTGTGTATAAGAGGGAGGGTGAATTGAGGATTGTGCTGGAGAGCAGCAATGTATATGTACCTACAGGTTACTATGCTCGGTATGTTACTGCGGACTTTCGGCACGCTTATAACAAGGAAGTCCACCTACAAAGTCCTACGACGTGCAGATAGGTAGATAACAAAATGTCGAGATGTCAACGTGGTCATTGACATACACAGTACGTTGGCATGCGACCGTTACCACTGGATTGTATCGTCGGGCTCCCCCCACCTCCAAGGTCGCATGTTGTCAGATACTCAGATACACGTCCCAAAGAGGAAGGTGGCTTTAGCGTCCAAGCTTGCCTTGGCACTACATCCAGAGGCTGCTTATCAACACTGCATGTTGATATCTCATGTCTCGACACTGTGTCGTATCAGCGAAGCCACATTCCCGAAAGCCTTATCGCAAACCACTTGTAGAGACATCATGATTCGTAAACACCACTACCCGGAAGTGATAGGAAAATCTGCTCCACCCTTCAGGATATCGCGCAGGCCGCTGGCAACCAAGTGTGGTCTTATTACCCATCTACCCAACTCGTACGACATCCGACCTCTTGACTTCAGTCCCATTGACGACTGCTCCAACTTGCACGTACCTCGCCCAGCACGCGACATCGAACCTCGTCTCAAAGCCTCTGAATCCCACCCGACCAACGTGAAACAGCTTCTCGTCAGACTCGCCCTCGTATACATTCCACCCCGTCACGTCCGTCGCTCCGTTCCAGCTCACATAACCGTGATGTTGGGTCTCGTTGCTCGGTAGGACGACCAGGCTGGGAGGATAGCTCGGCGTGGCGTGCCATTCTTTCTTGAAGCCTCTGTACAGCTGGGTCAGGCCGTCTGGACCTGCTCGCGCGGTCCATCGAAGGTCGCTGCCGTCTACTGCAGGGCCGTACTCTTTCATCAGAGGCAGCTGGCCGAATGTGACGAATTGGTTCCCGTTGGATAAAGATGCCTGGTATGAGCCTTGACTGTCGGCGAACAACGGTTGGTCGTTTTGAAGGCGTCTCTTGAGCAAAGGCGGGGTGGCGTTGTTGGGCTGGAAGGGCAGGTGGTAGACCAAAGTGTCTGTCGGGTGAGAGGAGCTATTATCAAGAGCCTGGTTGTTGTTGTTGAAGATGGACATGTCGAAGGTCGTGTTTGTGACATTGTGGACGCGAGCGTGGTGTTGCCACCGAAACTTGCCGCCGTCGGGGAGAGGGCCAAAGTCACCTCCAGTTTCGCCGTTGAAGCGCCAGGCTACCTCGCCTTGAGGACCCAGGTAGTACATTGTCCATGTGTGGCGGGAATTGACAAGATAGTGGTCACCGACATTGACGACAGAGTTGATATGAAAGAAGTCCCAGGGTTGCGCCGCACTTCCACTGGACCGCAAGGGCTGGTGCGATTCAGTGATGGGTACATGTTCTAGCGCACTCCAGCGAAACAAGATCTCTCCAGTCTTCGGGTGAAGTTCAAAGAAGAGACAGTCGAACACCCAGCCATTCGAGGAACCGTTCACGGCGGTGAGATCGGCAGGCGTGGCATTGTATGCCGTCACCAACAAGGTATTCCGGTCTGTGATGTAGCTCTCGTGAATGTCGGCCTGGCACTCGAAAGTCTCGTTGCCCGGGATGGTCAGGTTGAAATTGGGACAAAGCACGTTTAGATAGGTGTACGAGGTGTCCAGGAAAGAGATGTTGACGTAGCCATGCCCAACGTTTCCTCCTGCGGTGGAGAAGCCTCTTGCGAATGTCAGCGTAGGCTCGCCATGGAGGTACTGCCACTTGAAGTTGGTGCTGTTTGAAGTGGGCCCCGACCAGACTAGCTGGCCTTGGTCAGTGAAGATTTGAGGCGCTGGCTGCTTGACGATTTGTTCGTTGGAGAAATCGCTGGGCGTGGTGAAGATCAACCCAGGCGCCAAGGGCTCGCCGGTTGCATTTATCTCCCAGACTGGAGGATTGAATGGCGCGGACTTGAAGACTTGAAACGGCCAGTACGTTGAATCGTTCCCTCCACCAAGTTCAACAGATTCGACGCCTGGTCCCGGTCCCGAGAGACGACGGTTTGGGCATCTAGGGTGCCGGTCGCTGCGAAGACCGGCCGCTGTAGTGAGCAAGGCCAGAGATTGAATAGCAAGGATTAGTGTTCGCATGATGGACGCTACAGCGCACACGAGCAATGCTAGACATCAGGAGCAAGGCGATGGCAGCGGCTACCACTCACATATATATTGCGCTGAACGTCAATTCAACGCAGTATCACGTAAGAGCGACCAGAATGGAGACTGACAGGTCTTTGCACCAATCGCAGTGCCTGCTGAGGCTAAGTCGCATTAAACGCAGCTCGCACGCAATGCTGATCTGCGTACGGATCTCAGGCAATTCCAACACCGGACTGCGCCCACGACGACATCATCAGACCGGACACCTTCTTGCGGCCGGCGGCATTTATAAACGTAGAAGTCATCTCGAAGAGAACGAGGAATTCGAAAGAGGTGAAGTGGTCGCGATGAGTTGGTGAGAAGAAAGTCTCGGCGGAACGTCGGCGCTTCACCCGGTTGCAACGACCTACAGTGAACCAGCGGCTTGTAACGAAAGACAGCTTCATGTATGCGATCATGTCATGCTGCTAGCAATCCGTGACCAGAGTCGTAACGGGTGGCCACAAACATCGGAGACAAAACAGCATCTACACGTGTGGTCAATGTATAGAGAGGTTCGTCGTTCCACGCATGTGCCTCCGGCCGTGCGTGATCTCGATGCATGAAGTCATCATGAAGGGTTCAATGTTCGTCTGCATGCGAACTGCAATGAAAGACGGAGCAGAGGCAGCAGGTAAGAGGCAGGTACAGGTGCTTCACCCTCAACCATTTCATTATACTATTCTCCTCTCGAGCGAAGAATAATGTCACTCTCCGGCGGCTTGGTAGGCGCCAACAAGATTGACGACGCAAGATGGATTCACCGAAGAGTAAGTTGACCGCACGAATGTATCATTTTCCCTCTGACCCCCTTGACAGGTCCAAGTCGATGACCTCGATGTAGCTGAGCCTTCGCACGAGATGGGTGTCATGATCCACTACATCACCTGCCCTCCACCTCCCTCCGTCGCGTACAAAGGCACCATCCTCCTCATCCATGGCTTCCCACAGACGTGCTACCAATTCCGGCGGGTCATTACCCCGTTGTCAGACGCAGGCTACTGTATCATCGCCCCCGACTATCGAGGCGCAGGTGAGAGTAGCAAGCCATGGACGGGCTACACCAAGGACATCATGGCGCGCGACCTCTACCGCTTGGTCACGGAGCACGAAGGCGTCAAAGAGAAGGTGCATGTCGTAGGCCACGATATTGGTGGTATGGTGGCACACGCCTACGCTGCACAATACCCCGACCAAACCGCCAGCGTCTGTTGGGGCGAGTGTCCGCTGCCAGGAACAAACACCTACGACAACGCCAAGAACACCATGATAATGTGGCATTTCACCTTTCACAGTGTGCCGGACTTGCCTGAAGCGTTGGTCGCCGGCCGCGAGCACATCTACCTCAAGCATTTCTTCGATCGCTTGGCCCAGAATCCCGCGGCAATCAGCCACTACGATTTGGAGGTTTATGCGCAAGCGTACGCCCTGCCTGGAGCCATGCGCGCCGGTCTTAACGTCTATCGCACGTTCGAGGCGGATGGAAAGATGAACAATGCATGGGTAGAGAAAGGCGGCAAATGCACTGTGCCGTGTATGAATCTCTGGGGAGGGAGGAGCTTTGCAGATGAGAACATGGCGAGCGAGATGATGGGTCGGTACTATCGTAGCACGCACTTTGACGTGGTGGAAGGCTCTGGACACTGGATCTCGGAAGAGAAGCCGCAAGTGTTTGTTGAGAAGGTCTTGGGATGGGCTGGGCGACACTGAGTCTCTCGTTTGGTTTCCGTGGAAGCATGAATCCTTGAGCCTTTTGTACAGGGGTACGATGCATCTACCGACGGTGCGTGCTTCTGTCGTCTGCAATGCTACCGTCGGATTTGGCATTCATTAGGTACTGTAATGTTGTATACCAAGAAAAACATGTGCATTTGTCGTCGCGTATTTTTTACGTAGGGTGCTCGTTGCACGCAGACGCGCCTAAACGCGCTCGATCTGAGACTAGGCCCAAAGAAGGTAGTAAAGCGGCGCAGCTGACACCGCGTTACTATCGCGACTATGAACACTTCAAGTTGCTGCCTGCTCGGCGTTCACATCTGTTGCCGCAAATCAACCTCCATTTCAAACACTTCTCTGTCATAGGAAACCAAGAGCATGTGTGCGCTCTGCATCTGCAGTTCCTACGCAGTATCTGCTCCCATGATCTGAACGCAATCGAACCATGTTGAACGCCACACGGTTCACACCTCCTTACCGACTCGCTTCTCTGCATTCAGCGAAGGACGACTGAAGACATCCAAGCGGCACCTCAACATTCGCGCAGTGTAACAGTCCGACAAGATGTCGAGAATCGAAAAGCTTTCCATCCTCGGCGTGCGCTCGTTCGACAATCATCGATCGGAGACCATCGCATTCGGTACGCCACTGACTCTCATCGTCGGCTACAATGGATCCGGCAAGACGACCATCATCGAGTGTCTCAAGTATGCCACCACCGGAGAGCTGCCGCCCAATAGCAAAGTCAATGGAGCCTTCATTCACGACCCCAAGCTCGCCCAGGAGAAGGAAGTGCTGGCTCAAGTCAGAGTCTCGTTCCGGTCAACGGATGGGACCAAGATGGTGTGCAGCCGCAATCTCCAACTCACGGTCAGGAAGGCCGCTGGCGTGACGAGAAACACGATGAAAGCGCTCGAGGGAACCCTGCTCATCAACAGGAACGGCGAGAAGCACACCATGAGCTCTCGTGTCGCCGAGCTGAATACGCTCATGCCCCAGTACCTCGGTGTTTCAAAAGCCATCCTGGACAGCGTCATCTTCTGTCACCAGGACGATTCCCTCTGGCCGCTCTCCGAGCCTGCCAAGCTCAAGCAACGCTTCGACGAGATCTTCGAGGCGCTGAAGTACACCAAGGCCATAGAGAACATCAAGGCCATGCAAAAGGAGCAGAAGACTAATCTCATCAAGTTCAACGAGCAGGAGAAGTTTCTCAAGGAGAACAAGAATCGTGGAATCCGGATGAAGAAGACGATGGATAAGCTGCTCGTCGAGGTCGATGAGCTTCGCGAGAAGGCACTCGACCTTGGGGCGAGGAGAGATCAGGCCGGAAGGAATGCAGACGAGGCTTGGCAGCAACGGGATGCTGCAGGCTTGATCGTCGGCGAACTGACCGGGAAACGTATCGAGCAGCGCACGAAGGAGGAAAGCGTGCAGAGCCTAAAGCAGAATCTTAAGGAGATGTCTGACCCGGATGAGGATTTGCAAAACATGCTAGAGCAGTACGAGGAGCGCGTAGAGCTTTACCAACGCGATCTCGAGGAGCAGAAGACCCGCTACCAGGAGCTTGGCCAGGACGTCCAAACGGCTCGTGGCCAAGTCAGTGCAAAGGAGCGTGAGTGCGGAAGCTACGAGGCGCAGCAGGAGAACCACACGCGGCAGCTACAGCAACGTGAGAGGCTCGTCAAGGAGACCGCACGGCGCCACAACATCCGTGGTTTTGATATGGATGTCAACGACGCGCAGGTTGCCTCCTTCATGGAGCGGATCAGGAAGATGGCCCGTGAGCAGAATGCCGCCTTTGAACGGGCACGGAGTGAGACGCATGTTGAACTACAGGGGGCGCAGAAGGTGCTCAATCAGATCAACGAGCAGAAGACTGCCACCAATTCGCGCAAGGATAATTCGAGGTCCACCATCGCAACGAATGATCGGAAGATCGGCTCGCTTCAGCAACAGCTGAACTCTATCAACATTGACGAGGGCGGTAAGGTGGCGATGGAGTCCGCGGCTCAGGACACCGAGGCCAGGCTGAAGAAGGCGAAATCTGAGCTTGCAAGTGCCAATTGGGATGGCCAAGCCGAGGATGCAGAGACCGAGCTTCGCAGACTTGATGACCGGAAAGAAAAGCTTGACGCGGAGCTTGTAGAAGGCACTCGGCAAGCTGGTGATTCTGCGCGCTTGGACTTCGTCCAGAAGGAGCTCAAAGACCGCCAGCGCCGTTTGGAGACCATGACGGGTGCGCATGGTGACAGCATTGGCTCTCTAGTCGGTCACAGCTGGACACCAAAGACCATCGAGGCGGACTTTCAGCGTACAGCTAAGCAGAGCAGCGACTCTGTGACCGAGGCCGAGCGCCAGAGAGACGGCACAACGCGGGAAAAGGAGCAGTTGGATTTCCAACTCAATTCCTGCCGCAAAGACATCAAATCAAAGCAGCAAGCGCTCACGGCTGCGGCCGATGCCATCAAACGTGCGGTAGATTGTCAGCCGGATGAGTACATGGATGTGCTGCAGGACATCGAGCGTAACCGCGACAACTGCAAGACCGATACGGATTCCTTTGAGCGCATCAATCAGTACTTCGACGCGTGCATCAAGATGGCCAAAGGGAAGAATCAAGGGTGCCTGACGTGCATGCGTGGCTTGCGGAACGACAAAGAGGTCGAGGTGCTTGTCAAAAATATTGAGAAGGAAAGGAACAAATGGCAGGTAGGCGATGCGGCCAAGGACCTCAAGGAGTTTGAAGATAGCCTTAAAGCAGCGAAAGGCGTCAGTTCTGATCATGAAACCTGGGAGAGACTCAAGAATAAGGAGATACCGAAGTTGCAACAGCAGGAGCGAGAGCTCCACCAGAGACGCGAGGGCCTCATCGGCCAGCTCGAGACGGAAGATGGTGTGGTCAACGAACGTCAGGCCGAGAAGCGTGACATTGATGTCATGTCGCGGACGGTGCAGAGCATCGCAAAGTATAGCGGTGAGATCACCAACTTTGAGGCTCAGATTGAAGAGCTCTCGGCGAAGCAGAAGGATTCCGGGCTGTCCCGTGGCCTCGAGCAGATTCAAGACGATATCAAAAGGACCAACGATGAGGTCAGGGTCATGAAGGGTCGACTGGCGAAGACTGTCAGTGACCGCGACCGGGCTCGAAACTTGATCAACAGTCTTGAGCTTGAGTCGCGTGATATCAGGAGCAAACTCAGCACCGCGGAATACCAGCTCAAAGAGAAGAAGTCCATCCAAGGCCAGGTGGAAGATCTCAAGAACACGAACAACGAGCAGCGCGAGCATATCAAGTCTATGGACAAGGAGTTCAGCGAGCTCGGACCGCAGCTGTCACAAGCCCAGGCAAAGTACGACGATGTTGCCCGTCGTGGTGCCGACAAGGATCGCGAACTGCAGACCGAGACGAACAAGCTCATCAACAGCCTGAACCAGCTTAACAATGCGAACGAGGAGATTGACTCATACATTAGTAGAGGCGGACCGAAGCAGCTCGAACGTGGCAGAAGGGAGGTTGAAGGTCGTAAGAATGAGGTCTCCCGCCTGGAGCAGGAGCAAGGTCAGATTGTCCGTGAGGTCAAAAGCCTGGAGGACCAGCTTCGCAACCACACGGAGACCAAACGCAGCATTTCCGACAACCAGCGGTACCGGCGGGATCTGCGTCAGCTGCAGAAAGTGCGTGAGGAGATTGAAGAGCTTGAGAAGCACAACGCCGAAGACGACAAGGATCACTTCGAGCGGGAGGGCAACAAGTGGCAGCTCGAGCGCAACCGACTCGCGGCGGAGCAAGCCACGGCCACGGGGCAGCTGAAGTCGAAGGACGAGATCCTCCGACAGCACGAGGCCGACTACGAGACCGAATACAAGGACGCGGCGAAGAAGTACAAGGAGGCGCACGTGCACGTGGAGACGACCAAGGCCTGCGTCGAGGACCTGGGGCGGTACGCGGGCGCGCTGGACAAGGCCATCATGAAGTACCACTCGCTCAAGATGGAGGAGATCAACCGGATCATCGAGGAGCTGTGGCGCAAGACGTACCAGGGCACGGACGTGGACACGATCCTGATCCGCAGCGAGCACGAGAACGTGAAGAGCAACAAGAGCTACAACTACCGCGTGTGCATGGTGAAGCAGGACGCGGAGATGGACATGCGCGGGCGCTGCTCGGCGGGCCAGAAGGTGCTGGCGTCCATCATCATCCGCCTCGCGCTGGCCGAGGTGTTCGGCGTCAACTGCGGCCTGATCGCGCTCGACGAGCCCACCACCAACCTCGACCGCGACAACATCCGCGCCCTGGCCGAGAGCCTGTCGGAGATCATCAAGGTGCGGCGCGCGCAGAAGAACTTCCAGCTCATCGTCATCACGCACGACGAGGAGTTCTTGCGCTACATGGGCTGCGGCGACTTCGCCGACGTGTATTGGCGCGTGAGTCGGAATAAGAGTCAGAAGAGTGAGATTGAGCGGCAGAACATTGCGGAGGTGGTTTGATCTCTCTCTCTCTCTCT
>Ga0058704_10000939_pt1 | contig 14149 bp, 13 predicted proteins | sample AgamicMgSfe_FD_71363 | JGI IMG/M metagenome (GOLD analysis project Ga0058704, IMG submission 71363) | Agave microbial communities from Guanajuato, Mexico - Mg.Sf.e | ecosystem: Host-associated > Plants > Phyllosphere > Phylloplane/Leaf | place: Guanajuato, Mexico | collected 2012-05-30
GGAGGAGGGGCGGGGGTGAGTTGCATTCGGACTTTGGGAACTTTTGGGTGGTGGTAGGGGTTCCTGAGGACGGACTTTCTGCAAGGACTTGCATTGTTGATTCGTCCGGGCTCTTTTGTGCTTGATGGTTGAACTGACAGGAGCGCTAGTAGGTCGAGGTATGGATGATGAGCCTGCTGAGAGGAACGAGCGAGGGAGTAGATTTGCAAGGTAGAGTCAGGTTATACAGAGATACGGAAAGACTCGCCCATCTGCGGATTACTCTTGACCCGTCGAATTGAGCACCACTTATTGATCGGATGGCATGCAAATCGCTCTGTCAGGTCTCTACTGCACCATATCCGTGATCGTGTTGTGTGAGTTGTGTCACTTCGCCTGCACACTCGCCACGCCCTGCACACCCGCTTCCTAATGTTCGAGTCATTCTGCATTCCCGCCGTCAATTACTGACCGACCTCATCAACCCACCCATCCACTTTCGACCTCACATCCGCAACCGCGCAATCTCCGCCCTCAACATGGCCACGACCGTCGCATCCTTCTCCCGCTCCCGCCTCACCGCCTCGTCCACACTGACCTGCCAGCACGCGCTCACGGCCTCGTTCCCACGGCCCATGGCCTCGCCCTTCCACTTCGCGATCTCCTCCCGCTGACGCTCCACCATCTGAAGCAGATTCGTTTTCTCCTGGCTCTCGCCGCGCGCCGCGCCGGCGTCGCTGTCGGTGCGAGAACTGGTCTGCTCGAGCGGATGACCGTCCTCGGGTTGGGTTGGGATTTGCGGGTGCATGTAGCGCTGGAAGAACTCCGGGGAGGATCGCTGCTCGATGTACGTGCGCAGGTTCTGGACTTCGGACTGCAGCGCTTCGATGCGGGCGGTGTGCATGTGGTTTTGCCGGGTTGCTCGGGCGAGTTGGGTTCGGAAGCGGTCGCGGTCGCTGTTGGCTTTCATGAGGTCTGCTTGGAGGCCGTCGCGTTCGGTCGTGAGGGCGTCGCGCAGCTTCTCGAGGCGATCGATCTCTTGCGTGCGGAGCAAGAGCATGGGGTCTTTGGCTTCGTTGCCTTCGTCAATGCCCGTTCGCAGACCTTCGGTGATGATGTGCTCGTCGTCTAGGCGCTTGAGGTTCCCTTGCTCGAGTGCGATGGCCAGCGGGTGTTGGCTCGGGGAAGTCGCGGTCGTTGATGAGGTTGCTGGCCGAGTCGCCATGATTCCAAGAAGCCTACCGCTACCCGAGAAGGACAATTCCGCTCTCGCGGTTGTTTAGATTGTGCGTTTGACCTCCCCTCGAGCGCTTAGGAGTGACTGCATACACGTACAACGACCTGGGAGAGCTTTTGGGAGGGAAGAGAAATGGAGTACCGCGTGGGGAGGAAGGATAATCAGGATCTCACCAAGTGGTTTCGCACTTTCGTACACCTAGTGTACTGCAGTTGTGATTGCTAGTAAAGCATGATGTTGGTTGTCAGTCGTACGAGCATCACACGCCTTCCGCGTGACGGGACGAGAGTGGGTTTCCGTTGCAGTACGGAGAATGTGTCGAAGAATAACCGGTCGATGTTGTGGTATTTGTACGCGAGGTGTGAGTTTGTCATTTGTTTGTCCATACAAACAGATGACCGAACGATGGGAAACAGGGTCCAAGCAGATCGATCTCCGACGGCCAGGCCCGGCGGGTAGCTCCGCGCTCGAATAGGAAGCAGCCAAACAATATTGGCTTGTTGCTCAAGCACTTGAAATTCTTGGGATGAGAAGTGTTGCTGTTGCGGGTTCGTTCATGGCGTGATTTCGCCGCTGCGGCGTAGGATGTAAACACTTGATGACACTACATTTTGTTCAGCATGGCGTCTCCAAGTCGTTTGCCGGCGGCACGTGGTAGGCCTGGCGCAGCGAAGAGTAGGCCCATATCCATGATCGAAGTACGCCTTTCTTCTTGGGAGCAGAATGTGTCAATCGCTAATGATTGCGTCAGCAGGGTGCGATGTTGCAGCTCGATCTCCCGAAAGAGGGTGGACCTACGTCGAAGCAGCCCAAAAGGAGGAGCCTATTACCTACCCTCTCGAGGAAGGTATCGAATGATGAGAGGGAGCAGATCAAGGAGGAGGTGGAAGTCGACCACGACACCGGCGATATTTTCAGTGTGGTCGAAGTGAAACCTGGGAAGGCTATGGAAGGGGCAGACAGGCGAGCCATGCCACCACCTTCCAAGCTATCGCGACCGACATCCGTTTACGGGATTGGAGGGATATCCAGGGCCCCATCGGTCAGAACACACACGCGTAAGACGTCAGGGGGCAGTGACAGTAGAGCAGATGCGTTAGCTGCGTTGGAGGGCACAGCAGCGTCAAAGTCAAGCACAAGACTCACGACCATGGATTATGGACTGAAGCGCACGGGCTCAACACGGTTACCTCAGGGTTCGGCACCACGAGGATTGTCACGGACGACGAGTGTGAGAACGAAAGAGCCGCCTGGCCGCGACAGGACCAGCGGCGCCGGCACCACGACAACAGCCTCTGCGGTGGCCGAGAAGCGAACGTCAGCCACCAGATCGCGGCCGGCGTCCATCGTAGAGCCACCTTCACAATCAAAGACGACGCACCGAATGCGGCCAGTGTCTATGATAGAGCCACCGTCACCATTGAAGACGGTGCACTCAACAATCCCCGCATCGCCAACCGGCTCGACGAAACCACGGAACAGAGATCCCAGGCAACTACCACCTCCATCCCGGCCAGCGTTCAGCACATATCAGCAGCACTACTCGCCCGCGAAGTCAGCGCTGCCAAAACCACCCATCCCGTCAGCCAAGGCCACGAAGCCGCTCTTTCCCGCTGCTGCAGAGGATGCACCCGTCAGCTTCGACGTGGCGAAACAGCAAATCGAGCTACTGCAGCTGTCGTTGCTACACCAAGCGTCGCAGCACGCGTCACGGGAGTTCGTCGCCAGCGCTCACCGCAAGCTGGAGAAGAAGCACGCCAAGCTGTGCAAGGATTACGATATGGTGAGAGTCGCGGAACAGGACCGCCGGCGTATAAGCAACCTCTGCGCGCTGGACGCGTGGTGTCCGGACGCGGGTTTGCTGGCCGAGGCTTTGCAGGTGCTGAGCAAAGTTCATGCAGAGCTCAGCGTACTCACCGAGGCCGGCGGCCGGTATGCTCGCCTTGTCGCTGTCTTTGAAGACTGGATCGAGTGCGCGGAAACGGCTGCGGTCGACCAACCGATCGATTTCGTCGAAGCACTGCCAGAAGATTGGAGAAAGGCGCATGCGTCTCTGGCGTTGGGGTTACGCGGACTACAGCGGGATATGGAAATGTTACCGCCGCCGCCACCGCAGCATGAGAACGGACGTTCGCGTCTGGAGGTACTTCTCGCCTGGTGCAGTTCGCTGATCGACGGCATGCTGAGGGAGCTCGAAATGATGCGGAACCTTGAGAAGGAGATGCTCGCGCGGGAGAAAGCGAGGGTGGAGGGTGAGGTGGAGGCACTTACGCAGGATGGGACGCTCATGAACGGTCCAGGGAAGCCGTGGGTGCCTGCGTGGCAGCGCGCAGTACCAATTTGATAGTTCATTTGAGATACCCCCATTAGCGTCATCAACTTCATCGTATCGTATCGTATCATCAAATCAAGGTCAGCACACTTGCTTCAGTTTCCATCTCCCAGTCGTCGGGCAGGTCCCACAGCTCGAGCAGAGACCGCACCCTGTACTCGCTCGCCCATCCCATATCCCTCTCGATGCCTCTGAGCTGGCTAACAACAGACCGACGCCAGCCCTCAGTTTCCTCGTCGACCGCGCCAGCGTCGTCAGCGGAGCCGCCGAGCACCAGTCCCGCCGTCCAGAGAGGCTGCACGCTGTGGATCCGGGCGCCCTCGTCGCTGCGACCGAGCGCAATCGCCACAATCTCCTTCGCGTGCGTGTGCGATTGCTGGAGGATCGACGCGTACGATGCATGCCGGGCGGCGAGGGATGTGCCTGGGAAGGAGTGTGGTCTACGCTCAGACTGTCGGGCGGTGAATGGGGAGGCCGTGCTGAGGTGCGGCTTGTTGTGCAGTAGCTGGATCCGGGCGAAATGGTACGATTGCATGGTGCTGGCGCACATTGGTCTTGGGAACCATTTCTCTTCCATCGTGCGGCCCGTGTCTGCTGATCGGACGGCGGTGGCGTGGAAAGTTTCCGGCAAGCCCTCGTACCAGATGCTTAGTTGCTCATCTAGTCCGTTCCAGTATTCTAAGAGCTTTTGCTGTCTGATCCCGAGGCCGAGGGGGGAGATCGTGTCGGGTAGGTCGTCACCGGCGGCTATGAAGTTCACGAGTTTCATCAGAAGCCAGATGAGCGCGTTTGAGATCATGTCGTCCGCCATGGCGCTCTCTGATGCATACTTGGGATGCAGCGGGTTCGAAGGACAGAGGAAACCTACTTCGGTCATTTTGAGCCCAGCGCTGCGCCACATCGGCAGATCCGATGTATCCAGGCGCGTCGAGGCGTTGGTGATGAATGCGGAGAGCATGTCCTGCCGCGCGAAGTTCCAAAACACCGCTTTGCGACCTTGGGTCAAGTTCTTTGACTGTCTTTTGGATTGGCCAGTCAAGGAATTCATGGGTCCGACCTCTACAGACACGGGAGATGGCGGGAGTGTCAGAGGGACCATCTTGTCCATGCTAATGTCAAAGAGAGACTTTGTACCGTCTAGGTGTTGGCTCCATTCCGGCCCACTAGCATCAAGGAATTCATATACACATAATATCGCGGCGGCTGCTACCAGTTCGTCAGAATCGGTACTCGGCAGGTGGGAGCTCCGCGCTGAAAGTGTAATCTGCGGTGAGTCGCCAACCGGTAAGGAAGAAGACCCTGGCCGCGACGCTCCCGCCAAAGACTGCCGCAATTGCGTTACTGCCAGGTCGTAAAACTCTCTCTCGCCTTATGGACCCAGCCTTCAGTCATCAAGGGTCCGCCCGGCCAGCTCTCCATGCGGCTTCTCCTCGCATGCGCAATCTGCCCTCCCATAACTGGCTTTCTACCATCGACTCTCGCCAGGCTCTTGGCCGACAACGCTACGCAAGAGTACAATAGCAGTGGACACCGCACAGCCAAGACTGGAACTGTCGTCGAGAAGAATAGGCCAAGGTCGAACAGATCCATCCATAGGCCCGCCCTCTCCGAGAAATCGCGCACCAGGAATGCCAGCTCTGGGTCGTCTATAGTGGGTTCTCGGTGGTGAAGTCCTTTCGAATGTAAGCGAGGCCTGCCAAAGTGGGGTGTGTACGGATGGGTACGTACGTGGAGGGGACTTTGCTGCTGTTGCGATGGCATATGACCGGCATGCATAGATATCTCGGAGTGCAGCCTAGGGTCGATGTGACTGTCTGCGACAGTCATCCCCGATGCCGGATTGAGAATGTAGTCTAGGCCTTTCGTTGCCTGCGCTTGTTGCGGAGACGCTTCTGGTGGTGAGTAATGTGACGTTGCCTGCTCGCTATTGCTCATAGGCGCGGGCGGAGGCACGTAGTAATGCTGATCCTGGCTTGCCACTGCGCTCAGGGCCTCCAATCCGTGTGTAGCATACGTCGGGTATGCCTCCTGCGCCAGGTCATACTCGTGCTCGTGTCTGTTCTCTTCATATCTGGCCGCGTCCTCGGCAAACGCAGCAAGCCCAGCAGCCAGCCTCTCGTCCCCAGAGGTGGTGTCATCAGCAACTTGGGGTGCTGCTCCAGCATCTTCCTCCCCTTCATCCTCGTACGGATTGCTGATGTGGACAAACTTCAGGTCACGTGGAACGTCGACCCATACCACGCCCTTGCCGAACGTCTCCTTGTAGCCATAGAAGCTCTTCAGACTGCCTTCACCGCGGTCTCGGCCATTCATGGATGGGTTCTGCTGATGGCGGAAGGTGATGCCGGAGCTCGGGACGCACTCTCTGTCCGCTTTGATGCATTGTTTGCATACTGGTCGCTCCTCGCTGCACTTGAGCTATCGATGGTACTGTCAGTATCTAGCCACCCAAATGGCCTACACCTCCCAGCACTTCCGGCTGCAGTGCTCCACTTACCTTCCGTTGACGGCAAGTCAGGCTATGGTGGTAAGGAAGGTTAGCCGCGACATCGCCACGAGCAAATACCGGGAAATGTTATGGAGATTACGTACCACCCTGTCCTCGACCGCGGCGCCATTCGAGCCAAGCTGCTGTACCCCGTCGATGCTCCGCGACCTGATATCCTAGCTATCGCCACCAGCTGCAGGTGTATGATCGATGTGTTTCGCAAAGGCAGACTGCATGTTGCAAAGCGAACCCCACAGAGTAGCCTTTGTCGGCAATCCGAAAGTGGCAAGCCGAGCGGAGAAGGCTGCGACTTATCAGATCATGGAGAGACCTCGCCTGCACCAGACTCGCGAGAGGCGGAGTACAGTACTCTTCGCCGAGGATCATAATCATAGTAATAACGAAAGGTGTTTTGTTGACTAATCTCTTTATCCATGTAGGTATCTATCGTGGTAATGTATCCTCTTCGTTGACTTCGTCGGCTCTATACAGACTTGCCGCTCACCATTCAATCCGCTCACCAAACCGATCGTAAAACTTCCCACTGTCCTGTCTGCCCCATCGATCGATCAACGGCAGCAGACCGTTCACACTCTCCTCAGCACTGATTGCACCTTCTTCCTTGCACCTGACCAGCTTCGTCTCCACCCGTCCAGGGTGGCACAGAACGAAACTGACCTCGGGCACATCCACCGCGAAGGAACGCACGATGGCGTTGAGAGCCGCCTTTGAAGCACGATAAGCGTATGCTGCTCCCGCGGCTCGATTGCCGGCGGCATTGTTCCCCAAGCTCCCCATCCGACTCGACATAACGATAACCTTCGGTTCCTTGGCCTTCCGGAGGTTGGGCATCAGGGCGCGGAAGAGGTTGAACGTGCCGGCCGCGTTGATCTGAAAGGTCCTCGTTAAGGTGGCAAATTCCATGACTTCCATCGTCTCACAGGCCGCCACATCGTTTGGGTGCTCCGCTTCCACTGCGGGTACAAGACCACGGATGCCGGCGCTGTGGATGACTAGGTCTATAGGCTGCTTTCGAAGTTGCTGTTCCAAGGCCTCGACAGACTCTTCTTTGGTAACGTCCACCGTGAACACGGAGACGTTGGATTGGTTGGCGGTGGGTATGGGTTCTTTGTCGATGGCTATGATGTTGGTGTAGGCTTGTGACGAGTAGGCCGTGAGGAACGCATGACCCAATCCACTAGCAGCTCCAGAGATGAGGATTGTGGGCATCTTTGGTGGTAGAAGTGAATGCGCCTACAGCAAATATTTCCGCTATATGTCCTTCGTACCGTTTTCCGTGCCGGCCGCCTTCAGAGCGCTCGTAATGTGAAGTATCGAGCCGTGCGGCTGACGGAACATTCACGAATGTATCGATGCTTGAGAGGCCTTCCGTGCCCGGTGGCGAATACTACCATGGGAAATGGCAGAGAGCATTCCATATATGTAAGATATGTGTTTGTAGGCATGGTCGACGTCTGCAGCGAAGAGTCTTGTTGGAAGTGCCGAGGACGTCGCTGTCTGTGCGCATATCGGATGTCCCGCCGCACACTCACCAGCCTCTTCCCTCCATCCACACGCACCTTCTCCTGCGCCGACAACTCTCCCTCCTACGATGAACACCGGTACAGGTGCTGCTTGTCCTCTGTCTGTAGCTGGCTCTCACGTCGACGCAATCCGCAAGAGCATGTCTCCGCTTCGGATCGGCTCCAGTGTGCCTGCTGCCGCACCGTAGACACAGCATCGATAATGCGGCACTAGAAGCTTATTGAAGGATGGAGCCCACAACCTCCATCATCACACCGAGTCAACCCTGGACGGTAGGCTATACACCTTTCGCCGCTTAGTACCTATTCACTACACCATTACTCTCACTACCTTGCCTCCGGCACGCCTGCTCGCTTTCACTTCGCACAACCCCACGACGCTATCTCACACCACCATCGCAGAATCCACGTCCCACCAGCAAAATGCGCGCCCGCCAGCGGCCAGCTTCGCAGCATGGCGCGCAGCCATTCACTCAAGCACCCGCTTATCCGACTCGCAAGATCTTCAACTGCATCGTCGACGACACGGCACTGGTGGCGGGGATCAAGAAGAGCACACGGAACGGCATTCGGCAGTGGGTCAAGAATGGGCAGATCCGGCTTTTCGTGCCGCTTCATGGTACGTTTGCATTGGCGGAGTCGCGAGCCGGGGCAGAGATTGATGAGGCACAGCGCTCGAGCAGCTGAGCCGCCAGAAGAGTGGTGGCACCCGTCACGGCCAGGACGTTCGCGAGACACTTGAGTGGCTCGACGATGCTACCTCGAAATACCCCCATGCGGTGACGCTACAAGGTGGCGATCAGTATTATCAGAAGTGGAGAGAGGTTGAGCGTTTCGCTGTCCCGCGAACTCTCTTCTCCGAAAACGATCACCTGGAAGACGCTGAACCAGAACCCGAAGTCGACGGTCTCGCAGAGGAGACCGCGAACCTCGTTACGCTGTCTGATGAAAGGCCCACCACGCCACTCAGCTCTGCTGCCTCTGATGCCTCTGGGTCCGCTTCGCCGTCTTCGATGCAGAGTTTGCGCTCCAGCGCGAGTCCTGTGTCGCCACCTACCAGCCCGACCAAGGTTGCTACCCCACCATTCAAGCCGACTGATTCACTCGCTTCTGACGACCAATCGCCGGCTTCGAGCGCGTTGGTTCCGGTGAAACTACAGCCTCTGTTCAACTACATTCTCTGGCGCATTCACCAGGAGTTGGACCCGGTTGCCGCCCTCGAGTCGTTCATCTTCTTGTGTAACGATCCGAACAAGGTGCACTATGCGCGTGGCTTCGACATCCGCAGCAAGCGCCTTGAACAATTGCGCGAAGCGATCGGGCGTGAAGATCGAGATTTCAAGAACCGACAGGCTCTCCAGAATCGCGAAAACCAGAGCACCCCAGCCCCCGCACCGCCTGCCAAGACCCAGCAGGCAGAGGATGACGAAGTGGTATACAAGCCTCCAACAAAAGCTCCTGCTGCCATGACTCCGAAGCTCCAGCAACCGCCGAACGTGATCGATCCAAACGCTTTCACTCGGGCCACACCCCGAGTTGTCGCCCATGACGTCCCGGCCCCGATTTTGCCACCGAAAGCGTCTCGCACAAACCAGGCACATCCAAACCGTGGCGGACCACCACTCTCACCTCGTGGGAACGCTCGTGGTGGATTCCGAGGCAGCCCGCGTGGCCAGGGTAGCTTCACCCCTCCCCGCGGCACCTTTGCTGCAAACCGCGGGAGTCTGAACGGTGCGCAGACGAACGGTCCCATCGACCCGGAGAGCTTCACGCGTCCGCGTGGGAGCGGCTACACCGGCCGGGGAGGCCGAAAACTGTGGGTACCGGAATGAGGAGATGACCTTTGTGCGGCGGACGAAGCGCTACGCAGTCTTCCGACCCAGCTCGGATCTCGTCCCATACATTTGCGCCCAATGCGCCACCCGCTCCTGAAGAATGGCGACCGGGCTCAGCAACTGATTGCATCGCCCAACCTCTCGAACAGGCAGTCACCGGTTCAGCCAAAAACACGACGGAAGGCGGGAATTGAAGCAGCGGAAGACGCGCTAGAGTCGCTCATTGAGACGGCGGCGGCGGAGAATGAAGGTGGAGGAAACGAAGTTGTGAGGGCGAAGAAGGGGTCGGTTTCAGGACATCAGATTGCCAAGATTGCTTCATGCGCCTATCGTTATCTTGACTTTGCTAGAGATCATGTTGGAAATGCTGGGGCTTACGTTTTGAGTCTGGAAAAGTCACAGATTGTTCGGCCCGCCACCGCTACTCACGTCGCAATGCCGCCGTACCAGATTACGCCACCGCTCCACCCCCTTCGTCGTCATCCATCACCACCCCTCCAGTCGACTGACCCCGCAACTCCCCTTCTCGCTCCAACACAAGCTTCTCCATCTGTTCGAACCCCCTCACCGCCTTCCCATACCTCTCAAACGTCCCCTCCTTATACCCATCCGCAACTCTCTTCACAAACCCGGCCTCGTCCCACCTGCCCCCGATCAAATCCTCAAACGTCTGCCCGGGCTTCCGCTCACACGCCCACACGGCTTTGTACGCCGACCCGAGCGCGCAAGCGTTGCCCCCGATGTCCAACTTGTACACGCCCTCGACCCCGCCCAGCACTTCGCCGCAGATTCTCGCAATGGCCGGGTTCGCGCTGCCGCCGCCGACGAGGTAGACGCGTCGGGGTTGGGACGGTCGTTGCGCGCCGGTATGCGCGTCGCGCTCGGGTTTGACGAGGCGGTGGGAGCGGAGGCGGAGGGAGAGCATTTGGGATTCGATGATGTTGCGCGCGTCGTCCGGGGCGAAGTCGGCGGAGATTTCGCGGAGTTGGTTGGTGGTCGGGTTGTAGGTGTAGCGCCATTGGCCGGCGCGGAGGTTGGGGACGATTTCGGGGCGGGGGAAGTAGAGGCCCAGGCGCATGTCGTCGTTTTCGGTGGCGGAGGGGTTTTGGGAGAGTTCGGTTGTGGATAGGGCGACTTGGTTGAACCTTTCCCAGTCGGGGTTGGATTCGGGGTGCGGTTGGTTGAACTCGTCGCGGACTTGCTCGCGGGCGAGTCCGCCGTTTTTGTAGCAGAGCATGAACATGTACAGGCCCGGGGTGGTGGGGTGGTTCATGAAGTGGTACGCCGGGTCGGGCTTGTACTGTGATGTGCTCATGAGGAAGGTCGTGCTGGTGCCCAGGGAGACCATGGCGTCCGAGGCGCGTAGGGGTAGGGCGAGGATCGTGGATGGGTTGTCGCCGGTACACGCGATGACTTTGCAGTCGGACGGGAAGCCGTACCGTTGCTGGAAGTATTTGCTGATATTGCCGAGATTTGCTCCGCCGTCCTCGGGCGTGTGGCCGAGCTTCTTCCTCAGCTCGGCCACTTTGTCCTTACCTCCCGCTGCCAGCTCCAGGAGGTCGTCGTTGTATGCGCCCTTGTCGATCTCCCAAAGATTCATGCCCGTGACATCGCTGATATCGATGGGAGCCACCTCGCCCAACAAGACGGAGGCTATGAATGAGGACACGAGCGAGATGCGAGCAGTCTGCTCATAGTGATCGGGGTACTTTGTGCGGTAGCGGAGGATCTGAGGTCCACTGAAGCGGTGGTGTGCCTTGCTGCCAGTCATTCTCGCGAGGGTTTCTGGACCTCCAAGCTTTGCGTCGAACTCATCACACTGCTTTTGCGTGCTCGCGTCCTGCCAATTCGGGCTCATCGGATGGGCGAAAGCGCCTTTGATGTCGTCCTTGCTACCCGGCGCGAGCTGTTCCACCAGCGTCTTGCCCGAGTCCAGCGTGGCCAGCAGGTGCTCTGCTTTCTTCGACCAGAAGACAGTCCCATGTTGCATGCCAGCTCCGGAAAGCCCTCGGACCTTGCTGAAATCAAGCCCATCTTCCTTCAGACGATCGAGGACCAGGTTGACCGCTTCGAGCCATAGTGCCGGAGGTGCAAAGACTTCGCCTTCGTCCGGATTGGTGAGCACGCCCTTCTTGATACCGTACTTCTCGCCGAAGTCAGCATCGAAGTCGACCTTGGCCTCGTAGTGTAGCTTGAGGTTGGAGTCAACACAGATGCCTTTTAGCTGCTGCGTGGACAGGTCAAAGCCCATGTACAACGCGTCGGGACTCGTCATCTTACTCCTTGACACGAGGCGTCTCAACGAGCTCCAAGGAGCGACTGGTATGGAGTCCATCTCGAGGCGATGCTACAGGCGCCACCGAGTACCTTCGTGTCACTGCACTTGCTTGGCCTTGTGAGGGGGATTTGGAGTACGTAGATACGGGTGGCGTGTTGGTTGGGACGAAGTCAGCTGTCGTTGTATACATGTATGTATGTCCAAGGTGCGTATTATTATTACATCCTATTCGACCCCCTATTATCATACAACTTGGCCCGACCATCGTGCCGGAAGCTGATGGTTGAGGAAAAGTGGCTCCTGAGAAAGCGAATTGTGATGCTACAAAATGCGCCGGGTAAATTCGGTTAAAATCCAACAGGAAGCCTCCGACGTCAAGGCTACATACATACACCTGTGGTCCTGTGTAGATACATACCTACATATATACTATCACTGATTATCAACCACTTCCTTCTTTGGTGTCTATAGCGACCGCAACACCCAGCCACAGACGCTGACATACGCAATGGAGGAGCTGACCGATCGCACCTCGTACGTCAAGGCAACAAACAAAGACGGGATCTGCGTCCTCGAAGCAACGGCAACCTGGTGTTCGCAATGCAAAGCCATCCAGCCGTTCGTCGACAAGATGATCCGCAAGTACCCCGACATTCGGTTCTACAAATACGACACCGACACGGCCGACGATATCTCCCAAGAACTCGGCGCTCGGCAGATGCCGACCTTCAACCTCTTCAAAGATGGCGACATCATGGGTGGCGTCACTGGCGCTCGAGCTGAGGCGCTTGAGAAATTGATCATGGAGAACTATGATGGGCAGGTGGTTGAGGAGTAGTATGTCTCTCTGCAGCAGCAAGCTATGAAATTGTCAAAGGTGCAAGCCGCTACCCGCATTCCATCTATTTCCGCTTCCGGACAACAATGCCAGTGGCAGCTGTCCGTGTCCCCTTTCCATCTACCATCCGTAACCTCTCGGCCCACCCATCGCATAGCCCGTCGGGCCCGCGGTAGCAGTACTCGGCCACGCGGAAGTGGCGAAACGGTTACCATACGAGGACGTCCATCCCTGCCAGTTGTACGAACCCGTCGGCATGGAGTAGCTGTTGCCACTCCACGCAGAGCTGATCGCGCTGCAGGCCTGACTCGGCAACTTCATGTACCCGTTGGACCCGGCGATGACAACGTGGAAATCCGCCTGCCACTGACCGTAGTTGGTGGCTTGGGCCGCTGTCACGGGCGAGCCCCAAAGGCCACACTTGATGACCTGAAACAGATACAAGTCAGCGGATGTCTTGTGTATAGATGGCAAGGCCAGCAGTGAACGTACCGTAATCGCAGCCGGGTTCGGGCACGAGGCTGCCGGCAAGAGCGAAGGGCTGCGCTCGAAGTACAGGTTGGTCCCAACACAGCCCGACGTCTTGTCGCAGATGGCAGTGCAGGAGTTCGGGTCATAGGACTTGAGCTCGTAGTACCCGAGGTAGACGTTGCTGGACGTGGCGAACTCGCTGCCGTTGGTGTTTGTGAAGACACGCTGGTACAGCGCCGGGGTGGCGGCGTTGTTGGCAGCGCTGGCGAACTCATTGGACGATGCGAAGGCTGTGTCGGTATTTGGCGACGGGACGGGTCCGTAGCCTTGAGGTTGCGGTGCGCAGGCATCGGTCGACGCGGCGCCGACGGTTGCAGCCGCGATGGCGAGGACGGTGGCAAGTGTGGTATACATCTTGGAGTGGAGATGATGGTCGGTCGAGAATGTGGGAGTGATCACTCGAGGATAGTGGGTGAGGTGCTATATCAACCCTGCAATGAATGATAATCCCAAGGCCGCATCCGGCGCACTCGAGCACAAAGAGCGCGCCATGTTTTGTTCGCCGCGACGATGCTGTGGCTACTCCTCCGGATCAAGAGCACAAAGCCAGCGGCTTCATTGTCCGTTCATGCTGTGGCGGCACACGAACCACTCGTTCTTGGACGCGGCAAGATGCACACGACTTGGTCTTTGTAGTCGGCAGCGATAGTTTCGAACATGGGGACATCGACAATCAGCTAGCTGCTGCGTGCAGTCCGACCACAGACCTCAGTAGTCATCTCAGCTGTGGTCGACGAACATCGGATGCAGACAGACACCACGTCTTGCGACGCGCTATGGGGTTTCGAGTATGATGAAAGGCGGTTTAATTTAATAACACTCTCGTATGCTCGACCGATAGATTCGGGTATTGCCACTCTGAATTCGAAGGCCTTTGTTCATACCTTATGGTCGCAACACCCGCGCCAAAAAACCGGCATGAGGTTAGCTCTTCGCTCATTCGTATTGAATCGAAACGAATCTGATGAACGCGATTATGTCCATGTGGATATACTCTAGTGAACTGCGTCGTCAACCTACTAGTTGAACAAGTCTTCAAATGCCCTGATAATCGCCACAGTGACGGGACTGTGTGTGACGATCCGGT
>Ga0058704_10000940_pt1 | contig 14144 bp, 14 predicted proteins | sample AgamicMgSfe_FD_71363 | JGI IMG/M metagenome (GOLD analysis project Ga0058704, IMG submission 71363) | Agave microbial communities from Guanajuato, Mexico - Mg.Sf.e | ecosystem: Host-associated > Plants > Phyllosphere > Phylloplane/Leaf | place: Guanajuato, Mexico | collected 2012-05-30
AGATACGGTACCTCTTCCAGTTCGCCATTGGCATTCTCTCGTAACAGACCTGTGCCGGCTGTTTCTCGCTCCTCAAGCTCTCCCTGAGTTTCTGCCTCTTCAAAATCGACCACGGCCGGATCGTGATCTCCTTGTATTCGGATGGGAGTTCCGTACAATCTCTCGTATATCTTGTACTCTTCTGGACTCAGATAGTCATCTGGTAGCGAGTCACCGAAGGCTCGCCGTGCGTCTCTCACCACCTGCTCAGCTACTACTGGATCATTCGTACTTTCAACAAGTGTCTGGGGCTTAACGTGCTCGGTCCTAGACAGTTGGGCTGCTGTGGAAGCCGGGAGGTTGAAAGCGGTACTGGCATGGTCGAGTTCGTCTAGATGGGCTCGCAGCGCTTTGATCGCGTCGGCAAGATTATCCGAGCTAGCACGGTCGTCGGTAAGGAGTCTTCGAGTCGTCGAAAACGTTCGTACTGCTTCAAATGAGCGTTTTGAAGCGGTGAAAGGATGCCCCAGACGCCTTCGAGTATAAGTTTTTGCCGCAGTCAATGAGCGAAGTCTGCAGCTTGAACAAACTCTTGGGAATGTCAGCGAAGTAGACATGGATATGAGTCGACTAGTGTGTTCGGTGGTGCAAAGGCAACAACTACTTGCACACACAAAAACTCGCCACCACTACCTTTCGAATCTGATCCTGTTTTGGCGTACGGATAATTTTATAATCTCTTGTCTGCAAGGGACATCGGTCATCCCCCGGATTCAAATTAGCTTTACGGCACGGGATCGGTCTCTGCCGGGGGCGATCCGCTAACCTAATGTTTATCTTGATATTACCAACGTTACAACTATCGAATGACCTCCACTCGTCCATCACATAGTCTGGGCGTGCACGTCTTCAATTCATCGAGACCATCTCACGGGCTAATCTTTGAGGGCGAAACCCCAAGACGCTATCTGCTAAACACTGTCTGATCGACAAAAGACGTTTGACGGCACTCATCCGGAAGAGATTCAATTACTCTAATATGATGACTTCGACCTCAATCTCGCCCTGCAACCCGTTAGACAAACGGTCTCCTCGGTCATATCAACTATGATCAAATCTTTGGGTCAACAAGGGACAACGATAACGCCGTTGAATGTCTAGACTGATTGATCAAAGTATGTAATGGTATATAGAGCTCGTCTTTTCCTGTCTCTTAGTCTTCATACAAGCTCATCAATCACATTCGTTTTTGCATTGTATTCCATCCACTCTTTCAGACCGTTCAATTCTTTCCAAAACAATTCAAGATGATGAAGATTGCCTACCTCGCTCTTGCAGCTTCTGCTGTCTTGGCCAGTCCGATTGAGCCTGTCGTTGAGGCCAAGAAGCCTGCCGATGTCTGCCATGCTGCGCCATACAAGCAGTGGCTTGCACTCTCGTCACTGCCAGCCGCTACCAGCTACTGTGAGAAGACCTTCCCTCAGAAGGCAGCAAAGAAGTGTGGCACCACCACCATCACACCAAAGGCCGCGACAGCTTTCCAGACCGTCACGCAGACAAACACCATCATCGATGCCAGTATCGCGACTGTCACCACCGGCCAGCCAACTGTGATCACTGTTACAGAGACCGCGAACCCGCCAATCACATTCGTTTCCTCCACGGCGACTGCACCAGCCATGACAATTACCGGATGCTCTACAGTCTCTGCTTCTAGCCAATCATCCATGGCCGCTTCTAGCCAATCATCCATGTCCGCTTCTAGCAACTCGTCCATGTCCGAGTTTGGCAACTCGACTGCAGCAATCAACCGTCGCCAGCTTGCCAAGAGCCCTGTGGACCTCGCCGCGAAGAAGAAGGCAACCAAGACCAAGCTTTCACCAAAGGCGAAGAAGTCTCTTCAAGCTCGACTCAAGTCTCTCAAGTCTCTCAAGAAGAAGGCCGAGGCCACCACTATCTGTCACTGCATTGAAACTGCTCCAGCATGCGTGAAGAAGACCGTCACTGCTTCGCAATCGACCGTCACCGAGATTGTCTACGCCACCAAACCGGTCACATCCATGCCGGTCACCACCATCACTGTGCAAAACACTCAGACATCTACCAACATTTCGACCGTTCCCGCCACCACCACCGCAACCGTTTTCCTCAACGCCGGAACTATCACTCCAACTGCTTATGTTGGCTGCAACGCTACCTCTACTGGATCCGCATAGTCATTGTAAAACATGAAAGTGAAGAGTTCCAGTCAGGTGTTGATGAAGGATTGAAGTTCTCTGCATAACTGTTTAAATTATTACACTATTTTAATGTTAATAAAGATTCTTGACGTCAATCAGCATCGGATTTGAAGACGATGGCCATTCCAAAAACAATCTATTGACTTTATCAAATATGTCTGATCAGTATTATCACAAGCGTCTCCCAACTCATACATTGACAATGCACTCCCGCCGAACTTTGTTCGTCTCGAGTTGAGACCACTAGAATCAAATGCTGCGGGCAACGTTCTCGAACGATTGCTGGTCTGCATATTGAAAATCGATATGAAATGGAAGAATATTCTTCGTTGATCCAAGTTGCCGATGATGGCTTCATCAAGCGACAAAGTAGGTAGTGTTACACGTGCCGCATCGATAATGAACCAACTACATGGGATCTGTAGGACCTTAGTTGATCTGGCATACCAGATGTACGAATACTATGAGTGCTCGAATTAATTGTATTCAATTCGCGAAAAACGTCGCGCTGCTTCTGCCGAAGAGATCTGCATGTGATGTACTGCATCAAGACGTGCGATAAACACAGGTCGGGACCGTCGGGCTGCATCGATCCAGACTCTTTTTCTGATACGGACGAATTCCGGAAGGTGTAACAAGCAGTCTTGGCGTCTCACCGTGGTGGATCGTGCTTGCTGCCTTCTTCGGGTTGCCTTGCTTCGACAATCGCAGTTGCCGTGCCTCGCTTGTGTCCGGGCCTCGGACAGTAACCTACAGTAGGTACGTATTCCTGTGATTCGGGCGCCTGAATCTGGCTTCGCAGTTTCGATTGTTGTAATTCCAACATGCAGTATGCGGCTCATAGACCGGTAAGCAATCAACTACCTTGAGGGACTTTTGGATCCAGAAGGTGCGTTTGGTCACCGTGGTAAAGCGGTCAGTCCCGCTAAATAGCGCAGTGATTGGGGTGGATACAGGCAAAAGATACTGTGGGAGTACTGTACACAGGGCAGCCTGGGCAGGTGCAGTACTGTACAGTACAGAAAGCGCTGTACCCGCCCCGCTTGCCGCCCGCTCAGCAACCCAAAGTTGGCCCAGCGTTGCATTCGTGATTCGCTTTCGTCGTTTGTCGTGCCTTCCGTCGCTGGCTCGCTGGCTGGCTCGCTCACAGTCCAGCCGCAGCCGCAGCCGTTCCGCTTCCATCGTGTCCTCCTTCTCCTTCTCTTGATTGTTCCATCGATTCACCACCACTCGACTCTTACCTTTGTGTTGTCACGCTTCGTTCATTGCTCAAGCCAGTGTGCTTCGGGCTCCTTCTTCATCTGAGGCTCATTCAACTTCAGACGACCTCTTGACCGTCTTGGAGTTGGGCTGCTACCCCTTTCGTACGACCCCGGACACGCTTCACTCAACCCTTGGCCTTCCCTTTCCCTCAGCTTCCTCAACCACCAAGGCACGACACGCACCCCAAAGGTACGTCTAGCCATCACATTTTCATCACTCGCAACCCTGGCAATTCTATTATTCCACCTCAAAATCCTATTGTCATGAGATACGCTCGTCACATGCACATCCATTTACGACTACTGTAACTTCTGCCTTGCATCTGCAGTACCTCCGTCTGCCGCTGCTGTGCCAAGCTTTCACCGCCCTCTCGTCAAAGCCTGACACTGACCTTGCTGACCTGTTCTTCGATCATCAGACCTCCACTGCATCCTCACCTCACCATACCCTGTATCGACAATCACACAAAAGAGTTCGGAGCTCGAAATAGGACAGAGGCCAAAACCTCTTGAGCTCCCTTACAAATGACGACCATGGTACGCCTTTCCCAGATACAGCCTCAACAGCTGTCGTCGTCGAAATACTGTCATGTCTTTCGACGTTCCTCCATACGTCTCTTCTTCCGTTCCTTACCTAACGGCCTTCCAGGATCTTCGTGTCGGCAACAAGTACCGAATTGGTCGTAAGATTGGTAGTGGATCTTTCGGTGACATTTACCTCGGTGAGTAAAGAGACACATAACAAAACATCCAACAATTACTGATTGTGCTAAGGCACCAACATCATTTCCGGCGAAGAAATTGCCATCAAGCTCGAAAGCGTCAAGGCCAAACACCCTCAACTCGAATATGAGGCACGTGTCTACAAGTCTCTTGCCGGCGGTGTCGGTATTCCCTTTGTCCGCTGGTTCGGCACAGAGTGTGATTACAACGCCATGGTTCTCGACCTTCTCGGCCCATCTCTCGAAGATCTCTTCAACTTCTGCAACCGCAAGTTCTCCCTCAAGACTGTCCTCCTTCTGGCCGATCAGCTCATCTCTCGTATCGAATACATCCACGCCAAGTCCTTCATTCACCGTGATATCAAGCCAGATAACTTCTTGATGGGCATTGGCAAGAGAGGCAACCAGGTCAACGTTATCGACTTTGGTCTGGCCAAGAAGTACAGAGACCCAAAGACTCACTTCCACATCCCATACCGTGAGAACAAGAACCTCACCGGTACTGCTCGTTACGCCTCCATCAACACCCACTTGGGTGTCGAGCAATCTCGTCGTGATGACATGGAGTCTCTGGGATACGTTATGCTTTACTTCTGCCGTGGCTCCCTTCCATGGCAAGGTCTTAAGGCTGCCACCAAGAAGCAAAAGTACGACCGCATCATGGAGAAGAAGATGACCACCCCAACAGAGGTCCTCTGCCGCGGCTTCCCAAATGAGTTTGCCATCTACCTCAACTACACTCGCTCTCTTCGCTTCGACGACAAGCCAGACTACTCTTACCTGCGCAAGATTTTCCGCGACCTCTTCGTTCGCGAGGGCTTCCAGTACGACTACGTGTTTGACTGGACTGTGTATAAGTACCAGAAGAATGCTCAGGCTATCGCTCAGGCCCAGGGTACTCAGCCCCAAGCAGAGGACGTTGAGGAAAAGGCTGGTCGCACTCGTGCCGCCGCTAACAACACCACCGTAGCTGCCACTGGCGGCGTCACCGACAAGCGCCGTGGTCCTGTTCAAGCACGTCCAGAGGGATCGGGAATGTGAGTCGTCAAATCTTGTCCCGACCCTCACCCAATTGTAAGGGGCCCTCCTCTGCGATTGAGTTTTTGCAATCGGGCCTCTCGGAGGGTCATACCGAATTTGGGCTAATACTTTCTTCTAGGCAACTCCGTTCTTCTAAGCGTGTTGATCAAACTGGTTACAGCGGTTACTAGTCAACTAATCATTGCTCAGTCCTCACTTGTACATATGGCACATGTCTACGTGCGTTTTGAGGATTGGGTCATGTCTCTCACATCACTGGAAATGCAGCTTCGTCGTCCATTAATCAGATTGCTCTCGGACGACTTGGACTTGCTTTTCCCTATTTTTACTCTCTGTGCTCTGTGGTTCACTATGGATTGGTTTCTGACGACGAGAAATCCGGCTTCGGATATTGTCGTTGCATTCAATTCAGAACGCGGCAAAAGGGACGTCTGGTATCCGAAAGTGCCACTCGGCAGGCTTGCACGCTTTTCGGAGTAGCTCGACCTGCATTTGGTATTGTTTTAGAACCGGCACACATATTTCATTCGACTTGCACCGTCATCCTGACATTCTTTGACGACAACAACCAAGTCTGGTTTTCCAGAATAACCCCTACAATTCTGCATTTTACTTTTCTTTGCGCTGGTTTGCTTGAATTGGCAGAGGGCTTTTGTGGGGAGGTAATAGGAAGCAGTACCTCGATGAGGAGCACGCGGAAGACGTCGCCAATTAAATGACAAGCGGCAGCATACCACGTTGACCAGGCCCTGGTCCAGTGGTGTATCGAACCTTGACAACGACGTCAGATTGTGAGCTTTGTTTTCTGGCGAAGGTGCGTGATCGAGTCGGTCCGGTTTCTTTCGACTTTCGGTGCAGCAGATTTATATAGGCAATGGATTAGTCACCAATCTCTAATGTGTGCTGTGATGGCTGAGATGATTCTGTTTGTGCGCTGTGTTCGAGATAAAAAATGTCGTACTACCATCTGATCAGACATATGGTTCGTGTGATCAACCACAATTGCATGTGCGTGTCTGGATGCCCACTCAGTGACAATCTGTGCTACATTGGACCACAATCGACAGATACCAACAGATACTCTCGAACGACCTTCCAAATACACAAAGTCAGATTTTGTGTATTTAGAAACCAGTATCAACCATCAAACAGGAGAGTTGTCCTTGCCTATGGCCATACCGGTATAGTAACTCATTGGGTTCAGTCAGACAAATACTGTACCACCTGCAGTCTGTTGACAGCTGACGTAAAGCATCGAATTATCGTAAACATTTTCGACTTGCACTCGGTTTGCTGGATCCGATCATACTTTCGGCGCCATGCCAAGTAAGAAAAGAAACCACATGTCAAGCAATTCCGGGACTCGAGGGACCAAGACAAAACAAGCGAAATGGGACGAAGCGAAGTAGGCCGACGGCAGCAGAGATGTAAGGATCGAGCGAGACTAACCACAAGCAGTGGTAACGAAGAAACCAATGCCGCCAAAGGAGAACTCGGGGATTTCATCAATTGGGCGACGAGTATTGGTATCGAACTCAATGGCGCAGCTTCACAAACGATACCAGGCGCTGGAACCGGTCTGGTGACAACGAAAAATGTCAATCAGGGGGACGTCATTGTCCATGTACCAGGAGACTGTATGATTAATCCATTATTCAGCGTGCCGGGTCTTGTGAGTGGTGAGGAGGACGACACCGCAGGGATTAAAGGGGGCAAAAAAGAGGAGCTGAGTCCGCAGGCTCAATTGGCAGTGACATTGAATGCAGCTCGAAAGGCCGGCCTGACTGATCTGGAAGAGGATCAGACTGAGGGAAAGGGAGGAATCGGGCAGTGGTATAACCAGTGCTCGAGGCATTGGCCTAGCAGGAAAGACTTTGAGATGTCTCTTCTTTGGCTTCCACCGCGGCTGGCACCCAGTACTGAAACCGGCTCTCGATCATCTGGAGAACCAACAAAGGTCGAGCTCGAAGATGGCGATCAAGGTACAGGGGTCGATCTACGAGATTTACTGCCACCGAGCATACGCAACCCTTTGGAAAGGCTGGAAAAGGACCTCGCAAAAGACAAAGCTGCCTTCCGATCACTCCTCGAATCACAACCCGAGACCTCGAGCGTAGAAGGCGAGATGGCTTCATTCGAGTACCATTGGACTTTAACTAACACCCGTTCGTTCTTCTGGAAACCAGTCGGCACGAAAAAGGGATGCATGGTCATGTGTCCAGTGCTCGACTTCGTGAATCACGCTTCTCACGCCAGCGGACTCGCGTGCGAGGTCGTTTCTACCGCTGATGGATATACATTGAAAGCAAACAGGGACTACAGTAAGTGGTCGTATGTATCCTTGACCAGTGGGGGAGCTGACACGGCACAGAACCAGGAGAAGAAATCTACGCTTGTTACGGCGCTCATTCTAACGACAAATTACTTGTCCATTGTACGTTCCTTTTGTCTATATTGACTGATGAGCCGATCTGACTAATTGTGAAGACGGCTTTATCCTGCCAGATAACAAAGACGACTCACTACCGCTCTCTCCTATCATCCTCCCTCATCTGACAGCGACACAACTTTCCGCTCTGCGTGACGTCGGGTATGAAGGTAATTACTCGCTCGACCCATCGACACATGAACTTTGCTTCAGAACACAAGTTGCCGTTCGCTCTGTCCTGCTCTCAGCGAACGAGTGGGAGTTTTTCATGGGTAGTGGTGAGGACATTGGAATCGACATGAGTGGCAAGGTAGAAGGATGGGTTCGTGAGAAGGTGAAAGAATGGTTGGACGAAGCGAGGACAACGATCAAGGAGGTGCAGAGGATAGCTCATTCAGAACAAAGCGAGGTTATCAAAGCTAGAATGGACCTTGTTTTGGCTCGGTGGAAGGAGTTGGAGAGCGGATTCAGGGGCTGGATCGAGACGGAATGAATATCTTGTTTGACACTATTTTGTCCTCGTTGAAAATCTGTCCTATTCAGGTCTGACTTGGCTCGTATGCAAGACTCGTCCTCCGCTCTTGATGATGATCCACTGCCGCACTGGTACCACATCGACGTATCGCAGAATCGACTCGAGCCGAGCTTTGTAACCGTATGGCTAGGAATGGGAAACCCAATGTTCTCTTCGATGGTCCTGACAGTAGAACCTGAGGGGGCTCTTCTATGTTCATGCTTATATGCCGTTGTCCAGTATTTGCTGCTCCACCACTAAGAATTTTGCACACTCAGGGATCGGTGAATTGTAGTGTGTTATCCTCAATCGAACATGATACATTGACGTCTCAATCCTTCTTGTCTTCATCTTTGCGTGGTTCGAAGTTGAGCTTACTTTGTCAGTAAAGTTCGTTGAACGCGATGCTTTTACTCGCCTGATTGCCGTTGTAGAACTCCGATTTCTGCTGCTCCCTTCTCTGATCCGCCAGTGTCCTGATCTTCATGCCAGAAGATGGTCCAGGTTGGGAATCGGCACCGGCCATCCTGCTTCCCTGTACATTGGATGGTTCTTGCTCGTCTGCAGTGCCGCCCATATATGGTCCTTCCGCTGCTTCAGCGCCGACACTCCCCGTCAGTCGACCCAAGACGCCGCCGACAAGATTGTAAGCGCCACCAACAACACTATGTGTCATGGCAATGCTACGATTCATGATACTGTTGGAGTATGATCCACTGTATGCTGTCGCATACTCCTTTACTGGCACCAAGACCAAAGTCGCGCTCGGACACAGACCTAGTGATAGAAGAGACTCGCTCTCCTCGGGAATGTCGATCGTGCGACTTGGTCCAGGCACTTGCATCAGTCTGAAGTTGTAGGGCTGATATGTTTGAGATTGCTCAGTGACGTATGTTCGAACGGCGGAAGAGAGTGTCGCGTCAGATCCAAACTTGGCTCGCAGTGATGAACCGTCAAAGAGACGGATCTGAAGCGAGCAGAATGCAGACGTCTGACCGGCAGGTCTAGAACTTTGACCAAGTCCAGAAGCGGTAGAAGGTCCTGGGGCTGCACCGGCTTCTTCCTGCGCGGCCAGCTTTCGTTGCGCCTCTTTTTCCTTCCGAGCGGCCTTGTCGGCCTCAATCCTCTGCAATACCCTCTCCTTCTCTTGCTTTGCCTCCTTCAGCCGTGTTCGTTGCTGGTCGACATAAGCTTGTCTTGACTGTGACGAAGGAGTCTGTCCGGCAGTCTCTTTCTCCTCTTGTTCCTTCCTGGCCTTGGCAGCGACCTTTCGCGCTTCTTTTTCGGCTTGCTCTTTCTGCTGCTTGCTCTTCTCCAGTTTAGCAGCTCTTTCGGCCATCATCGCTCGTACAGTATCCGGATTAGATGTTGGGGCTGTTGGGACTGTAAAGACCTCGGGATCTGCCACCTGTTGTGAGGCAGCCGTCGATGGTTGTGACGTGGTTGTTGATGGCTGAGGTGTTTCGATTTGGCTGAGGCGGGAAGTGATTCGCGTAGTGAACTCCTCTTCTAAGACTCCGTTCTCGATGTCTTCCAGGACTTGTCCGTTGCTGATGATGACAAGCTTAGGCACCTTTTCAAGCGAGCAGAAGGCGGATAGAAAGCCAGCCTCCTGTGATCCTGCTTCGATCTTGAGTAGTACGGCCTTATCTGACATAATGTCTGCTAGTGTTCGCCCATCTTGCGATGGCGCCTGAAACCAATCGTTCTCCCATGTTGAACTCTCAATGTCTTCATCTATAAATCGGTCAATAAATCATCAGTGACAGCTCGCCCAGCTAAGGTCGCTTACCTTTGCGAATGAAGCATGCAACAAGCTTCTGGTCCCGAATTGCCAGGCTGATACCGCTCTGAAGGTCTCCTTGATGAAACATTATGGCCGAGAACTAATGACTGTAATAGGATTCGGAAGTGTAGGTTTGTTGTAAGATCGAGGTCAGTCACTAGAGGTGTACACGACGTAATAAGGTTCCGAATCAGTTCCTTCTCCACATCGGGACGGCACATTCACGTGCGTTGCTCGAGCACGAGCTTCTGTGGTATTGCGGGCAATATCAAACCTTGAAGACATAGTCATATGTTCATAAAATAATCCAAATGATCACGCCTATACAAGAGATGAGGTAGATCATGTCGTATATAGTCCTCTCAACGACCGACCATGAGCGACATACCAGTAGGAAAAGCTGTGGTATCAGATGATCGATCAGAACGTCGAAAAGACCAAGATAAACCAGACAAGCGACCAAACAATGCCACGACCGGAGCATCTGCAGCAGGAGTACGAGCCTTGACAGCTCGGCTGGCAGCATTCTACTTTCGAGTTCCTATCAAGGCCTTCTTCCGGACACGAGTCGACTATCTTGCCTATCCCAGGGCCATCAACCCGCTCTTCCAGAAAACCTCATCCCCTCAAGGCTGGTCATGGCGAACGACGACTCCTGGCATTCTGGCTCACGCGATCAAGACATACGGCTGGAGCTTCTTACCAAACCAGGTCTTGCCGCCACTACTTGCTAATGTGACCATCGGGGGCGCCCTCTATTACACCTACTTGCAGTCTCTCGGTCTCTATTACGAACCTGCATCACACGCCACGAAAAGAATGTACCCGCCTGCGCCACTCAGCGCGACATTCAACGCAGGAGTCACAGCAGGCTTCGTGCAATCCCTCATCGCAGCACCCATGGACGCACTGACAATCCGCTTCCGGACATCTGACCTGCTAGAGCACCGCTACAAGACAATGTGGCACTACGCCTACTCGAAGATGCAATCACTCGGTCCTCGCGGCGTTTTCGCTGGATGGGGTCTCTCGAGTGTCAAGGACAGTCTCAGCGCGGGTATATTCTTCGCGACCTTCGAGTTCGTTAAGGCGCAGTGTTTCTACCAGTACGCTAGCTGGTATTATCGGCATAGTCGACTCAGTATTTTCCAGAAAGAGGATCTCGAGATACAGAGAAGGGGACCTGGAGGAGAGCGGCCTATCATCAAACCCAGTTACTTGATGGAGCCATCGTTCTTATTGGTAGCGGGAGCATCGGCCAGTGTCTTGCAGCAGGTCGTGTTGTATCCTCTTTCGCAGATACAAGAGATACATTTTAAGCGCCTGGCAGGAATTGACTCGATGCTGATGTCGAAGCCATCTAGAATGCGGACGATGGAGATGTATGGCGAGGCGTATATGAAAACCTGGAGGCAGTGCAAAGTGCAGGCTCGAAGGTCTGGAGGCTGGTTTAAGTGGCTGTACTCGGACTTTTGGATGAGCACGTTGAGACAAGTGCCGAGTACTAGCGCGGGCCTCATCGTCTTTGAGATATTCAGGCGAAAATACGGGCTTGGAACGGACGCAGTGAAGATCAACATGAACGGCTACGATATCCTGCTGCCTTGAGAAAGTCTGAAGATACCCAAATCTCCTTCTCATTGGTTAATAATGCTATTGTCTCTCTATCCTGAGCCTGTTGCGTCTTGAGTCGTGCTCTCCGGCTCGCTGCAGGTTCCTTGGCGCTCGATTTGTAGGGTCATGTTGTATATCTCTGTCGGTGCCAAAGCCTCACGCAGTGCTTCGGCTAGTCTGACGAGAAACGCATTTTCGGAAGCGACATTAGTCACATGCTCTACTCCTCCTTTTTCGCTGTCAAATTTGATCTGACCAGATTCTCCAGCATCCGTTGTTTCCACCACGACATGGGCCGTGACGACACATTTGGCTTCCGACAGCCTCCAGACTACGACATTGTGTACGTTCTTGACACCGTCCACAGCTTCTAGAGTTCTCTCCACTTGATGTATTGTGACGTCGTCTGGGATCGAACCAAGCAGTATCTTGCCACTCCTTTTTACCACTGGCAGTGCCATTGCAAAGATGCCCATAGCAAGCACAACGCTCATAGCGGGGTCTGCGTAGAAACGAGCTTTCGATTTGGCAAATATCATGATGAGACTCGCGGCCATCACGCCAACATTATTGGCTGCGTCACTGAGAACGTGTAAAACCACGGCTTGACGACCGAGATCTTTTGGAATGACCTTGCGAACGAGGAATCGCCAAGCGCGGGAGAAATAGGTGGATCTTGTTTGTGAGGGAAGATGATGTGGGACGATTGAGATGGTCGATTCCTGGATAGTAAGCAAGACGGCCAGAGACAGTAGAATCGGTTACTTACCATATCATGGACCATTTCGCCAATTGGCACGTTTGACACTCCAGCAGCGTCTTTCTCGTGACGTGCAGAACCGTGATCGTGATCATCGTGTCCGTGATAGATGAAGGCCATAGTGACGTTGACAACAACACCGACTGCCCCGACAATCAATAGCGCCTTTGGATTCTCAATAGGTTGCAGGGCGATGAATCGCTCTATCGCTTGGAGGAAGATACTAACGCCCAGGGCAAGAAGGAAGACGCCGTTGAAGAACGAACCTAGAATCGCAGCCCTCTGCCATCCGAAGGGCATAGATGCGGGTGCATCTTGTCGTTTCACGTACCTTGCTGCGGTCAAGGCTACGACGAAGGTGATGATGTCGTTCAAGCAGTGGAACGCGTCTGCGACCAGGACTAATGCTCCGGCCTTGAACCCGATGATGAGTTCTGTCACCAAGAATCCGGTAGTGATGGCGATCACCAGCGACATTCTGGCAGTGTCCGATATCGCGACCATGATGGCTGACCGACAAGCAAGGGCTATGGCTCAACAATAGAAATATGAAAACTGTATTAGAAATAATGAAACTGGTATCGAGTGAACCACCTCTGGCGTGGTGTGATGATGGAGTTCCGCTTGGCCACCTATCTTGCAACGATGCTTCGAAAACAGTTCGCAGAAAGAACGATATCGTGGTGTGGAAGGTGCGAGTGTCTAAGCCTTGGAATAATGTCACCTACCTCTTAGCGTACCTGCAGCAAACAACCCTTGATCGCAGAACCAGAAGCGTGATAGCAGACAGCGGTTTTTCTCCAGCTCGTGATGCTTTCGTTACAAGCCTAAAGTCAGCAGCAATCTGATAATCTGAGCATCGATGAGCCGGAGGTGGTGCTCCCAGTCAGGTACAACAACATTTTTCTGGGCCAAAAATCGACAAGACCAATTGAGTGACGTGGTGCGCCCACACGATAACCCTTCGAGTCATCAGAGGTGTCACACTGTTGAACAAGGAGGTCAAGGATGCTGTTTGCCAGCATGTGAATGGAATCTTGGTAAGGCAGAAACCAGGAATCGTACACCGCGCCGCCTACGGTTTGTTACTGGCAAGGCACAGTTCATGGTCGTATTGTGCTACAATGCGCAGCAGCAAACATGTTGTGTGCTCATAATATCGAAGATGACACGACGTTCACAAGTCAGTGTTGTATAGAGAGGACAGGTCCTGTTTCAAGAAGCGGCATTACCGGAAGCGGACTAGTGCTTTCTAGTGCCAATTCCGTCGCGCTTGCCGATTCCCCGCAGGTTCCATTCGCATCAGGGTCCCCGTCTCCCGTGTGCCTTTCCCCCCCCCTCAAGGCTACGGGCACCGCTCAGCCCACCACGCCGCTGCGCACGTCGTACCATCGATCAACACGGTTCCTCCAACCTCCAACAAATCAAATGCGAGACGATTAGGGCTAGAAAGAAGCGCAAATCTCGGATTTCGAAACAGAGCCAGTCGACGCGGCTCGTTCCACACAGAGAGTCGTTCACCTACTTCACCTCGCTTATCTGATCACTGCAGAGAAAACAAGCCTTTTAGCGGGTGGATCTTGCTTGTGCACATCCATACATGATTCCAAGGTGGTAAGACCACACTTGTGGTACTAGCAGTTCCATCCAACGATGTCGTCGTCTTCTTCGTCTGCGGCGGCTCGTAGCCAGCTAAGAGCGCAGAAAGAGGCGAACCGCGCATCTGCTGGCGCGCGCAAGAAACGACCAGCGTTCAACCTCACATGCGCCAATTGTCGACGGCGAAAGGTACGCTGCT
>Ga0058704_10000943_pt1 | contig 14117 bp, 13 predicted proteins | sample AgamicMgSfe_FD_71363 | JGI IMG/M metagenome (GOLD analysis project Ga0058704, IMG submission 71363) | Agave microbial communities from Guanajuato, Mexico - Mg.Sf.e | ecosystem: Host-associated > Plants > Phyllosphere > Phylloplane/Leaf | place: Guanajuato, Mexico | collected 2012-05-30
ATACTGGGAGGATGGAATGGATCGGACGACTGCAGGGTGACGGATCCTCTGGAAAACGGCCTCATGTTAGCTACTGAGAAGTGACCATTGTTGGAGTTGAGAAGCTCGTAAGCGGCCCTGCTATCGTTCTGTAAAGCATCGATGAGCAATGATAGCTGGGCAGCAAACCCTGCGGTGACAGTCGGATCGCTGACATTCAGAAGGAACTGAGACGGATTTTGCGACTGAGCATCATCAATAATGGCAGTGGAGCCATTCGTGATAGTCAGCATGGGAACAAACGCATCTCCGTCTGGTGGTCCTGACGTCCATGGCCCGGTCCTGTTTGCATAGTACTGATCCTCAACCAGGTTCATGAGCGTAGTATTTGCGAATATTTGCGAACTCGTGACGTAGGAAGTGGTCTGGTAAGGGTACGAAACTCCTACTAGGTAGTGGTCTTGCAGGTTACTTCCTACGCCCGGTAGGTTGATGGCTACTGGAATATTGAGAGCCTGCAACTCCGATGCTGGTCCAATACCCGAGAGCTTCAACAGCTGTGGGCTGTGTATGGCTCCTGCGGACAGAATGACCTCCCGAGTGGCTGTTACATTTTGACGTGGGCTTGATGCAGCGGCCGCAAATTGTACGCCTGTTGCCCGAAGAGCAGACGTCCCTCCTGTATTTGGAACAGACTGTCTCTTGCGTGAGCCTAACCAACTCTTGACCCACGTATACACGGTTATCCTCTGCAGACGTCGAATCGAGTGTCGTGAAGCAGGAACATTGGTTCCAGTAGAATTGTACTCGAAAAAAGACCCTTGGGCAGAAGCGTTCCCAGATCCCGTACTGGGATCTCCGTAGATGGCTCTGGAAGAGTTCGAGTTACCAGAAAACCCATCGAACAGAATTTGCGTGACGGTCTGGCCAGTCGAGACCCACAGGTTCGGTCGAGACATGTATGGATCGTAGTAAGCTTTGCGTGCAGTGCTCCTCGTTTGATTAATGGGATCCAGATCCAGCGGCATGAAAGCAGCACCAGCGGAAGTACCAGAATTCGGATCAACTGTGGTCGGTACTCCAAGCTCACCCAAAGCGTCAAAGAGGTTCGTTGTTTGATTGAAGACAAACTGTGAGTAACTGACGTTGACTGGGCCATTGTTGCCGTGGACAGAGGCATCATAAGCGATGAGACTTGCGGACGGGGCTGAGTTTGCGTATGGCGTGAATGTCTCACTCTGTTTATCTGTTAGTGTCGAGTAATAAGATGGCGTTTGACTTGTGCTTACCTTCATGAAGTACGGCAGGAGGTCGTTCCAGCTCCATCCCGGATTACCGAGTGTCACCCAGTCATCGTAATCTCCTTGCCCACCTCTATTCCAAAGCATTCCATTGAGGATTGTACCACCACCAAGGGCTCTTCCTTGCGGCAGGGCTCTTGTGTTGCCGTCGAGATAGGTCTGGGGAACAGTACTGAGGTTCCAATCGTAGATGCCCCCGATGGCATCACCCGTGAAGAAAGGAATCTCGATTTCCAGCTCTCCTTGGTCTGCTGGTCCAGCCTCGAGGAGCAAAACGTTGACAGATGGATCTTCGGAAAGACGGTTGGCTACAGTAAGGCCTGCTGGACCACCTCCGACGACTGCTTCACATTAGTATCGTTCAATTATGAAGCAGACTGCCCTTACTGATGTAGTCGTAAGAAGGGAGCAGAGGAGTATTTAGAGGTAACGAAGAAGTTAGATGAGTTGTAAGAAGTAGAAAAACGATGCCAACAGTAGTTGATGCCATGGTGATGAGATGGTGATTTGAGATGCAAAAGGACTCGAGGAATCTATGAGATGTCTTGACCTTGACAGAGATGTCCGAGCCCCCGATATGATTTGTACTGAGTCGAGTTAGGTGCGACTCGTGGTTGACACCATCCGGGCTCCCGGTACGATTTGCACTTGGTTGAGGTAGGCGCGACTCGTGGTTGACACGGTCCTCGAGAGGAGCAGGCAGCAACAGAGAAGCGAGCTCACGCGAGAGCATTCGGCAACAACAATACAGTATTGCTAGTATGAGAAAAATAAAACGAGCAGCCGCTTCTCGTCACCTACGCGGCTTATACTTACCTGAAGTTCACAATATGGTGTCGAAGTTGAGATGGTACATTGGGGCAGGCATCCATGTGCTATGGAATTGAAGTGGACTCTACACAGATTATTTCGGACGATTCATTTGACGGATGGTAGAACACACTTTATTACTCTGAAAGCGCATATCAGAAGAGCTGTGGTTCGAGTTGTAGAATATAATGAGATCTGGCATGTTGCGAAATCGGTATCACATCGCAAGCTACCGGTACAAGTGAATGTGATTAGTCAGCGGTGAGATTCTCAGACAGCACTTCGTCCACGTCCCACGACAGTTCACAACATGACGGTCATTGCTTCGAAGTTCAAGTTCACTCTATGAGTGGAATGATTGAAAGCAGCAGGAACGACATAACGATGGTTCGATTCCAGAAAAGCGGGGAGACACATCTTGTGCAACATGTGCAGTACGCGCGAGACACTGTTGACTTATGTCATTACATTCCACGAACCATCTTTCATTCATTTGATATCAAGGCGCCTGCTACGCTGACAACGACGACCGTAAACCCCTCGTCAAAAATTGAATGCAAAAAGTTATGCACCTTGAAACGTGCGCGCTCATCAAACTTGAGCACCGTGAATGCCAAAAACCTCATCACAAGTCATCAATCAATCCGATACCATTAATTCTCGCCCGAAGCTTTCAAGTGATCAAAGAGTCCAGAGCCACCCTGCATGCACTCTGCATAGTCGAGCGAGTCCACACCGCACTCGCCGTCTGCGAAAGGAAATGCTGGCGTCGACGAAGCGGTCAACGGAGTGCGTACTGGTTGCTGTGTCAAGTATTGTTGGTACCAATTAGTCGGCAACTCTCCGACGCTTTCTGGAGATGGTTTCCACTGGCTCTCGAGTGTGATGGGCCTTGGCTGGCGCATGAGATAGGTTGTGCCTTGGCCGTTGGTGTGAAGTTGATTATCGGAAGCAACATGTGGTACAGTAATGGGATCTGTATATCTTTGCGCATTTTGGTTGTATCCTGTCATCGGTGGGTCGCATCTCATATTCCGGCCAAAGCTTTGAATTGCCCCCATGTCGTATTGCGCTTCTTCAGGCTCGAAAAATAGACTCATCGGTGTCCACATGGCATCAAGTGTCTCTCTTTTCATGTTCCCTTGCTTCTGAGTAATCTCATTCGGCATGTTGGATGCCACTATGATTGGCGATATTGAGTCTTGCCGACCGAGGACTCCCGACGCTGGATCGTTCAACTTCGAGACCCGGCTATTGTTCACTTTCGGTTTGATGTCTCGGCAGTAGCCACATTGCTGTATAGTAGGGTGAAGTAAAGTGGCAGCATCAGATTGAACGTAGATTCTGCATTCTTGATGGTCGAGTTTCTGCTGGCATGGTTGGAATGGGGGAAACTCGCCATGGCCGCAACCACACCATATCAAATCCCACACGCACATGGTTGGGCAAATGTTATCCAAGATAGAGTGTAATTGGAGATGGATTGAGGCGCGGTTCGGTCCATATATATGAAGCTTCGGAGGTGTAGCGCGTGTCTGCCTACCTTGGTGATCGAATCATGAGCCGTACCTAGCTGTCAGCAGTCACATGAAACCGCCGGGTACTGTAGGCCTGGAAAGTGAGCAATGGCTACAATGAAAAAGAATGGATAGAGAAGGGTGAAGACGGTTTTGAGAGGTTCGGTTATGTTTTGAAGCAGCTGACAAGCACGTGACAAACTCACAATCGACACTCAGCTGCGCCACGTCCGCATTGCACGAGTAATCACGTGCTCCAAAGTGAATTGAGAGTGCAGTGCCTGTACTGGCTTTGAGTGAGATAATGAAACTCAAGTTATATTGATCACGCAGTTTTGGGCGCGGGTGCAGAAATGAAGGTGTGAGATGCGGAAAGAAGAACAGAGAGCATTGAGATCCGAGAGAAGAGCTCTAAGCAGCCTTTGCTTCTCGCAAGCTGACATAGACGGTCTGTGGTTGATAAGTGAGTACATCTTGACCTTTCATTCCAGCCAATGCCTCTGGAATCGGGGCGAGCTCAAAGTTCCACAATATCAGGGTGTAGATGACACGCATCTCGAGATAGGCCAGTTTCTTGCCTATAGTCGAGTTAGTTAGCGCTTATGTAAGGATGAATGACCACGGCACTTACCATAGCAAGATCTGAGTCCTGCGCCAAAGTTGTGCAGCGGAGCAGCTCTGCCGTCAAAATCAACCTCGCCCGTACTGTTCGTCACGAGCCAACGCTCAGGGCGGAACACATCGAGATCAGCGTGGCTAGCCCATCTCCGTTCGTCCTCTCTGCTCTCCCGACTGGTCTGGCTTCGCTTGTTCTCTTCGATAGGCACCGGTGGCGATAGATAGCTCGGGCCACGTGTCTTGAATGTCATGTTAGTATATCAAAATGGACGCATTGATCGACGATAGTGCAAAACGCACCGGAAAGAAGACGTCAGTCCCTTTTGGAATGTGATAACCAAGAATTTGAGTGTCGACAGTTGCCTTCCTTGTGTTGGCTGCAACACTCCCGTTGTATCGAAGTATCTCATTCACACATGCTTCGAGATATGGCACCTGAATTTTGGCCAGCGCCTCATGATGGGGCTGACCATTGGATCCGATATGAGATGTGAAGGCTTGCCTGAGTGCTGCCCTCAATTTAGACTGAACGGCGGGATAAGCAGTCAAGTATTTCAGACCCCAGTTCAAGGTTGATGCGGTCGTCTCGTAGCCTGCGGTCAAGAAGCCTGTAAGCTCATCGCGGACATAAACCGAGTCGTACTCGGGTTTCCGGCCCTCCTTCTTTGCTAAAGTGACTTCTCGCTCAACAACCAAGTCCACAGCCGACTTGATCAACATTTCATGGTCGTTGTCTTTGGCAGTACTGACCTTCTGCCACGCGGCTTCGATGTATGCGCCGACAAAGCGATTTTTGTGCGCTATTGCTTGGCGTAGAGAAGGGTAGAGCTTAGTAGCAAGCCACTGTGGGAGGTAAGCCTTGTGAAAGAAAGAAAGAAGCAGTGGACGGACGAGGCGGCGCCAGAGAGGCCAAACGATAACTTACGTGGTGAGTCTGGCCAAGAGGGGAATGCATTGGAATTATTGCGCTAGATATCATATTCACAATGGCATCGAAGTCTTTCGGTGTTTGATATGTGGGTATCCAAGCCAGTTTTTCTGCGTCTTTCGGCCCGTCGAGTTGGGCTACTTTCATGAGAAAGTCCCTCTGAGATTTGCAGGCTCCAACCTCGGAGCCAAAGACAGCGGCGAATATGGTGTCAATGGTACACATGTTGATGTCTTTACAAGCGTCAAAGGCTTGACCATCTGCCAGTCTCATTTTCTCGCGCCACAAGTCGACTAGGGTTTGAGTGGCTTGATAGACACTTGGTGCGGCTTTGTTGTTGAGAAAGTCCGACGACATGACATCTGCGACGAGTTTTCTGTTTGCGCGCCATCGATCGTTGGTATCCATACTGACTTGCTCGTGCGGAATAAGAGTTATGAAGAGACTCTTCATGAACTCGGAGCGATCAAATTCTCTGGTTCTTCGGGCCATGACATCTTGCGCTCTGCCGAAAGGGTTAGACGAAATCGGAGATGGACAAGAGAAGAGGGGAACGAGGCATCAATATATGGTATTATCATACATACTCTCGGCCATCGGCAACGACTACCCAAGGTTGTTGGAAAGGCTTTGCAAAGATTTGAACGACCGGTGAATCGAGTTCGATACATCGTTTGAGGAGGAAAGAACCCATCTCTTTGGTCTGACCAACATGTCGCAAGGCATCAGGGACATCGCCCAAGAGGCGATTTGCCGATCTTTTGTCATAGGGGATGCCTGGGATCGGTTTTGGCAAAGCTCGGCGATAGAGCAGAAAGACCGTTAGGAGGACGATGCAAGCGAAGGGCGCTGCCACAGCGGAGAGGACAGGCATTGTTGCAATGGATGTGGAGGACAAAGTAGATCAAAGAGATTCAAGTAGAAGGATAGTATACTTATACTTGTCTGATATGTAAAATCCACGAAGCCTAGATTCAGCCTTAGTCTTACCAGGAAAGAGCTTCAGTGTGCGGCTGACTACGTGGTGCACATGAGCGAGGTGCACATGAGCGGCCACTTCGTCTCGATGTAGGTAGATAATTGGTTAGTGTTGCCGTTTGAAAAAGTGTTTGTTCATGTCTCGTAAGCTGACCTAAGATTGTCAGTCGCTCTCATTCGGGGAATCCGTGCTTTGGGCGCGCGGTAATATTGCCCGGATCACGTATACACGTACTGCAAGTGCAGTACAGAATAACAGTACAGCATGCTGGTGTGTTACTCAATTGGATACAAAGCTTCGACTGGAGTCCGGACGAGACCGAGGGCGTGCTTCTCTGCTCAGAAAGTCGCTCAAGGTTCCGTTCCAGGATGCTGGTGAGCTGTTTCTGTGTGAGTCCAAGGAGACTCGATGCTCTGCACATGTACCGTAACGCGCTTTCACGTGTAACGCTAAGCAGTGTGAGGTGTGATGCCTGGACGAATGCGTCGGTGTAAGCGCGTAGACGTGTTGGATATACTGTAACTGGTACTGCAAGAAGCAGGAACGACCTGTACATGAAACCGAGATTAGGCCTCTTCACAGAGAAGTAGCGATTCTCTTGCGTGCCTGCCTTTGGTCGTTCGCAGCAGCATTACAGGAATAGCAACTTACCTGAGGTGGTAAGCACGTCGAGTTGGTGAAAACACATCCAGAACCACAATCGCAGCCACAAAAGCAACCTGGCCTACATCCTACGACACTCGCCTTCTCATGCTCACACAGGACCGTTTGGACTCCACCGACGTCTTCAATTCCCACATCCCCAGTCTGATCGTCCTCAAACTTCAACCTTGCGCGAAGCTTCAGCCAAGATCCGGTCAGGAATCGTCAGCCAAGAGTCTTGGAAGCAATCTAGCGACGAAATCATCAAATTAACGGCAGGACAAACAAAACAGCGCATACCTGCACCAAAACCTGCTGAGGCCCCTTGGCATGCATGATGGACTCCTGATCATTTCGACACATAATACTCCTCTTGCGATCTTTGCAGTCATCTTGTCTTGACAGCTTTTGTCATTGTTGAAGCAAAAGACGACGAAGCGCCGCCCATTTGACTTTGACAACATCTGCGACAACCTACTCCACATATCTCACAAGCGATCGACCTGCCAAGGAGCACTGCCACCCCTTCCATCATCAACATACAGTAGTGACAACAACTCCAGCACCCTTGCGACCTACAGTACTACCAACCTCCTTCGAGGCACTGCTACATCGCGTCAGTGCGACAAAACATACCTCGCCTTCAACTGATCACCTGGACCTTTCTTTGCGACCTTTCCATTCACTTCTAGTCCTTCAGTCTGAGCCTCTTCTACTTCACTTCACCACAATCATCGTCAGGAACGCTGGCTGTGCAACAATTGTGGCGCCGTAATTGAGTGGCTTGCTTCACTCACATTTTTTCAACAACACACACCTTTTTCGCATATACAAGGCCGCTACTTTTACAGATCTGACGACTGAGGCTTCACTCTGCAGCAGCACTTCTCAGCCTTGAATTTGTTACATCGAATAATCACCTGCCGTCCCGCAAGCTTCATTCGGACAGTACGACACAACGCGCACGATCCGGCGTAACGCTTCCGCCTCTCCCCGCAACACTTAACTAAAAAGCCTCACAATATGCGTAAGCTATCTTCGTCTTGCATCGCCTTCAATCTCATCATGCAAATAACTGACAATGTTCCGATTAGACGCAATCAGATCTGCTGCGAGGCAGACCGCCTGGAAGTATCACGACGAAGATGGCCGTAATTACAACCCTTTTGCGCGCACCGCACGTGGTCAATCATACAGGAACGGCTCCGACCCGGAAGCCCTTACACAGGCGAGGAGTCTCGACAGTACACCTGCAGGTTTAGGGCAAAATGCGAAAGACTTTGGTCAACCTGGCCGCGCCAGTACCGAGCCTCCCGCTTCTACCCAGCAGAGGTCTCAACTCGGTGGTACACCATTAAACGCATATGATGAGAAGGATACTTCGCCTACCACCGACTCCGCCAATACCCGTGATACCGACAATTCTCGGAACACCGCTGAAACCCTCGTTGGAGAAGAATCTCACTCCAGGAACCAATCGACCAATGGTATGGATGCGAAGAAGCGGAGGAAATTTGTCGACAAATTGCACTTTGGAAGAAAAGACGACGAGACTTTGGATACCCCGGAAGAGGAGAAAAAGAAACCAAGAAAGCACATTGGTGTTTGGCCTCAGCTGAAAGCTACTGTCTTCGGATCTTGGATCAATCTGCTGCTTGTCGCTGTTCCTGCTGGTTTCGCTGTCGGTATTTTGGACAAAATAATCGACCAGAACGCACCCAACGCCAACGCTATTGGTGTCGCTACCTTTGTCGTCAATTTTGTCGCCATCATTCCTCTCGCCGCCATGCTGTCATACGCTACAGAAGAATTGGCCATGTATGTCGGTGAGACTCTCGGTGGTCTTCTCAACGCCACTTTCGGAAATGCTACAGAGCTGATCGTTAGTATCATCGCTTTGCAACAGAAAAAGATCCTCATTGTTCAAACCTCTCTCATCGGCAGTATGCTTTCCAACTTGCTCCTGGTCCTCGGCATGTGCTTCTTTTTCGGAGGTCTCAATCGTGTTAAACAGCATTTCAACATAACAGTTGCTCAGACCGCTTCTAGTTTGCTCGCTCTCTCCATCGGTTCTTTGATCATCCCGACTGCCTTCCATCGATTCGGTTCCGACACCGATAACGCCAAAACTCAAGCAGGTGTTGCTCCCATCTCGCGTGGTACTTCGGTTATCCTTCTGCTCGTCTACGCGTCTTACCTACTTTTCCAACTCAAGACCCATACCGATATGTACAACGAGCCTTCAAAGAAGGGAGAAAAGCGCAAAGGCGGCAAGCTTGAAAGTGGCGCCATTCAGCGCGGCATTGCCACGATGGGCGCTGGTGGAGCTGCAAGCTCGGGCGGTCAGGTCAACCAGGCGAACTTGGTCAACGACAGCGAGGATGAGGAAGAGACCCCATCTCTCACCATCATCGGAGCTCTGCTCACTCTCACCATCTCTACTGTCTTGGTCGCATTCTGCTCCGAATTCATGGTTACAGGTATTGACGCCATCTCTGGCTCAGTGTCCGAGGAGTTCATCGGTCTTATTCTGTTGCCAATTGTAGGCAACGCAGCCGAGCACGCGACGGCCGTTACTGTTGCTATCAAGGACAAGATGGATCTTGCTATTGGTGTCGCCGTAGGTTCCAGCATGCAGATTGCTCTACTCGTTCTTCCACTCATGGTCATCATCGGCTGGTGCGGTCTTGGAGAGACAGCAACCTCGACCATGACTCTCGACTTTGACGGCTTCCAAGTCACTGTCCTGTTCATTGCCGTTCTCCTCGTCAACTATCTCATTCAGGTAAGCTTGCAATTTCTCGACAGCGATCCACTCAAGCATTGTACTAACTCGTTTCCAGGACGGAGAATCTCACTGGCTCGAAGGTATACTTCTCATGGCGACGTATGTCATTATTGCCGTCTCGGCATTCTTCTACCCAACAAACGGCGATCTCGCTGGTTGAAATGTATTCTACACAATGCTGCATTATTATTTGGCGTTTTGCATTTCTGGCGTTGAAAAACCCATATTCGTCTCTTGGTTGGGAGGGAAAAGGATGCTTGAGGTCGGCATTTCCTATGTATTATATACTCACTTCACTTGCTGCCGGATACCCCAGTTGCATTATTACTTTACTGGGCGAAGGGTGGTCTACAGTTCAGGCCTTTCATGTCTTCTTCCGGCTAATACGATACTACAAAATCAATGCGAAAGTGGTATTCGTCACCTTTACTCGAGAGCCCAAAGCTTCGCTTCGATACTCATTGAGCGTTCATACGGCAGTGAGATATCTTTGTCTTCATTCATCTACACTGCCCCTGATGCTACTCAACGTGCCGTCGTCTCTCTTATCTTTGATTCACAACCTTGACTCGACTAGTAACTCCTGCCGAACATGACCCACTTCTTCGCAAAGTTGCCACACTCAGGGTTACAGCACTTGGTCTCGCCCTCGACCAATCCCTCCGGCTGCTCGAAAGGAATGCACAGACTCTTGGCTCCCATACTTGGGGCCTTGACGTCGACTTCCTGGCCCTCAGCAGGAGCGCCCGCACTCATCTCCTTGATCTTATCCTCGCACTTGCCGTCTAGACAGTGAGGGATGATGCAGACATTCTTGGCGTTCAATGACGGCACGAAATCCTTCCACTCGGTGATTTGCTTCCTGTGCTCGGCGTACTCGTCCGAGGCTTTCTTGAACATGTCCTTCTGGATCGTCTCCAGGAGCGCTGGGACCTCGGTCTTGAGGCCGTCGAGCGCGATGGTGCCCTTTTCGCTCGTGTCGCGGCGCGAGGTCGTCACGACGTTGTTCGCGCTGTCTTTTGGTCCGAATTCGATGCGTAGCGGGACACCCTTGAGCTCCCAGTCGGCGAACTTGTAGCCGGTACCGTAGTTCTCGCGGTTGTCGACTTCGACGCGGACGTCGGCGTCGCGGAGTTCTGAGGTCATCTTTTCGACCTTGTCGAGCAGGTCTTTGCGGTCTTCTGGACTGGTCTTTGCGGTGAGACCAACGGGTACGATGACGACTTGGGTTTCGGCGACACGTGGTGGAGTGACAAGACCTTTGTTGTCCGAGTGGATCAAGATCATGACACCGATAGAACGGGTTGTAAAACCCCACGAGTTTTGCCATACGTGCAATTTCTCCTTCTTCTCGCCCTCCTTTGTGTTTGGGTCCTCGACTGTGATGTCAAACATCTTCGAAAAATGCTGGCCGAGCAAGTGTGCAGTTCCACCTTGGATACCACGGCCGACGGCGGGGATGAAGCCTTCGACTGTGAGGGTGTAGTCGGCACCTGGGAATTGCTCGTTCTCGGTCTTCTTACCCCTGACGACTGGGACGGCGAGGAGATCCTCATAGCAGGCAGCGTACACGTTGTTGAGAATCTCCAAAACCTCCTTCTCGGCTTCCTCTTTCGTTAAGAAAGCGGTGTGACCTTCTTGCCAGAGAAACTCTCGCGATCGCAGAAAAGGCATTGGGTGCTTGAACTCCCATCTCACAACGTTGTTCCATTGGTTAAGCTTGAGAGGAAGATCTCTGTGACTCCTGATCTTCTTTGCGTAATAGTTGTACATGGCGGTCTCGGATGTAGGACGAACAGCCAATCGCTTGTCGAGCTTGTTCTTACCGCCGTGAGTGACCCATGCGACCTCTGCAGCGAATCCCTCCAAATGTGCCTCCTCACGTGCCAGGTTTGCTTCTGAGATGAAGAGTGGGAAGTAAGCGTTCTTGACACCCATCTTCTTTATCCGCTTGTTCATGAAATCTTGTATGCTTTCCCAGATGGTGTACGAAGCCGGAGCGTAGATGTAACAGCCAGGAACGTCGGTGAATTCAAGCATTTCTCCCTTCAGAATGACTTGCTGGTACCATTCCGATAGATCATCCTCCTTTGCAACATCAATACCAATCAGAGCAGCACCCTCCATCTTCTTCTTTGGGGCAGCCTTGGTGGCCTGTTTTTGATCTTTCTTCTCTGAACCATGTCAGTAATGTCACAATGCCGAATTTCCTTCTCTGACAACTGACCCTTGGCTGGCTTCTTTGGTCTCACAGGCTTCGCGCCCTCGATTACGCCATCTTTGGCGGTATCCTCCAACTTATCTGGGACCTGCTCAGACATCGTGCAGTTCTCCTTTGGTTGTTTGGTCTTGGCTTGCAATTGGAAGTAGGTGACGGCACAAATTGAGGTCACGGAAGTCTGTTTATAATTCTTGCCAAGCCGCTCTCTGCTTCGAAGAGTCAGGTGAAAGTAGTCAAATAACCGTGAGTCAGAAATATTACGGTCAAGCAATGCAGCAGGCGGTCTCGTGCCCCGCCAATCGCATACAAATTGCGGCGACGACAGCTCCGGCTGAATGTCGGAATTTGCAACGCGTTTGGAGACCGACTCAAGATTTCTTGAGCTCTCATGCGCGTGACGAAACATAACGAAACAGCACATATTCACAATGGCTAGCATGTTCGAAGCACCCCGAAATTCGGGTACATTGTGTAAGTATACTACACAAGAATCGGTCTTGAAGTTTTCCTAATGCTCTGCAGTCCTTGGTGGTCAAAAGGTCAGCGGTACCGACATCCGTGAACAAAACGTACAGGCAACTCAAGCTATCGCCAATGTCGTGCGATCCTCATTCGGACCTTCTGGACTGGACAAGATGATGGTAGATGACATTGGAGATGTGACAGTAACCAACGATGGTGCGACAATTCTTTCTCTGCTCGACATCGAACATCCAGCTGGCAAGATTCTGGTCGACTTGGCGCAACAGCAAGACAAGGAAGTCGGCGATGGAACGACGAGTGTGGTGTTGATCGCTGCTGAGCTGCTTAGACGAGGAAACGAGCTTATGAAAATGAGGATACACCCTACCACAATCATTACTGGCTACAGACTGGCTCTTCGGGAGGCTGTGAGATATATGAGCGAAAACATCAGCACCAAGGTCGAAACCTTAGGAAGAGAGTCTCTCATGGCCATCGCAAAGACATCCATGTCCAGCAAGATCATTGGTGGAGACTCTGAATTCTTCGCCAACATGGTCGTGGATGCTATGCAGTCAGTCAAGAGCGTCAACAACAGAGGCGAGGTCAAATACCCGGTCAAGGCTGTCAACGTTCTAAAGGCACACGGCAAGAGCGCCACGGAAAGTGTTCTGGTCAAGGGATATGCGCTCAACTGCACGGTTGCAAGTCAGGCAATGAAGACCCGCATTAGTGACGCTAAGATCGCCGTGCTCGACATGAACTTGCAAAAAGAGAGGATGAAGCTGGGTGTGCACATTACAATCGACGACCCAACGCAACTGGAGAAGATCAGAGAAAGGGAGGCTGGAATGGTTCAAGAAAGAGTGGAGATGATCCTCAAGGCTGGCGCAAATGTCGTTCTCACAACAAAGGGTATCGACGACCTCTGCTTGAAGATGTTCATTGAGCGTGGTGCCATGGCTGTGAGGAGATGTAAGAAGGAGGATCTCAGGAGAATTGCAAAGGCCACCGGTGCAACCATGGTCAGCGCTCTATCTGACCTGAACGGTGACGAGAAATTCGACGCAAGCAACCTGGGTCACGCCGAGGAGGTTGTTCAGGAGAGGATATCAGACGACGAGTTGATCCTGGTCAAGGGCACCAAGGCTCACAGCGCGGCGTCGATCATCCTTCGTGGAGCCAACGAGTACTCTCTAGACGAGATGGAGCGTTCGGTACACGACTCACTTTCGGCCGTCAAGCGCACGCTCGAGAGTGGTCGTATCGTCCCAGGTGGTGGTGCCGTCGAGACCGCTCTTCACATCTATCTCGAGGAATGGGCGACATCAGTCGGATCACGAGAGCAATTGGCAATCGGCGCCTTCGCCGCAGCCCTCCTCATCATCCCGACGACTCTCGCCGTGAACGCCGCCAAAGACTCTGCCGAGCTCGTCGCCCAGCTCCGATCAAGGCACGCGCTTTCACAACGCCTCTCCTCAAACCCCGCCACAGACCCACACGCCACCACAGCCGACGGCCAACCCTCAACGGCGACCGAAGACGAGAAGTCGTTGGCGAAAAAGAAGAACTACAAGAACTACGGTCTGGATCTCACCCGCGGTAGAGTGGTCGACAGCTTGAAGATGGGTGTAATGGAGCCCAGCATGAGCAAAGTGAAGCAATTGAAGAGTGCAGTGGAGGCGTGTGTAGCCATCATGAGAATTGATACCATGATCAAGTTGGATCCGGAGAACAGAGGCGGTGGAGAGGATGACGGTCATGGTCACTAGTAGATAGGTCACGCTCAATATTCAAAGGGGTGTCCAGAAGATTGTCATTGTCCTAACTAAGCCATCATGACCCCCAGGGTGAGCTTAGGCTCCAATCCCG
>Ga0058704_10000944_pt1 | contig 14112 bp, 13 predicted proteins | sample AgamicMgSfe_FD_71363 | JGI IMG/M metagenome (GOLD analysis project Ga0058704, IMG submission 71363) | Agave microbial communities from Guanajuato, Mexico - Mg.Sf.e | ecosystem: Host-associated > Plants > Phyllosphere > Phylloplane/Leaf | place: Guanajuato, Mexico | collected 2012-05-30
TATTTGAGTAGGGCAACAATGTGCTTCATCAAGGGGCATGTGTAAGTGCAATTCACGATCTTGTTTAAATCGAACATATTTCTAACCTTCTCTGTAGGGTCTAGTGGTATGATACTTCTTTAGCACGACATCGTCGCAACGACGCAGTGAAGATTAGAAGTGGTCCGGCGTTCAATTCGCCGCTTGTCCAACGATTCAGCGTTCAAATCGCTGTGTATTCTATCATTTTGTTTTTGTCCACGATGTGTAGATGTGCTTTTGGACCGTGTCGACTGATGTGTGACCAGACGGAAGTTTTGAAGTCAGAAGCCTCTCTTTTGAGACGCAGTCCCTCCGGAAGATAATTAGTGCATACGTCACTGCTGTAGCCTGTACACTCTTTGAAGAGAAGCATGAAAATCGTCTGGGTTGAGCGAGGTTGAGTTCAAATGCCTCGATATAACAGTCTTGGCTTGAAGATATATATGTCTAGATCAACCTCCACGAGCGAGGTAGGTATGTGCGCAGTAGCGGGAAAATGGAGATAGGTCATGTGCCCCCTGGGAAACGATGCTGCAATACCTTGAACCCTGTAATAAGAATGCCTATTCACGTCATTCTGAACCAACAGTCCAGCAACCATGATTTCGCCCTTTTATCACCTTGGGCAGCACTTATGTAACGGAGGACAATCGAGTATAAGTTGCAGTGACGTCGTAAGTTCGAATTGCTTCGGCCGCAGAACGAGTGCTGATCGCATGCTCATCAGATTACCAATCTTTACATGCTCTAATCTGCAGTTTTCCAAATGACCTTATTGCTCTCCGCTGACTCGGAGACGCAACTTGGTAGCTTGTTCCGCTTAGAACGGCGGCAGCCAGAACGGGTAGCCACCATTCTTGATCCGGAAGACGCTGAGCAGGAAGGAGTACATGCCCAGGATCACACCACCCCAGACGAAGACCGCGATCTGCTGGGATCGCGGGTCGGACATGCGTGGAACCTTGAGCGCCAGGCTGATAGTCGCGAAGGCCAGGACACCATCTACACCATTCATTAGCAATTCATTCCAACCTGACATACTGAGAGCATGACTTACACATAGCAGCAACAATTTGCGTCTCCAACCCAAACTGGTTCTGAAACCCGCCCGCGAAGTAGCTCACACCTCCCTTGCCATCGGCGGCCACATACGGCACCTTGCGGATGTGATTGAACATGTGCCCTGACGTGAACAGCAAGACGGCGATCAAGCTGATGGCGGCCCAGAGGTTACGGTTCTGCAGGATGGGTAGGACGTAGGGGGCGGCGACGGTGAAGAAGGTTATCAGACCGAGGACGGCGGTGATGGTGACGGCGATTTTGAGATAGTTGATGGGCCGGGAGAAGGATGGGTGGGGGATAGAGGGGAGTTGGCGGGAGAGCCAGGAGTGGATCGGTTCGGCTTTGTTGGTTCTGTGACACTGTCGTTAGCAATCTGCGATGGCTTGTAAGATGTTGTGGACAGAGCATACCCGGTAGAAAAGTCGAAGCGAGAGGGCGTGTTGTCTGCTTTGGCGTCTGGTCCGGTTGTTGGGTGGAAGAGGAGCAGGACTGGCGCGGTCTGGAGTTGCAACTACACCACGCCATTAGCTTCGCACCATCACCCTCATATACGTGATCAGAACATACGCTCTGGAACGTCTGTTTCCCGTCCAAGAAATCCAACGTCCCAAACACCAGCCTCCCCTCTCCCTGCTTGTCACCCTTAGCCCACTGCTTGCTCAGCATATCCCATTCCGGCTGGAACTCATTGCACAGTCCGCACCCGAACCTCGCTTCCAAGGCAGTCAGGAGGACAGCGACGGAGTAATCTCGCGGGGCCTTGGTAATCTCATCGTAGGTCTTGTCCGTGAGCTTGACGCTGCCGCCGGCGGAGAGCTGCTTGGAGTGGTATTCGGTGAAGCGGTCGCCGGTGGGTTTCTTGGCGGCGAGGGAGGTGAAGGGCAGGAGAGCCGCTGTGAGGAGGTTGAGGACACGCATTGTGTCTGGATGTGGTGATGGGTTCGGTGTACGAGCTTCGATGCGAGGGATGCATTGGACTGGAAGCTTCAAAGTGGCCTTCGGCTTCTCGGCTCACTTGCCCCGACATCGCGCGGAAGCCGTGTTTATGCCCATCAACAAATCGCGTCCGCCTTCGATCTCAATCACGCACACCATCTCTGCTTTCACACAGCAGCGCATGCGAACACTATAGCGCAGATACTACAGACACACGACATACGCGACCATGGTACCAGCACCGATAACAATGCATTTGGCATGCGACACATCACTCCACAGCTCCGCGCTGGAGCTCAAGTACGAGCGCTCGGCGCATTTAGTCGACATACTCAGCAAAGATGAAGACATGCGCCGCTTACGTTTTGATATGCATGTTTTAGAGGACGACAATGACGAGTTGCGCGAGCTCATGCAGCAAGAAGAAGACCGCTCGGATGCGTTCGAGAAGCTGGTCAGTGAGCATTTGGCGCGTGCGGAAGAGGCAGAGGCGCAGTTGCAGGAGATCGAGACCGATCTGAGGGCGAGAGAGCAGGAGTTGTTGACATTACAGGCGGAGAAGAGCGCGCTGCAGCACAGCACCGAGGATGCGACGGCGGCGTTGACGGAGAAGCTGGCGTTGACGCGCGAGCTGAGTGTGCTGAAGCCAGAGTTGGAGCACTTGAAGGCGCAGGCTGCGAACACCGAGGCCTTGTTGACGGAGAAGCTTGCGCTGCAAAGACAACTGTCGAACATCCAATGCGAGGTTGAGAATGCGAAGCGCGAAACGCAAAAAGCGCTGGCAAAGCGGAGGAATACTGGTGTCGAAATCGCGCAGGAGGAGCAGATGGAGGACTTGAGGAGGCAGCTCAAGAAGGAGAAACGGGCGCGCGAGCGAGCTGAAGAGGCAATGGACGTCACGCAGAGTGATGTCAATGTCGACGAGGTGCGGAAGGAGCTTGCTCGGGAGAAGCGTGGCCGGCAGAAGGCGGAGGAGAAGCTCGAGGAAGCGCAGCAGGCGACGCAGGTGGAAGAAGTGCGGAAGGATCTGCTCAAGGAGAAGAAGTCTAAGGCCAAGCTTCAAGAGCAGATAGAGAACTTGCAGACCGAGCTTGAGCAGGAGAGGAAGACTGCTGCTCGTGCCGCCAAACGCGCCGAAGGCAACGCTGAGGCAGACGATCAAGCTGAGGAGCTTCGCCAAGAGCTTGCGAAGGAGAAGAAGGAGCGCATCAAAGCTGAGAAAGCCGCGCAGAAAGCTGCGGACGAGTTCGAGGCGCAGAAGTCTACGCTAGACGACAAGCTCAAACAGTTCCGCAACAAGCTCCGCACGACCAAGGAGAAGCTTAAGGAGACGGAAGTCGAGCTTGCTGCCGCCAAAGAAGCCGCCACCACCGCTGCACCCGTGAAAAAGGCCGCTGCTACAAAGGCTGCCGCAGCGAAGAACCCAAAAAAGCGCAATGCTGCCCAACTCGACCCAGAGGCTACAAACCTAGGCACGCCCGGCGACGGCCCTGCAGCGAAGCGTGGCCGCAAAACCGCAGCAGGCGTAGGCGACAAGTCGACTTTCTCAATCACGCCATTCCTTAACAAGACAATGAGCGTAGCACGCGAAAGCGACGCCGAGGACAAATCAGACGCAGAAGCTTCTCCAGCGGCAAAGAAGAAGACGAGCAAGCAGCCTCTTGCCGCTCAACCGGCAAGCAAGTCCAATGTCCCGCCCAAGAAGGCACCTGCGCAGCGGAAGCCGAAAGCTCAACCCGCCCTGGAGATGGTCACTGAGGAGGCTGAGGACGTCCACAGCCAGGGTCAAGAGAACGCTAAGCCAGCACCGAAGCCCATGACCCTAAAAGTGAAGACCAAAACCGACGACGGACCAGCCGATACGGACGCCGCAGCAAAACACGCCGGCAAGCGCAAGATCAGGAAGAGTATCCACGAGTTCAAATCCTTCAACCCCGAACCAGAGGTCAAGCACCAGAAGAAGCGCAAGCTCGGCGGTCTTGGTAAGACGCTCTTTGATGAGGAGGAGGAGAGCGCGCCGGCTCCCAAGGTTGGTGGATTCGGGAGTGGGAAGGCGTTGTTTGGGGCTAAGGGGTTTGGGGCTTTTGGGAGTAAAAAGGGCGGTCTACTTGGGGGTGCGCCGAGGGTGGGGAATACGTTGTTGACGGCTATGGATGGGAGTGGGTTTCAGTTTTCGCCGTTGAAGCGGTCGAGGAAGAACTTGGATGATACGCTGCGCGGTTGATGGTGATGGGGAGTGTGGGGGTTGTTTGGGGTTGGCGTTGGGGTTGGCGAACCTGGGAGTATTGTTGTCTCGTAGTTTTGTGTTTGATTGTAATCTTGCGCAGTTCCTTCTCACATTCGGAAGCGCTACTCCATCTCTCCTTTATCCATAACAATAACTTCGGAACCGTAAAAGTTCAGAAAACGAATGATATGGTAGGCATGCCTTCTGGCATTGACCATCGAGGCGTACTTTCACCGCTCGCTGTTGTTCCGCTCCACCACTTGCGCATGCCTTGGATACATGCCACGGGCACTCTACGAACAAACAACGGGAAGACACAGTGGTTGTCATGGTGGATTGTTTTGCCGCATTGCCTTTGCCCTTCTCAAGCATATACACTACTACCATACACCTTTACTATACAACCTTTCCATGTTACAAACGATGTACCTCGTCTTGTCCTCCTAACTCAGTCTGCTGTCTCCTACTGATGCCCTCTCCATCTTCCGCATCGCGTGTGCGTACAGTGGCGTATACGTGAGCATGCCCTCCATTCCAGAATATGAGAGGTCACCAGCGCCGTTTGCAGTCTTGAACATTACCGGAACTGCGGATCTTGTAGCGAGGGTCGTCTACAGCCGAAGCCGTTGGTTTGCAAGTCAACGTGACTGGCAGGTACGTTTCGCATTCGTCCTTGGAGCTCATCTCGCTGCTGCAGACATCGTAGTGTGGCAAATATCTTGCTCGCGTTCAGACTCAGCCATCTCCAAGCACAGCTTCCTTTGGCACACCGGCCTTGCGCCTCAGAGCGACGAAGTAGGACTCCTTCGACTCTTTGCGCGAGGAGTCGGGCTTAATACGGTGAACTTTCTCGAACAGCTTCTTGAGACGCATCTCATAGGCTTTGTCCTCTTCGCCTTGGTAGAACTTGCAAAGGAAGTTGCCGCCGGTGGCAAGGGTGTCGTAGCAGAACTCCAAGGCTGCGAGACAGAGGTCCTAGCACTGCGTGTGAGTATGCTCGCTCGAGATTCATAGGGGTGGACGTGGTGTTGGAGGACTTACCATACTACCCGCGTGATCGCGAAATGGCATACCGCTGGTGTTCATCATCCTGCGCCACGGGTTACTAACGCTCTTTATCCACGTGCTGGTGACCAGAGGCCAGGGTTCTGACATGTCACTAAGCACCACGTTCACGACTCTGCCCTCTGCGTCATCTAATCCCTTCTGTGACATTGCTGCCTTGTCCTTTGCCGTCGCCCTCGCCTTGCTGCTGTCTTGCTCTGTGATCCTCTCCACATCGGCAACCCCTCGACTACCCTGCTCCAGCTGCTCCTCCATCACACCCTCACCTTCCTCTTCCCGCCTAACAAGCTCATGCGTAGCCCTCGGCCGTCCTCTCATGGGATCTGACACGAAGTTCCTGACCTCCTCTCTGATCTCAGCACTTAGGAAGTCACCCTGCAGCGTACTTACGCCTCTCGGTGGCTGTGCAGGTATGATATCGATACCCACCACCCTTCCGCCTGGCGCAGTCCTGTTGACGGCCACCTGACTCCATGATCCTGGCGCATAGCCAAGGTCGACGACGGTGTCACCGCGCTTGAAGAGACGGTACTTGTCGTTAATCTCGAGAAGTTTGAAGGCGGCGCGAGATTTGAGGCCAGCGACTTTGGCTTCGCGAGCATAGGCATCGTTGGCTTGACGTGTCTTCCAGCGGTTTGATGAGGAGGATGCAGATCGTGCTTGCTGTATGCAGTGGAGATGCTCATGATGGCTCGAAGGTTGAATGTGCGTCTCAGCCAGCCATGGAAGCCGGCTCTGGGTTGTGAGCTCACATCTGGTGATTCGCAATGCTGTTGGCAGCCTACCGACCGCCTTTGCTAGCATCGACTATCGTTGGTGTGTGGTTTGATGCTCGGCAGTTGTCTGAGAGCTCTCATGCAAGGTCAGGATCTCGATGTTCCCAGAATAGCACGGCTTAGTACGAGGTACCTTACATAGGCGTCATTACCAGCAGTGTCAAAGCACTTCTACCTCCTTCGTTTCTCCTGCATTGACGGTGCTGGTTACGACGGACACAGCGTCACTGAATCGTTTAAATCGAGATCGCCTAGTTACAGCAAGTACGCGGCACGATGCTCACTATTGACAGGCCACCATCACAAGTGTCAAGATGACGATCGCAACGACAACCTCAGCACGATGTCTATGGAGTATTCGCGAATACAAGCCGTGACAGCTATCTCAGACAAGCAACGTCGCTGGAACGCAGCAAAAGGGTATCTCAAACAAAAAGCCAGCCAGCCAGCCAACCACCAGGCGGTAATGCAAGGCCATTATATACAAGAACATAAACCATACGATACGCCCCAGGTCCAACCGAGCTCATCTCTCCTCTCGCCGAGAGTCCGTTCGCTCTTCATCCGATCGCCGCTCTGACTGCTCCTCTCTCTGCCAAGGCGAATCGTGCGGTCTTCGCTCCTCGCTTTGCTCAGGCTGTGACGATCTTGGCGGATCGATAGCTCTTCTGCTATCAGGGCGACTGTCGGAACCTCGAGCCGAGGCATTACTGCGAGATCGGTCATGATTGCCTTTCCGCGAGCCTGAAGAGATGGTGCTGAAGGACGGGGATGTATACTGCGGACCAGCCGAAGGCGGTGGCGCTTTCTCGTGCGCGCCTTGCGCCTTCCGTTTCCGAGGGGACTCCTTGTAGTCACCTTCCGACAGATGTGAGCCTGGATGCGCCGAGTGCGGCTCACCTTTGCTGGCAGGCGTTTGAGGCTGGTTCTTCGACTCGTTTGGAGGCACCCAGTGATGGAAGTAGATCGATGGCGACGAAGCAGGCTGGTCTTGCTGTAAAGTCTGACTCTGCTGCAATGGATGCGCGCTTCCCGGGTTGTTGGGAGGTGGTTGATGGACGTACATTTCATTGGTAGTGAGCCTGGGCAGCTGCGTGAGTGTGGCAGATCGAGGTACTGTCGTGGGCGCAGTCCTCTGCGGCACTGGTTGGTAGGCAGAGAACGTCGTCTGGAGCGGTTGTCCTGGCTGAACCTGCTCGACTGGTTGCTGAGCTGGCACGACCTGCTGTTGGACAGGCTGCGGATATACCGGAGGTGCTTGACTGATCAAGCGCGTCTCTCGACGCATCTCGGGTGTCGTCTGCTGTGACTGGGTTTGTATCTGTTGTTGCGCCGCTTGCAGTTGGCCAGCATACTGTTGTAACCAATCAATGCTGACATTGGCCAGGTTAGCGCCGCCAATGCCAGCATAGATCATTGGAACCATGGACGGTGGTACACCGGCCTGCAGCGATTCGCGCAGCATCGATTGTTCTATACGCCGCTGCTCGAGACGGTAGCTTTCCTGCCGCGTCTTCTCTTCTTCCTGCTTGCGCTTGTCCTCTTCGGCTTTGGCAGTGAGCCAGTTGCGCATGGACTCCTCCTGACCTTGCCATTGGTTTGGCGGTGTTGGCATGGCGCCGAGAGGTTGCCCGAGAGATTGACTAAGAGGAGGAGGCTCTCGTCTGGTCGGATCCGGTAAAGTCATGGACGACGGCGGCGGTAGACCGCGATGCGGTGTTGACATGTTGTCGTCCGCGCTGACGCTGACCCGCAGCGAGCTTATTATCGGTGTATCGATTTTGGGTTGGGGACACACACGAGATTTAGGGAGCGGTAGTCGCGGAGAGAAGTCATGGGTGTTTCTGCTGCCGCCGAACTCGGTTCTGGTCGGCTGTGAAAGAGTGAGCAACATAGATACTACCTTAATGAGTGGTGTAGCATGTGACAACGTCCAATGCAAGCAATGCTTCTGTGCGAGGGGTAGGCAGTGTGAATATAAGCAGTAGTTACATACTTTAAATGCGTGAGGATCACAAGACGATGCGTGACGTTTCCTCAGGTCGCCAGCCCGTTTCGTGGACCCGCGTTTAACTGTTAAGCTACTGTGGGACCGGCCAAAACGTCGATCACTGTTGTAGCTCCAGTGATTCGTTCGACAGCCAGGGTTGCTAACGGCGGCGGTGTTCGTCAAACGGCAGAATGCCTGTAACGGAAGATTGGCCGAAAGGTAAGGCGATCGAATCAGACCCCGCAGTGAGCAAACACCAGCAATGCCTGGACCCCTCCTCGATATGCAGCAAGTGAAGACGAGCTGGAAAAGGCAATGCCAGGCAAAACCTGCGATTGTGGTGTACGTGAGCGACGAGTCCGGCTAGTAGGAGCACCTATGTATTAGACCGTCCTCCAATCGTGTCGGCAGCGGCTGAGGAGAGTCTCAAAGGGGAAAAGGGTCAGCTGAACAGGACAAAGGTGGACGACAGCGATGTGCAAGCTGATAGTTAAGTGATCGCGGAAATGACTTTCTGCTGCCCGACCGGACAGTGGAGGTTTAGAGTGCAGCCAGTTGAGCAAGTGGCTTCACATAAGTGGGCTTTTGTTCGAGCCATAGCGACGACGCCGACGCCCTGCAGAAGTGCGGTACGCTGTTACTACCAGAGCGGGACAAGATGCACGCTCGTCGATCGTGGAGGAGAGAGGAGAGGTGGACGATAGGGCATGAAACTCTGCTCTTGGTGCTCTGGAATGCGGGAAGCGGAGCTGCTTGCGGCGCGGCGCCTCTTATGGCAGCCCTCAGGCTTCAGCCGTCATCTCCAGTCTCTGGATTATCCAAGGCGAGCACCAAGCCAGATGCAGGTGTTGCGTGGGTGTGTGCAGTGTGACCGGCGGAGCACCGCCCCAAAACATCGCTTGCATGTTCTGAAACAGTACGAAAAGACAGTCAGCACGTACAGACCATGCCCGACAGGGCAGCCCTGAACTCGAAATGAGCTTTCATAGCAATTCACCGCAGTGACTCTGCAGGCTAGACGATATTGTGCATACAGATGTGCCCAGATGGGCTACTGTGACTCGCAATCCTCTCCGGATGATGGCCGAAGGCGGGTCAGACGACACCGCAAGAGGCTTACTTTGGGCGCGCTGACCACGAGGATCTGCGTGATGAGCTCGACGTAGCCGTTACATGACATGACCGAACATGGACATGCCCTTGTGCTCGTTGTATCCTGACAGCCGTGAATATGAAACAAGAAGTTGCCGGAAGAGAACGGCCCTCGTCAGCATACAGTAAAGCCGAATTGATCAATGCCGTCGGGTGTAGAAGCCACCTTTAACCTTTTGTTTTCTGGGTCGCACATTCCCACAGGGCCCAGGCGGACGCCGGCAAATTCTAGCGCTACGTCCTGTACCGAGACTGTACAGCTGCAGTCGCGACGTACCGTACTACTTGAGTGGTACTTCGAGGTTTCGCCTCACGTATCGGTGTTACCGTTGTTCTATATTCTCGGGAAGCGGTGTAGTGGCTGTGAGCTGTCTTCACGCTTCGGGCGACTTCACCGTTTCAGCGCAAAGTTGTGTAGCAGTGGCTGATCATGTTGACAGTGTGCCTTCCGTACTCACCAATCAGAAACAGCTGCCATTGAAGGACTCAGAGAGCGTTCCTTGAACAGCAAATGCAATTTTTCGGAACTAAAAATCGCCCAATACCATGCTCTGCGAGTGGGAGAGTGAACCCGCGATCACAAGCGACTCGGCGTCCTCAAGCCCATGACTAGGCGTGTAGGAGCATTGCATTGAAGGACAAGACACGCCTAGAAGACCATGCTGCCGTCTGCGCCGACCTACATGTCAACCTCAGCCGCTGTCCTCGAAACTAATTCTTCATCGAGGATCATCGCGCGTCAAGTGAAGCGTGCGCGACACGTTATACTCACGTGTTACGCAGGGTTTGCCGCACATCTTCTCTCATCTTGGTACGAGATCGCCACTTCGCCAAGCATGCGAGCGACAGCTTGACCACATCTGCAACAAGAAGCTCAGAAGCGCAATGTGACTATGGAGAGCCACTCCGATGTAGCTCCTGCATTCTCGCTCGGGCATAACTTCAAGAGGCAAGTGACAGCTGGCTTGCGCAGAGCGGCGAGCCGTCATTGTGCATTCCGCTCGATCAGATTGGTCGAGTCGATCTGAGACATACATGTAGCCAGCGGCCCGGCTACCAGGACCATCTTCATGTATAGACACCTAAAGCTGAACACCCGGACAAGGAAGCAACCTGCGCTCTAGGGCGCGTCTCTAGACCTTCTGAAATGCTGTATGCCTGGATGCAATGTCTTGGACATCGCCATATGAGTTGCGCACGGAACGTGCTCCGGTTGGTCAGCAGAGAGATACAGGTAGTGATACGAAGGTAAGAGCAAATATCAGTCAAGCCCAGTTGGTCCAGAGGCGATTGATAGCGATCGCACGTTTTCAGTATGTGCTGACTCGGGTGGTTCTTCCTCGATAGTAAAACATTACATTTTGTGACTAATGTACATCATACACTCGCATTTGGGTATCACTGCAGCATGTTCTAACGACACGCCGCCGGCCGTGGTATCATCAAACCTCGCAATTTACCTCCCAGGTGACTCAAAGAAAACCGGCGCCCATACCGTGTGATGGTGGCACTCATGTGGTTGGAGGAAGCGGCCTGTACATTGCCTAGGCCTTGACTCCTGCCCTCTTCTTTCTCATCTTCCATTCCGTTCTCGCCACCCGCATCAGCAGATCCTCGTTTTTGATTGGGATGAAGGACGTCAGCACTTTCATAGCGTTCTCGAAATCGGCGTCCAGGATGATATCCCGGGTCGCGTCGATCAAAGCCGCACTAGAGGCATGCAGTACGTCCAGATCGGCGCCTCCGAATGCCTGGCCTTCACCAGGAGCTGCGTCGCCGAGCAGCATGAAGACGTCCCAAACCCTTAGTTGCGCCGGGAAAGGTACGCTGAGGTTGAACAACGTAAGGTACCATCTTGTTCCGTAAGACGTGGAAGGGATGCCGAGCTCCTCCAGCTGCTGCGCAACATCGCCACCGCATAGCCATTCCCGCTCGAATTCCTGCAGAGCAACCATCAAACCGACGAATTCCGGCTGGAATAGTTGATCTAAGCCTCGAAGTTGCCACAGCCGCACCATCATCCCGAATGCCCTCTCTTCCTCGTAGTAACATAGTAAAGTCGCGGCTAAGCTCGCCATGCCTTGCACGTATCCAGACTCTGGGCAGTAAAGACTGATAGCATGCAACACCCGAAACAGCAGACGCTGACCGCCTCGATAGCGTTTGCGGAACATGACATGCATGTTGATCGTCCGAGGCACGTCGACATCTATCTGCACATCGTCCGCAGAATTCTCCTCTTGTAGCGCATGGAAGCGATCAATGAGCTCCTCGTCAGACGCATGAGCGCCTCTTCGTCTGGCGCTCGCTGACAAGAAGCAGTGCCACGCTGTCGCCCGCCAGCGATCAGGTATGCCTTTCCACGTGCGATTGACAAGTTTCGGATCGCTAGTATCGAATTCGAAGCGCATGCCACCGCCCTTGCCATCCGCGCGCTCTCGAACCGGCTTGGCCATTTGCTGCCACTTCTCGTTCCGGCTCAGCTCACGCCGCCTCAGCACAGACGCGGCCTTACCTCCGTCCCGCTGCTCTGCGATGTCTGAAAGGGGAGGCGGCAGCGTAAGCATATCTGCTGCACCTGCCAAAGTCCTGCGGTCTTTTGACTGGAACGGATTAGCGCTTGATAGACGCACCTCGTCCGATCGGAAGCTGTGAATCGAGCCTGGTGCTTTTCTGAGTGTGCCATCTCTGCTTGGCCTCGCCGGAACGGAACGTGAAGAGCGCGCGCTCGAAACCTTGCGCGCAAGCTTACGCTCCTTCCGAGTCTGCCCTGCTTCTACGCGCAGGGCTGTCGCAACTCGGTGAATGCCGTTATTAACGCTTTGCGGACTCATCGGTCGCCGAGAAGAACCGCGGTGCGTATTGTAGAAGCCGTAGCGATCCACATCCTCAGCCGGCACATCCTTCCAGTCTTCGATGCCGCCCGCGGTCTCATGCGCTTCTCGATTGTAACTTTTGCGCAGGTCTTGCGAAGAGTGAGGTCGTAGTCCAGAAGTTTCATTCGCTGCCTGACGCGTCCTGTCAACTGCAAGGCTGTTGACGCTGGTGTTCGGTGTGATGTTGTCTGTAGCTACGCTCTCCGGCGTTCCCGCGCCTTGACCGCTGTTTTGCATCGGCTGCATCCAGTCTGCGGCATTCTCATCACCAGCATCATACATGTTCCGTACTTTCATGGAGAAGCTAATCTCTTCTGCAGAAAGCACTCTGCCTCCATGTATTGCAGCCTGCAGCATCTGTACGCTAGGCTTTCTCCGTCCAGCAATCAAGCCTCTCTTCGGCGACTCAGGCGCAGCTCCCGCTCCCGCTTGCGCATTGCATTCTTGTCTGCGCGGCGCATCAACTTGTGCTGCGCCGGTGGGTTGTATGGTGCCGTTGCTTTGCGCAGTGCCGTCTCCTTGCGCCGCAAGAAGCTCGTTCATCTTCTTCCCACCAAACAGCAAGCTCCCTCTCTGCGAAAAGCCAACTTTCTCCGAAGCCAAGTCCTCTAGACCGATGTCGCCGAAGCCGCTGGTTGGTATATCCGTATCGATCCCGTGAAAGCTAGCGATGCGCTGATGTGGTTGAGACTGCGATTGCGATGTGACTGGGCGTCCCTTCTCTTTTGACTTCCTGCCGAAACTTCTAGGAGGGGACCTGCTTCGCTCGATGGGTTCGGAAGGCTCGTCATCCTGCACCACTATCGTGGGCAAGTCCGGCTCTCGCGCTACGCCTGCCGCCACGGACGACTGGTGGCTTTCAGCTACGGAAGGTGCGATGCCCGAGTCTCGCTTGGCCTCGTCAACAGTCAACGCAGATGCGCGCGGATTTGGCGAGATCTTCGTCCGTTTTAGGCTGTACTGATCGCGCGAAGGAGTAATCGCCGGCGGTGATGGTGGGTTGACCGAGGCTACGGGGACCGGTGGCACACCATCTGCGGCGCCCTCGTAGCGAATCGTCTTGAGCAAGCTGAAGTCGTGAGGCGTCGGCGGCCTGTAGTCGTTTTTGGCGACTGCGGCGCCATCACTCATGGTGGTACTGGGCCCGGCCCTTGCGTCGCGCTTGCTCTGGAGCTCCAGTCACGCGATATCTGTAGGTAATGTGGGAAAGCGCGCTGTAAGGGAGCCGGCAGAGCTCTTGTAGCTGACGATACCTCGCTCAAATGCATGGATGGGCCGGTAGATGGTTGATGTAAATAATGCGGTTGCACGGTCGGGTGGTGGGATAGGGGCTATGTTTGACGAACGTCTTCAAGTTGGACGGGGCCGAAAGTTGAAGCTCCCGATGCATCCCCGCCACTGGTGCGACCGTCGTGCGACCAATGCTCGAAGGCTTTCCATCAACCATGAGTACATAACTTCACTCGAAACTCGGAAGAGAAAAGTGTAGTCGCGGTATGTATACACTGTCTAGTCCAGTTGACGTTTCGTATGTATCTCGTATAGCGAACATGGCCTCGCTCAAACCAGCATTAGAGGACTCAGATACGATCCACAGCTGCTTGGCAGGTCAAATCACCTTGAACGCTGTGAGACTGACGTTGGAACTTTGTAACATGCGGAAACTTGCATCATCGAAACCTTTCTGCAGTCTCACCTAAATACACTCCAGAGCCGCTTGATGTCCAACGCCAGTCGTATGCCGCATGTGGTCGAACTCGAAAATCCAGCGAAACTGCAAGACAGACCGCCGTTCGAAGCGGGTTCGAGAGCGCTCAGTAACCAATCGCCTCGCCACCATAACTATGCTCCAGGCGTATCATTTTGACATGAGTGTATATCGTTGCCTTTTCCCTTTCACAAGCAAACGTGACAAAGCAGCCGCAAAGCTCTTATTTGCCAGCCAACCAACCAAACTTGCTGAGCTTAATGCGAGCCCCGATGCCAACCACAACAATAACAGATGCT
>Ga0058704_10000945_pt1 | contig 14098 bp, 11 predicted proteins | sample AgamicMgSfe_FD_71363 | JGI IMG/M metagenome (GOLD analysis project Ga0058704, IMG submission 71363) | Agave microbial communities from Guanajuato, Mexico - Mg.Sf.e | ecosystem: Host-associated > Plants > Phyllosphere > Phylloplane/Leaf | place: Guanajuato, Mexico | collected 2012-05-30
CATTTCTGATCGCCTACACCCGCCGTGGCTTGCATCTTGCAGCTCCGAGCCGTCCTGTCGTCCGATTGGCGGTGCCGTCGGCGTCTCCTCGCGACTGCGGTAAGAGGATATCCCGATCAAGCTCATCCGCGTGGCTCACTTTCTATTTTACATGCTGCAATGCACCACCGTCGCACTTCCCAATACATGTCTTGGGTGCCGGGTTCGAACGGAAGCTGCTCAGCTCCAGGTCTAGAACACCGGTCAAGGGCTTGATGATCCTGCAACAACCCTGCACTGCGCTCCAACGCGTCCACACAATCCCACCCGTGTGGACGATCGTTCTTCTGGTCGGAGATGCCTCTTCACGTAGACGCTCCGCTCGGATATGCCTCCTCAGGCAAGCTCTCCGTTCTCGACCGCTTGACGTCGCTGTAGCCTTTATACGCGTCGACGCTAACAGGTTGGATCCCTGGCGGACCGCGCCACGTGCAGGCGGGACTCGCTTCCCCATGTGCATGAATCGCGTGACGGCGGCTAGCGCTTGCATGCCATCGCCGAGCTCGAACCAGAACGCAGCACTCCGCAGGACTTCGTGAAGCACAACGCTACATAGCCTCTGTCAGCGTACAGTGAGAGCCCGCATAGCCCCTTTTCTCCCCGGCGCATTGAGCATGGCGAGACATATAAGACCAAACAAGACCCCTCAGCTTTCCGACTCCGCTCAGCCTCGATTCACTCTTCTTCCCACCGTCCGCTCGTGCACACGTGTCGAAGTTGCTGGCCGCTACGGTGAAGCTCGTCCATCACTCGATGGCGGAAGGACTCGGTGCTACCGCCAGCGTTGTCGGAATCGTCGTGCCAGCACTACACGGCGTTCGGCTACTGTTCGACGACTTGAAGAAGATTATCGAAGCGCCGGAAGTGGTGGCAAGCCTTGCGACAGAAGTAGAAGCGCTCCGCTTGAGCCTCGAGTCTCTGAAGGCCATCGACGACTCGCAATGGGAGACACTAGGAAAGACCGTTTCGGATCAGTGCAAAGCCGCCATCACAACGTGCACGGCTGCATGCGACGCACTGCGCGAGGATCTCCACCGCTGGACGAAGCGTTCCGCTGATGGCAAGTTGTCGTGGCGAGACAGGGCCAACATTGGCTTCTTTAAAGAGCGCCAGATCAAAGCCAGGTCGGAGCAATTGCAAAGTTACAAGCTTACCCTCAATTCTGCAGTCGGCGCTGCGACACTGTGAGGCCAACAGAGTCAAGACACTGCTCTATAGGATCTAACAAAACCTGCAGTCGTAGCACGCTCCGCAGCTCGGCTATGACCGAAACCATACAACAAGCGCTCTCCGCGAGACGGGCAGATAACGTCGTGCTCGCCGAGACAACCGACACCAGGATTGCTGCAGCCGAGCGGTCGCTAGCGGAGCTGGGCTCTGTCGAGCCGGAAGGAACGAGCGAGGACGATGATGGGGATGTGCGCGATGCCGAGGAAGCGGTGCAACAGGAACTGGCAGCGCTGCAGGCCTTACAGGCGGTGATCAGAGAACTGCAAGCATCGATCCAACAGGACAAGATCGAAGAGCTTGCGAATCGGCCCAAGACGGGCAATGTCACCGTGTCGGTTGGGAGGGACAGTCACGGTGTCACGTTCGGTACGAGCTCTGGCCCCATGACGTTCGGCAACATCGGCGGCGGCAACCCTGGACGTCCTTAAGGTGGCATTTGCCGCTGGTACTGATGCGTTCAGGTGGTGAGGGATGCCGGGGTGAGGAAGTAGTCATTCATGAGACATGATTAACGGCAGAGTAATGAATCAAGTCAATGCTTTCTTCGCGACAATACCCACTTCACCATCTATCCAGTCTATTCGCTTGCCATTCCATCAGCTTGTGCCAGGCATCGGCGTGATGACCGTATAGTTGCAAGTCGGGCAATTGGTATGGGTATCCGGCGTCACCGGGTAGACGTCCCGGTTGTACGTCGAATTAAGCGCGACGCGACCGACGACCTCCTTCGTCTCCAGCCGGATCCACGTGTCGATCTCCAAATCCTCGAGCATGGCCTCGGTAACGAAGACCTGCCGCGACCCTCTCGTCCACGACCCATAGCCGCCGTACCCGGTATGCTGGCCGAAGCAGAGGTTGATGCCGTTGCCTTTGACGCTCATGCCCGGGAGCAGGGTGTCCCACTTGTAACACCAGGTGTCGCCGTGGTCGTGGCCGCTGAAGACGGCCATGAGGCCTGGGGTGGTGGTGATGGCTTCCATGAATGGGACGTCTTGGCCGCCGTACTCGCATGAACCGTCGTCGGTCCCGTCGGCACACCAGCCTTGAGCTTGCTGGGCTAGGATCTGAAGAACAGAGTCAGAATGGCAAGCGTACACATACACACGCATTGTGCGGACGACCCACGTAATCATCGTTGATGCCAGGCTGGCGGTGAGGATCAACCCCGGCTTCCGTTTGCAAGGCTTGCGAGGCGTTTGTCGGGATGTGGACGAAGGCAAGGGAGGGAATGGTTCGGCCGTGCTGGGTCGTCAAGTTGCTGTTGGTGGCCTTGAACCAGTCGACGACGCTCTGGTCAACCCAATCCGGTTGACCGATCAGATTGCCCGCTGGATCCTTCCGCTGATAGTAATTGCCACCCCTGCTGTCGAAGAACCAGAGGATCAAGCATGGCTCCTCGCCGCCATCGGACGGATACACTGGCAGGTAGTAGTTTGACACCCCCGACTCGTTCCCGAACACCATCTGGGTGGTACGAGCGTTCGGCCAGCGATGTTCACGAGCGAGGATGGCATGGCGGGAGAGGTTGTACGCGCTGTCGTGGTTGCCATACGTCGAAGCCCACGTCAGGTCACGCTGCACGAGCGGTCCGACGATCTGGTCGATCTTGACGGTGCTGTTTCCCAGATATGCATTCTCGCCCGTGATGAGATCCCCGTTCAACACGACAAGCTGCTGCGACTCGGCGTCAAGGATCTCGTTCATGACCGCGACCGAGTTGATGTCCTGTTGCGGGCCCCAGGTATCCCACGCATTCTCCCCGAAGTGAAGATCTTCGAAGATGGAGATCTGGAAGGTCCCGTTGCTCGTGAACCTGAGAGGCGCAGAGAGGTTCTTGCGGTCGTAATTTCTTCCGAACGGTGCCGCGAAGGTAAGAGCGGCGAAGAACACCGCGACGAGGAGAGCGCACAACATCCTGAAGAAGCGGTATCGATCCGAATTTGCCCACGCCCGGAGGCGCGAACGCTCGGTGGCGAGGGCCATCGTTCATATACGTGAACCGCAGATGCTTCTTCATACTTTCATCCCACACGCTCCCCAATGAGCGACGCACGTGAAGGTACTGTACCACGAGCGCGCAGCTGTGCAGACACCAGATGGTCTGCGAGGGTGTGTTCAAAAGGCGATGTGCGGAATCGCCTGATCGAAGCGGCAGAAACTTCTATAGATGTTCAGCCTTGGAGCCACTGAAAAGGGTTGCAAGCGAAACGTGAAGGGTGGCGTGCGGCAGCTCTTGCAGTTTACAGTGTGCGTAAGGGTCTTTCGCAGACCTCACACCGGCGCCTGAGCAGGAACGTGGATGCTGGATCTGCAAGCCATATTCGCATCTCAATTGGCGTACACCGCTGCCGTGTTGTGAAGTCGTGATGAACAACAAAGAAAGGCATTTGAGAGAAAATGTCGATGGTCATCGGGGACCGGAGGTTGAGTCGAGCTGGTCGAATGGGGCAGTGATCGGCGACATCCTTGCGTATAGAGCGGTGTCACAGCGTCAACGTCAATAATATCGACTTGTTGGATTTGACGTTTAATGAGCGTCGGTCTCCGGTCGTACTATGTTCGGAAAGCGTCGGCGTGCGTTTGTAGCATGTAAGAAGCGCGTGTGTGAAAGTGCTGGGACTGCGCATCACCGGCATTCCACCAGCGCGAGGCAAGGCAGCGAATTGTTCATGGATGATGAGAAGTCTTCTCTCGTAGAGACGCAGGAAAACAGAATGTCCCGAAGCAATGGATGTCTCGTAGATGGAGACCATGGTGGAAAGACACTCTCGTGTATTATTCTCGTCATAATCCATGACGAGCATTTGACAGAACATATGTAGTCCGGAAACGCCAATGCGCCAGTTTCGTGTCTTTGCTCGTCTCATCACCACTAACCAATGACCAAACGTCTCGTTGGAACCCTCCAGAACAATCAGTGAGTCGTCGCCGGCTTTCCAACGTTCATCCCACCGCTCGCTTCCATATCCGGGCCTGCTGCATATCGTGAGGGCACAGTGTCCGGACCCCGCTCGTCCAGGACCTGCACGGTCCCACCGTTCGGCTGGTGCGTGACTTGCTTGTTGCAGTTCGTGCACCAATGGTCGATATCTGCAGCGCAGTGCGCGAGGCACGGCACGCACGCCAAAACGACGGATGTGAAGAAAAGCAGCACGCCGAGAAGGCTGTCATTCAGTGGTCAGTTGCGCTGCCGTGTAGTTCGACGAGGGCGGGGACGTACTAGGTCGTGGTTGAGGAGACCTTGACCACTCTCGTGCGCGTGCGCTGGTGACAAAAGGGACAGTCGATCCAGGCTTCCACATCTTGGAGACGCTGCAGAGGTGTGACCGCTGGGGCGGCGGCTGACATGGGCTGTTGCATTTCGTAGGGACCTTGGGGTTGGCCCGCGGCGTACGCAGGAGGCTGCGTGCCACCTGACGATTTCGTTGGTACGTGTGCTGGCGCTGGTTGCTCGACGCCGCGATCCTCGAATTGGGGACTGGTGTTCATGGCCTCGTTGATTATCACAGAATCACTCAAGAGTGTAACAAATTAAGGAATGGTGAAGCTCGTTGCCTCGGCAGGTGTGTGAAGAGTTGAGAGAGTGAGCTGTTTTCCGGGATGAAGATGAAAACCATCGAGTAGACAGGCTAGGTAGAAGATGATATACTTGCCATGGACCTCCACAACGCCGGGGAGCAGGTGACTGCTGTGCTACACTCCCGTAGCCAAGCGCGAGGCTGAGATCAGGGCTCAGGGCGAATGTCGCGTCGATTGGTGAACCCGGTAGCGGTCGTCGAAAGCACCACATGAGGGAATGTGGGTGGTGACGATCCTGGAGAAGGGAGGAGAGCTAAGTTAAGACCTGAAGGATGCGCGAGGTTCAGCTCGGCGGTGCGCGCGTTTCTCACTCGTCGCCTGAGGCTGCAGACGCACGGCACAGCCCCGCCCATGCTTTCAGCCCCGTTGAGAATCGTGCCAGCCATACCTTGTCGCCAAGCGGACGGGAAGCTGTATGTTTTGATTTTTGTACGTGGTGCAGGATGGTGGCGGGAGACATCTGTAGTGGAGCGAGGTGAGGTGAACGTCCATGACCGTGCTGTCAGGGAAGGTAGGCCGAGTGCACACATTCCTTCCAAGGCGAAGCATTCGAGGCTGCGTCTCGATGGGCCGTTCGTTCGACAAGACCCCTTCCACAACTCTGGGAGAGTTCCACCCACTCGTCGTACAAGCGCGACGAGCCTCTACACGCCGAAAGCGCAGGCATGACACGATTGGAAACGACCGCGGCGGGTTGTCGAGGCGTTGGTTGCCGTTGCGGAGCACAAGGCTGAGCATCGAGCTATTGCCCGTTCTACTGGGATCACACCATCTATCATGCCAAAAGCCATCAACCCACTGTTACGCCGCAAATCCTCCTCGCCGTTCTCCTCCTATGAGCGTAAGAAGCCCGGCTCACGCAAGAGTAGCCTGGCAGCCAAGGAAGCCGCCTCTGAGCGTCTCGATGACACCGGCTCTATCCTTTCGCTGGCTCCTCCAGGTGTACAGCAAGATGTCATCAGCCTGCTCAAACACATCCAAGCGCATTCTTGGGATGAGATACCCGACCGAGCGGCTGGCATGAACAGCGAGCGCATCTCGGAAGTTCTGCGCTTCCGGAAGGTTTTGCCGTCCATTGTGAGTGTCGCGCATGTGCAGGCTTTGAGCGCGAGTGCTACCAACACCGAACGCACACTGGCCAGATTAGTCGCAGAGGGCAAAGTGAGAAAGGTCACGATACCTGGCCGAGGCAAGGGAGGCGCCGCGATCGGAGATGGCATGGTACTCGTGGAGCAATGGAAGCAGAGGATGCAGCAGGACACTGGTTTGGCGCAGGACGTGAGAGTCAAGTACTTCGCGCTCATGGACGCATATCCCTCTTCACCCACCGTACCCATCGTCTCCCTCACGGACGACGACTTGCGCACACTGGTCTCACTAGGTTACCTCACTTCGCCCGCCGCGTTGACGAGTGCTGGTCTGCTCACCCCATGCGCTTCTGCACCTAGTCTCCTCGATTTTTGCAGAGCTGGATCTACGGCCGCGACCGGTAGTTTCGCGGCGGTCGGCGGACAAGGCGCCGTTCACGAGAGGGGTGGCGGAGGGAGCACACTCGCCTCTCAGTCCACTCGGCCCCTACCAAGACACCTGCAACCCCAGCAAATGACCTTGAGTCTGCCATCGACGGGCGCATATCTCAAGCTCCTCACCGAAACACGCGCGCACCTTCTGGCTTTGCTCAAACAGCTGAGCCCGAGGTACAAAGAAGCGGCCATGAACCTGCTAAAGGAGAAATGGGAAGGCAACACGTTGAACGACGCGGCGAGTATGGCGAAGAGAGCGAGAGGGGAGTGGAGTGGGGTATTGCCGGGGAAGACGAAGAGGTGGAGAGAGTTCTACGGGTTGAGGTTCGAGTGGGTGCTGGAAGAGTGTGTGGGCAGTGGCTTGATGGAGCTGTTCGATACCGGAAGCGTTGGGATGGGTGTGCGTGCGAGGTAAGAGCAAGGACAGTTCATCGCCGGCGAACCGCAAATGTTAGACTTCATGTAATAAGTGGAGCTCAGTCATATGTTCACGAACATCGAGAGACGAGGGCGCGCTCGTGGAGGTGACCAATTTAAAATCTACGCAAGCGACAAGTTTCTCGATCTTTGCATCGCCTACTTAATCGGCGCGCCGACGCTCCCCACGAAGCCCGATCTCGAAGCCAGCGTCGCGTTTGCGAACGCCCGATGTCGCCGACGGTATCCGGTGCATGGCGACATGGAAACGTGCTTGAGTTTAATAAAACCTTGCGCTGGGGAATGTCCAGTTCTTATCAGTAGTTCACTGAGCGCTAGGAGGCAGCACGATCGGAGGTGCTAAGTGTCGATACGTGTGCGGGTGGGAAAGCGGGATGGCATGGCTGTTAGAGAAGGTTTTTCAGGTGAATGATCATGTGAAGACTAGTCTGCGTAGGTACGTGCTGATTGACGGTACATGGTAGCAAAGAAGCATCAAACGTTCGACGTTGGTGTGCAGTCGCAAGCATGCGGTAAATCCGAAGATTGACATGAACAAAGACTTAGATGCACGGAAAGTTCGCCAGTGTTGCTCTTTGCGACATATTGCTTGTCATCGTAGCGACTGCAAGCAGTCTACAAGTTACATCTCCACACACCCTCGTCCCTGATCTCGATCGATCGACGCTGTATCCATGGACTCTGGTTGTACCATGATCACTTTCTAGACTGTATCTGCTTTGATTGCTGCGTCTCCGTCCCTGCTGCCCATGTCCGGTTGGTAGCCGCGAATAAGGAGCTCCGCCCAGTGATCGGCCGAACCCTGTCTTCACAGCGCGTATTGCAGAGTGATACATGCAATGCACATCGGCGCCTGGCGTAAAGTAGCCCCGAATCGGAAGGGGCGTTCATGGCTGGTAAAAAAGCAATGCGCTGCGTGAGGGACCGCTAGCCATCTCCTTTCGTTTCACCAAGTGAGAAAATTCGCATTAAGGGGTATATCTCATCGTTGCACCTGTTGCGTGCTTTCATCGAGCAGCTGCTTCGCGGCGCTGATCTCCGCTGGACTGTACCCATCCCACCCGCTCTCGCCGGAAGAACTTTTCCGCACAATCTCCGCGAGCTTCGACGTGGCCAACTCGTTTAGCTTCTTCACCGTGGCCACGGTAGGGGGCGCCAGGTCGCCGCCCATCGGGTCCGACGACACCGGTTGCGGCTTCTTCGTGCCCTCCAGAACCTCCAGTAACCGTGACGTCGCCAGCCTGAGACCGTAGTATCCTCGCAGGTAATCGTGGCACAGCTCGACGCTCCGACAGAAGCGCCTCATGCTCTCCGAGAGCATCTTGAGCTGATCGCCGCTGCCGCCCTCCATCTTGTTCGCGGCGAGGTACTCCACTTCGCCGAGGCGAGCGTGCATGTTCCAGGCGTTCGGCATGACGAGCAGCACCTCCTCCAGACAGTAGATCGACTGGTCGTACATCCCTTGGGTGGCGTACAGATCCGCCAGCTCCGCCCACGCCTCCGCGTCCGTCGGACTCGCATCCAGTAAACCCGTCAACGCGGTGATCGCGTCCGCCGTCTTGTCCATTGAGCGAAGCAGTGCCGCTCTCCGTTTCCGGATCGCGAAGAGAGACGCGTCGTCCTTGAGTATCTCGTCGTACTGTCTCAGAACGTCTTGCAGTTCCGCGTCACTCTTCGCCGTCGCTTCCTGGTACAGACCCTGCAATGCCATGACGCGCTCGTTCAGCTTGCCGAAGCGACCGGTCAGCTCTTCGAGGCAGAGGTAGGCACTGTCGTTGTCGCCGGTGCGCAGGCAGGCGAGGAAGATGTTCTCGTACGTCGCCCATTTCTCCTGCGACTCGGTGTTCAGGAAGAGACTGAGGGGATACGGGAGGGTCCAGCCGGACTGGGACTTGAAGAAGGCTGAAGCTTGCTGGGACAGGTTAAGCGCGGTTTGAGGGGTCGAGTTTGTCGGTGGCTCCAGCAGTGAGGCGGACATGTTGGCGAAGGACTGTAATCAAGGTGTTTACAAGTGAGGGACTCACGCCTCGCCCAGCGTTCGGGAAGTGAAGTCAACGTGGAAGCTCTCCCGACCGACGGGGCAGGTCTGGCGAACTCCGGCCTTGGCGCGCACGGTCCGCGTCTGCGAAGGATATATTCTTTCGCTTTCCTTTGCCAAATCCTCTTCCCTTCCCTCTTCATACTTACCTTGTTGCGGTACGGTCGCTCACGCATGACCTGTACCCAGAGGGGCCTCCTGCATTGCACAGCGCGGCGAGGACCTTCTGCGAGTCTGCTTCGGTGGCCTCGGTGGCGTAATTTTTGATGGTCCTCTCATCACTGCCTTCGCGCAGCGATACAACAAACCTTTCATCAGTCGTTTCGTGCCTGTTGTGGCCGGAGCCTGGAGAAGAGGCACTCCACCCTCTCACTCATCACTCACACGTCCATGCACTCTCTCACTCACTGCAGTCATCATCCATGGTCGAGCTGCACGTATATATGTAGCTTCTCAATGTTCACTCACATCGATGAAGACCGCGCAACCACACTTTCCATCCCAGCGTCATCGTCCGCGCCTTTTCTTTCGACGCAGGACCGTTACGTACTGCTGTTCATTATCCAGAAAACCTTCCAGATCATCATCCGTTAGCACGACGAACACCTACCTGTGTCCCAAATAGTGAGCGCACCTTCACACCTCACTAGCACATCTCACCGTCAACCTCGCTCACCAAGCCTCGACAGGCAATAGCCAAACAGTCGAAGACAAGCGGCCCCTCCCCTCCCTTCGCATCCTCGCAGACAGCACCGTGTCGCTCACAGCAGTCATCGGTCGATGCTGGTTCGCAGCAGTGTCTCGAGCCGCCCATGCAATGTAGCCATTCTCGCACACCACAGCGTGCTGGCGAAGCAGGCGCATTGAAGTGACATCACAGCCCAGGTACTGCTACCGCGATAGTAGAGTAAACACATAGCAGTTGTCACCCCCCTAGGCCGCCTACACAGATACAAAGCAGTCTTTCCCCGGTGCGCTCACATGCAGACTTCAGCATCCGAGTTCACGCGGAGCGCAACAGGAGGAAGCACGGAGTAGCATGACCATCCCTCCGCAGACTAAAGAGAGCGGCATCACGACAGATCCAAGGTAACATTCCAGAATCACCAAACACCAACCGCGAAGTAGAGAGAAGAAGACCCAACGCATCGAATCGGTCGCACATCTGCCCTCTCTCATACCATCACAATAAATCTGATCTAAAACGCCTAGCTAGTAGTACAAGTGTGTCGTGAATGAATCCTTCCCTTCAAAAAAACCCACCGCTCTCCCTCCCCTTCTCGCAATCAAATAAGCGCTGAAAACCCCCCTATCGTCCCCTACCGTGGCACAAGAAAGCCTCGATATGAAACGGAGAACATACTACCTCAATCGATGAATCAATGAATCAATCAATCAACCACCCGCCTAGCCTCTGCCAATGACCGGCGTTGAAAAACACCGCGCGGGAAGAAATCTGCCTGCCCTCCTCTCCCTCTCTTTCGCAAAGAAATGCGACGAACCATGCCGTCCGTCCATCCATGCCAATGACCGCCACCAGTGATAGAAAGCAACCTGCGCCCAATGGTTATCGAGGAAGAAAAAGCGGTCGGAAGCAAGTAAAGGGTGATGTTGCGGCTGTAGAAGTGCGTTGCTGAAGTTGCCGTCAGTCCAGGCTGGTGCTCGAAGTCTGCGTATATCCGATCAAGTTCGCCTTTGAGTATGCTCTTTCCGATACCGCTCCAGTACACAACTTCACCTCCCGCCGCGAGCGAGCCACCCACGGCTCTTGAGGCTCGGGAGTCCCGCCTAAGAACGTCCGGGCCTCGGGAAAGCGTGGTCGACGGGGCTGGTCGGGACATCGCTCCGGCTGCGGCGGTGGAGCGTCGGGGTGTGCGCCCCGCCGCCACCACCACCGAACTCCTCGCCGTCCGCGGTCGACGGACGCCGGACCTCTCGCGCCTGGACGGGGAAGGTCGGGCTGCGGGTGGGCGGGGTGACGGAGACGCCGTTGGTCTGCACGCGGGCGCGCGTGTTGCCGCCGGCGGGACGGTAGGTCTCCGGCTTGCGGTTCTCGGCGAGCCTCTGGCGCTGTTGTGGCTGGGACTCGGTCTCGTCGGGCTGGACCAGGCGGATGTCCTCGTGTTGGCTGCCGGGTTTGCTGGACCCGCTGCTGCTAACCGCGCGTTCCTCCACGGCAGGCTCCGGCGGTCCATCGTTGTGGGCAGGCTCTTCCTCCCCACGGCTGTGCGGGGCCGGGTACTCGACGCCTTGCTCCCACGCCCTCTCCGCCTCGAGGTACTGCTTCTCCGTGTAGCAGCCCTGCCAGCAGTGCCGCCAGTCGCCCACGAGGTAGTTGAAGAGCCAGCGCTCCAGCTTCAGGCACGGCCCGATGCAGATGGAGAGGTTGTTCAGGTCCATCTTGTTCTTCTCCTTATGCGAGAGCAGCAGGCTGAGGTGGCACGTGATGGCGAAAAGCAGGTAGTAGTTGAAGGGCGAGAGGGCGGAGAGGGCGTCGCGCAGCTCCTGCGGCGCCGGCAGGCCGATCTGCGTGTACCTCGGGTTCGCCTTCTCGAGCTTGGCCGCCAGGTCGTTCTGCACCGAGGCCGGCATGATCTCGGTCGGGAGGTCGCGCAACCACGACTTGAGCATGCTGCCGATGTTGTTCGGGTCGTAGAGCTCGGTGGCGTCAAGGAGGTCGACGTCGAGCTCCGTGTCGAATCGGCGCTGCCAGTGCTTCACCTGCGGACCGCTGCCGGGGACGCGATATAACCCTTCGGACTCGCAGTTGAGGTTGAGGTAGCTACGTATCACGTTAGCGAACGAAATCGAGGCGCGTCGGTCCCTGGTCGCACTCACTCAATGCACCTCCATGGCAAACTGGGCATCCAATACTCGGTCTTGTCGCGGCAACCGCCGAGGTCCTTACTGATTCTGGAAATGCGCGTCTGCTCCACCAGCGGGAGATTGATCACCTTCAACACGTATTCGCTGTCCGGGATCTTCTTCTCGCTATCGCTGCTGCTCCGACCGATCTTGCCGAGACGCGTGAGGAGGTTGCCACCACCTTTGGTCGCTTTCGACACCACATTCTTGCCGCCCAACATGAACCCGCTTCCTTTATCCTTGTCTTTCGTGCTTGGGCGGCCGTCAGGGCTTTCGTCCGGCTCACCGACTGTCGCACGCTCGGCAGATTTTCCACGCTTGTCCTTGCTTCTCGCCTTTAGCAAACCCATCTCTGATCCCGCCCGATCCTGTGAGAGAGGTGCGGTCTTCGGGGCCTGGTCGAGGGCAGGCTTTTGTTCTTTCGACTTGGAGTCTCGCCGTATCGACTTCGATCGGGCGAGGGGGTTGCGAAACGGCTTCTCTTTTCTTCTGGACGTGACGCTGTCCTCACTGTGATGCGCCGCCGGGAGCGGTCGTGCGTCGGATACCGCGCTATTGTTTGCTACACGGGTTATTGTCAGCAAGCTATCCCTGATTGATCCCTAAAGACAATGTCAGTGGCGCCGCAGCAGCAGCAACTCGTCGTCCTCGGATCGGCTCAGGGTGGTCAAAGTATGGAAGCAGTGTCGCTCAGTCGGCGTCAAAGTGAAAGGAGGCAGATGCAAGCCGGCTTTGTGAAGGTCACGAGGTGGGTGTGACGTTGCCGCCGAGGCCTGAGCAAACGGCCATACACGCAAGCCACGTGCACATGAAAGTTCACTCTCGAAGCTCACTCTGACGAACTCACCTTCACCGGCGATCTTGCCGACATTCTCCGCGCTTCCCACCAGGCTCAGTTCTGGCGTGCTGCCTGGGTTTTTCTTGAGGTGATATATCTTCGACATGCTGCTGGTGCCGGGCTGGTACGCATCGTCCTCGGCCTCCTTCGCGTGCCGCCCCTGCTCCCGTTCTTGCTCTGGGGATATGCGGTTCTTGAAGTTGCTGAGGAAGTTTTTGGACGCGTCTCGGGTGTGTCTTGGCGAGGCGGGCGGTGAGGAGTAAGGCGACGGCGTGGAGTGGAGCGGCGGGAGGGATGTCAATTGAGCGCCCGGGAAGTCGCCGCCGAACGACGACAGGTCGACCGCGATCGGGCTGCTGTTCGGGCCCTCGCCATCGTTGCTGGGGACGGAATGGACGTTGAGGGTGAGCTCGGTCGTCCTGGGTTTCGGCGGCATGCCGCTGTTGTGCGCGGGGGCGGAGTCTGTGCCTTGCATCGGCTACGGTTCACGGCCGCTCGGCGGAGGCCTGGCCCGCCGGAGGGAGCACTCGAACAACCACAGGCCGACGTCACGCGCGCATGGGGTGAGACTGTCTACACGCTGACACGCGGGTCAGCGATGCCGTCGCAGGACCACACGAACGCAATGGGCGTGGGAGATTGGGCGGCGTGCGACCGACAATGGCGACGTGGGATGCGGGGGACAAACAAAGCGTACCTGGCGGCTCTGCGCCCACGGATCGCCGCGGTCGGCTCGAGCTGCCGCCGACAGCGCACCTCGCCACCGGCTCGGTCTGTACTCTGGTCGGTCGGGTCGTGGATGTAGTACGATGGCGGGAGTCGGTGTGAGTCGGTGGACGGGGTCTCGCGGCTACTTCGGGTGTGGGGACGAAAGGTACTGTATCGAGCGTGTATGTATCCCGCCGGGCAGGGTAGGGCTGAGAGCGACGCGGTATCGTCGGCGTGTCCGGAGCTGGCGGTCGGGTGTGCTGTGGTCGGGGGGCCAATCGTTGGTCGCGATGTTTGTGAGTGAGTGAGAGTCACGGTGTGTGTACTGTAAAGGGTGTGCGCAGACGGGCGGGCGGGAAGATACTAGTAGCGACGTCAGGTGAAACGGGGCCAAGATCCAATGTGGTGGTGGAGCGCTTTGTGCCTGAGCGTGTCGTGCGCCAGGGCGACGAAAGTTCGATACCCTCGTGCGCGTTGCCTCTTGCCACCCGACTGCCCGTCTTTGTCGACACGCCCACGACGGCGACGGCGACGACAACGTTAGGGGGAGGCTGGGTACAAGGTACGGTGGATCGAATGGAAGAGATGAGGCTCCGTCGTCTTGTATAACAGAGTTACAGAGTACGGAGAGCTACACAGAGTACGCGTTCCAGGTACATGATTGGGGCGGGACATGTGACATGGCCTTGCATCGCTGGCGCCTGGCCCCTTGCCCGGTTCATCTGTACATGTACCTACCTAGTCAAGAATAACCCAATCCTGCGCCCAAAGTTGGACGAAACAGCCGAAGACCGTTCTCTACACTGCACTCACTCACTTTGCGCGGGTGACTCCCAGTCT
>Ga0058704_10000946_pt1 | contig 14095 bp, 13 predicted proteins | sample AgamicMgSfe_FD_71363 | JGI IMG/M metagenome (GOLD analysis project Ga0058704, IMG submission 71363) | Agave microbial communities from Guanajuato, Mexico - Mg.Sf.e | ecosystem: Host-associated > Plants > Phyllosphere > Phylloplane/Leaf | place: Guanajuato, Mexico | collected 2012-05-30
GCTTCGGCCATCTCGGCGATGAATCAACCTCCGCATCTTTTGGCACCACTGTTGGCTATGCTACATCACTGAAGATATCACAATAGCGTACTGTAAGTGAAGAACTGTTCGTCAGACCAGCAATGGGTGGAACAACGGATGTTCATTGCCACGCACCAACGTGGGTTGAGACGAAAGGTGATCAGATAACCACTCCCATGACTCCATGTCTACCAAGGTAGTCTTCCGAGTCCTTTCCTTTCCTACATTAGTCTCTCTCCTCTCGAGGTCTGGATCTTTCATTCTCTTAGGATGAACAGACTCTTGGTATCATGATCTAGTTACCATCCCAAACAGCCCGCGAAACACGACGCTTAGAACCTATGACAGGATCGAACAAGCAAGAGCTCAAAGCACGTACAAGAGGCATGTGGACAGCGCGAACATTATTGCTCGGGCTGCGACAATGGAGGAGAACACAAGAAGTCTCAAAGACTTGCGGTACGATGTGATGTACGCCTCGCGCACGCCATCATCAGCTCTAAGGCCTAGCAACAGGCTCTAGCGAAAACGAAGAAGGACCCTAGCCTGGACCCCGTGGGTGCAGAGCAAGCCCTCACATAGTGCAAATACGGCCGGCGGACGGTCAATGCACGTACGTTCAATAGCGGGCTGAATGATATCAGTCGTACTGTACGGGACGATGTCCTACTCCGACACTTGGAGAGCTAGAGCAGAATAAGTCGAGGCGGGTGATACGGTCCAGCAGCTCAGAGAGGGCTTGAACCACTCTTTTAGGCCAACGTGTTGTACAATTATATCGTACGCCTAGGCTAACGGCAGATATGTCATGGCGGGTGTGAGGCTACACCAGTGATAGGAGCGACGTAGAACAGGTCTTCACGACGACTTTCGTTCGTCCTCGACCAACACCTCGTGTTACACGACGTCGGTTAGCTGCATGACAACGAGCAGCGACACTCGACATTGGCACGTGACTGCCCCACTTGCTGAAGTAAGCGGGGCAGTGCAGGGCGTAATGAAGGAAGTCACGCGGCGCGACTTCTTGCAGCCTTACTTCGACAAACACAACGTCAATCTGAACACTGAACTTACGGCGTCAGAAGCTGGCATTATCTCGGAGCTCTACAGAGCAATGGCTCTACCATCACGTTCGTGCGGCCAGACGCCACGGGACAACCTGGACCGAAGGTCCTCTACACCAACAAGATCGCCATTAGATCACCAGCGGCGGTCATGGACCGATAACGGCGTTCACTACACGATGGAAAGCGCGAGTTATTCGAGCCCCGGCATCACGTTTGGCAGTCTGAGCGGTGGCGCTGGTGGTTTGCTCAATGACATCTTCACCTCACCCACGGAGCGAGTGTACCGTCACCAGACCGCACCGGGCTTCGGCACAGTTGGAGGCAGTGGCCTGTTTGGCACAGCGCTTGGTCTGATTGATGGCCTGCTGGCTATGCAGCAGCATGGCGTTCCAGATCGAAGTAGGACAGGCCATCACAATGTGCAGATAGAGGACCTGGATGACGAAGGTCTTGAGGACGACGACCTGGCGTACGACGACAGCAATGAGAGTCTCGGCGGTAGAAGTCACCGGTCGATGTCCTCTCGCTTCAAGAACAAGCTTAGAGAAGGCAAGCAACGATCCCGCACGATGCCATACAGTCGCGAGCCTTCTCCCGTGCCGCGACTAAGAAATGACAGACGACAAGCGTCTCATGGCACCGAACCACGGCCAACGATGGAGGATACTAATGCAGCCATGAGGGAAGACGACGAAGAGTCATACGGATATGACCACCACCAACAGAAGACACGACGTAGCAGGCCGCCACCGAGTGAAACCAGAATGAATGAAGCGCTCGAAAACGCCGCGGAGTTCCATCGCAATGAGGCCAAGCGGTGTAGGAAACAGCTTGAGCGTGCTTCAAGGCAGCAGACGGTTCACTCTGGTCAGTTGCAAGGCTTGCTGAACGAGTTGAAGATGCATGAACGATCGCTGGCTTCGGCCATGCGCAGTTTGCAGGCGGCGAAGGCGGATGAGAACGAGACGAGAGAATACCATACCAGGCCGTCACGGCCGAAGGCACGAGCTGCACCAATGAGGGGTGGATTTGGCATAGACGATCCTTTTAAGACTACTGGCTTTGGCGCTTTCTTCGATCGACCCAGGCCTACACATGTATTCTCGGACTTCGATGATGGTCTTGACCCGTTTGCCAACGCCATGTTTGGTCACATGCACCGCCATTTCTTTGAGCAGCCGTCGCTGTTCGATGATAGCGTGGATCACAACTTCTTCGGCATGCCAGGCGCTGCGTTCGCCAATGCTCAGAGAAAGCGACCACGCTTTGCAAGGGCGGACACTGGAAAGACCTTTCGGCCAGCTGACTTCGGGTCAAATTATAGGCTTACGCCACCGCGGCCACCACCAACACTGCTTACACCTGATGAAGCCAAGCAATTGTTCAACATGTACAACGATCAATGGAATACCCTCTCGCCAACCGACCCGAACATTCCATATCCGACTCGAGGCCTGTATGCACCTGCACTCCTGGCTCGGGATACGTTATGGGCGCCGTTGCTCAGAGACGCTCATCCCGCGACTTGGTCAGAAGATACAGTGATGCAAGCGAATGCTCAAGCTTTCTTCTTGAATGTTGTGGGCCTGACACCGCAGTACACCGAAGCACCGGGCACTGGTCGAGTCCAGATGAGTTTCGAGAAGACGCGTGCTTCGCAGACGCAAATCAAGCAGTTGATCGACCTACTGAAGAAAGAGAAGACGAGATGGCATTCAGACCGCCTCGGACGGAGGGACGATGGACGAGCTGGACCGAACACGGCGTTGCAGAATGACGAGCGGGCTAGGGCGGTGTTTCACGCGGTATGCGAGCTGATGGAGGACGCTCAATCGTGATGTATCAGCAGTGAGAATTGACGCCACATTATGCAGGCCATGACTCGTACATCTCATATTTCATTACTATCTCACAACTTCGCCTCACCCTGCATAACCTCCCTCAAAAGCGTCAAAGCCTCAACAGCAAACCTTACCATATTCCCCACCCTATCAGTCCCTAACTCAGTATTCAACTCCTTCACAAAAGTCCCCCTCTCACAATCCACCGCCAGCGCCACATACCCCGGTTTCCGATTAGGCGTATTCCCCCCCGTCGGACCCGCAGTACCAGATTCCGCAATCGTATACGTACTCTCCAAATCCTTCCTCACGTGCTTCGCTAGCCCGCTGACGATATCTGTTGTGGGACCTTTGTAGTTGGAGATGGTTTCCTGCGTCCAGCCCGCGTAGGCTATGCGGGAGGGGAGTGTGTAGAGGGTCAGGCCGCCTTTGTAGATGCCGCTGGCGCCGGGGGTAGAGAGGATGGAGCTGCTGATTAGGCCTCCCGCGGCGGTTTCGGCGACGCTGAGGGTTTCTTTGCGGTCTTTGAGGAGGGTGGTGATTTGGTGGAGGATTGAGCGGAGTTCGGTGGGGGGAAAGTCGGTAGAGGAGGACATGTTGCGTTTGTTTGAGATGTATTTGGGAAGTGTTCTCGACTGATATTGGTGGTTGGGTTGTGTTGGTGATGTGCGATGTTGGTGAGCGGGGGTAGTAGAGTAGAGTTGTGAGCTCCAGCGTATAGATGCGTTGTTCTTTCCTTGCTTGGATGCTGTGGTGAGTATCTGCCGTGTGAGTACGCTGGCAACGGCTGTTGACTTCATATACAAGCTCGTGCAGCGATGATGCACACGGTAAAGGCAAAGGTCGTCTGTATCAGCATCCGAACCTCATCTCGAGTACCGAAGTGGGGCAATGGCGGGGCCAATGGACCCCTGTCACAACATTTGCTTAAGGCTTCCATTCGAACTCCTTCACACTCCCGGATTGCGAAGTACACATAGGCAAGACTGTGGCATCGGTGGCGTCCTGACAGGCAAGCAGAAATACCATACCTTGCATAGACATTTTGCGCCGCATTCTTTCGTAATGATCGTGCATCTGTGTGCCGTCATTACAACGTTGCTATCAAACCATTATTATCACAGCGACCGGCACGATGTCCACAGCCATCAGAATGCAACACCAGGGATCTCCCGTCGATGACCATACAGAACATGTCATCTGGCCGCGAGAAAAGGCGTCACCCAAGACCAGATCAGTACGACAGACACTGTCGCTCGCAAGATTGCGGGGACAGTTACCACCGTTGAGAAGACGATGAACAGCGACGGCGAATCGGTGTTCTGGTACTGCTCCTTGAGCTCTGAGCAGAAAGCTGCGATTGGCAGAATAGGAGAGGTCGGTCTTCTCCGGATACTGGTGGGTATGATTTGCTGATGCTCCTTAACGAGACAAGGTGTTGCTTGTAGGTAGTCGAAGTCGAAAATGACGGCATCGATCCGTACGCTCAGTTGTGTTAAGTTACTGCTTTGGGTTGCTGATATGCAGAGCCTCGCGTTAACAGTACACGGTAATTGCGATAGCATCGTTCGTGCCGTGACGCTGCCACCCTGGTGTTGTTGCAGCGTCGGATAACAAGTTACGGAACCACATCGGGAATGGGCTTGCAAAAGGTACGTACCTTACCTATAGGCAGTAAAGGTACTTTCCTCAGACTTGCTCCTGACAATCGATTCTGTCTTTCCGTAGTAATGCTTTTTCATCTTCGATACAAGTCGTCGGTCGACAACACGCCTGACCAAGCAGAAGAGCGGCATCGAGACCACAATGCCAATGTTGCCACAGCATCCGAATATCATATCATCTGGCCTCGCGAGAAGGTGACGCAAATTGACATAAACGTCAGGAACACTGCTATCTGTTGCATCGTGGGCTCTACAACTGTAGTGAAGAACTATACCAACAGCGACGGAGAGTTAGAGATATGGTACGGATTCTTGACACCGCAGCAAGTTGAAGCGATTGAGCGGTTGAATGGGGTAAGTCTTTCCAGTACATTGTTGCAATAAGGCTGCTATTGTCGCTTTTGTCGTCATCAGCTGTACTAATGTGCTTTCTGGCAGGTTGATAAGGTCCAAAAGGATGGTGTGAGTGAGGACGCTGTCCGCACTTGAAGGTTAGGTACTTCGAAGATCTGTGCTATCAGAAAGCGAGAGAAGAATGTGCAAGAGCCGCACAACCAATTGCTGATGTTCGTAGCTGTGCCTGGTGCCAGTTTTCATGCCTTGCTATGGTCTCCAATACGCATACGTCTACATTGTGGCTTTCCGCAGCGGCGTCCGCAGCTCTGCCTTCCCTAGCCCGTGGACCTCATGGAGGTTCAACGGATACAACTCAGAGCGGCAGCGCAACGCCTCAGAGACCTGAAATCCATGGCATCGCGGCGTCTGATGCTTTCAATAGACTGGGCAAGATAGCAGTGGGAGCTATACAATCTCCACCTGCATCATAAGTATACCGAGCCGTTGCTTCCAAACGGCTTTACACCGTTGTGTCTGGCCAGTCGGCAGGAAATGCAAGCAATCTTACCCCACGATACAGTACCGGAAATAAGGTTGGTCCTCACATCTGACAGGCCTAGCTTTATGTAGCTGCATGGTTGCAGCAAAGCTTGTGTCTCCGCACGTGGCTTGCCCGCTTTCCTCGGTTCTGAACCCCATCTATATGCACGGTGATGGGAAACGGTCGAGCATTACACACAAGAAGCTTGAGTTGCGATGGGTACAATAAGGTAGCCACAGCCCGGGAGGTACAATTTGATGCCTTTTTCTTTCCCAAACAACCTCCTGCAATCATTCTTTCCCGTGAGCGGACATGGGTCGCCACATCCCCAATGCCTTCAACCTCTTCGTCGTCATCTATGTTGCCCTGGGCTCCACAGCATGTTCCTATGGGCTCGCAATCCTCGGCTCAACCATTGGCCAACCGTCCTTCTATACGTCGCTTGGCCTTGTACCTCAAGGTGAACCAGGCTATGCGCGAACAGCAAGCCTGATTGGTGCCTTCAACGGCGTCAGCTCTGCAGGTGCTTGCTTAGGCGCGATTTACAATAGCTGGTCGGCGGATGCGCTGAGTCGAAAGCATACTATCCAGGTTGGCGCGATCATCTTGAGTATCGGCGCTGCACTTTGTGCTGGGAGCGTTAATGCTGGGATGTTCATATTCGCCAGACTCTTTGCTGGGGTCGGAATTGGTATTCTCGTAACCTGTACGTACGCTTTCTATGTTATATGCTTATACCACAGCTGACCTAGATTGCTCGGTCAAGGTATTCCGATGTGTAAGTGCGATATTCGTTGCCGGCTCATCACCATTGTATGCTCATCTTCGTACAGACCAAGCGGAGGTCAGCACACCCGAGAGCCGCGGTTTCATGGTCTCGATGCATGGTATCATGTTTGCAGTTGGCTACGGCTTTTCCTCATGGATCGGCTTTGGCGTCTACTTCATCTCGGCCGGCGGCTCCACATCGACGTTCCCTTGGCGCTTCCCTCTGGCTTTCCAGGCAGTGCCAGCGCTGATCATGCTCGCTGGATCGCACTGGCTTCCTTACTCGCCTCGCTGGCTGATGATGAAAGATCGCTTCGACGAAGCTGAAGCTGTATTGAAGCGCCTCCATGCCAGAGCGGGTGACGAGCACCACGAAACGGCCATCAAAGAGTTCTACCAGATGAAGAAGCAGCTAGAGCACGATCGTCGGATCAAGGCGACTATCAGCCGCTTCGAGGTCTTCAAGACACCTTCGAACAGGAAGCGTGCCCTTATCGCTGCGGCCATGATGTGGTTCAATATGTTCACGGGCGTTATCATGTAAGCCGATCCGATCGCTCGATCTTGCTATGCTCACCTTCCCAATAGCATCGCAAATTACGCCGTCTTGCTCTTCGAGCAACTTGGGATCGGTGGATACATGCCTCTGCTTCTTCTCGCCCTCTGGATCTCCGCTTCGTTCCCAGGGAACGTCTTCACAGCTCTCTTCGTAGACAAATTTGGGTGAGTCGATAACAGAGTCTACTCACTGTAGACACGTTACTAACATTTCCAAGACGTCGAAAGTTTCTGCTCGTCGGGGCCAGCGGCATCTGGGTATCTCTGATTTGCGAGCTCGTGCTTCAAGCACTCTACACTGGCACGTCCAATGCCGCAGGCCAGAAAGCCGCCGTCTTCTTCATCTTCCTCTTCATCGCATTCTGGAGCTCCTGCATTGATGCAACGCAGTATCTCTATATGTCGGAGATCTTCCCGACCGACATACGGGGTCAAGGGACTGCGGTCGGCATGGTACGCAGATTGATACCCTCGTCGCTGTCTCGGAGATGTCCTAACACTCTGTCCTTCGTTCTTAGTTCAACCAGTTCGCCGCGCAGGTCGTTCTACTCGTCGCCGGTCCGATTGCGCTGGATGTTATTGGCTGGAAGTTCTTCCTTGGTGAGTGGACGGCATGGATTACCACACGTGCAATGCTTTGCTGACCAATCCGAACAGTGCTTCTCATCCCGACGACAATCTACGTTCCCGTCATCTATTTCTTCTTTCCGGAAACTTGCCAGCGTAGTCTCGAAGATATCAACGCTCAATTCGGCGACAACGTTGCCGTCCACTACTACGGTGCTACAGAGGCCGAGGAGAAAGAGTACGCTCATGCCATCAACATCGAAGGTCATGGTGGAGTGCTCTCGAGCAAGGACGCCCTCACTGAGGCCGTAGAACATTTGGAGAAGGTGTAAGATATAGACCACGCGTGCTCTGCGCATTGGTGCATCGATAGTCTAGAACTTTGCTGAAATCTAAAGAGGGACCCGTCGATAGCAGGCATGTATTTCACCAGCGGAAGTCCCTCGTGAACGTTTTGCGGCTTGCCCGTTTTCATTGCATGTCGGAAGTAGACCGGCAAAGTATTGGCTCCAATTAAAGACTGCGGCCAGCTGTACAGCTCAATCCGATTGAGCACCACTCGTCGACACCTTGCCGTTCGCTTGGTCAGGACTACTGTTAGGAAGACGGTTGCGCCGGCGGCCCAAAGGATGGCCAGTAGTATCTCTTTTCTTGAGCTGATAGCTCCATGGTGTCGATGAATGGTAGGCTTGCAGACTTGCAGTGGGTAAATCGTTTGGGAGACGGTAGCAATTGCTTGTCATTATAGCGCTTATATGCTCGTAACAGTGTCTTTAGGTGGGAGAGCATCGCACGCAGCGACAGAGCGCTTCGTAATGGTTCCGATGCGTCGTAAAGGTGGACTTTGAGCTCATGTTACACTATCACAACCTCTATCTTCTCAAATGCATTTGCTTCACCGCAACCACCATCGCCAAAGCGCGTACATTAAGACTGCTGTGACTATGAACAATAACAGCCGGACCCAGAACCCAACGCACGCATGAACGGGGAGGCTTTCACGTTCGAGTCGGACTTGCTCGCGGCGCCAACTGCTGTGGCTAGACGTCGTACCGTAACCTGGTAACGTTGCAAATGCTAGGCCATCGTTCTCTAAGTGGCGTATATGGCTAAAATGGGGGTGATGGTGGCCATGGTCACCATGGCTATCAGCAGGATGATGTTCCTGATGCTGCACACTTGACGGTTAAGGAAGCTCGAAAATGTGATCAAGAGTGGGATGCTGATACCGATGACGGATGACTTGCTGCCGCGTCGTGAGAGGGTGCGAACGCAGCGCTGCCTCCGAAATCTTGCATATCGGTCCAGTACGCTCTCGTCTTAGTCAACGACATGCAGAAATGTTGGCCGACTTCGTATCGCTCCTATCATATGTCCATTCCAGGTCACTTGATGCAGACTACGTATCGTCTATATCAAAGGTAGTCTTGTATAACATGAAAATAAAATGCACACTTCGTTACTCCATGGGTGTACGAAAATGGGCGGGCTTGAGTCAAGGTCGGCGCAGGGTCTCAAGCCTAGAAGCTGCTGCCTGTTCACGGAGAAACCAGAGGACGAATTGTTGTCTGTCTTTATTAGCGATACGCAAGGATCAGTTCCCTTGTCATGAAGCGCTGTGACGCACGGCGCAGTTTTCGTCAAGACGCCCACGTAAACGAAGGACCTCCGGCACGTTGACGGCGGTCGCAAAACATTTCGGATGATCTGTAAGAATACGGTCAAGTGTTATGATGGGCGGTAGCAAGTTCTTGTAGCACGAAGCTGAACATTGACGTTGACATTGGAAGTCGGTACAGGGTTCTGTTCCTGGTGCACAACGCCACCTAAGTCATGTTGATTGCCCTGGATTCCATCAGGATGGAAGTTACCTCTTCCCAAACAATTGACCGTATGGCACAGCAACGAACAACCAGGACGAAATGTATCATCTAAAGAACAGGAATGCTCGCTGCCGCCAAAGTCACATTACATCGAATCTTCCGGTTATGCTTAAGATCCGACCGACTCCGCCTCGAAGAGCAAAAATTTGAGGGATATATTCCATATTCACAACCAATATTATCACGTACGGCCACAGGTCGCAGAATGCAGGCCATCCCGTCCGCTCTGGCATACTTAAACTGCGGACCGGCGGACTAGTACTACGGTGGGTGACCACGTGGGAATACCCGCTGCTGTACGTTTTGTCTTCCTGTTTTTCCTCTTCTTCTTAGAGGTGCTCACCTTTTTGCCGGTTCAGAGCATCGGGATTGTGCAGCTGCAGCAGGGTAGCTCTCGACCAAATGGGTGAGATGCAGCTGGTGCAAGCCATGCCATGTGTGTACCCATCTCGACCAGCAGAACTGACAGGGAGCAGCTGTGATGGATCGGATTTCTTTACTGCATGCTCGCAAACGGAAGGAGCTTCTAGGGCCGATATGATAAGTACTAGCATCTCCACCCACGTCGCACCCATCCTTCTTTTCCATTACTAAAAACACGTTCTCTTCCAGTAGTAGTGCCTCAACTATGGCATCTCCTCTTATCACCAGAAACAAAGAAGGGCATCCCGTTATGCGTGTCGAAACCGAAAACTCGGGCGAAGTCCTCTCAACGTCACAAGTCCACATGGAAAAAGCTGAAATCGGACCGTGGGTTCCATGCCTCGAAGTCGATGACACGGCTGCGAAGAGCCTGATTCCATCAGCGCGAGCGTTGCTACCCTCCACTTTCAGACCGCACCCCAACTGACAATGCAGACAGTGTATGCCACTACTCTACTCTCATCACCCTCCGCCAAAGCCGACAATGCTCTCACGGTCAACCAAACAGACCTCGACAAGTTAACCTTGGTTGTGGAGCGCGAGTGCCGCGGCATCGATATCCAGACTATGCGCGGTTCCAATTTCCAATACCGCGTCAACGTGCACTCGCACTTCACAGCCGCCAGTGAAAAAGGTGCCTCGATGGCTAAGATCCTGATGAAAGATAACAGTGGCAGCAGCGTGCTCGTCAAAGGCCCATATGCTCCGACAGTCGACAAAGCGATCATGGCGCTCGAAGCTGACCTAGTGCGTAAACTGCAGACGATTAGCGCTGAGCCAGCGAAGGCAGCAGACAAGCAGTGGCTGCTAGCTCCGCTGAAAAAAGCGGTCGATGAAGCCGACGGCAACGAGCCAGGTTTGCCTAACACTACGTGGGCTGGCGTCAACATTAGTGTCGGTACGAAGTAGGCTGCTAATGAAAAGGCGGTGGAGAAGGTGATTGTCTGCCACAAAATATGTGTGGCGTGGGACCGGTGTTAGCTAGTGTGATCGCTCACACATCTAATGCAACATATCAGTTGACAGCATGGGTACACGAGAGTCAAACGTATGCTATACGGTGCTCGGCGACCAACACTGTAAGCATAGCGGTTTGGTTGAACCAAGCTGTGATAGTAAGCACTGTAATCTACGCACTTCTCTTAGCCAAACATTTCTGCGCCTCCCATTCCTCCCTCTCCTCACTCTACATCACCCTTTCAACCCCTGCAATCCTGTTTAGGCGCCAGTGACTCAGCCCACTTCTCAAGCTTCCTCCACACGCGTCCGCTCCTCCATGCTCACAGCCAGTCCTACAACAAACTGTAAGCCCGCGAAGCCGGCGTCTTGATAATGCATGTTCCGCCCTATCACATCCAGCAGCTCACCCAGAGTCACGCCTCTGTCATTCTCGATGGTGTGGGACTGGCGACGGTGCCGTGAAACCATTTCGGAAGCCCGCGTCTATCCTCCCATAGCATGAAATCCTTCCGTCCTTCGATGCTGATCCTGACTTTGGTCGTAGGAGGCTGACTGAGGTACATTGAACAGTGACTAGCTTGCTGAGGCATGGAGCGGAGCCGGCGTTTGATGCTAATATTGAGTATGGGGGAGCCGTAGTAGGTGGTGTAACTGCTATCGTCACCGATGCGGGTCTCAAGTGTGGATGTATCTACCAGAGAGAGTAGAAGTGAGTTGACAGCATACAGGCGCACACTATTGGAGGAACAGCCTGCAGCCTGGTTCTTGCGAATGTATTCGCTCGCTTCGTTGCTGGTCAGGAGGACGCCGTCAGAGTCAAAGACCCAGGAAGGGGTGACCGACGTCGGTTTCTGAAAGAGCTTGGTCTGGATAATAGCCGAGGAGTTGATGATGCTGTTGAAGGTGCGACAGACTCTCTTCATGCGGAGGATGTCTTTTAACGGGAGTAGCTGGAGTACACCTCCGCATAGCTCATACGTGTCGATGATACGCTTGATTGGAGCGAGGTCTGGATGGGTACTTTTGCGGTTTGCAGCGACGTCGGACCAGCGAACTGGGGCGGTTTCGATTGACGTGTGTGTGTTGGTAACGCCAGTACTCGTTTGCGAGGGAGCCACTTTGCGGGCAGAAGGCTTGACGAAGCGCATGATGGCGAGAGTAGTACTGGATGATGGCGAGGGTAGTACTGGATGATGGCGAGGGTAGTACTGAATGTCGAGCGAAGCTCAGTCTGCGAGCTGCCGTCTTGCTTTTGAAGTTCGCTGCAGCGATCGTTGAGATAATTCGCGTCTGGAGACCTTCTGTCTTCTGCTGTCGTTTTGCGTCAAGTGTGCAAGTCTGAGTTTAATTCCCTCCGAGAATGTGTGTATACGTTGAAGCAGCTTTGCGGTTAGTACAGTAAGATGAAGTAGTACGTTTCGTGCTAGTGAATAAGCGCCGCTTCCGATTGACAACTTCTCATAGCTAGGCCGTATTAGGAAAGCACGGAACCCGGCTGCCGTCGCTCTAGCTGCGATTCACCAACGGACATGATGAGATGCTAACAGCTGTGATCACGGGCTGGATGATGCAACTCTTCAGCCTCACATAAGGTGATCAGAGTTTGCTGCTCAATCATTACCCTTTCTACTCTCCGTCGTACAGCCATCAATGTTCGCCCCAAGTTGCCAGCGTCTCGATGCGCACTCTCCCTGTAAAGCACACCCGAAGAACCATCGAAGCTACCTGACGATGCGCAAAGACACTATTACCTTTGGAAGGGGCCATGAGCACTGAAAATACTGATATCTTGCTGGGCTGGTAGTCCTGGACAAGGATCTGGCCCTGCTAGCTTGACGTGGAGCTGATTGCGTCGGAAGAAAGCCCATAGCCTATTCCTGTGCCGAGAGGACAGTGCTTTTGCAGTGTCCTCATACTCAGCGGCGGTCCGTATCGAGGAAGTCTTCGAGTGTGTCAAGGAAATGTTGCTTCTGCTCGCGTCTAATGGCTCGTGTGATACACTGAGTAAGCCATCTCATGATAGCTTGCACCTTGACCCATACGCATCTAGCTGTCACTGAAGTCTGCCTTACTTGATAGCGGCGAGAGACGTGAGTTGGGGGCACTATGACATAATCCATTGCTAGGATTACATTGTTAACGTTCTGACAGGGTCGCCAGTCGCATTAGTATCAGCATAAGACGCTGCTTCGCTGAAGCCGAGCGTTTCCACGTTGTGGATGAGAGCGATGTATTGTATTCAATCACAAATTCGACCTGCTTCGCCTTGATCGCTCCAACTCCATTAGGTCGGATTCCTCAGCCTCTGAAACCGTTTGAGTCTCGAGCAGCGTCCCCGCTCGATGAACAGCTTTCCGAGAAGCCTTCATCTCCGACAGAGTTGGATGGTATGGCGAAAAACCTGGCCCATTTCACGCTGAGCCAAATGCACAGATGGAGTCGTCAGAGGCCATCGTACTCTTTAGTATAGTCATTTGAGAATGCTGAGTCTTGAGATACTTCTATCACTTCGTTGCCGTGATACGGTCCTCCGTAACCGTATCGCCGAATAGCCCCGCTTGCTTCAGTAGGGTACGCGCTGGTAAGCTCTAATGGAGGTAGGACATGCGTTCGCTCGTGATGACACAGTGCATGCTTATGTCAAGAAGGCAGAGAAGTGGACACATGGCTGATGAGGAGTTTACTCCAAGCTCGCAGGACAGAAAACGCGGGTATCGCGTGGTGATCTGTGCTTGACGCGTCTTCTCCATCTCGTCACGCAAGACCAGAAGACTCAACCGTCTTAATAACACGACTGCATCATCAGCCTTGCCAGGCTTTTGTTAGGCGCGGGACAGTACCATCAGACATCCGAAAGCGACAATGTCCTCAGTGAACTCAAGATATCCCTCCGCCTGCAAGTTTCCCATTGCAATGAGAACCGATGAAGAGCATTACAAGTTTGAGGGCAGAATATAATCGTCTGGGATAGAATGCCGGCGAGTGCACGGCTGGCTATATTGTCCTGGGTCCTCCGAGCGGGCTCCGAAGCTTGCTGGCCCCAAAGCCTCTACATAATATAGACTCAGAACTCCGTCACACCACCGCCAAAGGCCATCATGACCTACCAACCCTACAAAGATCAGTTTGTGGCATCGGAGCGAAAACGCCAAGCACTGAAGACTACATGCGTGCAGATGGCAATTGTGTGCGTGACAACTTGGATGGGCACTACGCTCAGGTACACAACATGCAGTCTTCTGGAAGTGCTTGAAGTAAGGGTGAGAGAATTGCGAAGGTCATAAGCGAGGAGGGGACCAAAGAGACGAGGGATATTGCAGGAACCGCAAGAGAGCCTGCTCGTAGTCGCCGGTGTTGTGAGCTGAGGAGATATGCAGATGGGTATCGCAAAGCTCAGAGCTTGTAGAGCGGGCGGCTACAGCCCAGAACTGTGAGTCTGGCACAACGTATCAAGCACGTGCAGCCT
>Ga0058704_10000947_pt1 | contig 14076 bp, 4 predicted proteins | sample AgamicMgSfe_FD_71363 | JGI IMG/M metagenome (GOLD analysis project Ga0058704, IMG submission 71363) | Agave microbial communities from Guanajuato, Mexico - Mg.Sf.e | ecosystem: Host-associated > Plants > Phyllosphere > Phylloplane/Leaf | place: Guanajuato, Mexico | collected 2012-05-30
TCTGCGATAAGGGTCAGGTCGAGATCAATGCAGGCTGGCGGCACAATGGGAGGTGCATCAGTGATATCTCCGACCAGATCACCTGCGAACTTTTGCAGCTCTTCTGGTGAGTAGAGATGCGGATTACTAGCCATGTGCTGAGGTCCAATGTACGTCCAAAATCTGTTTGTTCGTAATGGAAAGGCATCGGTTCCAGAGACCTGTTTGGTGAGACGGTCTGAGTCTGATGTATGGATGGAAGAAGAACTTGCCGAGTCCAGTGTTGGCAACATTTCCAGGCTCGCATTTCTCTTCTCAGCCGCTTTGCGAGCGTGCTTCGTGGTATTGATGGAGATCTCTGACGCCGAGTCACGTCGGAACGAACCCGACTTGATTGATTCCGCCGTCGTATCTGATGGTCGATGCGTCTGGCTGTGCAAAATAGAAGGCTTTGCCTTCAAGGTATGACTCGGAACCTCGTCCTGCAAAAGTCTTTGAGGAAAGCCACTGATTGCGAAACCATGCATTTCCAGGTCATCGTGCTCATTCAATACAAGAGTGATAAAGGTCATCTGCTTTTCATCCTTGATGAGAATGTCTACATCCGTGATGATGAAGACGGCAGAGCGAACCATGTCCTCAATGATGGCATCTGTAATCACAATCTGATGCATGTCAGTTTATTGTCACACTTGCAACACGATAGCACCATCCACTTACACTCATTCCTTTCTCATCGTTCTCACTTCCTCTGATGAGAAAGTGAGGCTGAAAGCGCTGCGTCTTTTTACTTTCGAGGAAACGGCCCATAGCTTTGAGGTGTTCAGAGCCGTTGTCGAACCGGCAGGCAATGATACCAGAGCACCTGTGAGCCTTCTGCGGCAGTGTCTTCTTGATCTGAGAGTCAAAGTAGAATGAGCTTGCGATCAAACGGTACCCGACATGAGCGAGAGCGATTTGTCGATGCGGCAGCCACAGCTTCTTACGGACAGTCTGCTGCAGGGAACGTAGATCACCTTTGGCATCTAATGCAGGTGGGTCAGTGTCGAGGTCAGGGTTCAATCTGATGTAATGACGATTGCTAGAGGCCATAGCGTAGGGAAGTGTTGCTTTGAAAGATGCCCACACCATCTCAGCTTCGAGTACGTCGTCCGCTCGGTTTGATAATAGATTGGCAAACTGGCGAAACAAGCCAGTAGTCTTTGTGTTCTGGCCTGCCAAAGTCTCCGCGTGCTCTGCTTGAGACGCTGTCTTTGCATGATCGCCCATCCGAGTCAAGACCTGGAACCGATACTGCCCCGTTCCTAGGCTGAGGAGAATGTCGGGATCTCTGTGCGCGACGTCCTTCCAGATGAGTTTGCGTTCGTTCTCGGCAATGAGCGCCGGATTGACACATCTAACACTCCCGTCGAGATAGGTGCGATGTGTCCGATCATGAATGAATGGCCTGAAGTAGCCAGGTGTAGCAGTGGTTGCAGCCATGGCCTCGGCGATCAGCATTTCATGCTCTTGATCATTCGGTCTGTCAAATTCGTAGAATGCGGTTCGACCATCCGGTCTGCGGTAGTTTGCAAGCAGTACAGTGTTTCGACCGGTCCCGGTGGTCGCTGTTACACCGACCTTGGTTCTTGGAATGTCCAATGCATCAACCTTGCCTCCGAACATTTTTTGTTCACTCCCGAATGTGGTACCCAAGGCTTTCCTCATCGGCTTTGTCTTGTATGCGCTGCCGCCACCGAGCAAAGAAGCAATTCTCAATACCGGCATTGACTGAAGCCTTGGTGCAAAAGCTACATCACACAACGACGCAAACATGTCAATGATTTCAGGATAAATCCGCCGCTGCTGGCCAAGGGCAGTAGCAATCACGCCTCCAGTCCCAGTGCCAACAATGAGGTCAAAGAAGCATGCAATGGGGAAGTGATTATCAAGGGCCTGCTCAATTTCTCGAAGAAGCTCAAGTTGGACGACCCCACGGATGCCTCCGCCGTCGAGACTGAGCACTCTGACGCCAGCGCCCTTTGGTTTGATATGGATCCGTGGTGGTCTAAGCCAGCGAGTCTCTTCTGGATGCATCGGACAGCATTGCATCAATATGGTAGATCTGCCTACTCGTTTACCGTAAGCCTTGACGCATGGAGGGCAGAGAGCGTGACCACAAGGCAAAGGGTGCTCTGGTACATGCATTAGACACAAGAAGCACGACGTATGGGAAACGAGTCTCTCGGCTCCTCCGAGAGCGGAGAAGAAGTGTGTGACGTGCTCCGAGTGAAGCGGTAGAGCGATTCTCTCGTCTGATATATGGGCATTGGCTTCGCCTTGATCGGCCTCGAATGAAAAGTCTCTCTGAACAGTGGCAATGGCATAGACGAGTTGGCTTTTGAAGTGGGCGACGAAAGGTTCGAGAGCGAAGCCAGGTTCGTAGTCGCCAGCAGCGATGATGCCTAGATTGTCTTGATGACCTTTGATATCATGACGAGCTTTGACAAGAGCGCATTTTCTCCCATGGCACATGAAAGTGCAAGGCCAATGCATCTCGAAGATCTCAGCCAGCGCCCAGTCGAAAAATTGTTCATAGTTGTGGAAAAGATGCTCCATTCGACCCTTGCGGAACCGTGCACAATCGAGGAAGACGCAAGACGCCAGCATGACTGACAGCTTTCCGAACAGCCAGATAAGGTCTTCTTCGTTTTTGGAAAGGTAGCGCATTGCAGCAATAGCGAGTTGCAGGATGTGCCCGCCAAAATCTGAAGGAATCGGATTTTGCCTGAGCGAAACCTCGACAAAGTTGAACGGCAAGTCCAGATGGGTGGTAAAGTGGCTAAAGCCAGCCTCGAAGTAGGCGTGTAACTCATCGGCGTTGGTCAACATGCGCGCTTTTCTTTTGGCGTGGAAGCTTTTTTGACATGCCTGAACGATGGCATCATGCAAGCGACCGATTTGCTGATCGATAAGCATATATCGAGGTTTGGTCGGTATCCGTATGACTTGGAATGAAGAGTAGTATTGCAGGATCAAATCCTCGACAGTGTGAATGTTCTTCCCTAGCTTGGTCCAGTGCTCAGCTAACTTCTTCAGTTTCGGTACGCCTTCGACATTATCGAGTGACGTTTTGACGGATGAGAGAAGAGCTTGAGTTGCATATGCAGTATCCCATATCTGTTCGTTTGCGCTTGGCTCTGTGGCATTGAGGACGACAAGACAGTGAGGTAAGCTCGGCTGATTGATACTCTTCTCCAAGCTCGAGACTCCCCAGTCCACTAGCCGTGACAGAACGGAGGATTGAAAAGTCTTTGGATTTCGAAGTACGAAGACGACGACATCGGAAAAGGTGTATAGTAACCGAGGGTAGAGATTGGCAACGGCAAACTCACGCTGTTTGGTCTCGTCGGTATTGGCCCACTCGATAATGCGCGATGTCGAGTTGCTATCTGATCGAGGATTCTGAGCGTCGTTACCACCTCTTCGTCGATCCATGGCACCAATGGGCAGTCTTTCACCACCTTCGAAACCCTCACAGTCTGCATAGAGGGTGGGCAGTGATTGTGTGTGGGTATGAGGATCCGCATAAAGATTGACATCTCCACTTGTGGGTACGCTGTCGTGGAGTGCAGACCCGACGATGGGCGATGGCCACGCCTCGCGGTCAATTGTACCGCGATAATTTGCGAGAGCTCGACTGACAAGCATCTTGATAATGGTAGATTTACCAGCATTTGTGACGCCGATGAAAGACACCAATTGAGGATATCGGTGGACATGTTGTGCGGATGGAGAGATGGTCGATATCAGAGCGCTGTATCTGCCATGATCGTGGAAGCGAAGGCGTGATGATTGGTCTCGAGTGACTCCAAACCATTTGCATTGATGGTCTTTTGTATGAAGCTCATGGAGCGTGTTGATGGTCTCTTGTGGTTGTAAGATATTTTGGAGTCGGTTTACTATTTCGAGGTTGGTCTTTTCATGAGGAACACCGTCGCGACCGACTTTACCGACCCGGTGTGGACCCTGGAGGGGCCAGCAGAGAGAACAGTAATTGCTCGCACAGTCGACGCAGTAGTAGACTGGAGATGATGAGCTGTCGCATCGTGGGTCTTCGCATGCCATTGACTGCATTTCTGGTGCTGTGGCCATTCCGATAGTGCTGCTGCGAACATGGAGTGAGGGTGAGGGAGTGATCTTAGCACTAGATGCGGTGTAGGTGCATTGGTGCAGGATCAGCAATCAGGGCAGCCCGGTCTGCAATAAGGACTCGCGCAAGGAGGAGATAGCAGGCTGGTCAAGTGGACTACAAACGACAGTGGCGTTTCCCGTGTCGAGGATGGGCCCGAGAAGAGGACGAGGTGCATACTAGATGGGTACCTTGACTTACATCCGGTGTTTGGTTCATGTAGGTCATGTTGGGTTGTACACACGCGTTTTGACAGCTTCCGTGCACGCAATCCCGGGGTCGCTTCCCCTCGCGCAGGCCGCGCCTTCTTGTTTGAGCTGTCTGAGAGGGAAACATCTACTACATTACACCTCGTCGCAGTGGTGAACGCCGCCGATCTCTGCCGCATTGGGCGACTTGCATGCGGACGCCGCACCAACCGCGACACAAACTGTCGCAAGATGAGAACTCAGAGACATCATCGTGGTGTCTTTCGAGAAAAGTGTCATTGATTGGATGTCATACGATGCTGTATAGTGCGTTGATCCTGCAGTGTTTGTACTCACAAGAGTTTGGTGGGCAAGGTGAAGTGAGGTGAGGTCGACAAGTGTCGAGTCCAAGCTTGGAGTTAGGTTCGTGATCGGCAGAAACGACCGACTAGTGTAGCGCTAGCGTGGCTTCCATCTGAAGTGGTTGGCCATCATTTATAGAGCAGCAAACTTCATCTGCTTTTCTCGAGTATCTCGCTCTTATCGTCTTTTACGATGACCTCGAAAGTGTCGACTGCGCGCTCAGGCACTGTTCGAGGATCGCAGTCCATGTGCGTATTCAGTATTCTGATCGGGAAGGCCGCATTGTGTGACAGCTGCATGTAGCCGGAAAGGACACATCATGCTGCCGAGTCGGGTCCGCCTGTCAAACAAGATGCTGTGTCACTCGACTTTATGCCTGTCTTGTACAGCATGGTATTTCGACGTAATGGATAAAGAAAAACAAGTTCGAGTTGAGCTAAAATCAAAAATTCATGCAAAAACTAGCTGGAAATTGGAGCGATGGGAATTAATGCCAGGAAGTTCAAGGCCTCCTGCTTAACGCCCGGTCCTTTGGCCCCCTTCAAGTCGCAGAAACCTGATCCTACTTTGGTGTTCAGTCCGCCGTTCTTTGCACACGCCGCGGCCAACGCATTTCTGTCGGCATCGTCACTCAACTTTGAGGTTCCCGGCTGCCAGGTCCGATCCGCGCAACACGCGCAATTGAGTCCGTCCACGAAGCATTGCATGCCTGGCAAGACTTGGAGACTGCAATCGATATAGCCTCCATGATTTGCACAGGCAGTCTCGTACGTTTTGCCGGGCGAGGTGGTGCCGTCAACGCAGCAGAAACACTTCAAACCAGCGCAGCCGGCGGAATCCTCGCAGTTTTGGAAGCAGTATCCTCCTCCCTGTCCGGCGGCATCATTGAAGGCTCCGCAATTCTCTTGGCAACTGGCTTTCAAAGCACAATCGCAGCCGTGAGGGCCCCGGCGGAGTTGCGCTGCGTACAGTCAGTAAGTGGTCATGAATATCTCAATACAAGAAACCACGAACCAATGGCTGGAGAGGCAATGACTGAACCAGCCAGGATAGCGGTCAAGATTGCAGTGGTTACGAAATGCATTATGAAGGCACTGATGTTTGAAACTCTTCAATCTTCGTGAGTCTTGGAGAAGTTGTAGTGATTGATCGCTTGGCGAGATGTACGTAGAAGATTGTGATCTGAGGAGAGCAAGTAGATAGACCTTACTTACGACTTTATATATCTATTGCTCGATAGATGACCAGGCTGCTTGGTCAAAGACCAGCTCGTTGCCGTGTTGCTTGCGCAGACCAAGGCATCACTGTCGCCGCAGACCATGTAAAGCATTGATCATGCTGCAGACCGTATCAACCTATGGTAGCTGTCGCGATTGGTGAACGATGCTTGGAGCATAAAAATTGATGCCTGAGACGATGCCTCATCTCCGGAGAATGGGGCGGGCGATGCTTTGGCGTCGAAAAATGCAAGACTTGCCGCACTGCGACTCATCGAGAAAACAAGGCGCAGCTCAATCAAGGCGTCCACCTGGTAGTTCAAGTTCGACACAAAGATTGCCTTTCTTGCCTTTTCAGACTGAACGGTCAGAGGGTATCATGCAGATGCGCAGCCTCGACTCTGCACCATGTGGTCTCGCAGATTGAGGACAACCACGATCAGCCTTCGTTGCCTCATGTATGTGAAGCAGCGCTTGAATTATTTGTGTCCAACTACATGCGTCTAAACACATTGCCACTAGCACTTCTCCTATCGTTGAACCGCTTCGATTGGCGACCGGATTGCTCGTTCCCACCTTGTCCACCTTCATGATCTCTCGGCCTCCGTTTGTCCGCTCTAGCAGGCGTGAACGAGATCTCCTTCTCTCCAACACCACCTGTTGACCTTGCAACACCATTTCGTCTCTGTGACTCCGATAGACCAGCCGCGCGTTCTCCAAAGCTCTGATTCCGTCTTTGGTCTCTGGGTTTGGCGGTAGAAGACGAAACAACCATCTTTGGTCCACCACGATTTTGTGGCTTCTTGCCAGATTTGCGGTAGGACGTCGATGAGATACGGTTAGCATTTGGTGCCTCATCGTCGTTGTCGCCACGGCGTTGTCTTTGGCGAGCGCGTGCTGCACGGGTCTCTTCGTCTTCTGATTCTTCGTCCGAATCGTCGTCTGAGGACCCGCGACCAGATGCGAGCGCCTCTTCTTCGGCCGCAGTGAGACCCTTGGCTTTGCTGCCGTTGGCAGTGGCGACCGGAACGGTAGACGGGTTGTGCATTGCGAACTCGCGAGACATTTCGTCAATCTCGTAGTCCTCGTCCTGGAAGAGCTTGCTGAATCTGGGATCGCTGAGCACACCGCGATCCTTGGTCGTAGCCTCTGTACCATTTGCCTCCTCTTCGCCGACATCCTCGTCTTCCTCTTCCGCGGGCTTGGCTTCGTCGCCGCCTTGCTTGAGCACTCGTCGAGCCTTTCGCCTCTCGTTCGCTTCTTCTCTTGCAGCAATCTTCTCTGCCAACCTCCGATTGACCTTGACTTTGGCACCCTTTGGTCCACGAATACGAGATTCGCGCTCTTTTGCGATACGTTCCGCGATCGACTTTTCCCTCTGTTGGTCGAAAAGATCCGGGTTGCTGATAAGTCGTGCTTGCTCGTACAGCTGTTGAGCAACAAAGTAACCGTGCATATATGGTCGAAGCAGGCTGGTCTGACCAACCAAATGGTCCATGTTGAGCTCTCTGAGTTGCTCGCTGGACAAGAATTTGTAGTTGTCATAAACAGCTCCTGCAGCACCAAATCCGTTGGCTTTGTATGAGCTTGGGTCTTCTGCATCCTCTGCCATTTCTTCCACCAGGTTGTCGAGGAATGAGCACCATTTCGGTGCTGGACCAAGTTGCGGAATGAAGAATGCATGCTGCTGTCTGCCTTCGTTTGCAGTCAAAAACATACCAGATTGTGGACACCATTCGACGTGGTTCATGTCCACCGCAGGCTCCATCGAAGTCCAAGCCTCTCCCGTTTGTGCGTCCCAGATCTTGACAACCCTCTTGTCTGCTGACATGATCTTTTCCGATGACAGACTGCCGTCAAGGTATTGCAGGTTCTTAATCGGAAAGTCGTAGCCCTGATCTTTTTGTAATAATGGTACTGGCGAACGCAGGTCGTAAATGCTGACAAGTCCGGTGGATGAGCCGGTCGCCAGATTGAGGCCTGAGCGGTGGAACTCGAGCGCAGTGATTTGCGACTTTGCATCGCTGTCATATGTTGAGACAGTCCTTGGCGCCTGCAACATCCCCACTCTGCTTCTCGATCGGCTATCCCAAAATTCAACAGTGCCGATAGATGTTCCAAATGCCATGAGGTTGTGTGACTGCTCAGCTATCGCGGCCGTGTTGACCGCACCTGTGTTAATGCCACCCTGGAGCGCTCCACCGCCTACAGTGTCCATATCATCGCCTCCAACATCGATTTCGTATCCTTTCATGAATCTTCCAATCTCCAGATTGAGCCTGTAAACCTCGCCATTGCCATCTGCATTCACCCCAACGGCAGGGATGAGCGCTTCTGCAGATCTCTTGTTGTACTTGAGATCTCGACCATAACGCGGTATCCTTGCCGAGTAGTGGAGACCGCCAGGAGTGTGAAATTCGAGCATACGGTCGGTCTGAAGATGTAACGATTTCGAGTAGTCGGTCGAGAGAAGGATAAAGGTCTCGTTGATGGTGTTGGTATGCCGCGCATACGACAAGGACAGATGTGGGAGATAGTGCGTATGTATCTGAGGTTTGTATGTGCCGGTACTCATGACCCAGTCGCCATCTTCACTGACTCTTACGCAAGCGCTGGCCTCTTCGAACTCGAAATCTTGGAGCAATTCGACTCTGTTCGCGAATTCGGGGTCTTGCTTCAGACTTCGCTTTCGCTTGCGTGCCAGCCATTCTGGGAGCGGTCTCGCCGTCGATGCTCCAGCGATTGTGTAGACAGGCACTTCGCCCTGATTAGAGAGCTTCATCTTGCCCTGACCGGCAGGGAGTATCAGAAGATTAGTTGGAAAAGTGAGGTGATGAGAAAGAAGTGGCACTGACTGATTGCCATGAACTTTTTCTGATTACCCCGACTCTCACGCGCAGATCAGACCCCGACCCACTTCGCCGGCCCGTAAACTCCGGCTCCGCCGAACTTGGCCGGGAACAGCTGAAGACTCCACAATCGATAGAGACACAGCAGCACCTGCATAAGGTAGGTGCTCTCTGCGAGGTCTGCGTTCTGTTCACATGCTCATCGTTCCTGCTTGTAACAATCTTGCATGCCCAGGACTGACATCCGACACATTCTTTGAGTGCATTATCTTTTGCTTCCATGCTCGAGTTCACGCCCTCGGTTTGTGTTGGAAAGCGCCGGATTTACCAATTTGACGTGCCTTAACAGGCATAGGCGCAGGCATGGAGTTCTTGAAGACCTGCATGACCAACGTTCTACAATCAGCCACTGTAAGAACATCCCATGACCACATTCACAGATCTAGCTGACTCTTGCAGGAAACCAATATCGGTATTCGATTTAATGTCTACAACATCAAAGACGACTCAAAGGATGACCCACCAGACCGCGAACGACTCACCGCCAATGAGAGGAAGAGGCAGGCTATAGCCCGAGAGCTGACCAGAAATGGCATACTTGCTCGATCTGAACCTGGTCAAAACCGCATATGGTGTTTTTACCAAGCAGAGGGAGATATTCGGAAGGTTGAAGAGCAAGGTTGCACGTTTGTTCGCGACGGTGTCATCGACGCGAAGCTGGTGTCTGATGTAGTGCGGGTGACTCCACCTCCTGCAGCGCCTCTTCATGTGTTTCGACTGTTCGCTGGGGCTGTGGATGCTGTCATTTCTGCTACTCTGTCCAAGATTTGCAAGCCAGTGCGCTTGAAACCCATGGTCTGGCTGGTCCGACTCAACGATTTGTCGCCTAATTCTCTATCGAACGAGACCGGGCTCAAGGACTATACATCACTGCTGGTTCAAGTATGTCTTCGGATCGCTACAAATGGTTCCTTCGTCTACCTAACAGAGGTGACTCCGAGTAACCTACGGTTCTGTGACGAATGTACCATAGCCACTCCTTCTGATGCTAGGACTGGAATCGAGGAGGGTGTCATTGCTCCTATTGGAACTCCTGTGCAGTTTGTCGAACCACCCTCGCAGTCATTCGTGCCTACGAAGGGATCCGACACAACAGACCAGAGAGATCTCGGAGCAAAGGCGAACGCGCAAGCCGAAGCGATGCTTAGGCAGAAAGAACGAGTGTGGAAGTCGCTAGCTCGAGAAAGGCTGCGAAGCATGAACCTTGGAGAAGTATCTTTGGACTCTTTGGAAGATACGGCTGCCTGGACCTGGGTCGAGCTTGATAAGAATGCACTCCCGCCTAACGCCCAGGCTGACCGCCGACAGAGGTTCCTCTGGCCAACCTCATTGTGCTTCGCCGATGTTGCGGTTTTGAATCAAGACCATTCGTCAGTGCCCACTGGAACTGCAGCTGGGATCTTAAACTTTCACGACGCTATAGTTGCTGCGGAAGAGTGGTTCAACGGCGCTGAGTCCAGGTTGAAGAATTGTGACGCTGCCGAGGAAGAGGAGCAAGTAGCGGACGATTCTGCTGCTGACGGTCTCGAAGAATTCGAAGTTGACACGCTTATCAATTCACCTGTCTACTCCAGGGGCATAGAAACGACCAATGGAGGTGGGGTCTACCCAACGCCGCCAGACGGAGTCATGCCCGGAGCAGCGCCTGAGGTGGCTCAGGTACAGACTGCGGTAACAAGTGAGCCGCAGGAGGACCCCATGACCTTGGAACAATCTCCTACTGCACTCAGTCAAGGATCAAGCTTCGCTATGGATGACGAGGTGGTAGACGATGGTAGCGGCGACTTGTTTGGAGAAGCGGAAGATGCCTTTGATGGACCAGGCATTACGGACGACGACTTTAGCTTCTTCGATGATTCAGGCGCAGGTACTGGAGTCTCGCAAAGACAGTTCGCCGATGACAGTGGAAGGACCTCGCATACTGACGGTATGAACAACAAAGCCAAGGCTGAAGAGAAGAATATCCCTGACACAAATCAACTACATGTTTCTGTCAATGAGGAAACGAAACGGGAAACGCAAGCTGATGAGATACAACAACCGAGCGGCGGTGCCGAGGAAAGTCGTCAAGCCGCGGGCGCTGTACCTTCAAAACTCCAGGCTACATCATCCGTAAACAGCCACATAATGGCTCCCATTACGGACGATCCCAATATTATTGGAAATCCATCCGGAGACACAATTGTATCGAGAGTTGCAACTCCTCCCCTCAGTCCCTTTGCGATCAAAGAGAGACTGCTACCCTTACCAATTCCAGCGAGTACGATCAAGTCAGATCCGGCAGATCAGGGATCCCTCTCAAGACGCGGGAACAGCAATTTTGGGCCCGTCAATTTCAATCTAGACTTTTCGTCAGCTAGCTCCAAGTATGGTGCATTAGGTAAATACGGAGGCGGTTCAAATGCGAGCAACGTCAGCCAACAGAGTCCAACTTTGCAGAGGACAGGCAACTTGAATACCGCAGGCCGACGAAACATCTCACTGCCAGAAAAGCTTCGAATCAAAACGAATTTGCTGGGCGTGAAAAGAAAGAGTGCCGTCATTGAGCAGGATGAAGCTTCGAGTGAGGAAGAGTCAGAGTACGAGTCAGGTAGTGACGACGAGATCAGCGCGACAGCTTACTCGCCACCCAAGAAATGGAAGCCGGGACCACCCACCATATCGATCCCAACCTTGGCTGATGTGGCCGAAGAGACGGAGCATATTGAATTGCCCAAAGATGAAGAATCACTTTCGTCTTTGGAGTCTTTTGTTCAATACCTTCTATACGGTCACGCTACACTCGTAGCTTGCAAGAACAGCCTTGCATCTGGCAGCATCTCGAGTGTAGTGACGACAGCTACTTTGTCAAAGCAGAATATTTCCAACGCTCACGATCAAGCTGGAGAGTTTTGGAACCTTTTCCAATTCGATGGTGGCGATTTGATTGCAGTCAGCCAGATTGTTGCAGAGCAATCTTTTCTCATCTCCAGTGCCGAATCTGACGATGCCTGTTCTGTACCTGCGCTCATTGAGGAGGATCGCGCCATTGGCAGTGCAACGCTAATACAGAGCCGACCTCACGATATCGTTGATGGACGTTTGACGGACTCGAAAGATTGTGGCTTTCCTTCGATTGCATCCATGAGTGCATCCATGGGGGCAGCTTTCAGCACGAGTCAACCAGATTCGTCTGCAAAATTACAACCACGTCCAGTCCCGCGCAGAGGGCTGTCTGTGGGCAGCGGTACGTCTTACGGGCACTATATCTACCCCATAACGGCGCCACTCGTGCGGGTCAATAGATCAGGTGAGGCGTGGGATATGCTATATACTGCACTCGAGTACTGGGACGTACTTGGGCTCGAGCCCTGTAATGCTTCAAAGGACATACATGCTTACGCGGTACTTGCCGGGAATGCAGAACTCGCAGAGTCTGGCAAACAATTTCTTCAGGATCTTGAGGTCGTGTACGAAGCTTGTAAACTCGGATCCTTTACCTTGGGCACTCAAGCCGTGCCTCGAAGCGGCTTGACTAGCATCGCATACTGCCAACCTAGCGAACGCTCAACACGATCAACAATAGCAGCGATTCGCTCAGCATGTATGCAGCTTGCTGAACAACTCATCAAAGGCGAAAAGAACGGTCAGACTGTTGTGGTCTACCTGCTGAACCCATTCAGAGAAGATGGGATGATCAAGTACATATGCGCTTGCTTCTGGGAATTTTGCAAATCCTACTCAAGGACGCAGAATGCCCTACGACCTTCGAACATCGTCCTGCAAGTTGTGCCAATGGAGGCCGTGGCAATTAGGGATTGCTTCGTGGTGCCTAATACCAAATATTTAAAGCATCTGGCTCACTCTACATACGACATGTCACCCTTACCGCAAAAGGACGAATGCAATGCTGTTTGGCAAATCGATTGCACCCCCAGTGTCAGGGTCGTCCCAGGTATAACCCGTAAGATCAACTTTATGCTGAGCGAGACGCCTCCAAGCAGTCTCATGCAAGAAGCTCAAGTGCTACATCTGTCGTACGCCATCAGTTCTGACGGAGATTGGTTGTCAGCTGCTTGGACAGATTACACCGGCCAGCACCAACATACTGCCTCTTTCTGTCTTGCTCGAGCAGAATATCATTCCGTTCTCTCGACTGTAAGGAATTGGACAGCATCCATGATGCCAGACAAGTCGACGTGGCGCCTCATCGTCGCCCGACTCGGCTCCTTCAACCCACGTGAACGCATCATCTGGACCGAGATTGTCGCACCACACGTTGCACTAACCATGCTCGACCTCTCACTCCACAGTCCGGTCTACACAATTCCAACCACAGAGACGCCTCTCGACCCCACCGCCTCGACAATCACGCAACCACAGCCCACATGCACAGGCAGCAGTTTCCTAACCCCTGTCTCAACCCCACAAGCAACACCTCAAACCGTCTCCCCCGACGCTCACGGCCACACCGCGCCGCTCAACGCACCCACACCCGACGCGACAGACCCCAGCGCCACAGACCCAGACGCACAGCTCCTAGACTCTCGCGACGAGACCTGGGCCCTCATCCTGCCGTTCTCAGTAACCCACGCTCCGGACCCGTACGTGCCCAAACGCGTCCTGGCAAGCGGCGTGCTACTAAGACGAGGCGAAGTGCGCGTCAATAAACCGCTTCCGAGTTTGGGTATTGATATTATCGAAAACCTTGCGCCGAAGACTGCCGTGGGTCAGACCTCGTGGCTTATGCCGAGAAGCGCGGAGGGGGTTTTGAGGGAGGTGCTCGGGTGGTATCGAGGACTTGCGCTGATGGCACGTTTGAGAGGGGTCAAGGGTGCTAAAGACGGAATACTGCCGTGGCACGTCGGCATTGCCGTTGCGGGTGCCCGGGGGCTTGATGGATTTTTGGATGGGTGATGAGTTGCCATGTGCGCCCTTCGACGAAGGTCATTCTTTCGGACTCACTTTTTCGAATAAAGCGAGCGTGTTGCAAACTTACTATATCACCACGCACTCGCCGTAGTTTCGTGCTAGCTCTACATCCTCAAAGGGGTATGCGTGTCTTCTCAACTCAGGACTCTGGACTCTATCGCGAAAAAACGCACAGCTGTCCACGTGCCTCCATCTTTTCTGTCAACGTCAGGTTGCACGATATGAGGTTTTTGGCGCTATTGGTAGTACAAGGCTACTCGCTTTGTTCACATACCATAATGCATCGTGCGTGTTTTCGATCACGTGGCATTTCTAAAGATAGTCTTGAGTCGAGTCTA